>ERZ809224.2615-NODE-2615-length-10858-cov-11.397297_pt1 | contig 10858 bp, 11 predicted proteins | sample MGYA00520513_ERZ809224 | MGnify/ENA primary metagenome ERZ809224 (study PRJEB31576, sample SAMEA3212658) | Homo sapiens | biome: human-gut; feature: human gut; material: fecal | place: Sweden | collected 2012 ...
CTCGTCGGCCAGGACGATCTCCGGCTGAGTGATGAGGGCCCGGGCCACGGCGCACCGCTGCTTCTGGCCGCCGGACACCTCGTAGGGGTACTTGTCCAGCAGCCCCGTGATGCCCAGGGCCTCCGCCAGGGGGGCCAGGTGCCTCTCCATCTCAGGGTACTTCTTCCCGGACAGCACCAGGGGCAGCAGGATGTTGTCCCGGAGGGAGAAGGTGTCCAACAGGTTGAAATCCTGGAACACGAAGCCCAGATTGTCCCGGCGGAAGGCGGCCAGGTCCTTCTCCCGGACGGAGGACAGCTCCCGCCCCGCCAGCCTCACGCTGCCGGCGGTGGGCCGGTCCAGGGCAGCCAGGATGTTCAGCAGGGTGGTCTTGCCGGAGCCAGACTCCCCCATGATGGCCACGAATTCCCCCTGCTCCACCGAAAAGGACACGTCGGTGAGGGCCTCCACCTGCTGGTTGCCGAAACGGGTGGTATAAATTTTCTTCAAGTGACTGACTTCCAAAATAGCCATAGTGGACTCCTCTCTATCCCAGGACACATTGAATGTATTAACCGTGTTGGTACAGTCAGAATACCACGGATAGTATAAAAAAGATAGAGAGGAAAGCATAAGAAATTTATAAGAAAATTTTAAGGCGGCCGAAGTCAAAAAACAGGAGCACCCCGAAGGGGGGTGCTCCTGCGTTAATGTATGATGTATAATGGATATGGAATAAAAACTCAAACCAAGGCTGCGGTGATGATGGCCATGGAATAGACCTCCAGGGCATTACAGCCCCGGGACAGGTCGTTGATGGGGGCGTTCAGACCCAGCAGAATGGGGCCGTAGGCATCAAACTTACCCAGCCGCTGGGCGATTTTGTAGCCGATGTTACCGGCATTGATGTTGGGGAAGATAAAGGTGTTGGCGTAGCCGGCCACCTTGGAGCCGGGGCACTTCAGCTGGCCCACAGTGGGGGAGACGGCAGCGTCGAACTGGATCTCTCCGTCGATATCCAGATCGGGAGCGGCGGCTTTGGCCTTCTGGCAGGCGTTGCGCATCTTATCCACAGTCTCGCCCTTACCGGAACCGTGGGTAGAGTAGCTCAGGTAAGCGACTTTGGGGTCAATGCCAAAGGACTTGGCGCACTTGGCACACTCCAGGCCGATTTCCACCAGCTCGTCCTCGGTGGGATCAATGTTGATGGCGCAGTCGCCCATAGCCAGCACTTCATTGCCGCCAGAGGCACCGGGGCGCACCAGGATAAAGCAGGAGGAGACGATCTTGTTGCCCGGCTTGGTCTTGATCAGCTGGAGGGCAGGCCGCACGGTGTCAGCGGTGGAGTAGGTGGCGCCGCCCAGCAGGCAATCGGCCACACCCAGCTTTACCAGCATGGTGCCGAAGTAGTTGCCTTTCTGGAGCAGGGCGCGGCACTCATCAGCAGTCATTTTGCCCTTGCGCAGCTCCACCATGGTGGACACCATTTCATCCATCCGGTCATAGGTAGCGGGGTCGATGATCTCCGCACCGCGGATATTAAAACCGGCTTTCTCTGCGGCGGCGTGGACCTCTTCGGGATTGCCCACCAGGATAGGAGTCAGGAAAGTACCTGAGAGCAACCGGGCGGAAGCCTCCAGAATGCGGGCGTCGGTGCCTTCGGTGAATACAATGCGCTTGGGACTCTCCTTTAGCTTTTCAATCAGTTTGCCAAACATAAAAGACATTACCTCCATATGATGTGAATTATGCCGGGAAAGGCTCGGATAGGGTAAATGTAACACGTTTCCACCGCCTTTGCAAGCGAATCTGGTAAAGTTGCTTCGAATGGACAAATTCACAAAAAGCTGGGGGAATTTGGTGGATGTTTCTGTGGGAAGAATGACTTTACAATTAGTATTTTAGATGGTATGCTAATACTTGCTGTCATGATTGCGTGGCGCTGGCTTAGATGGATGAAAGAAAGATATATTAAGAGAGGAAATAGAAGAATGAACGCTGATTTTGCGCGTACTTTGGCTCTGCTGAGACATGAACGGGGCATTTCCCAGCGGCAGGCTGCTGAGACCCTTGGCATTTCCCAGGCTCTGCTCTCCCACTACGAGAATGGTGTGCGGGAGCCCGGCCTGAATTTTGTGGTCAAAGCATGTGATTTCTACAATGTCTCCGCAGATTTTCTGCTGGGGCGTACTCTCAGCCGGGATGGAACCACCATCCTTGACGCGGATACCCTTTATGATGTATCCGATGAACGGGACAATGTGCTCAAGGGGTCGGTGATGGCAACCCTGAGCAAGAAACTGATTGTCAATTCCGCGGGGGTGTTGTTTGACCTTCTGGGCCGTCTGGGGAATAAGAAAGCGATCAAAGCGGCGTCCAACTATCTTTCTACCGCTCTGTATACTCTGTACCGTCACCTGTTCCAGTTCAGCCCCAACGGGAACGACGGCTTCTTCTCCGTGCCCCGAGAACATTTTGTAGTCGGGCTGCCCCGGGCGGATATGATCCTCAATGAGGCGGAGTATGTAGCTACACTGGCCGGACAGAACAAGGAGGCCCAGCAGTTCCCTGATATGTCCCACGACGCGATGACCGCGGCCTATCCTGGGACCTACCAATCCCTGCTTCAGATTATTCATGTGTGTGGGGAGCGGCTGAATAAAGAAATGGCCAATCATATTGAGCAGGCATAACGGTTTGTTTTTTCACCATCCAGCGCTCTGGCGCAGCGCTGCCTGATGGAGTTTTCTATGGAGGTTTCCTGCCTATGACCGATCAGTCCAAAATCCGAAATTTCTCTATCATTGCCCACATTGACCACGGCAAATCCACCCTGTCCGACCGGATGATCGAGATCTGCGGGGCGGTGGAGCAGCGGCAGATGGAGTCCCAGCTGCTGGACAATATGGATCTGGAGCGGGAGCGGGGCATCACCATCAAGGCCCGGGCGGTGCGCATGGACTACAAGGCCCAGGACGGGGAGACCTACTGCCTCAACCTCATCGACACCCCGGGCCATGTGGACTTCAACTATGAGGTGTCCCGGTCCCTGGCCGCCTGCGAGGGGGCGGTGCTGGTGGTGGACGCCGCCCAGGGGGTGGAGGCCCAGACCCTGGCCAACACTTACCTGGCCCTGGAGCACGACCTGGAGATCCGCCCGGTGATCAACAAGATCGATCTGCCCGCCGCCGACCCCCGGCGGGCCAAGCAGGAGATCGAGGACGTGATCGGCCTGCCTGCCCTGGACGCCCCGGAGATCTCCGCCAAGATGGGCATCAATGTGGAGGCGGTGCTGGAGGACATCGTCCGCCACATCCCCGCCCCCCAGGGGGACGCCAACGCCCCCCTGAAGGCGCTGATCTTCGACAGCCAGTATGACCCCTATCTGGGCGTCATCGTCTACTTCCGGGTGATGGAGGGGACCCTGAAAAAGGGGATGGAGGTCAGGCTCGTGGCCTCCGGCGCCAGCTATCAGGTGCTGGACTGCGGCTATCTGCGCCCCCTGGGGATGGACTCCTGCCAGTCCCTGTCCGCCGGCGAAGTGGGCTGGTTCACCGCCTCCATCAAGAACGTGAAGGACACCCGGGTGGGCGACACCATCACCGAGGCCGCCCGCCCCACCGCCGAGGCCCTGCCCGGCTACCGGCCGGTGCAGCCCATGGTGTACTGCGGCGTCTACACCGAGGACGGCTCCAAGTACCCCGACCTGCGGGACGCCCTGGAGAAGCTCCAGCTCAACGACGCATCCCTGTCCTTTGAGCCCGAGTCCTCCATCGCCCTGGGCTTCGGCTTCCGGTGCGGCTTTTTGGGGATGCTCCACATGGAGATCATCCAGGAGCGGCTGGAGCGGGAGTTTGACCTGGACCTGGTCACCACCCTGCCCTCTGTCATCTACGAGGTGACCAAGACCGACGGCAGCGTGGTGAAGGTGGACAACCCCCACAACTACCCCGACCCCGGCTCCATTTCCGAGGCCAGGGAGCCCTACGCCAACGTGTCCATCATCACCCCACCGGACTATGTGGGCAACATCATGCCCCTGTGCCAGGACCGCCGGGGAGAGTACAAGGATATGCAGTATCTGGACACCAACCTGGTGGAGATCAAGTACCTGATGCCCCTCAACGAGATCATCTATGACTTTTTTGACACCCTGAAGGCCCGCACCAAGGGGTACGCCTCCCTGGACTACCAGCTGGAGGGCTACCGCCCCTCCGACCTGGTGAAGGTGGACCTGCTGCTCAACGGCGACCAGGTGGACGCCCTCAGCTTCATCGCCCACCGGGAGAAGGCCTACAAGCGGGCACGGCGCATCTGCGAGAAGCTCAAGGAAAACATTCCCCGTCAGATGTTCGAGGTTCCCATCCAGGCGGCCATCGGCGGCAAGATCATCGCCCGGGAGACCATCAAGGCCCTGCGCAAGGACGTGCTGGCCAAGTGCTACGGCGGCGACATCACCCGGAAGAAGAAGCTGCTGGAGAAGCAGAAGGAAGGCAAAAAGAAAATGCGCTCCCTGGGCACGGTGCAGATGCCCACCGAGGCGTTTATGGCGGTGCTCAAGCTGGACGAGGAATAGAAAAAGCGGGCATTCCCTCCGGGAACCACGTGGTTCCTGGAGGGAATGCCGTTTCTTAGACAGTTAAAAGCCACCCAATGAGAGGATTAAATATCTTTTGCCTTCATTCGATGCAGCTCTCTCTTTTTTGCTGCTTCATGCCCAACAATCCAGATCAGCAAGAGAATCACCGTGGGAAACAGTAATATGGCCCAATCATTTCGCAAATCAATGGAATCGTTTGCAAATAAGAATACAACAATTCCAATCCATAAGGCGGGAACAATACCGCCTAAGAACCAGTATTTTGGACTTCTTCGTGAGGCCCAAAAGTGGAAAACAGTAACGGCAATTGCAATTATCAAAGTTATGACTGGATTCATTTTGAGCGCTCCTTTTCGCTTTTATATTTTTCAATGATGATTTTGGCAGTTTCCAGATCAATTCGGGAGTCCACGGCCAGACTCTTGATAAATGCTGGAAACGGCTCTTCCTCCGTTTTGTCGCTCAATTCGATTTTTTGAATGAGTTTATCCATTCTCAATCGAACTGTGGGATAGGAAACCCCATACAGGTGTGCGACTTCTTTGAAAGAACCAGATTTCAGGAGAAAATTTTTGATGAAGTTTACATCTTCTGGTTCCAGCGCAAGCATCCAACGCGGAATCTGATTAAAGTCCAACTTTTGTGTCCCTCCTGTCTGGATCGGTTTAATTATATTAAATATAACATAAATAAAATTAAAGTCAAGTAAAAAGAAAAAATAAATTTTATTATATTTTGCGAGAGACCAGAGAAGTAAAAGGACAGCAAGAGCCCAGAGGCGGTGCCTCTGGGCTCTTGCTTTGCGGATCAATTTGTTTCAGATACAGTTCAAGACGGAAGTTTAGGTATCCAGCTCGAAGTAGTGCAGGGTACGCTGCTGGGCATCGTAGACGGCCAGGGTAAAGTTATAGGAGTTTCGGCTGAGGATGGGGGTCTGGGTGTCGGAGTGGCGGTCGATCAGGCGGAAATAGCCTTGGGGGATTTCGGCCAGCTCCTCGCCGTCCACATAGGAAAGGAGGGCCCGGGTGGTCCCGTCCATGGGCAGGAAGCTCCACTGGGAGTCTCGCTGCAGCTGCCCCTGAAGCCCGCCCTCCGGAAAGGAGAGGACGATGTGAGTCAGCCCATCTCCCAGCCATCCGCCGTGGTCGTCAGTGTAGACCACCTCCTCGGCCAGGGAGGTGTCCAGATCTAGGGCACTGGCCACCAGCTCCGCTCCTGTGCTGGGGCCACAGGCGGCCAGGCAGAGCAAGAGGGTGAGGCAGGTGCAGGGTGCGGTAAAGCGTGCTTTCATTACGCTTCCTCCTTCGGATTCGCTCTTCGGTATTCCAAAAGGTCCCCGGGCTGGCAGTCCAGCGCCTGACACAGCTTGGCCAGGGTGGAGATCTTCAGCGCCTTTGCCTTGCCGTTTTTCAGAATGGAGATGTTGGCGATGGTGATGCCCACTCGTTCGGCCAGCTCGGTGACGCTCATTTTCCGCTTGGCCAGCATCACGTCGATATTGAAGATGATTTCTCCGTCCATAGGGGGCCCTCCTTATATGGTCAGATCGCTCTGCTCCTGCAGAGCGGCCGCCTTCTGCACCAGGTAGGACAGCACCGCGGCCGCCACGGCCACCGCCACGCCCACAAAGACGATCACCAGGGCGGCCAGCACCACGCCTGGATGGCTCATGTTCAGCAGAAGCAGCAGGACGTTCCCCAGGAAGAAGAACACGGCGTCCCCGGCGGCGAGACGGGAGATCCGCTGGAGCAGCCGGGCGTTGTCCATGGAAAATGACCGGTCCTTCCCGATGTTGACCACGATCCTCCAGGCCAGGACCAGCGCCGCGAAGCAGGGGATCCCCGAGATCCACAGGAAGATGAGCCAGGGGAGGAACCGGTTGGAAAACTCCGGGTAGGCGGCCTGCAGGCGCAGCCCCTCCGCGGGGATGACGGCGGCATACAGGATCAGGGCGCACAGGCAGGCCACGGCCAGGATGCACTTGAGCCACCGGGCGAGTTTGATTTGGTTCATAACGGGATGCCTCCTTTTGCTTTGGCTGGCTCCAATATAGCACCGGGAGGCGGATATGTCAACAAAAATTTATCGTAATACGATAAAAATTTATTCTGAAGAAGGAGGCGGACCAGAGAGACACCCCATCCGCGTTGGCGGATGGGGTGTGCCTGGAGCGTCCGGGGACCTGCTTACTTCAGATAGTGGTCAAACCAGTTCAGGATCTCCTCCATCCGGCGGATGCGGTTCTGGGGCCGGCCGGAGCGGGACAGCTCGTGGTTCTCTCCGTGGAAGAGGACCAGCCGGGTGGGGGTGCCGTTGCGCTTGAGGGCGGAGAACATGGACAGTCCCTCGCTCATCCAGCAGCGATAGTCCTCCTCGGAATGGATGAACAAAGTGGGGGTCTTGGCGTTGGGGGCGTACTTCAGGGGAGAGTGCCACCACAGCTTTTCCACGTCAGTGCGGGTGGTGGCGCCAATCTGGGAAGGAGTGAAGAAGTAGCCGATGTCGGTGGTGTGCTCGAAGGACACCCAGTTGGCGATGGAGCGCTGGGCGCAGGCGGCGGCAAAGCGGTGGGTGTGGCCGATGACCCAGTTGGTCATGAAGCCGCCGTAGCTGCCCCCTACCACGGCAACCCGTTTGGGGTTCACCTGGGGATAGGCTTTGAGCATCTCGTCCAGAAACTCTATCAGGTTGTCGTAGTCCACGGTGCCGTATTTTCCCGAAATGTCGCCGAACTCGTTGCCCCGGCCGTCGCTGCCCCGGGGGTTGCAGTAGAACACGAAGTAGCCCGCTCCAGCCCACATCTGCATCTCGTGATGGAACACATCGCCAAACACCGTGCGGGGGCCACCGTGGATGTGGAGGATGGCGGGGTATTGTTTGCCCTTGCGGTATCCGTGGGGCTTCATGGCCCAGCCGTGGATCTCGAAGCCGTCGGAGGCGGTAAAGGAGTGATACTCCGGTGCGCAGACATCATGCTCAGCCAGGTAGTGGTCGTTGAAGTGGGTAAGCTGGTTGCCATCTCCGTCAAACAGCTCGGTGAGCCCCTGGCTCTGGAGCCCGGCAAAGACCACCTTGCCGTCCTTCACGTCGAAGCTGTCCACGCTGCCGCCTCTGCCATAGCAGGTGGCGATGTGGCCTTGACGGTCAATGGTCATCAGGTTTGCTTGGTCGCCCACAGTGGAGATAAACCAGAACTGATCTCCCTCCGGCTTGAAGCCCCGGCCTCCTCCCAGGCGGGCATCACTGCCCACGGTGGAGTAGCCAATGGACGCCTCATAATCGGCCAGCTTGGCCAGCCTGCCGGTGGCGATGTCCGCGGTGTAGAACTGGCAGTACTCCTCGGTACCGTAGTTCTCGCCGTAGGTGGCGGCCAACAGCAGGGTGCTCTCGTCCAGCAGGACGGCGGGGCCAGTTTTCAGCTTGCCTGGCCTGAGCACGCAGGTGGTTTTTCGGGTAGCCAGGTCGTAGACGTACAGCCCGCTGTAAAAGGGGGCCACATCCTTCCACGGCCCGCCCTTGAAGACCACCTTGCCGTGGGCGGCGTGGGACAGGGAGGCGTCCCAATCGGGCTTGGTGATGGGGGTGAGCTTGTCCTTCTTCCGGTCATAGAGGTACAGCCGGCTGCGTTTCCCGCCGGTGTACCCCATGCCGTTGCTCCAGAAGGGCAGTTCCTCAAACACCTCGGCGGCGGGGGACTTGTATTCCTTCAGGGCCTTGGCACGCTCCTCCCCGGACAGGCCCTTCAGATCGGGGTAGTTCAAGTCATGGCGGGCGGACACCAGGAATCGGCCGTCCTCCAGCTGCTTCAGACCGGTGGCGGTGACGGGCAGGGTAAAGGCCTTCACCGCCTCGCCGCCGCAGGGGTCGATCTCATAGTAGACGGTGCGCTGTTCCCCGGCCTCCACGGCGTCCCGGTCCACCTTGTCCCGGGCGGCGGGGAAGAGCAGGGTGTTCTGGTGAGTCCAGCAGTAGCTCTTGGCGTCCCCCAGGGCGGTGAGGCGGCGCACGGCGCCGCCGGTCGGCTCATAGAGGTAGAGGTCGCCCACATAGCGGTTCTCCTCCTCTCGGGTCTGCTGCACCACAAAGGCGCACAGGGCCCCATCAGGAGACCAGGCGGGGTTACTGACGAAGGAAAAGGACAGAAAGTCCCGGATGGCAACAGGTTTTTTCATGGAGAAGCTCCTCTCTGCAGGTATGGTTTGCCTTGATTGTGCCCCAAACCGGTCCCGCCGTCAAGAGGGAAGAGAGAAAAATTTGTGCTGTGAAAACCATACAACCACAAGACTTTGTGGGGGCGCAAAACCGTTGAAAAAACTTGAACCGCCAGAAGAAAAAGTGCTTGACTTGGGAGGGGGCTTTGTTGTACAATAATCGAGCGCCTGTGTGGGCGCACTGCGATGAGGCGGGAGATTGCTCGGAAAACGAGGTAACTTCCGCGGAGTATGTCCGACAATCGGGCGGCTGAGAGACTCTTCCGCGGCGTAGATCGCCGGGGGTGGGTGAAACCGGCCAGCTGTTGCGCCGGTTTTATTCATGGCCCGGAATGATACGCACGAAAGCGTGGACGAAAATCTCTCACCGTACGAAGAAGCATGCCGCCGGGCATGTGACAGGACAGCGGGCCGCTCCCCGGCCCACCAATCGTCAACTTCGTATGTTTTAAGGAGGAAAACCCAAAATGGCACAGAAAGAAATGATCCGCATCCGCCTGAAGGCCTATGACCACCAGCTCATCGACCAGGCCGCCGAGAAGATCGTGGACACTGCCAAGCGCAGCGGCGCCACCGTCTCCGGCCCCATCCCCCTGCCCACCAAGAAGGAGGTCGTCACCATCCTTCGCGCCGTCCACAAGTACAAGGACAGCCGTGAGCAGTTCGAGCGCCGCACCCACAAGCGCCTGATCGACGTGGTCAAGCCCTCCGCCAAGACCGTGGAGGCCCTGATGAGCCTGGAGCTGCCTGCCGGCGTGGAGATCGAGATCAAGCTGTAAGCGTCTGAGCCGTCGCGAACAGGCGAAGCGTGATGCCAGAGGCGAACTGAAAAGCGGGCCTCACGCAACGAACTCATTTGCCAAATCAAAGCCCGGCGAAGCGGGTTTGATTTGGAGACGAGGAACAAGGTAGCGCAGCGAAGTTTTTCCCGCACCTGGGGGAACGAAGCGCAGCGGACTTTGTGACGAGGAAGTACCGCGGTCCGCCGCGTTTTGAGGCGGACGGGTCAAGTCGCGAGAGCAATACCAGCCCAATGGGTAACTCTCCCGACCAATAACCTTATTAAGGAGGAATACACATGGAAAAGGCCATTATCGGCAAGAAGGTGGGCATGACCCAGCTCTTCGATGAGGCCGGCAAGGTCATCCCGGTCACCGTCATCCAGGCGGGCCCCTGCACCGTGGTGCAGAAGAAGACCGAGGAGAAGGATGGCTACACCGCCGTCCAGCTGGGATTTGAGGAAGTCCCCGAGCGGAAGCTCAGCAAGCCTGAGGTGGGGCACAGCAAGAAGTCCGGAAAGATCCTTCGGGTTCTGAAGGAGTTCAAGCTGGACAATGCCGCCGACCTGAACGTGGGCGATGAGATTACCGCCACCGTGTTCACCCCCGGCGACCGGGTGGACATCACCGGCATCAGCAAGGGCAAGGGCTACCAGGGCGCCATCAAGCGCTGCGGCGCCCACCGTCTGAAGGAGACCCACGGTTCCGGCCCTGTCCACCGCCACCCCGGTTCTCTGGGTTCCAGCACGGACCCCTCCCGGGTGTTCAAGGGACACATCGGTGCCGGCCAGATGGGCAACGAGCAGGTCACCGTGATGAACCTGGACGTCATCCAGGTGGATGAGGAGCTGGGCGTTATCGCTGTGCGCGGTGCGGTTCCCGGTCCTAAGGGCGGCGTGGTCGCCCTGCGCTCCAGCGTGAAGAAGCTGGCCGAGAAGAAGGGCCCCGAGGGCTCCGGCCGCGTCAACCCGCAGAAGGCTTCTGCCCGTGTCAACCCGCAGAAGGCCTCTGCGCGTAACAAGTGAGAAAGGAGAGAATGACAAATGCCTAAAGCGAACCTTTATGATATGGCCGGTAAGCAGATCGGCGAGGTCGAGCTCTCCGAGGCCGTCTTCGGCATTGAGCCCAACCAGTATGTAGTCCATGACGTGGTCAAGAACCACCTGGCCAACTGCCGTCAGGGCACTCAGTCCGCCCTGACCCGCGCCGAGGTGTCCGGCGGCGGCCGCAAGCCCTGGAGACAGAAGGGCACCGGTCACGCCCGTCAGGGTTCCACCCGAGATCGGAAG
>ERZ809224.2619-NODE-2619-length-10850-cov-10.275035_pt1 | contig 10850 bp, 9 predicted proteins | sample MGYA00520513_ERZ809224 | MGnify/ENA primary metagenome ERZ809224 (study PRJEB31576, sample SAMEA3212658) | Homo sapiens | biome: human-gut; feature: human gut; material: fecal | place: Sweden | collected 2012 ...
CCGGCGGACATCTTTTTCTTTGATACTTTCCCTCTTATCATACATTTTTTTACCTCTCGCCAAAGCTATATCCAACTTGGCATATCCGTTCTCGTTGATCCATAGTTTAACGGGAATGATGGTCATACCGCGATCATTCAGTTTGCTTTGGAGTTTTTTAAGTTCTTTCCGCTGAAGGAGCAACTTACGGTCGCGTTTAGGCTCATGGTTATTATAACTGCCATGGGAATATTCGCTGATATGGAGGTTATGCACCCATAATTCATCATTGGCGAAAGAACAATACGCATCGGTCAGGTTGGCTTTTCCCGACCTGATAGATTTTATTTCCGTTCCGGAGAGCATAATTCCGGCAGTAAACCGGCTAAGCAGGAAATACTCAAACTCCGCTTTCCTGTTCTTGATTACCACATCTCCCTGCCTTTCTTTCTTTGCCATTGTTCTAATTATGAGTTTGCAAAAGTAATAAAAAGGAACGGGTTATATACTTTTACCAAAATAAATACTATTTAAAGACTTAGCCGTTAAAACAGACCTGAAAACAAAGCCCTCAAATACCGGATATATATAATTTTAAACCTATATAAATCATGGAGATAATTCAGCATATATTTAAAAAAAAGTCTCATTAAAACATGCCGGTTAATATATTATAATTAAAACTTTATTTATTACCTTTGCGGGTTAGTTCACAATGAATAACATTCCAAAACAGCTAAACATTATGACCACACGAAAAATCTCCCGTTATACCGTTTTCATTCTTTTAGGTATCACATTAATTTCTTTTTTAGCTTCCTGCAAAAACAAAAAAACGGAAGTGGTGGATAAACCCGCTACGGATAATATTGAATATCCGGTCAGGATCATTTCCAATTTCCTCGCCACATCCCTTTCCGATGATACGCCCCTATATCCGGTTAGCGAAGAATTCCTGGAAAATTTCATTAAACAGTCCGGCCGGTTCGAAGGTGAACATGTGAGGACTAAAACCGATTTCCCGGCGGAATGGGGCGTGGTTTGCATCGAGCATCTTCCCGAAGGCCGCGATTTATGGTTACTCCAATCATATAACCGCGAATGGATGTACCTGGTCATTACTTCCGGACTCGGTACTCAGCGTATTCTGGATCTGATCCCCGTCGCGGTTAATTTAGCCCGGCAGGACCATGACGTGTTGGAAACCGAGAACTGGAGCACCCGGCGGGAAGCTGACGGAGCCTTTGTAGTAGATAAAAACTACGAATGGATAAAATCGGTAGCCGATGTTTCCAAAGCGGAAGTACAACAGAACCCGTCAGCTTTCCAGCAAGCATGGCAGGTAACCGATATCTATTATATCAATGACATGAGCCGTTTCGAATACGTACCCAAACAGGATACGGCGGATTTCAGGGCCATTATTTTTTATTACAATCCGGAAAACAAACCCGAAGAATGGGACGAATATATTCCTATTCTTCAATCATATACGGAAGAAAAAGGAATCATTTTCGATGAAATATATTCCGGTTTCAATAATATCAGGATACGAGAATATTTGGGCAATGATATTGCCGAGGTTGATATTACTCCATACATGGGTGCCAGCGAAGCCGGAATGGTGATGTTCAGTCCGGGCGAAGAACCGAAAAATGTTAGCTTCGGCAGCCATGAAAGAATGAATGTAGAGATAAAACGTTACTTCAAATTGTTACATCAATAATAATCGTATCTTTGTCACCATTTGAACAATAAAATTAAAAATATCAAGAACTTAAGCTAATTCATATGAAAGAGACCATCGCAATGAATCTTAACCCGATCGTGGCTTTTTTGAAAAAAAACCCTAAGGAGTTCACCAAAGCCGATATCATCAAATTCATTGAAGAAAATGAAATCAAGATGATTAATTTCCGTTACGTAGCCGGAGACGGAAGATTGAAAGTGTTGAACTTCACGATCACCAACCGCGATTACCTTGAGCAGATACTTTCTACCGGAGAACGGGTGGACGGCTCTAACATATTCCCTGATTTTATTCACGCCGGATCCAGCGACCTGTATGTAGTGCCTAAGTTTAGCACCGCCTTCATAGATCCTTTCAATGAAATTCCTACCTTGTGTTTATTGTGTTCTTACTTTAATAAGGATGGAAAACCGATGGAAAATTCTCCCGAATATATTTTGAAGAAAGCGGCGGATGCTTTTACCAAAGTCACCAATATGACTTTCCAGGCCATGGGCGAATTGGAATATTACGTGATCGGTGATAAAGAAGACTTATATGAAACGGCGGACCAGAAAGGATATCATGAATCGACTCCTTTTATTAAATTCGAACAATTCCGTACGGAATGCCTGCTGGCGATCGCAAGGGCGGGCGGTTTGATTAAATATGGCCATTCCGAAGTAGGAAACTTTACATTAGGCGACAAAATCTACGAGCAGAACGAAATCGAATTTCTGGTATGTGACGTACAGGAAGCTGCCGACCAGTTAGTAATCGCGAAATGGATCATAAGGACTATGGCATATCATTACGGACTTAATGTGACATTTGCCCCGAAAATCACAACCGGGAAAGCAGGAAGCGGCCTTCATATCCACACCCGCATCGTAAAGAACGGCGTAAATCAGATGGTGACCAAAGGGAAATTGAATTCCATTGCCAAGACTGCTATAGCAGGTTACCTGACATGTGCCTCTTCGCTTACCGCTTTCGGTAATACCAATCCTACATCCTATTTCCGTCTGGTTCCTCATCAGGAAGCTCCCACCTCGATTTGCTGGGGAGACCGGAATCGTTCGGTACTCGTGAGAGTTCCCCTGGGATGGACCCACAAAAACGATATGATAGCGGAAGTTAATCCGCTTGAGAAACCTTCTTCGGAAGATTTTTCCCAAAAACAGACCGTTGAATTCAGGTGCCCCGACGGTTCGGCTGATATCTATTTGCTTTTGGCCGGCCTTACCGTAGCAGCACGTCACGGCTTCGAAATGGAAGGAGCATTGGATTATGCCAAAAAAACTTACGTCGATGTCAATATTCACAGTGCCGAAAACAAGGAAAAATTAAAACAACTGGGACAATTACCGACCTCCTGCTGGGAATCCGCCGATGAACTTTCCGCTCACCGTGCCATTTTCGAAAAACATGGTGTTTTTAACAATGAAATGATCGACGATATCGTGAAACATCTCAAATCGTTCAAAGATAAAAATATCAGGGAGGAAATAGCTAAAAATCCTAAAAAAATGGCTGAATTGGTTCAAACCTATTTCTATTGTGATTAATTTTTGACGAAAACCATTATCATACTATGGCTATATTCGGATATATTCTCGGCACGGTAATCATTGCCGTTGTAGTAGCTTTGACCGCTTATTTCCTGATCAAGCGTTTTTTGGAAAATGAACAGAAAAAGATGCTGCTGGAACTAAAATTCAATTCAAAATCGCTGGTTACTCCTCTGAGGATCCAGGCTTACGAACGTTTGGCCCTTTTTCTGGAAAGGATTGACCCGAACCAATTAATCCTGAGGTTAAATAATCCGGAACTTAGCGCCGGTCAATTCAAATCATTACTTCTTGCCACGATCCGTGCCGAATATGAACATAACCTTTCTCAACAAATCTTTGTTTCATCGGAAGTATGGGAAAGGATTATCCAGGTGAAAGAAGAAACGATCAAACTGGTGAACCTTTGCGCCGGAAAATTATCTCCTGATGCCAAAAGTTTTGATCTTGCGGCTTTGGTTATTGAACAGGTTGCGGAAAAAGCTCCCAATGCCAACGCCATGGAACTTTTGAAAGAAGAAGTGAGATTGCTGTTCTGAGACTGTAAGATAAGAATAGCGAATGAAGAGAATAAAGGAAATTATTGCCGATAAAAATTTCGCCTTTTTTATTTTTACATTTGGTATATTCCTTATTCTGATCGCTCCGAATCTCCTGTCGGAAGGAATGTTTATGGACGGGCTGCTTTATGCCGCTATTTCCCATAATCTGGCCAATGGCTACGGAACCTTCTGGAACCCGGTACTTAGCGATACTTTTATTTCGGAATTTCACGGTCATCCGCCCCTGGCGATAGGGATCCAAAGTATTTTCTTCCGTATATTCGGCGACAGCTTCTATATTGAGAAATTTTATTCCCTCCTTACCATTGTAGTGGTAGGCTATTTTATGATATTACTTTGGAAAGAAAGCGGAAAAAACCGGAAAAGTGCATGGATGCCACTCTTTTTATGGATTATGATCCCGCTTATTTCATGGAGCGCCACCAATAATATGCTGGAGAATACGATGAGCATCTTTGTGATCCTGGCGGTTTGGCTTTATATGGTATACATAAGGAAACAAAATTACCTGCTGATTTTGCTTTCGGGATTAGCCTTATTATCGGGATTCTATACCAAAGGCTTTACCGCGTTATTCCCGTTTGCGCTTCCTTTTATTTACTGGATCGTAAAAAGGAATCATGGCTTTAAAAAAATGGTGTTGGAAACCTGTATGATGACAATCGGATTCCTTATTCCTCTACTACTGCTTATTTTACTGTCGCCCGTTGCGCTTGAAAGTACGATACTTTACCTGGAAACCCAGGTAATCGGCAGTCTGCAAAATGTAGTAACTGTAAACTCGAGATTGTTTATCCTGTATAAGTTCTTAATGGAAGCTTTAATTCTTTTAATTATTGCATTGATAGTGGTTCTTTACGGAATCAGAAATAAAATCTACAAGGATAAAAAAAATGGTGATTTTCAATGGTTTTGGATATTTTTGTTCCTTAGTCTGGCTGGAATAATCCCGATCATGATCAGTTTGAAGCAGCGCGGCTTTTACATGCTTTCGGCTTTACCATTTTTTGCCATAGCGATAGGTTTTATAATAGAACCTGTAATTAACCGGTGGTTAGCCATATTGTCACATAAGGGTTCCAGGATCTTAAAAATAGCTTCACTTATTGTTTTAGCCTCGGCCATAACTTTAAATCTTACATTTATCGGTAAAACCAACCGGGACCATGAACTGTTGCATGATATACACTTAATGCTTCCTCTTATTCCGGAACACTCTCTTGTGGCTATGCAACCGGAATTGTGGGATGACTGGTCTTTATACGGATATTTCGCCCGTTATAAATTTATCAGTCTGGATGCAAAAAGGAACGATACGGAATTTCTGATTCTTCAGGACCCGGAAAAAATTCATCATTACAGCAGTGATTATGATCCGGTCGATTTAAATACCAAAAGTTTTTTCTTATTCAAATCAGATAAACTTTTTCAATAATTGATAGTTTCTAAAATAGTAATAGTCATAATTTAATCATATCATCATGTATAACTTTAAATATTCAAACCCGGTAAAAATAATTTTCGGAAAAGGTTCCATTTCGGAAATAACCAGTGAGATACCTCTTACTGATAAAGTAATGATCATTTACGGAGGCGGAAGCATCAAGAAAAACAGTGTTTATGACCAGGTGACGGAAGCTTTAAAAGATCATCAATGGATCGAATTCGGAGGTATTGAAGCCAATCCGCATTATGAAACCTGTACGAAAGCAGTGGAAATGATCCGGGAAAATGAAATCGGGTATTTGCTGGCGGTAGGCGGCGGATCTGTGATCGATGCCACCAAATTCATTGCGGCCGCGGCTTTATATGATGGAGATGCGTGGGATCTCATGACGGGAAAAGCCAAAATTAAAAACGCGCTTCCTTTTGGTACCGTCCTGACTTTACCGGCTGCCGCTTCCGAAATGAACAGCGGCTTTGTGATCACCAAGGCCGGCACACAGGAAAAACTGGCGATGAATTCGCGTCTGGTTTTCCCTCATTTCTCGGTATTGGACCCTGAAACTACTTACAGCCTTCCCGCCGTTCAAACTGCTAACGGGATCATAGACACCTTTGTTCATGTGATCGAACAATACCTTACCATTGACCATCATGCGCTGGTACAGGATTACTTTGCCGAAGCCATCTTGAAAGTATTGATCGAGGAAAGCCGTAAAGTATTCGATAAACCCTATGATTACGACATTCGCGCTAACCTGATGTGGGCTTCCACATGGGGATTAAACAACTGGATAGGCCAGGGAGTTCCGCAAGACTGGTCTACGCACATGATCGGGCATGAACTGACGGCATTTTACGGGATCGATCACGCACAAACCCTGGCGATTGTTCTTCCGGGCGTGATGTGGGTTAAGCGGGGTGATAAAGGCGATAAAATTGCCCAGTTGGGTAAAAACGTTTTCTGCATAGATATCGGCAATGAAGAAGAAAGGATCGGGAAGACCATAATCGCCGTGGATCACTTTTTCCAGAGCCTGGGTGTGAAAACTCATTTATCGGACTACGGAATCGACGCATCCGGAATTGAATGTGTGGTTAACCGTATTAAAGAAAGAGGATGGCTTCTGGGTGAAAAAGAAGACATTGATTACCAGAAAGTAGAAGAGATTTTAAAAAGACGTTTATAATGACTTCTTATTTCTAATCCTAAAAATTTAGTTATTGAATCTTAAGCCGATAGTCAGATCGAGTCGGCTTAATCCTTCTTTATAAGCAAATCCTTCAGAATCAACCCGGGCTGTACCCAATAAAACAGAGACCATAAAGCCCAGGGCCAGATTTTCTCCTAATCCTATATCATATCCCACGTCTAACGAAGCGCCGAAAGTTCCTTTTTTTGCATCATAATTCCTTAGCATATGCACGGTTTCCTTGTAATACATATATCCCATGGCGATATTGATAAGGAAAGCATCCCTGTTTTGCCGTATCAAAAACCGGGAAGAAAAAGTCGGTGCTATAAAATAGATGGAAACTTTATTACTAATATAATCCTTCACTGTATTACCGTTATTATCAGTAAATTCTATACCGGAAATAGAATTGGAAGATTTAAAAAGCGAACCGGTAAGGCCGATTCCCCAATTTTTTTTAATGTAATAATTGAATGCGAGACCAAGATTATATCCGGATTTTAATTTACGGGTATATTCATACAATACATCCGGTATATCAGGTGACATAGGCGCCAGCCGGTAACTGTATCCTCCGTGGAAAGCGAATCGCAAATTAGATATATTCACAAGCGGCCCCGGTTCTACATTGCAATAAGACTGTTTAAAATAATTGAACTGGTAACTCCGTACCTGATCTCTTGGTATCATAGTTTTACGCACCTCATTATTAGTGCGGTAAGTAAAATAGAGCTCGTCTTTATTTGCACGGGTAATCTTGCAGTTAATGGAATCAAATTCCTGCGTGACGATCAGATCCTGGGAATAAAGAGAGCCTATCCATATCAGGAAAGAAAAAATAAAAATTAGCTTTTTCATCATTAATTTTGATTAGGAGAATTTGGAATTTTTAAAATGATAAAAGTTAATTTGGGAGGAGCATTTTGTGTATACGGCTTTATATAACGGGTAATTTTAATGGCATTCCCGCCAATTTTGCGTGCTTCTATCTTCGCATAATCAACCATGGCTTCATAAGTAATTTTTTTATGGGCATAACCCAAATCTCCCGAACTGATCTCTCCTAATAATTCCGAACCGTTGGGCTCTTCTTCCGAGAGAGGTATTACCTTAACTTCCTCCATATAGGGCAAAGTCGGATAGGTTTTTATAATATTCCTGGTAACAGGAGGATTACAGGAGACCAGTAACAGCATAAGTAACAGGCATAAGAATCCTGAAAAATTTTTCATTTTAATAAAGAAATATGACATATCCTGTAATATAAGTAATGCAAAGATACATTTTTTAGAATATCCATTAATAAAGGATTGTCCAAAATAAACTATCATGCCTTATTGTCTTCTTGAACCAAGCGAAGGATCTTATAATCCGGAATAAAAATTCCATCATAAAATTTCCCGGACACTTCGTAATTCAGCGTCCGGGAAACATTAAAATTTTCTGGGATTTGGTTTACTCCGAAGGACGGAAAACGTATTTTTGTTTTTGGGCATCCCCTTAAAGCAAATTAAATATTGGTTTTCTTTACTTCAAAATAAGCCTGCGCGTGTAAACAGGCCGGACATTTTACAGGAGCGGTTTTTCCTTTGTAAACATAACCGCAATTCCTGCACTGCCAAACCACTTCCTCGTCTTTTTCGAAAACTTTGGAATTTTCAATATTGGAAATGAAGGCACGGTAACGCTCCTCGTGTTCTTTTTCGGCAATGATAATATTCCGGTACATGGCTGAAATTTCAGGGAAACCTTCTTCCTTGGCCACATCGGCAAATTTGGGGTAAAGATCGCTCCATTCCTCATTCTCACCAGCAGCGGCTTCATAGAGATTTTCCAAAGTAGTACCTATTACACCAGCCGGATAAGAAGCCGTAATTTCTACCATTCCCCCTTCCAGAAATTTAAACATCCTTTTCGCATGTTCTTTTTCCTGGTCCGCTGTTTCGGTAAAGATTGCCGCGATCTGTTCATATCCGTCTTTTTTTGCCTGACTGGCATAATAAGTATAACGCATACGTGCCTGTGATTCACCGGCAAAAGAATTCATCAAATTTTTTTCCGTTTGGGTTCCTTTAACGCTTTTTGACATAATTTACTATAATTTAGGGTTAGTATTCTTCTCGATGCAAATATAGTAAAAGAATTTTCATAACCCTCATTTCCCTCTTATCTCTAAGGAAAATGCCTCATATCAATCATTTTATTCACTATTTGGATAGTAATTTAAAAGATCAAAATAATATGGAGAAATACAAGTAATACGTGGAGTCTCAAAATGCTATCCGGATTTGCTTACATTGCAGAACCCGATCATCGGCCGGTTTTCAAGTTTCTGGATTCGGGCATTTCCGGATTTATGATATTCCTTTCTTTTTCATCGGCCGTAGCATACATATATGTAGTATAGCCTCCCGATAAATTGTAAACTTCTTTAAACCCGTTTTGTAGAAGGATCTGCTGGGATAGATATCCTCTCATTCCGGAATGGCAATAAGTGTATACAGGCTTATTCCGGGGAACTTCGTTCATCCGCGAACGGATCTCATCGACCGGAATATTGATTGCTCCGGGAATATATCCTGACGCGTATTCTTCCGGGCTCCTCATATCCAGTATGGTAACCTTGTTCCTGTCGGCTTCATAAACATCTTCCCAATACACTACAGGCATTTTACCGGATATGATATTGCGCGCCACATAGGCCGAAACAGCCAACGGATCCTTAGCGGAGGAAAAAGGAGGAGCATAGGCCTGCTCAAGTTTTAACATATCATAGATTGTAGCTCCGTTTTTAATAAATACGGCTGCCTGGTCTATCCTTTTATCTACTCCCTCATATCCCACACATTGAACTCCATATATTTTTCCGGTATCCGGTTCGAAAGTAAGTTTTATGGAAAGCGGTGTGGCACCCGGATAATACCCCGCGTGGGAAACCGAATGAATATAAGCGCTACGGAACGACATTTTTAAAGTATTTAATCTCTTAGCGTTTAATCCCGTCGCACCAGCCGCCATATCAAATACTTTCGCTAGTACTGTTCCTATGGATCCTTCGTAGGAAGTATGATTTCCAAAAACCATATTGTCAGCCGCGACGGTACCCTGACGGTTCGCCGGATTTGCCATAGCGTTTACCCAGGGTTTTCCGCTAACGGGATTCGGGTATTCAATGGCATCGCCAACCGCATAAATATCAGATATGGAACTCTGCAGGTATTCGTCCACCCAAATTCCACCGGTAGCGCCGATCTTGATTCCTGTTTCCCGGGCGAGCCTCGTTTCCGGTCTGACGCCAATAGCCAATATCACCATATCTACGGTAAAATGCATGCCGTTCTTCAGAGAAATTTCTAATACATTATTATTGCGTTCAACTTTAATAATCTCATTCTCGAGATAAAGCTGAACACCTTTTTCCTGCATGTGGGCATGCAAAATGGACGCCATAGAACGATCCAGGACATGTTTTACCTGATTGGATTTTTCGATAACGATAGCCTCAATACCGAGATGATACAGGTTATCGACCATTTCAATACCGATAAAACCCGCTCCTACGACAATGGCTCTTTTTACATTATGAGTTTGTATGTAATGTTTGATCCGATCCGTATTATTGATATTACGGAGAGTGAAAACACCCTGGGAGTTAATTCCCTCAATAGGAGGAACTATAGGAGAAGCTCCCGGCGCGAGAAGTAATTTGTCGTATTTTTCCCGATACTCATTCCCGTTATCTTCACGAACCAATACGGTTTTATGATCCGAATCGATTCCAATAACTTCATGACGGATTTTTACTTCAATATTATAACGTTTTCTGAAAGATTCCGGAGTGTGGGCCAGCAGATTTTCCCGTTCTTCAATAATACCTCCTATATAATAAGGTAATCCGCAATTGGCGTAAGAAATATAATCACCTTTCTCCAATATAACAATGTGGGCTGATTCATCATTCCTTCGTATGCGGGTAGCTGCCGTTGCACCTCCCGCAACTCCGCCGACCACTACATATTTCATACCAGTAATACATCATTAATCGCTTGTATAAAGCCTTCTTTGGACATGGCTCCCATTGCCATTTGAGGATTATCTTGCATCGGGATAAAAAGAAGCGTAGGAACGCTTGAAATTCCGAACATACCTGCTAATTCCTGTTCTTTATCGACATCTATTTTATAAATATCGATCTTACCGGCATATTCTTCAGCCAATTCATCCAGAACCGGACTTACAGCTTTGCATGGTCCGCACCATTCCGCATAAAAATCTATAATAGAAGGTTTATTGCCTAAATATTTCCATACGGAAGGATTATTTTCAAAATCTACTATTTTTTGCAGGAAAAGCTCTTTATCCAGATGAA
>ERZ809224.2636-NODE-2636-length-10798-cov-6.375035_pt1 | contig 10798 bp, 9 predicted proteins | sample MGYA00520513_ERZ809224 | MGnify/ENA primary metagenome ERZ809224 (study PRJEB31576, sample SAMEA3212658) | Homo sapiens | biome: human-gut; feature: human gut; material: fecal | place: Sweden | collected 2012 ...
GCGGTCCGTCAAGGATCATCTGATCACCTGTGTATGCATGAATTGTGCACATGATACCGGACTCGATCGGCATGTAGTCGTTCAGAGCCTTTGCCATCGGTGCCAGGCAGTTGGTTGTGCAGGAAGCTGCGGAAATAACAGTATCCTCTTTTTTCAGAGTGGTGTGGTTTACATTGTAAACGATGGTCGGAAGATCGTTTCCAGCCGGAGCGGAAATAACAACCTTCTTAGCGCCTGCTGCGATATGAGCAGAAGCCTTCTCCTTGGAGGTGTAGAAGCCTGTGCACTCCAGAACTACGTCTACTCCAAGCTCTCCCCACGGAAGATCCTTTGCATCCTTCTCAGCATAGATCTTGATGGTCTTGCCGTCAACTGTGATGCTGTCCTCGCCAGCGCTTACAGTCTCAGCCAGAGCATACTTACCCTGAGATGAATCATACTTTAACAGATGAGCAAGCATCTTCGGGCTTGTCAGATCGTTGATTGCAACTACTTCGTAACCTTCAGCACCGAACATCTGTCTGAATGCCAGACGACCGATACGACCAAAACCATTGATTGCAACTTTTACTGCCATGATTACAATTCCTCCTAAATGTAAAATGTAATTTGATAGTATGTTGGGATTTCTCGACTTCGTGAAAACTTTCCCAACCTGATTGTTATTTTACCCAATTTGTCCCAAAAATTCAAGTGGCAATCTGCATTCCGGGTAAAATTTTGTGGACTTTTTGCATCTCTTCCACTATTATGTTTACGGAATGTACATTTTGCCGGTTTTTCCGGCACTCTGCACCATTCACAAGACAGAAAGGAGCGATTTTATGAGCATTTTTTATGACTGCCATCTACATTCTTCCTTTTCCGCTGACAGCGAAACGCCTGCGGAGGCGATGATTCAGCGCGCCATCTCCATCGGTCTTTCCGGAATGTGCTTCACGGAGCATCTTGATACGGACTGCCCTCCGGAAGGCCCCGACTTTTGCCTCGATCTTCCGGCCTATTTTGAAAAGCTCTCTGCATTACGGGAGCGCTTCCGGGATGTGATCGATATCCGCATCGGGCTGGAATTCGGCATCCAGCCGCAATGTACGGAGCTTCTTCCGGCACTTGCCGCACAGTATCCCTTTGACTTTATCATCGCTTCCCAGCATTTCATCGACGGCAGGGATCCGTATTACCCGTCTTTTTTCGAGGGAACATGTGAAGAGACATGCTACATCCGGTATTTTGATGAAATCCGTGAGAATCTGGACCGGTACTCGGACTTTGATACACTCGGCCATCTCGACTACATCGTGCGCTACGGCCCGAACCGCAACCGGGAATACACATACCGGCGCTACGCGGACCACATCGATCCGATCCTGCACCGGCTGATCGACCGCGGCAAATGCCTGGAGTTGAACACCGGCGGCCTGAAATACGGCCTTGGCGAGCCGAACCCGTGCCGTGAAATACTGAAGCGCTACCATGACCTCGGCGGCGAGCTCATCACCATCGGCAGCGACGCACACGCCCCGGAGCACATCGCGTATGATTTTGCGACAGCAGAAACGATTTTAAAGGAGACCGGCTTCCGGTATTATACGGTGTTCCGGGAAAGAAAGGCAAAGCAGCTTCCGCTGTGACCGCCGCAGACACCGTTTTCCAGACCTATTTGGCCTCATTCTTCCGGTGCAATCTGATTGTACGCACGGAACGCATCGGAGATATGATACTTTGTATCATCCGTCTGCGCCCAGCCGGCTGTCACGAGGATGTACTCTTTTCCGTTGATCTTAGCCATGCTCGCCAGACAGTGGCCCGCCTCATCGGTGTAGCCGGTCTTGCCGCCCATGAGCTTTCCGCCGTTCACACTGTCGTCCGTAATATTTTTAAAAAGTGAGCTCCAGAATGTAAATCCGTCCGGATGGACCGCAGTCGGCTGCACAGTGTAGGAATGTGTCGTGAACACCTGGTAAAAGGTCTTATTTTTCAGCGCTGTGCGCAAAATCTCCCCGATCTCGTGCGGCGTCGAATACTGATCCTCGCTGTGCAGTCCGGTCGCATTCGTGAAATGGGTCTGCACAAGTCCCATATCCAGTGCATTCTGGTTCATCAGCTCTACAAATGCATCCTCGGAGCCTGCCGCCTCGATCGCCAGCTGCATACAACACTCTGCTCCCGACGGAAGCAAGGCTCCATACAGCAGATCGCGAAGCTTTGCCTCCTCGCCCGGCTCAAAGCCTGCGCGGGACGCATCCTGCGCGTACAGCTCATCATAAAAATCGGCTGACATGGTCGTCGTCGCATCCAGGTCGGAGATCGACCGGATCGCCGTGAGCACGGTCATCACCTTGACCATCGATGCCGGGAATATCTTCTCGTCGCCCTTTTTTGAGGCGAGCACGCTCCCGCTCTCTCCATCCAGCAGAATCGCATACGGGCTTACGAGCATGCTCAGATCGACGGTTTTCTGCAGCTTTTTCACCTGTGACTCTGCCTGTGCCTGATCGGACCGTTTCTTCCGGCTGTGCACCAGTACGATCCCGGCCGCAAGACAGACGATGAGCACGAGAAGAAATAAAATGATCAGCAGCTGCCGGTTTCTGTGCCTCCTTTTTCTTCCGGCCGGGCGCCTGCCCTTCCCGGATGCGCCTTTTACCGGAGTCCTTTTATCTGCATATCTGCTTCCGCCGGATGTACGGCTGTCGCTTCTTTTATTTGTCCGGCTCTGCCATGCAGATTTTTCACCGCTTCTGCCTGTTCGCCGGACATTTGACATTTCTATCTTCGAGGAAGCGGACGATATCCGTCGCTCCTGTTGAGACTGTCTTCTTTCCATCTTTTTTCTCCTGTGGCAGCTCTCCACAATATCCGTTTTTTAAGTAAAACAAACTTCTGCCCTCCGCCTTCGATAGGCAAAAAGGACAGAAGTATCTGTCTGATCTTTATTTAATAATTGTGCCGCCGCCTGCGACGTACTCGCCGTCATAAAATACAACTGCCTGTCCGGGTGTCACCGCACGCACCGGCTCCTCAAAAATGACCTCGGCCCGATCCGCACCGATCCTGCGGACATGTGCCTTCGTCCCCCGGTGATTGTAGCGGATCTTCGCCACCACCGGAAAATCATCCGGAAAGTCCGGGACGCTCATAAAATTCAGATCGGAGCAGATCAGCCGGTCTGCATAGACCTCCGTCCCGTCTCCGATGACGACCTCATTTGTCTCCGGCCGGATCTCCAGCACAAATACCGGCTTCCCCATCGAGAGATTCAGCCCCTTGCGCTGTCCGACGGTATAATGGGTGATCCCGCGATGACGCCCGACGATCTTCCCGTCTGTCGTCACGAAATTGCCCTCCGGAATCTTTTTGCCGCTGTTTTCCTCTATAAACCTTGCATAGTCCTGATCTGGCACAAAGCAGATCTCCATGCTGTCCGGCTTGTGTGCCACATAGAGTCCCAGCTCCTCGGCAATCGCACGGACCTGGCTCTTCTCATAGGCACCGACCGGCATTTTTGTGCGCATCAGCTGCTCCTGTGTCAGATTGTACAGGGCATATGTCTGATCCTTTGCCGCCGTCACAGAATTACGGATCGCATAGCGGCCATTTTGCAGCTGCTCAATCCGGGCGTAATGGCCTGTTGCGATGTAGTCCGCACCGATCTGCATGCTGCGCTGCAGCAGGGACTCCCATTTGACATAGCGGTTGCAGGCGATACACGGGTTCGGCGTCCGCCCGTTTAAGTATTCCCGCATGAAATACCGGATGACCTTTTGGTCAAACTCCTCGCGGAAATTCATGACATAATAGGGGATGTCCAGCATCTGCGCGACTCTCCGTGCATCCTCTACGGCGCTTAAACCGCAGCAGCCGCCGTTCTCCTCGACCGTCTGATTGTCCTCTTTTTGCCAGATCTGCATCGTGACGCCGATGACTTCATATCCCTGCTGTTTTAAAAGATATGCCGCGACGGAGGAATCGACGCCGCCCGACATACCGACTACGACTTTCATTAATACTCCTCGGACTCTTCTTCCTCGCCCTCATGGATGTCAGACTTCGGCTTCTTCAGTCCTTCGATCTCGATGCCGTTCTTCTGCGCATAATCCCAGAGTGCCGCGTGGATTGCCTCCTCTGCAAGCAGAGAGCAGTGTACCTTTACCGGCGGAAGTCCGTCCAGCGCCTCCATAACGGCCTTGTTCGTCACCTCAAGCGCTTCCTGGATCGTCTTTCCCTTTACGAGCTCAGTCGCCATGCTGCTCGTCGCAACGGCTGCGCCACAGCCAAAGGTCTTGAACTTCGCCTCTTTGATAACGCCGTTCTCGTCGATGTCGAGATACATTCTCATGATGTCGCCGCACTTTGCATTTCCCACGGTGCCGACGCCGCTTGCATTTTCAATTTCTCCTACATTTCTCGGATGCTGAAAGTGATCCATTACCTTTTCTGAATACATTCTGTTTCCTCCTATCTGATGCCCGATCCATATTCAGGATCCGGGCAGTAGCTTCTATTTTCTGATGAGACAACACACGCGCTGCGAGCTTTGCCTCTTATTTTGATCTGCTGTGCCGGTTACTGCTGAGACTTCTTTACAAAATCCTCATACAGCGGTGACATGCTGCGCAGCCGCTCTACGATTGCCTTTGTCTCATCTACGACATAATCGATATCTTCCTTCGTCGTATCTGCACCGAGGGTCAGGCGCAGAGAGCCGTGTGCGATCTCGTGCGGCAGGCCGATCGCCATCAGTACGTGAGACGGATCGAGGGATCCAGATGTACAAGCTGATCCGCTGGAGCCACAGATGCCCTTCATATCGAGCATAATCAGAAGGGACTCACCCTCGATGAACTGGAAGCTGAAGTTCGCATTGTTCGGGAGACGGTCTGTGCGATGTCCGTTCAGACGTGTGTAAGGAATCTCCTTTAATACGCGGTCGATCAGATAGTCACGCAGCTTTGCTTCTTTTGCGGTACGCTCCTTCATAGTCGCAAATGCTTCCTCGGCTGCCTTTCCATAGCCGACGATACCCGGTACGTTCTCCGTGCCTGCACGGCGCTTGCGCTCCTGTGCTCCGCCATGAACAAAGGAACGGATCTTGACACCCTTGCGGATGTAGAGGAATCCGATGCCCTTCGGGCCGTTCAGCTTGTGTCCGCTGGAGCTGAGCATGTCGATGTGATACTCGTCTACATTGATCGGCAGCTGGCCGTATGCCTGCACGGCATCGGTGTGGAACAAAATGCCATGCTTCTTTGCGATCTCTCCGATCTCTTTGATCGGCTGAACCGTTCCGATCTCATTGTTTGCAAACATCACAGAAATCAGGATCGTATCCGGGCGGATCGCTCTTTCCAGCTCGTCGACCTTTACCTTGCCGTTCTCATCGACATCAATATAGGAAATCTCATAGCCGCGCTTCTCGAGATATTCGCACGTATGCAGGATCGCATGGTGCTCGATCTTTGTCGTGATGATATGCTTTCCTTTGGATTCATAAGCCTCTGCCGTCGCCTTCAATGCCCAGTTATCCGACTCAGAACCGCCGGCGGTAAAGTAAATCTCCTCCGGCTTTGCGCCAAGCGTCGCTGCGATCGTCTCACGGCTTTTATTGATCGCTTCCTTACTCTTTGTTCCGATACTGTAAATGCTGGATGCGTTTCCGTAGTATTCGGTAAAATACGGAAGCATGGCCTCTACAACAGTCGGAGAGGTCTTGGTCGTTGCTGCATTATCAAGATAAATCAATTTTCCCATAGCTTTATTCTCCTTCTATCTAAATCACGGTCCCATCAGCCGGAGCAGCTGTTCCTGCTGTAATCGACATCATGATTTTTTGCTTTTTCCTGTGCTTTTCTGCTCTCAGCTACCAGCTGATCGATCATCATCTCATCCACGGTCTTCTCTATGCTCTCATTGATGCGCTGCCAGACATATTTGGTCACGCAGAGCTCCTCGCCTTCACAGCCCTCCTCGGTCTGCGCCGTGCAGATCACCGCTCTGACATCTCCTTCCAATGCGCGCAGGACATCTCCGACTGAAATACCTGACGCAGGCCGCGCCAGACGATAGCCACCCGCCGCGCCGCGGATACTGACCACGAGTCCCGCCTTCTTCAGCTTCGCTACAAGCTGCTCCAGATAGCTCTCTGAAATCTTCTGCCGCTGTGCAATGCTGCTGATGGAGACAGCCTCCTGCTCACTGTACTGAGCAAGGTCGATCATAGCCCTCAGACCATATTTGCCTTTCGTGGATATTTTCATTTCATCACCCTGCCTTACCTGTCAGTATGACATTTCCGAGTAAATTGCTCGGATTTCATTTGCAAGAATACCATTCTCACATTATTCTGTCAAGGGATTTTTAAGCAAAAACGTATCATTTGCGCACTTTTTCCGGCATAAGCTTAACTAATCCCTATCCGGAGGCAGTCATGGTTCTCTCTTATCTGATCAAGGGTACGTTCTGGCTCACTGCAGCCGGCCTCATCACCCGCACTGCAGGCTTCTTCTATAAAATATTCCTCTCCCGCATCATTGGTGCCGAGGAAATCGGCCTGTTCCAGCTCTGTATGCCGCTCTATACGTTCTGCCTTGCCGCCGCATCCGGCGGCATCCAGACGGCGCTCTCCCGCTTCATTGCCGAGACGGAAGCGAAAAAAGATCCGGAAGAAACACGGTGCTTCCTTCGGATCGCGCTTTTTCTCACATTTTTTATCTCACTCCTGCTCGCCTTTTGTCTCTGGTGCTTCTCGGATGTGATTGCCGTGCGTTTCCTGCTGGAGACAAGATGTCAGTGGCTGCTGCAGCTGCTCGCACTCTCGCTTCCCTTTTGTGCAGGGCACGCCTGCCTTATCGGCTATTTTCTCGGAAAAAAGCAGGCGGGGATCACGGCGCTCTCTCAACTAATTGAACAGGGCGTTCGTATCCTCACGGCCGTCCTTTGCTGCCTGTTCCTGTCCGGACGCACGACGCATGGCGCATCCGTTCTTGCCCTCGGCACACTGGCAGGCGAAGGAGCTGCCTGCCTGTATTGTCTTCTGCACCTGCCGCGCCTCTCCTTTGGCAGACTGCACGGCAAACCGCTGTACATCCGCCCGGTTGCAAAGCATATTTTTGTTATCGCTGCACCGCTCTCGCTTTGTCGGATGATGCTCTGCATCCTTCAGGCAATCGAAGCGGCGCTCCTTCCGCAGCAGCTGCAGCGCTATGGTCTGTCCGCCTCCGACGCACTCTCCTGCTATGGCATTTTAAGCGGAATGGTACTGCCGCTGCTTCTGTTTCCAACGGCTGTCACCGGTTCGTTTGGCATGCTCCTTCTTCCGCTCATCTCTGAAGCCCAGACGCTGCGGCACGAATCGCGCATCGTCTCCGTCTCCAGGATCTCGTTTTTCGGAAGCCTGCTGCTCGGCCTGTTTTTTTCTTCCTTCTTTTTTCTCTCCGGAGATGTCGTTGGCCGGCTGCTCTTTGACAGCGAGGAAGCCGGCCGCTGCATCCGAAGCCTTGCGCTGCTCTGCCCGCTGCTCTATTCCTCCACCACACTGACCGGCATCCTGCATGGGCTTGGGAAGACAGCTGCACTGTCGGTCCAAAGCACAGCCGGCTTTCTGCTCCGGCTGCTCTTCGTGCTCTTTGCCGTGCCACGCTTCGGACTGGCCGGATATGTGCCGGGCCTGCTGGTCAGCCAGCTTTTTCTCGTCATTGCCACACTCTGTCTGCTTGGCGAAGGCCTGCAGCAGCCGCTGTTCTCACTGCCTGAGCTTCTGCTTCCGGTCCTGCCGGGCCTGATCGCCGTCGGTATCATGCTGCTCCTTGACAGTCGGATTCCCTGGCTGGGCGCATGCAGCTGGGTATCACTCCTGGTACACACCTCGCTGCTGTTTTTGTTTTTTTCTGCGTCGGTGATATGTGGCTATTTTCCTGCAAGTAAAAAAAATTAAAGCAAGTCCCACTGCTTATTGCTTTACGCAGGGGACTTGCTTGATTCGGTTAAAAAGCAGTCTGTCGTCCGATTTTTATTTTTCTTTATTTACAGAATTTACCACCCGAGCAGGTCGTTGTACAGCTGCTCATACTTTCTCGCAGATGTATTCCAGGAGAAGTCTGCTGCCATTCCGCGGTCGATCAGCTTGTTCCACTCACGTCTGCGATTGTAATAAACGTCCATCGCATACTGAATCGTAAAATACATCTCATGCGCATTGTAGTTTGCAAAGCTGAAGCCTGTACCGGTGCTCTCGTACTCATTGTATGGGATGACCGTATCCTTCAGTCCGCCCGTCTCACGCACGATCGGCACCGTACCATAGCGCAGACTCATCAGCTGGGAGAGTCCGCACGGCTCAAACAGCGACGGCATCAGGAATGCATCACAGGCTGCATAGATCTTGTGGGACATCGCCTCGGAATAATAAATATTCGCGGATACCTTGCCCGGATACTTCCATGCAAAGTGACGGAACATATTTTCGTATTTTTCTTCACCGGTACCAAGCGCAACGATCTGAATATTGTTCTGGCACATTTCGTCCATCATGTAGGCTATGAGATCGAAGCCCTTCTGATCCGTAAGGCGTGATACGATACCGATCATAAAGGTGGAATCGTTCTGCTCCAGCCCGAGCTCTCTTTGCAGTGCACGCTTGTTCTTAATCTTTTCTTTCCGGAAATTGCGGCTGTTGTAATTGTATTCAATGAGCTTGTCCGTCTCCGGATTATATTCGTTGTAGTCGATTCCATTCACAATACCGCGCAGGCAATTGGAACGCGCACGCATCAGCCCGTCGAGGCGCTCCCCGTAAAATGGTGTCTTAATCTCCTCTGCATAGGTATCGCTGACGGTCGTAACCGCATCTGCATATACGATACCGCCCTTCAAGTAGTTGGCATCACCGTAAGCCTCCAGCTTGTCCGGTGCAAAATAATACATCGGAAGTCCGGTGATATCCCGCACCGTCTTTACATCCCACACACCCTGGAACTTGAGGTTGTGGATCGTAATAATGGACTTCATATCGCGGAAAAAATCGCCCTCATGGAATTTGTCCTTGAGCAATACCGGAATCAGACCGGTCTGCCAGTCATGACAGTGTACAATATCCGGGCGGAATCCGATCAGCGGAAGTGCCGAAAGCGCAGCCTTGGAGAAGAATGCGAACTTCTCGATATCCTGGTAGATATTCCCGTAAGGCTTCGGTCCTGCAAAATAGTATTCATTGTCAATGAAATAAAACTGTACACCGTCATACTGCATTTCCAGCACACCGACGTACTGGGAACGCCAGGCAAGATCCATATAAAAATGAGTCACATAATTCATCTTGCTCTTCCATTCTTCACTCATACAGAGGTACTTTGGAAGAATTACCCGAACATCATACTCCTCTTTATTGAAATACTTCGGAAGGGAGCCTACTACATCAGCCAGCCCTCCTGTCTTGATAAATGGCACACACTCTGACGCAACAAACAATACTTTTTTCATACACGAACCTCCATCATTCAGAACCGGCAGGCGCTCGCTCGTCGCCAGTCTTTCACTCTTATTAAAAATTATACCGCATTTTTCGTGTAATGAAAAGTACTATTTTGTGCATTTTATATGCGATTTTTATATTCCAGACGGATTTTATCAGCAATAAGCGCAATAAATTCAGAATTTGTCGGCTTTCCCTTCCCGTTGCTCACGGTATATCCGAACAGCTCGTCGATCGTATCCATCTTTCCTCTGCTCCATGCCACCTCGATCGCATGCCGGATCGCGCGCTCCACACGGCTCGGCGTCGTCTGATGGCGCTTCGCAATCGTCGGGTACAGAATCTTCGTGATCGAATTGAGCATCTCCATATCAGAGACGGACATGATGATCGCATCCCGCAGGTACTGATACCCCTTGATATGCGCCGGAACGCCTACCTCATGGATGATGTTCGTGACGTCTGTCTCCAGATTGCGCTCCATATACTCCTTCTGGCTTTCCTGCTTTTTCTGTGCATTCAGTGCCCGTGCCTGTGTGAAAGACCGCTGGGAACGCGCATGGACCTTTTTAATCCGGTTGACCACCGTCTCGTTGTCAAATGGCTTCAGGATATAATAATCTGCACCCAGGTCAAATACATCCTCCGTCATTTTTTCCTGACTGACCGCAGAAATCACGATGAACGCCGGCTTTTTCAGATCCTTATCCTGATTGACACGGTCCATCACGGTGAGTCCGTCAAGCTTTGGCATAATGATATCCAACAGCACAACATCCGGCTTCTTCTCACGAATAATCTCAATCAGTTCTTCTCCGTCTCCAGCTTTTCCAACCACCTGCAGCTCCTCATCGCTGCTCACGATGTGGTCCAGCATCTGCAGCATGATTTCGTTATCATCAGCAATCGCGACATTCAGTTTGTCCATACTCGTACTCCTCTCCCCAAGAAAAAGTGTTAGTTATTGTTGCCCGCCGCATCGTAAGGGTCTCTGCAAAAACCGGCACGTACAAAACTACTTTTATTATATAACATCACACAACTTTCGCAAGTGAATTTTGTCGAGGGGAATCGTCACGAAAATCTGCTTTTCTGCTACAAAACTATGTTTTTCCATAATGCAATAATACTTTTACTGTCTTTTTATGACGAACAACCGTGAAATTCGTCGAAAAAGCTCGAACTTTTTCGAAAATTAATTTGTTGAAAAAAAGCAGGGTATGTTAAAAATATGTTCAGATTTTTTGCAGGCACTGATCTGCAAAGTCGAATACCTTTTGAACGCAGATAAGCATTCCCCCGCTTCAAGTGCGCGGAGCACTAAGCGGC
>ERZ809224.2642-NODE-2642-length-10759-cov-5.721786_pt1 | contig 10759 bp, 10 predicted proteins | sample MGYA00520513_ERZ809224 | MGnify/ENA primary metagenome ERZ809224 (study PRJEB31576, sample SAMEA3212658) | Homo sapiens | biome: human-gut; feature: human gut; material: fecal | place: Sweden | collected 2012 ...
GTTGACTGTGGGAACAGAAATATTGATTTATATCATTGCCGCAGTAGTTATCCCGAAAGATGATGGGACTATAGAAAGGAAGTATTATGGACAATCATAAAAAAAAGATGATAGCTCCCGCTGTCATAACGATCCTGTTTGTGATATACTATTTAGGCATAGCCATTGCGTTTTGCATGTTTCCGGAAATATCGGTAATGGTGAAAATCATATTCACAATGGTGCCGCTTGGATTAGCGGCAGTGATGATTGGTGCATTTGTCAGCAGGACAAAAGAGATAAAAGGAGGAGAAGAGGATGATCTTAGTAAATACTGATTACATCAGCGGCAAAGAATTGGAAATGCTTGGACTTGTTAAGGGGAGCACGATCCAGTCAAAGAATGTGGGAAGGGATATCACACAGAGTTTTAAGACTTTAGTCGGCGGAGAGTTGAAGGCGTACACAGAAATGATGAACGAAGCCAGGGCGCTTGCAACAAAACGTATGGTGCAGGAAGCAGAGGAGCTTGGAGCCGACGCAGTGGTAAATATCCGATATTCCTCCGCAGCAGTCATGCAGGGTGCAGCCGAAGTAATTGCCTATGGGACTGCAGTGCGGTTCATACAGAAACCATGAAAAATTTTAACGGTGAAGCTTGTCCCCGATGCCGGACCGGGCGTATAGGGATAAGATTTTTTGTAATAATGGCTTCTAAATGGGGTGATGATGTATTTCCTGTTGGATACACATCACCTTTTTGAATGAAAATCCAACATTCCTGTTGTGTAGGATTGAAATGCTTCTTGCGGAACTGGATTGACTGGAATAAGTCTTTGCTATCAGAGAAGAGTAGAAAGGCCGGGAAATAGGGAAAAATCTATATACTGCATTAGAAGAGAGATTTGGAAAACTTGGAATTAAAAATATGTACGCTTGTATAGCATATCCAAAGGAGGAAGATGAATTTCTTACAAAAGATAGTGTTTGCTTTCATGAGAAAACGGGATTTACGAAATGCAGACATTTTAATCGATGTGGCAAACTGGCATAGGAAGTACTGTAATTGTTTGCGGCAATGCTTTGATGAATAATATGCGAAAATCAGTAATTTTCTTGAAACAATGGAGCAGATAGGCTATACTGATTCTGGATATCTGTACCATGACGCATATTTCAAATGTGCGCGCAGTATGTACCGGGTGCAGTAATGTATTATTGCAGCGAGAGAATAAACAGGTGGTAAAAAGTATGGATTGTAAGCGTGCGCAGTCGATGGTGACGCCCTATATTTTGAAGAAATTAAATGATAAAGAGTTAGAAGAATTTCTGGAACATATCAGCACTTGCAGGGAATGCTATGAAGAGCTGGAGATTTATTTCACAGTGCATTACACTTTGGCCAGACTGGATGACGAGGAAGGCGGCCAGGTGTATGATGTGGAGAATGCCCTGCAGAATAATCTGGAGGAGAGCCGGTTTTACGTGTGGAAGACGCGCGTTGCGAGAATTTACCGGCTCGGGATCATGATGCTTGCAGAATTGTTTTTATTGGTGATTCTGTTGTCACAGGCAGAGCTGTGGCAGACCGGAAGCATGGAGAGCAATCCGATCTGCCAGTTTATCAGGGGAGACAGTCAGAAGGATACGGAAGCAGAGATAAAAACGGAGGAGACAAAGGCGGAAGCAGAATCTGAAAAAGAAACGCAGCCAAAGAAGGCGGATGAGGATATGGACGCGGATGAAGGACAGGTGAAGGAACCTGCAAATGCGCCGGAGACAGAAAATCCAGTAAATAAAGGAGAACGGAAGGAATGAGTGAAAAGATTGTTTTGATAGATGGTCACAGTATTTTAAATCGGGCTTTTTATGGGGTGCCGGATTTGACCAACTCAGAAGGGCTTCATACCAATGCGGTGTATGGGTTCTTAAATATTTTGTTTAAGATTCTTGCGGAGGAGGAGCCGCAGTATCTGGCGGTGGCTTTCGATTTGAAAGCGCCTACCTTCCGGCACAAAATGTATGATGTCTATAAAGGTACAAGAAAACCGCAGCCGGCGCAGCTTTCAGAGCAGGTTCCGGTGATGAAGGAGGTGCTGCAGGCGATGGGAGTGCCGCTTCTGATGCTGGAGGGCTACGAGGCGGATGATCTTCTGGGAACGATTGCAAAGCGTATGGAGGCAAAAGGTCTTGAGGTTGCTGTTGTTTCCGGAGACAGAGATTTGCTGCAGCTTGCCACAGAGCACATTCAGATACGGATGCCGAAGACAAAACGGGGCGGTACGGAGATTGAGGATTACCGTGCAAAAGAGGTGCAGGAGAAGTATCAGGTGACACCGTTGCAGATTATTGAACTGAAGGCTCTGATGGGAGATGCCTCGGATAATATCCCTGGATTGCCGGGTGTGGGAGAAAAAACGGCCACAAAACTGATTGTAGAATACGGAACGATCGAGAATGCCTATGCACATGTGGAGGAGATCAAGCCTGCAAAAGCCAAAAATGCATTTCTGGAACATTACGATATGGCAGTTTTGAGTAAAAAACTTGCGACGATTGACACAGACAGTCCGATTGACTTCTGTCTGGAGGATGCAAGGATCACAAATCTTTATACACCGGATGCCTTTGCATTGTTTAAAAAGCTGGAATTTAAAAACATGCTGAATCGTTTTGCCTGTGATGCTCCGGATCAGGATATTGAGAAAAATTTTTCTGTTGTAATGGAATTTTCAGAATTGGAGCAGATTTTTACGGAAGCAAAACATGCGAAGCTGCTTGGTTTTGTATTATTGGCGGAGAAGAATGAGGTGGTGGGGGCTGCCATTGCCTGGGAAAAGGAAAAAATATATTATTTTCCGGTGCAGGGTTTTGTGACAGCAGATTATCTCTGCGGAAAGCTTACTGAGCTTTTAAATTCAGTTCCCGAGGCGGCGACTATGAATTTAAAAGAACAGCTTGCATTTTTAAAACCGAAACAGCGCAACGTTTTTGATGGCGCTATTGCCATGTATCTGATAAACCCGCTGAAGGATGCTTATGGATATGAAGATATTGCCAAGGAATATTTGAAACTGCTGATTCCCTCAAAACAGGAGCTTCTTGGAAAGGCAGGCTTTGATTCGCAGGATATAGAAGCGGTGAAGAAATGTGCGTGTTATGGAGCCTACACTTGTCTGGCAGGTAAGGAGCAGCTTGCGAAAAAACTCGCAGAGCTTGGGATGGACAGGCTTTTTGAAGAAATTGAAATGCCCCTTGTGTATACCCTTTATGACATGGAGAAAGCCGGTATACGGGTAGAGGCGGAGGCGCTGAAAACCTATGGGGAGCAGCTTACCGGACGTATCGGTGAGCTGGAGGAGACGATTTATGAGCTCGCAGGGGAAAAATTCAACATCAATTCGCCGAAGCAGCTTGGAGTCATTTTGTTTGAAAAGCTGAAGCTTCCCTACGGGAAAAAAACAAAGACGGGATATTCCACGGCAGCGGATGTATTGGAAAAACTGGCTCCGGAGGCGCCTATCGTGTCAGATATTCTGGAATACCGCCAGTTGACGAAGCTGAAATCTACTTATGCGGATGGACTGGCTGTTTATATTGCGGAGGATGGACGTATTCACGGAAAATTCCACCAGACCATCACAGCGACCGGGCGAATCAGCAGTACGGAGCCAAATCTGCAGAATATTCCGATTCGCATGGAGCTTGGACGCCTGATTCGGAAGGTATTTATACCGGCGGACGGATATGTGTTTGTGGATGCAGATTACTCCCAGATTGAGCTGAGGGTGCTGGCGCATATTTCCGGCGATCAGACGCTGATTGAGGCGTACCGTGAGGCTCAGGATATTCACAGGATTACAGCTTCTCAGGTGTTTCATGTTCCATTTGATGAGGTTACGGATTTGCAGAGAAGAAATGCGAAGGCTGTGAATTTTGGCATTGTGTATGGCATCAGTTCCTTTGGACTGAGTCAGGATTTGAGTATCACGCGAAAAGAGGCGGCGGAATATATTGAAAAATATTTTGAGACTTATCCGCGAATCAAGCAGTTTCTGGACGAGTCGGTTGCATCGGCAAAGAAGGATGGTTATGTGACAACCTTGTTTGGCAGGCGCAGGCCTGTACCTGAGTTATCTTCTTCTAATTTTATGCAGCGTTCCTTTGGGGAACGTGTGGCCATGAATTCTCCGATTCAGGGGACGGCGGCGGATATTATCAAGATTGCAATGATACGGGTCAACGAACGACTGAAGGCGGAAAAGCTGAAATCCAGATTGATTTTACAGGTACACGATGAGCTTCTGGTGGAAGCGGCAGAGGATGAGATAGAGACTGTAAGACAGATACTGGCAGAAGAAATGCACGGGGCAGCAAACTTGGATGTCTGCCTGGAAATTGATATGCATACAGGAAAGAACTGGTATGAGGCGAAGTGATTTATGAAAGTACTTGGAATAACAGGACAGGTAGGAGCTGGAAAAAGTACGGTGCTTCAATATCTGGAAAAGCATCACGGGGCGAGAGTGATCCAGGCGGATGCAGCAGGGCATCTGCTGATGGAGCCTTCCATGCTGTGCTATCAGCCAATTATAGAAAGGTTTGGAAGCGACATACTGGATGAGGATGGAAAGATTGACAGAAGGAAGCTTGGAGCAGCAGTTTTTACAGACAGAGAGAAGTTAGAGAAGTTGAATGCCATCGTACATCCGGCAGTCAGGGAATGGATCAAATCGGAGATAACAAAAGAAAAGCAGGCAGAAAAGGCGCCGTTTGTGGTTGTGGAGGCGGCACTTTTGCTTGAGGAGCACTATGATACCATCTGCGATCAGATCTGGTATATTTATATAGAAGATCGTGTCCGCCGCGAGAGGCTGAAAAGGAGCAGAGGCTATACCGACGAAAAAATAGATAATATTTTAAAAAATCAGCAAAAAGATGATGTATTTCGAAAATACTGTCAATTTGTGGTTGACAACAGCAGTGATTTTGTAGAAAATACATTTGAACAAATTGACAGGGGATTGATGGAAAATGGATTTTTGTAGTATTGCCAGCGGGAGCAGCGGAAACTGCATTTACGTAGGCTCTGAGCATTCCGCGGTGCTGATTGACACAGGTATCAGCAAAAAGAGAATTGTGGACGGACTTCACAGCATTGATCGTAAGCCGGAGGAGATCCAGGGAATTTTGATTACACATGAGCATTCAGATCACATTAAAGGACTTGGTGTGATGTCCAGAAAGTATCACATTCCCATTTACGCGACGGCCGGAACGATAAAAGGGATTCAAAACACAGGAGGTCTGGGATCTATTGATCCAGAGCTGTTCCACACGATAAAAGCAGAGCAGAAATTTTTGGTAAATGACCTGGAGGTGGAGCCATTTTCCATTTCTCACGACGCGGCAGAGCCGGTGGCATACAGGGTAAATCAGGGAAGCAAATCTGTGGGGGTAGTGACAGATCTTGGATATTATGATGATTATATTGTTTCTCATCTGAAGGATCTGGACGGAGTGCTTTTGGAATCCAATCACGACATACATATGCTGCAGGTGGGCAGCTATCCTTATTATCTGAAGCAGCGGATTCTTGGAAAACGGGGACATTTGTCCAATGAGAATGCGGGGCGGCTGCTCTGTGAGATATTAAATGATAAGATTAAGACGATTATGCTCGGCCATTTAAGCAAAGAAAATAATTACGAGGCGCTGGCCTATGAGACGGTATGCGCTGAGGTGACATTGGGAGATAACCCTTACAAGGCCGGTGATTTTCCGATTGTCGTGGCTGCAAGGGATCAAATATCGCCGCTGTTTGCTCTGTAAATGGGAAACGGGCCCACAGGTTCCGGAAAAAGCGGCGCAGGTAAAAGAGTATTGTCTGTACGGCAGACAGAAAGGGAGAACAAAATGAAACGCACAGTTATTACAGTAGTAGGAAAAGATACCGTTGGAATTATTGCAAAAGTCTGCACTTATCTGGCAGAAAATAATGTAAATATCCTGGACATTTCCCAGACGATTGTTCAGGGCTTTTTCAATATGATGATGATTACGGATGCAAACAAATCGGATAAGCCATTTGCGGAACTGGCAAAGGGGCTTGAAGAGCTTGGAGATGAGATGGGACTTACGATCCGCTGCCAGCATGAGGATATTTTTAATAAAATGCACCGTATTTAAAAAATACGTGATGAAAGAGGACAACGACTATGATTAACATGTTTGAGGTAAATGAGACGAACAAGATGATTACCCAGGAGAATCTGGATGTTCGCACGATTACGCTGGGCATCAGTCTTCTGGACTGTGTGGACGCAGATCTGGACGTGCTCAATGAAAATATTTATAAAAAAATCACTACAGTTGCAAAGGATTTGGTTGCCACAGGGCAGGAAATCGAGCGCGAATATGGGATTCCTATTGTGAACAAGCGCATTTCTATCACACCGGCAGCGTTGGTGGGCGGAAAAGCCTGCAAATCTCCGGAGGACTATGTGACCATAGCGAAGACGCTGGATCGTGCAGCAAAGGAAGTCGGTGTAAACTTTATCGGCGGCTACTCTGCACTGGTGTCAAAGGGGATGACAAAGAGCGATGAGAATCTGATACGATCCATTCCGCAGGCACTGGCCTGCACAGAGCGCGTGTGCAGCTCTGTCAATGTGGGTTCTACCAAATGCGGCATCAACATGGATGCGGTGCGCCTGATGGGAGAGATTGTAAAAAAGACGGCTGAGTACACAAAAGATCAGGATTCCCTGGGCTGTGCAAAGCTGGTGGTATTCTGCAATGCTCCGGATGACAATCCTTTTATGGCCGGCGCGTTTCATGGTGTGACGGAAGCGGACGCCATCATCAATGTGGGCGTCAGCGGTCCTGGTGTTGTAAAAACTGCTTTGGAGCAGGTGCGCGGAGAGAATTTTGAGGTACTCTGTGAAACCATTAAGAAAACAGCATTCAAGGTGACACGTGTGGGGCAGCTTGTGGCTCAGGAGGCTTCCAGACGTCTTGGTATTCCATTTGGCATTATTGATCTTTCTCTGGCACCTACACCGGCCATCGGTGACAGTGTTGCGGATATTCTCTGCGAAATTGGCCTGGAGCACGCAGGAGCGCCGGGGACGACTGCAGCGCTGGCTCTTTTGAATGACCAGGTGAAAAAGGGCGGTGTCATGGCGTCCTCCTATGTGGGCGGCTTAAGCGGCGCATTTATACCGGTCAGCGAGGATCAGGGTATGATTGATGCAGTGGAAGCCGGCGCTCTCACGCTGGAGAAGCTGGAAGCGATGACCTGTGTGTGCTCCGTAGGTCTTGATATGATTGCAATTCCCGGAAACACAAAGGATACTACTATCGCCGGCATCATCGCGGATGAGATGGCGATCGGTATGGTAAATCAGAAGACAACGGCAGTCCGTGTGATTCCGGTGATTGGAAAAGATGTGGGTGAGATGGTTGAGTTTGGCGGACTTCTTGGCTATGCGCCGATTATGCCGGTTAATTCCTTCTCCTGTGACGCATTTGTATCCCGCACAGGGCGGATTCCGGCGCCGATTCACAGTTTTAAGAATTGAAAGGTGGAAATGTCATGGAAAAAGACATGACGGTTGGGAATCCCGGGCGAACATTGTTCTTTTTTGCAGTGCCGATGGTTCTTGGAAATCTTTTTCAGCAGCTTTATAATATTATTGATTCTATCATTGTAGGCAATTATGTAGGAGCAGATGCACTGGCGGCGGTGGGTGCATCTGCTTCCATTACGTTTTTGTTTGTAGCGATTGCAACAGGGCTAAGTATCGGTTCATCTGTCATTATTTCCCAGTATTTTGGCGCAAAGCGTTTTGCAGAGATGAAGACGGCGGTTCAGACGGTGATGACGGCCTCTGCGGTCATTGCTTTGGCGCTGACAATGGCGGGGATTTTTATTACGGATACGATTCTGCGTTTTATGCAGACGCCGGAGAGTATTTTCCAGGATGCATCCTTATATCTGAAAATTTATCTGGGCGGTCTGATTTTTTTGTTTCTCTACAATATGCTGACAGCTTCCTTTAACGCCATCGGTGATTCAAAATCTCCGCTTGTATTTCTGGCGTTTTCCTCTGTGTGCAATATCGTGCTGGATATTCATTTTGTGGCAAACCTGAAGATGGGTGTTGCGGGAGCGGCGCTGGCCACAGATATTTCTCAGGCAGTTTCCGTGGCGATTTCTTTTCTGTGGCTTCGGATCAGACTTGGAAAAATGAAGATAGAGGGCAAAAGCCGAATCTTTGACTGGGGAATCCTTGCGGTTATCTGTGAGGTGGCAGTGCCGTCTGTGCTTCAGCAGTCGATGGTTTCCATAGGGGTTTTTCTGGTGCAAAGGCTGGTGAACGGGTACGGGGAATCTGTCATGGCGGGTTTTGCAGCCGCCACAAAGATAGACAGTATCGCCATTCTTCCGATGGTAAATGTGGGAAATGCAGTATCTACCTTTACAGCACAGAACATCGGCGGTGATAAGCCCAGGCGAGTCAGACAGGGCTTTCGCGCGGGCCTTTTGATGAGTGCGGTCATAGGCGCGGCAGTGACGGCGGTGCTGCTTTTGTATTCTGAAGTATTTGTGGGATTGTTTATGGACACAGAGAGTAATCGGGCCGCGATACAAGCTGGTGTAGAATATCTGCATGTTGTGGGACTGTTCTATGCACTGATGGGCTTGATGAATACCTGCACTGGAATACTGAGAGGCGCAGGTGATATCCTGTGGTTTTTGATGGTGACCATGATTAACCTGACAGCCCGGGTGATTCTTGCCTATTCTATGTCGGGATTCATGGGAGCAAAGGCAATCTGGTGGTCTATTCCCATTGGCTGGGGCATTGGTTTTTGTATCGGTGTTTTGCGTTACCGCAGTGGAAAATGGCAGAGAGCGAAGCTGATATAAAGCCAGGATTGCCAGATGCTCGGAACGTTAAATGCGGAGTACTTGTTTTTTATACTCATTGTACGGAACTGTCTGCGGCAAGACGGCGTGGTAAATGGCCGATGCATTGAGATTCAGCGAAAACTGCTCAAGCTCCTGGCCGGTCAAAAGCTTTTTTCCGTCAGCAGCTCTTGTGATAAGCGGAATACAGCTCTTTTTCTTGATTTCTCCAAGAAGGGGCAGGGCAGATTTGCGAAAGCCCAGGACACGGGCATAGGAGAGGCCGGTAAAACGGTCTTTTTTTATGGGCTCTTTGCGAATACTAAGAAGAATATGGAGCAGACATCTGCGGATGCGTGCCTCTGTCATCTGCTTTGTTTTTAGAAGAGTGACAAACTGATTCCAGGATATAAATTCAGGAAGAAGCTTGCGGATGCGGTCAGAGAGATCGCTGTTTACATCCAGAAATGCGGTGTAATCTCTGTGGGTGAGCAGAGCATAGTGCAGGACCGCGGAAAAGTTGTCGGCTTTTTGGATGCCGTGGGACTGGATGGCTTGTTGTAAAATGGACAGACTTTGAGCCGGAATGTATGACTCTGCAAGGGAGAGGTCCTTGCGGATCGCCGTTGCCGAAGCAAAAATTCCTTTTGGCGTGTCACAGTGATAGCCCGCTCCCTGGCGTTTTATGGGAAGGACATCAAAAGAGCAGCCAAGACGTCGGCAGGCAGTCAGGTATTCAAGGCCCAATGTATTGTTAGGGGAGGAAAGCAGAGTTCGGGCATCATCAATCTTTGCATTGTCATCTAGGCAGACTTCAAGCGCCAGAAGCCTTGCCTTGGGAAAAGAATTTCCGGCGGCGAGAAATTTTCTCAGGTGCTCCCGAAACATTGGCGGCTCGCAGGCGAGAAAAGCAGACAGAGAGGCAAAGGCAGCAGGTTTTTCATCCTCACAGCCAAAGCACAGGGTATCAATCACACCGATGCGCTGCAGAAGTGTGCAGGCGCCCCTGGAAAAATATTCTGCGCTGCCGCAGGCATATTGCACGGGGAGTTCAAGAATCAGGTCTGCGCCTCCAAGAAGAGCCATCTTGGCCCGAGTGTGTTTGTCTGTCATGGCCGGTTCGCCCCTCTGTACAAAATCACCGCTCATGACTACAACGGCAAAATCTGCTCCTGTGCGCCTTTTGGCCTCAGTAAGCTGCCAGGCATGACCATTGTGGAAAGGGTTGTATTCTGCGATGATACCGATTGTTTTCATGGTAAAAATCCTTTCAAAAATAAAGATATTGTCATTCTAACGGAAACAGATCAAAACGACAAGGTGAATTTGGAGAAAAATTAAGCCGGATCTTCTTTTCGTCCTTTCCAACCCTGCAGACATTCGGACTGAGTAGTTACGACGCTTGGTGTAACTATTTAGCCTGAATTATTGCAGGAGGTTTATTGATTCTGCTGAAAGGGACGGAACAGGCGGCGGATATGGGGGCAGGGCTAAAACTCGCTCGCTTGAATTATCTAAGAACCTGCAAGCGCCAAAGAATCAGCCGGTCGCTAACTCGTCGAGTCCGCTGATGCGGACTCTCCTTGGACAATAGCTCCCTTGATTTCTCGCTCGTACGCGAGAAATCACTGGTTCTTAGGCGCTTCCAGGTTCTAAGATAATGTCAAAGCTCCCTCATATACGCCCTGCCCCCATATCCGCCGCCTGCTCCTGGCTGTTTCCGCCTGTTTGTATCTGTTTTGGCTCCGACGCTTATACATCTCTCAGTAATATTTCCGGTGTAACAGATATTTCCGGCATAACAGAGAAAACCCTGGCACGCCATTAACACCCGAAAGCCTGCGAGAGCCAGAAAAGAAGGACGGC
>ERZ809224.2654-NODE-2654-length-10721-cov-3.879524_pt1 | contig 10721 bp, 4 predicted proteins | sample MGYA00520513_ERZ809224 | MGnify/ENA primary metagenome ERZ809224 (study PRJEB31576, sample SAMEA3212658) | Homo sapiens | biome: human-gut; feature: human gut; material: fecal | place: Sweden | collected 2012 ...
CAACCGAAGAGTTTTGGCCGCCGTACACAGCAGTTTCTGCGGAGAATTCAATCACGAGATAGCCCTTGGCAGGAATCGTCTTGCCTGCCGGTATCGTCCAAGCCTCTTCCGGGCCACCTCCTTCCCATAGCTTGCACCCTGCCACTGATACTGAATGAGAAGACGCATTGTAAAGTTCGATGTAATCGAGATCATTGATGTCACTTTGGTCACTGAAAGTGTATACTTCATTGATGAACACGACCCCTCTCAATGTAGGTGCCTGTGAAGAACCGTTACTCTGCCCCTGTGTGGGATTGATACAAACTCCCCAAGTCGCTGCTCCGTCCACCGTACGAGCATACGATGTCCCTTTTTCCATAGCAGGCAATTCAACTTGATCGATGCAATTACCGTCTTTGTCGAGAAACACCACCTTATCTCCCTTGGAACTCAAACCGAAGCCGAAACTACCGGAAGGATTCCCTGCCTGCGCCTGCGTGAAACATACCACGGCATTTGGAACTATTTTCGTACCTTCGGGAATCACGTACTGTTCTGTCACACCTTTGTCGTCTTGCAGGATAAATCCGCCCATATCCACTTCTGTCATACCGGGATTGTAAATTTCGACAAAGTCGAAACCTCCGTCCAAAGGTGCACTCATCACCTCGTTAATCAAGAGGCTCACGGCACTTTCTCCAGGTTGTTCTTCCCCTCCTTCGTCGGGCGTGGAAGTATTGGCCCTTCCCTTCGTACCAGCCGACATTGTATTCCATTCGCGACCACCATCGATAGTACGCGCATAAGTCTGTCCGTCCTCCAATGGTGGCACCATGATGTCATCTATCTGCTTGTATGAAGCATCCAACAATTTAATTTCATCACCGCTACCAGAAATGCCGAATCCGAAATGTGTGTCTTTTTCCAACACCAAAAAACCATTAGCTGCAATCTTGGCCTCCATGGGAAATACATATTCCTCATCCGCCCCCTTGTTGTCCTGCAAACGGAAACCGGACAAAGAGATTTCAGCATCCGAGGAGTTATATAACTCCACCCAATCAGTGCCACTGGAACAAACTTCGTTGATATACAATCCGGCTACTTCGGACGGACCGGTATGCCAATCGTCTTCCGAATCATCCTTGCAACTTGTCACACATGCCGCTACGGTCAATAGCACTGCAGACATACAATAAAACTTTCTGCTCATAAATAGTAGAATATAAAATAATAAATAATCCAATTTAAAATGACAGCATGAGCCGCAACTGCAGGATGTGAAAATCCAACCCATCAGGCATCACCTCACTCAACGCCTTGCCATCCTTTGTAATATGTCCTTTATCGTCAGCATACTTGTCATTGTCCATAAAAGTATAGTTCAGCCCCAACATGACATTCGGTACGGGGAACCAATTCAGGTTGGCACTATAAGCATAAGCCGAACCACCGGTAATCGGTGAAGAAATCTCATGGAAATCATTCAGATTCACGTGGCTGGCGCGAGCCGAAACTTCAAGACATCCCCCTTTACGTCGCTGATAGACGGGGGCGAATTCGGCATCTTCAGGCATATAACGGCGTTGCTTGCCCAATATCATATAAGAAGCTGTGGCATACCAACCGTTGAACTCCGCATTCCTCAAGCCAATCTCCTGCCCGTCCTCCAAACGGTAACGCGACAAGTTCGTAAAGGTGTATTCACCGTAAGCCAACAATTTATTCCAACGTACGGCAGCCTCCAAACCATAAGTGGCATAGTGGCTTACGTTAGGGATTTCGGCACGTACGAAACGGCGGTGGTCCGTACGGCTTTCAGGGAAAGTGCGAAACTCCACCAAACGGTCTTCTGCGCCCAAAGCATCGGGCGTACGATATGACGCATAACCGCCCAAATGCACCGTCCATTCGTTGTTGTCCACTGGAGAAAGGCCGACACGCCCCGTAAAGCCGTATCCGTCACTACCCCTATTCTTCTCCTTTTGCAGAATGTCAACCTGCTGACCGAATACACCGCCCGACAACCACCAATGGTTGCCCCATGCCGTGACGGCTGCACCGAGACGCCGCCCACCTGCGAACATCTCTACTGGCATCGGGCGTTCATTGGCCGTCAAGTAACGTGAACTGGTAAGGCGTTCCATGCTCATAGGCTCTTTAAAATGCCCGGCCTGTATTGATATATGCTCATTGAACTTATAGCCAAGAAACATGTCTTTTATCTCCACTTCATTGTAGGCGAAATCCAAGTCGAATTCGGCAAACCATTTCTCATATAACTCCGCCTTAATCGCAAAACGAGCCCTACGAATACTCACTCCGTTGTCGAAACGGAACTTACCATCATCCTCTTCCATATCCTTGTTGGGCTTGGAACTCAAACCGTCCACCGAAACTGTCGGCAAATAGAAAGAAAGGTCGGTATAAATCCGATTATCCAACTTCATGCGAAAAGCCTTGTTCTTTGTTTCAAAGTTCAGTTTCCCTTCTTGAAAATACAAGTCTGCCCGCTCCTTTGCCAGCTCTTGTCCCCAGACGGGTTGCGCCATCCATACCGTACTACCGGCTACAGCCATAGTCATTAATATCCACTTAGAATTCATCTCTTTCAAATTTTCGGCAAAAATAGGCGGTACGTGTTTCCATATAATTACATTTGTATAAATATTCAACTACAAACCTGATTTTGGGGAGGAAATCTCATAAAAATCAGTAACTTTGCGTCAATGAAAAGACTATTACTGACTATTTCCATGCTGTGCAGTATGGGCTGTGTACCCACCGCACATGCACAGGACCGCGCCAAACCTAAAAACGGAGAAGGCGTATCGACATTTCTTCAACGTTTTGGCTACACTTCCCGTGCAGCCCAAAAGGAGTTTCTGGAAATCAACAAAGGGAAACTGACCCGCGACGGAGGCTTGATACTGGGACGTAGTTACCGGCTTCCCACCGGTAAGAAGTCTGGGAAAAAAGCGCGGGCTGGCAGTCGTAAGACCAGCGTTGTAGAACCGCTTTTCGGCCCGGCATACCAAAACGTATCCGTCCGTTCCCATGAGTTAGAAGGTGCTTGCTTGTATCTGGTCAGCGGGCACGGAGGTCCCGACCCCGGAGCCATCGGAAAAGTAGGCAATCGGGAATTGCACGAAGACGAGTATGCCTACGACATCATCCTGCGGTTGGGACGTGCATTGATGGAAAAAGGTGCCAAGGTACATATCATCATTCAGGATGAGAAAGACGGCATCCGCGATGACCGGTATTTGTCCAACAGCGACCGTGAGACCTGCCTCGGACAAACGATTCCGCTCGACCAGATAGCCCGTCTACAGCAGCGGTGCGATGCCATCAACCGCCTGACGTATAAGGATAAAGAGAAATACAAACGTGCCATCTTCATCCACGTGGACAGCCGGGGACATAAAGACCAGGTCGATGTATTCTTCTACCACTCTCCCGGCAGCAAATTAGGAAAACGGCTGACGGAAAACATTCATAAAACCTTTGAACGGAAATACGACAAACACCAACCGAACCGGGGATTCCGGGGTACGGTAAGCGAACGTTCGCTCTACGTATTAAAAAAATCCAACCCGGCGGCAGCTTTCCTGGAACTGGGCAACATACAAAACGAACGCGACCGGAAACGCCTCGTCATCCCGTCCAACCGTCAGGCCTTAGCCGACTGGATTTGCCAGGGTATCATAAAAGATTTCAAGGGACAACGGTAAAACCGAAGTCCCTATAAGACAAAAAGAACGCATAGAGGAAATCATTCCCTATGCGTTCTCCTTTTTAGTGCACGTGCTGTCGCAGCACACGCAACTACCAACCTATTATTTCATATAAAACTTCTTCACTGCTCCGTCGGAGTACTTGAAGATGTTGACTTGCCCTTTCAGCGGAGCAGCCACACGCTTGCCGCTTACGGTATAGATACCCAGCAATTCAGCACCTTCAGGACCTTTCACTCCGGCAATGCTACTTCCCTCATGGGCTTTTTTAGCATCTGCCAATACCTTCTCGATACCGGCTTCGATGGCCGTTGCATCAATCTGGCTTTCTGCCGTCAGCTTCACTTCATCGTACAAGTCCTTCACCTCGTTACTGATGGAATCGATGTCTTCCTGCAAAGCGGCAATGTCGGCCGTGAACTGTTCTGCCACCTCGGCATAATCCGTTTCTATCGTAGTCTTCGCAGCGTCCAACTTAGCCTGAACGGCGGCGATGTCGGCAGTCAAACGAGTGTAAGCTTCTTCATTGGCAGTAACTTTCTGTTGATAGTCCAACACCATCTCCACCATATCCACGATAGCCGTGTCGATTTCCACCACAGGAGCCAACACCTCATCATAAATAGTCGCGAGCGTTTCATTGGCGTAAGCCTCGTTCACAGACTTCTGCAAATCCTCAATACGGACAGCCACTTCCTGAACGGCATTCACGACAATCGCACTGTCTTTCACGTTGGCAGCCTCAGTATTGATTTTCTCTACGGCAGCCTCATAACGCGTACGCAGGCCCTGTATGGAGTCATTGGCAGGAGTATAGTAGGCGATGAAAGAATTAATCACCTTCATAACTAACTTACCCTCCATATTAATGCCATGTCCTGCATTATCCGACAAAATAATTTCATCCAATGAAAGTTCAGCAACCTCTTGGAAAGTCTCAGAAGCTTTCACAAAGAAAGAAAATACCACACCCGTATCTCCCTTCAGCGTTTCGCTCGTCAGACCACTCAGCACCAATTTGGTACGACCGTCTTCCAAAATACTGGAAGAGATAGACAAGTTCTGTGGTAAACGTTCACCATATTCAAACTTAGGTACACCGTTGGCCTCCGTATCCAATGACAGTCCTTCGGGCAACGACAACACAGCCTCCATACCACGGACACTCGTATAGTTACGCAAGCCCAAGCTTACTTTTTTAACACTACCGTCGTTCTTCACGCAAATAGAGTCTTCGGTAAGATAGAAAAAGCCCACGTTCGGACTCACATGTGCGGTATAGGAATCAAGGTGATACCCCTTGATGTTACCGCTCTCTTCAAACTCCGAACTGCTGCCCACAATGTTATCCAACACGATTTCACTGGTTTCTACCATATTCTCATTTGCCCTTACTTTGAAATAAGCCACGGCACCGCGGTCGCCTGCAATATTGTACACCCCATTGGGTTGAATGAGAAGGCGCACTGTCTTGATACCTTCGGCCAACTCATCCGCTGAGCTTTGCACCTCATTCATATAAATGCTGTGCGAAGAACGGCTCAAGCGCACCTCATCGCGTTGTACACTATTCGGAACGAAATCCAAGCCTTTGGGAAGCTTGAAGTCCATCTGCAAACCCACCATAGGATCGATATTCTCCAAATAGACAGAAATCGTCTTCTCTTCGTCCACCTTGATATTGAAATTATCAATGGTGACCTTGTTCTCAGCTTCAGCACTTGCCACAAAAGCCATCACCATGCCCCATATCCATAGGCACTTCGCCGCAAACCGTCGCATCGAAGTATTTGTATTCTTTGTCATACGTTCTGTTTTTATTGTTCTACATTAAGCTCCTTTAGAAGGAAAGCGCAGCCACCTTACGTGGCAGCCACGCTTCCTACGCACAGAGACTTTATTCACTTACTTCTTCAAAACTTTCTTCACTGAACCGTCAGCATTACGGATGATGTTGATACCTCTTGTGAACTTGTCCATGATCTGACCGCCCACAGAGTATATCTTCTCTTTCATGCTTGGGTTGGCCTGCACACCGTTGATACCGGTTACGCCGCCTTCGCCACTGCCACCGATGCTGTAAAGTACGCCATCGACATCTGCTGCAAGCACATTGCCTACGGTCATCTTAGAAGCAGCACGACCCGATACTTCCAAATAAATCAGGGCTTCGCCATTTGCGTTAAGCTCTTTGTTCTGGAGCGAACTTACCACGATGCGGTGCGTCGTCCCATCGGCCAATGTATTGGAATACAACTGGTGGTCGTCTGCACTTCCGCCCAAAGATTCTCCCAACAAAGTTACGCCTGCGGGAAGCGTCACGTCCATCTGGCAAGCTACGTAGGGGTTCACGTTTTTCAGAAGGATGGCTACACGCTTCGTGCCTCCGACTTCTTCCATGTTCATCTCTACGCTTTCTTCGGTCTGCGTCATCGCAGGCTCTGCCAAACGTACACGAGGTGCCACTTGACTGACCTCCATCGTGTTGTAATCCATAATCTTGTTCGTGAGCTTCGTTAGATCGGCCACGTTGATCCGACCGTCGTCGTTCACATCTGCGGCATACCACTTGATCGTACCCGCGATAGCCTCAGCTTTAGACGGGTCGAGCACATACATCATCAATTCCGTGTAGTCGAGTACATCGACAACGCCGTCACGCAATACGTCACCCCGTATGAATGATTCGGTTTCTATCGTTTCACGTACGTTTGCCATCCGTTCTTCCTGCTTTGCAAGTGCGGCCTGAATTTGCGGAAGGGCTTCTTTTACGTAGTGAATTGACGTCGAAGTAACATCATTACCATTGATGTCCACACTGATGTAACCGTCATTGGTATCCTCATTATAGGATTTAATATTGCCTAAATCTTTCCTGACAAGCTCCAACGTATCGTTCAAGGCATCTTCAACTTCGACAACAAACGTATGACTGTTCACAGACTTAACAAGTTCAATCCTATCACTCAGTGCCTTATCAATCACGCCCGTATATTCTATGAAGGAAGCCCTGCAGTCCAAAGAGTCGATACGCTCCAGCACTTTATCCATAATGGTTTTAAGATCATTTTCGGCGTCTACGTCAGTCAATTCGATATCAGCATAGTATTCATCCATGGCCTTACCGTATTTGCCGATATGGGCCGTAATGTCAGCTATACTTTCTGCATTAGCCTTCTCGTCTACCTTGTAATACTCAAAGCCGGTCAGCTTGTCTACTACAGTGGTGAGCGAGTCATTCAAATGAGCCATATCAGCCTTGCGGGCCTCGTAAGCCTCATCGTTGAGCGTATAACGTTCCTGATCTTTTGCGATGTCGGACAACAACGTCTTTAAATCAGACAAGATAACATCCATCTTGTGATTCAACTTGTCTTGATAGAACAACATGTTCGCCTTGTTCTGCTCTATACCGTCTTTCACGGCAACCACATCACTTTCAAGTCCGGCCATATCGCCCTCGAATTTACCCTGTACGTTGGCATGACAGGCAGCAAGCGTCTCTCGGCCAGCCTTCACATCTCCTTCCACTTCGCCTGCACGGTCCATAAGAGCTGTGTAAGCATTCTCTGTGGCAGCAGCATCCGTGTAAGTTGCCAGTTTCGTACGCATGTCTGCAATCCAAGTCTCATAAGCCAGGAATAACGGCTGTTTGGCTTTAGTTTCTGCGTTGGTGATTGCACCGTCATTAGCGGTATCCTTCGTAAAGGCAGCCATTTTTTCCTTGATAGCTGTAGACAAAGCGTTTACTTCTGCCTCAGCGTCAGCATCGCCTTTCACCTTATTCTGTGCGTCGGCACAAGCGGCCTGCAATACATTGAATTCTGCCAGTATTTGAGCCTGTTCTTTCGTATTGGCCGATTGATAAACGCTTTCGATAGAAGTCGTGATACTCTTGCATTCATTCTCGGCAGTTGTCTTGTAAGCGTTATCCAATCCACCTTTGTAGCGTTTGGTCTCCAAATCGCTAATCAGCCTGTCGATACGAGCTTGCAAAGCATCCACACCGCAAGCGTCTGTCAGGATATAGGCATCGACATACTTCGCAGCCTCATCCAACGGTGTCTGTAAGGCTTCAACCTTCACAATAAGACCGTTATATACGTCATTATTGGTCACATATTCGTTATGTGCCGTCTTTCCGCTGACATAAGCATTATACATTGGAGTACCGAACTGTCCTAACTTCACATGCAAGTCAGTCATGACATCACCATAAATATGACCCGTGTTATCAGCATACGTCTTTTCTGCTTCTGTCAACGTAGGCAGGGTTGCCTTGATATCATCAACGAATTTCTTTCCATCGACTCCTTCAAGATAAGCACCATTTTCATACCATTCTTCCAATTCTGCCAAATGGCTGTTGTATTGTTCAAGGGTATCGGTATGCAATGTCTCCCATTCGTACACTGCAGCAGGTTCTTTTCCATCCGCAATCCAAGCCTCAAAATTAGCGAAATCAGAGACGATGCCGTCCACTTTCGTGATATTGAACTGACCCGGAACGAAATCTTTGATAGCTTCTGCTTTTTCGAGAACAGCCTGAACGTTGGCAAACGCCTCATCAGCCGTAACATAATCGGCATCGACCAATTCTTGATAGGCTGCGTCATACAGTCCCTGCGCAGTTGCATATTCACCGGCAAAGAACGTCTGCGTAGCACTTTGCACAGTTGCATCCATTGTATTCAATATCTGGTCAATCTTGCCTTCGTATGCCCGTACGTCGGCCTCATATTGTTTATCAGGGTCGAACAACATCTTGTCTGTATTTTGAGCCTCGCTAAAGGCAGCAAAAGCTTCATTCTCGATGTTGTTGATTTCTTGAAGGTAGTTTTGGATACTTGTATTCGCTGTTTCTACCGCACTCTTAACGACATTAAGCAGTGCCGGAGTCTGTACCTTGCTCACCTGTCCTATCACATTCACAGCTTCGATGTAGCAATTACGCATATCCTCGACGGCACTGTTAAAGCTATTATAACGGGTCTGGTTATCAGTTTTCACAGCATCCACGTAGCCCTGCTCACGACTTGCGCCGATCGTAACCACCTGCATTTTGATGGTTTGCAATACGCCATGTATGGTTCCATATTGTTCATCGGATTTACCCTTCTCAAAAGCTGTGGCAATATCCTCTGCAACTTGATTTTCAAGTTTGCTCTTCTCTGCCTCTAATTGTTCGATAAAGGCTTTGGCCGCCGTAGTCGGGTCACCTACAGTCAATATGGTATACAAACTGTCCACGGAATTTTTCACAGTTGCGTATTCTGTATCCAGTGTGTTATCCACTTTGATATTTGTCTCAGCATCCTTAGATACCTGCTTTATCTTTTCACAAATATCAGTGTAGTCCTCTTTGAAGTTGTCTTCTCGTGTCTGGCAGCTTTCGGCACTATTGTCGTTGTAATGGCTCTTCCAAGCCGCATTCACGTTAGCCACCCAATTATCGAACTCTATCACATACGTGCCTTTCGGGTTGGTATTCTCGCCCAACAGACCATTTACGTAATGGTTTTCACTATTGCCCAATGCCAAATTTGACAGTTCGCCCAATTCCGCTACTATCAAGTTGTGGATATCCGTCTTCTTGGTTTCTACGGCCAATCTTTCGTAAGCCGCCAAGTTCTTCCTGGCCACTTCCAATTCGGTCAATGTCGCTTTCACCTTGCCGTCAATAACCTTCATCGCCACGTGAATAGCGGCACTGTCATTGTGCAATGTATCGCCCTTATACGCGTTATCCATCGCCGTCTCCTGCTTACCAAGCTCCGTGGTATAACTTCCCTTCAGGTCATCAAAATGCTTTTTCGACACATCCTTGTCATCGATAGGAGTCCAATTCGCATCAATCTTACCGATATTTCCCGCAATACCATCAGCAACCTTCGTCAGACTTGCCTGGACGGAGTTGTTCTTGGCGTGAATTTCCTTCGCCTCACCGACCTCATCAATGAAGGCACTGACATCCTCAAGAAGTTTCGCCATCTCAGCACTGGCATCAGACAAGGCAGCCAAAGTTTCAGCCTGCTTATCCTCGCTTGTGTAGTCCAAATCAGTTACCGTTTCTTCTATTTCATCTACAGAGCTGTACAATACCGTCTGCTTTTCAAGCAAGTTCTTTGCAAAAGACCCGTAAATCTCCGCAGTCACCGAAAGTCCATCCAGATCATCATTTACAGATTTGATATCCGCAGTGATTTGATTCTTCAAACGGTTGATGGTAATTACGACTACTTGCTGGTCATACCATTCTTTGTGCTTATCGAAAGTTCCTATCAAGGTTTTTACCTCGCCCGTGATACCTGTAGTTTCATTTCCCTTGGCATTGGTTGCCTCCGTCAAAACATTGTTCATGCCGTTAGCATGCGTATCCCCATCGGCATCCTTGGCAGCCGCTGCGGCTTTCAAAGCTGTTTGAAGGTCGGACAATGCCTTGTTCATTTCGTCTAACTTGCCGCCATAAGTTGGTAAATCATCGATATTTTCGTCCGGTGTTTCCGTTCCGGTATAGACCGGTACATAACGTCCGTCGCCATTCCCGACCTTGTCCGAAAGCTTTTTGATTTCTGCTTGAATATCGGCGATAGTCTTTGCAGCGTTGTCATAAACCTCCACGACGGCCTTGGCAGCATTCACATAGCCCTCGATTTTGCCCTTAAGAGATTCTATTTCAGCTTTCTTCGTATCTTTGTTATCGGCACAAGTCCCTTCATCAAAGCTTTTCTTTATATACGAAGAGAATGCATCTATCTCCTCTTGCAACTTCTTCTCATCGGTATCTTTATAGATGTCGCCCACCGACACGTCGCCATACTTCAGGGCATGCACTTCTGTCTTGGCCTTATCGAACGCAGCCGTTTGAACATCCAACACAGCGGTCAATTCCACTTTAGCCTGATAGTTCGGCAAAGATTGGTATTCTTTTTCAATGATGGTATTCAGGCTCTTTGTCACCGGATATGACCGCCTGGGCGGTGTTTTTCAAGGTTCAGAAGA
>ERZ809224.2664-NODE-2664-length-10664-cov-6.451503_pt1 | contig 10664 bp, 13 predicted proteins | sample MGYA00520513_ERZ809224 | MGnify/ENA primary metagenome ERZ809224 (study PRJEB31576, sample SAMEA3212658) | Homo sapiens | biome: human-gut; feature: human gut; material: fecal | place: Sweden | collected 2012 ...
GCGAATTTTGAGCAGCGTTTGCATCGGCAAACGGTGCGAATAATGAGCGTCTGCCACGGAGCACGTTTCACACGGTTAGAAAACATAGCCGAACGGTTTGGAGCCTGCGTGCGATATGCGCCGTCCTTCTTTTCGTCCTCTCCCAACCTGCAGCAATTCAGGCTGAATAGTTACGGAGGCATAATTATGGTGACCATTAAGGAAATTGCAAATAAGGCGGGAGTCAGCACGACTACCGTCTCAAATGTGATTCATGGAAAAACGAAGAAGGTTTGATACCCCTGCTGCTTGCAGAGGGGGCTTTGATTGAACAGCGTATCCGTTGTGTTTTGTCTGGTTCTCCCAGTTTGTCCTTGTAGTTTAAAACGAAATATGCTATACTTTTGGCAGAAAGTTTCCAGATAATCGGAAAGATACTCATGGCTATATTTCCGATGAGAAAACAGGTCGAGGTGGAATATGAAGAGAGTATTATTAAAATTAAGCGGGGAAGCGCTTGCAGGCGACAAAAAGACGGGATTTGACGAGCCTACGGTTATGAAAGTGGCAGTCCAGGTAAAGGAACTGGTGGATTCGGGTATCGAGGTTGGCATCGTGATCGGCGGCGGTAATTTCTGGAGAGGACGTTCCAGTGAGAATATTGACCGGACAAAGGCAGATCAGATCGGTATGCTTGCCACTGTGATGAACTGCATTTACGTGTCTGAGATTTTCCGTTCCGTTGGCCTGATGACACAGATACTGACGCCATTTGCATGCGGCGCTTTCACAAAGCTCTTTGCAAAGGACCGCGTAAATAAATATTTTGAAAAAGGGATTGTATCTTTTTTCGCAGGAGGTACGGGACATCCATACTTTTCAACGGATACGGCTACTGTACTGCGCGCCATTGAGATTGAGGCAGATGTCATTCTGCTGGCGAAGTCCATTGACGGTGTTTATGACAGCGATCCAAAGGAAAATCCGGATGCAAAGAAATATGATGAAATTTCCATTCAGGAGGTTATTGACAAGAAGCTGGGTGTAGTGGATATGGCAGCATCGATTTTGTGCATGGAGAATAAGATGCCGATGCTGGTATTCGGTCTGAATGAGGAGAACAGCATTGTCAATACTGTAAACGGAAGGTTCAGTGGAACAAAGGTGACGGTGTAAGAATAAAGGCTGTGTGTTGATTTTGGATGAAGATTTCAGGCATTGCAAATGTAAATACAGGAGGAATTGGAAATGGATGAAAGAATCAAAATTTATGATACAAAAATGACAAAATCTTACAATAATTTGCTTGACGAATTTGGAGCTATCCGTGCAGGACGCGCTAATCCGCATGTTCTGGACCGTATTACTGTGGATTATTACGGAGCGCCGACACCGCTTCAGCAGGTGGGAAATATCACTGTACCGGAGCCGCGTATGATTCAGATTCAGCCATGGGATGCAAGCCTTATCAAGGCTATCTGCAAGGCAATTCAGGTTTCTGATCTTGGTATTAATCCTAACACGGATGGAAAGGTCATTCGTCTGGTATTTCCGGAGCTTACGGAGGAGCGCAGAAAAGATCTGGTAAAGGATGTAAAGAAGAAGGGCGAGGGAGCAAAGGTTGCTGTCCGCAATATCCGCAGAGATGCAAATGATGCATTCAAAAAGCTTGGGAAGAGCAAAGAGGTTTCCGAGGACGAAGTGAAAGAGTTAGAAGAGAAGGTTCAGAAAATTACGGACAAATATATCAAGGATATCGACAAGGCAATCGAAGAAAAGTCAAAAGAAATCATGACTGTATAGAGATATTTTTGGTGGGGATGTTACAGTGTGGCATCCCCGTTTTCGCGTTTGTGCACAGGAGGTCATATGAACATACCACAGCATGTAGCAATTATTTTGGATGGCAATGGAAGATGGGCGAAAAGCAAAGGCATGCCGCGCAATTACGGGCATGTGCGCGGAGCAAAGAATCTGGAGACCATCTGTCGGGATGCCTACAATATAGGCATTAAATATCTGACGGTGTATCTGTTTTCTACGGAAAACTGGAAGCGCTCGAAGGAGGAAGTGGACGGTTTGATGAAGCTGTTCCGCAGTTACACAAAAACCTGTATAAAAACAGCAAGAGATAATAATATGAAAGTCCGTGTATTGGGTGATCCCACGGCTCTTGCGGAGGATTTGCAGGAGAGTCTGAGAAAGCTTGTGGATTCCTCAAGGGAGAATACCGGACTGAATTTTAATATTGCGATCAATTATGGGAGCAGAGATGAGATCGTGAGAGCGATCCGTCACCTGGCAGAGGACTGTGTGGATGGCAGGGTGAAGCCGGGGGAGATCACAGAGGAAATGTTTTCGGGGTATCTGGATACAAGAGAGATACCTGATCCGGATTTGCTGATCCGCACAAGCGGAGAGCTGCGGCTGTCCAATTATCTGATGTGGCAGTTGGCATACACGGAATTTTATTTTACGGATGTACCCTGGCCGGCTTTTACGAAGGAAGATCTTCTGAAAGCAATTGAGAAATATAACAGCAGGGAACGGCGATACGGCGGTGTAAAGGAGGAATAATATGTTTGTGACAAGGCTTATCAGCGGAATTGTCCTTGTGGCGGTTGCGCTTCTTACGATCTGCACCGGCGGATGGGTTCTCTGCGGAACGCTGCTGGCCGTGTCTCTGATCGGTGTTTTTGAATTGTATCGGGTGACAAAGGTACAGAAGAAGGGTGACAATCTTTTGGCCTGTGCAGGATATCTGGGAGTGATTTCTTATTATATACTGTTAATTCTGGGGTATTCTGCATATAGTATGATGGATTTGATTTTTATACTTGTGGCGCTGATGTTTGTGTATGTATTTACGTATCCCAAATATCATGCAGATCAGATAATGGCAGCTTTTTTCGGCGTTGTCTATGTGGCGGTGATGCTTTCTTACATTTATCAGACAAGGGAAATGGAGGACGGAGCCTTTTTGGTGTGGCTGATTTTTCTCTGCTCCTGGGGCTGCGATACCTGCGCGTATTGTGTGGGTATGCTGATCGGAAAGCATAAAATGTCCCCGATTCTCAGTCCGAAGAAGTCCGTAGAAGGGGCCGTAGGCGGCGTAGTGGGCGCGGCATTGCTTGGAGCTGTTTATGCAGCGATTGTGGGCCCGCATCTGGAAGCAGAGAATCCGATAGTGACTTATGCCGTCATTTGTGCTGTGGGGGCGCTGATATCCATGGTAGGAGATCTGGCTGCATCAGCCATAAAGAGAAACCACGATATCAAGGATTATGGCAAGCTGATTCCGGGTCACGGAGGAATCCTGGATCGTTTTGACAGTGTGATTTTTACAGCGCCGATTATTTACTTTTTATCGCAGTTTATATGAATGAACTAAAAGATTGAGTAAAATTTACACTTGCAGGGGTATATGCCGCAGAAAGTGCGGCATCAGGAGGTAAATATGAAGAAAATAGCAGTTTTAGGCTCCACAGGCTCGATTGGAACGCAGACTCTGGAGGTTGTGCGTGCCTATCCGGCAGAGCTGAGTGTGGAGGCGCTGGCCGCAGGCAATAATATTGAGCTGCTGGAAGCACAGATTCGGGAATTTCATCCGGCTGTGGCAGCAGTCTGGGATGAAAAAAAGGCAGCGGAGCTTAAGGTTCGGACGGCTGATCTGAATGTGCGGATTGTTTCCGGCATGGACGGCCTGATTGAAATCTCGACCCTTCCCAGGATGCAGATTCTGGTAACGGCGATCGTAGGCATGATCGGTATTCTGCCGACCATTGAGGCTATTCGGGCGGGGAAAGATATTGCACTTGCAAATAAAGAGACATTGGTGACAGCGGGACACATCATCATGCCGCTGGCGAAAGAAATGGGAGTCAGTATTCTTCCGGTGGACAGCGAGCACAGCGCTATTTTCCAGTCTTTAAATGGAGAAAATCCCAATCAAATTGATAAAATTCTTTTGACGGCCTCAGGCGGTCCTTTCCGGGGCAAAGACAGGGCATTCCTTAAACATGTACAGCTTGAGGATGCACTGAAACATCCGAACTGGGCGATGGGGCATAAGATTACGATTGACTCGGCAACAATGGTAAATAAGGGGCTGGAAGTCATGGAGGCAAAATGGCTTTTTGGTGTGGACCTGAATCGGATTCAGGTGGTAATTCAGCCGCAGAGCATCATTCATTCTATGGTACAGTTTGAGGACGGAGCGGTGATTGCACAATTGGGCACACCGGATATGAAGCTGCCGATACAGTATGCACTTTTTTATCCGGACCGGAAATATTTGGCAGGAGAGAGGCTGGATTTCTGGAAATTATCTCAGATTACCTTTGAAAAACCGGATATGGAAAATTTTTCAGGGCTTTTGCTGGCCTTTCATGCGGCGAAGATTGGAGGGTCCATGCCGACAGTATTTAATGCTGCTAATGAGCGTGCCGTCAGCAAATTCCTGAACCGGAAAATCGGTTTTCTGGATATTTACACGATAATTCAGGAGTGTATGGAGGCTCACAGGGTGATTGCAAATCCTAAGGTGGAGCAAATACTGGCATGTGAACAGGAAACTTATGAAATGATTGAAAGCAGGTGGTAAATTGAGCATTATTATAGCGTTACTGATATTCAGCTTTATTGTCCTTTTCCACGAATTTGGACATTTTTTGCTGGCTAAGAAAAACGGGATCACGGTTGTAGAATTTTCTCTGGGCATGGGGCCAAGGCTTCTGAGTTTCGATAAGGGCGGGACGAAATATTCATGGAAACTGCTGCCTTTTGGCGGCTCCTGTATGATGCTTGGAGAGGATGAGGGTACCAAGGAGCCAGGTTCCTTTGCCAATGCGTCTGTGTGGGCGAGGATTGCGGTTATCGCGGCCGGTCCTGTTTTTAATTTTATTCTCGCATTTCTGCTGTCCTTATTTATAATAGGAAGTATCGGATATGATAAGCCGGTGATTCTTCAGGTCAGTGAAGGATATCCGGCTGCGGAGGCAGGGTTAAAAGAGGGCGATGTAGTCAAGAAAATTAACCATACAAAAATACATGTGGCCCGTGAGGTGACGAACTATGTAACCTTCCATCAGGGAGCGGATGCAGTTATGACGGTGGAACGAGACGGCAAAGACATCACAGTTCAGATGAGTCCTGTGGACAATGGAAGCGGCCGTTATATTTTCGGTATTTACTGTGAACCCAATTACAGGGAAAAATGCGGTGTGCTGGATACGCTGAAGTACAGCGCCTACGAGGTGAAATACTGGATACAGCTCACTATAGAGAGCCTGAAAATGCTGTTTACCGGGCAGGCGAGTATCAATGATATGTCGGGTCCTGTGGGTGTGGTTAGCTATATTGGGGAGACATACGAGGAATCCCAGTCCTCCGGCGGATTTTATGTGTGGTTGAATATGCTGAATATTTCCATTCTTTTGACTGCAAATCTGGGTGTTATGAATCTTCTGCCGATTCCGGCTCTGGACGGAGGAAGACTGATCTTTCTGATTCTTGAGGTTATCAGGGGCAAACGAATTGATCCCGAGAAAGAGGGAATGGTCCATTTTGTTGGGCTGATGCTTTTAATGCTTCTGATGGTTGTCGTTATGTTTAACGATGTAAGAAAATTATTTTAGAATATACAGAAGGGTATGCGCAAAATATGTCTTTTTGAGGCGTGACTGTCTGTATGACAGGCGTGGTAAGACGTAAAGAAGGGTGCAGGCTGTAAAAAAGCGGTCTGCACTTTTTTATTTGTATTTTGAGCACGAAATGCCGTACCTTATTCCAAGGCTATTGTTTTTGATTTTTAACGTGCTATACTTACGTCAGAAGCGCTTGGAAACGAGGTGAGACATGCAGAAAACGGCAATTTGTGATGATGATATAAATTTTTGTGAAAAAGTGGCAGGCTACATAAAAAATTACTTTCCGGAAGTGTCCGTCAGGATATTTCACAGCGGCGAGGAACTGCTGGAACATACGGAAAAATTTGATTTGATTTTTCTGGATGTGGATATGAAGGGGATCAACGGCATTGAAACGGCGAGGAAGCTTCGCAGGCGTGACAAAAAGGTAAAAATTGTTTATGTGACAGCCTATGAGGATTTCGTGAACTATGCATTTTCCGTACACGCATTTGGGTATCTGGTGAAACCGATAACGGAAGAAAATATACAAATGCAGCTTCAGGAGGCCATGGATTATCAGACAGAGGAAGCGCAGGCTCAAAGCGTGCGGCTTGAGACGGAGGATGGTTTTGAAGAGCTGAATACAAAGGAGATCTACTATTTTGAATATTTGAATCGAAAAATACGCGTGAAAGCCAGAGAACGGGAATATACCATGAAGGGCAGCATCACCCGGTTAGCAGATGAGATGGAAAAATACGGATTTGCTATGCCGCACAAAAGCTTTACGGTGAATCTTTATCATGTAAAAGCAATCCACGGATATGATATTTACATGATGGATGGAAGCGTTATTCCGCTGTCTCAGAAGAAATCCGTGAAGTTTCGGGAGAGACTTGGTCAGTTTCTGACGGAGCAGATATAGGAGGAAAAAGGATGCTGACTTTAAATATTATGCTGGCGGTTGCGGAGATCGCAGTACTGCCGCTTATGACCTGGTATTTTATGGCGAACTGTGAGCGGCAGATTTACCGGCCCAGGGGATATTATATAGCTGCATTTTTGATGTATGCAGTGATTGCCATAGTAATGTCAAATCTGGTACGTGATGACCGTGTCACAATTGTGGTGATTGTGGGATACACACTGTTGATTGGCTATACATTGTTCAGCCGTTCGAAGGCAACTCTGCTTTATTACGGGATATACCAGGCGATGCTCATGGCCGGACAGACAGTGGTGATTCTTATCTGCGTACAGATCTCTGTGAAGCTTAGCGTCAGCAGTCCGCTCTTTTTGAGTAATTGCGTTCTGAGTGTAAAGCTTGTCATGGAATTGATGCTGACATTTTTTATGAGCGTGTGGGTGCGCCGTAAATCGGCATCAAGAGCCGAGCGGGGACAGCTTCTTGCGATGATTCTTCTGCTGGCGGCCACTATTTTTCTGATTGGTGCAATCATTACCATATCTGATGTGTATACACAGCTTCATGGATATGCGCTGGTGGGTGTGATGATTTTGGTATTGATCTTGATTAATATTGATTTCCTTTACTTATTTCGGTATATGTTTCATGCCAATGAGCTGGAGTCCGAGATGAAGCTGATGAACCAGAAAACAGAACTGAATTACCGCTATTATACGGATTTGGAGCAGAAATATCAGGAGTCCCGAAAGGTTATTCACGATATGAAAAATCATCTTCAGTCAGTGGAAGCACTCTGCAACTCGGGGAAAAACGAAGAAGGCAAGGTGTATATGGATGATCTGTACCACCTGCTGAATGTGCTGGGGGAGCAGTATTACAGTGACGTGAAGATGCTGAATATCATTTTGAATGAGAAAATCAAACGGGCGCAGAACAGGAAAATCACTGTGAAGGCAGAGGTGGGTGAAACAGATCTGGCTCATATGCGCGATATTGATATAACGGCTGTTTTTGCAAACCTTCTGGACAATGCCATAGAGGCCGCCGAAGCTTCCGAAGAAAAATGGATTCATCTGAAGATGGATACCGTACATGAGTTTGTAGTGGTAAGTCTGGAAAATTCCGTGGTGAAGGAGGAAGCAGATTCTGGTTCTCGCAGAAAGGCAGGACATATGGGAGTGGGACTGAAAAATGTACGGGAGGCACTGGGACGTTACCACGGTACCATAAAGGTAAGCTCTGAAAAAGACAGGTACTGTGTCAGTCTGATGATACCTAAATAACATATTCTGCGGGAAATTATGTACCGGATCACTGATATTTTGCAAAGTAGCCTGGCGGTTGTGAAAGGAGGATTTGATGGCAGGAAATATTATAATGTTTTTATTTTGTTTTGGTGTGTTTGCCGCTGCCGCTGTATTTTGCTGCTTTCAAAGAAAATATCTGCTGGCTTTTGCGGCAGGGATAACAGCTTTTGCAGTCTCCCAGTTAATGCTGCGAATACCTCTTTTGTCATTGCTGAATGAATGGCCGATGTATTTTCAGTGGAGTCTGGAAAATCCTATCTGGGCAGGATTATTTGCGGCTGTTACTGCGGGAATTTTTGAGGAAACGGGACGCTGGATCATGTTTCAGACTGCGGCAAAGAAAAAACATTCCTGGGCAGACGGCGTATTGTTTGGTCTTGGTCACGGAGGAATCGAGGCAGTTTGGGTGGGGAGTAAGATGATCCCCTATCTTGGCAATCCGGCGGTCACTTCGATGAATCGTTTCATGTGCGGGTTTGAGAGGATGAGCTGCCTTAGTATTCATGTCGGTCTTACCATGATGGTGTTAAAAGGAGTCCGAAAGAAAAGCAGGAAATATTATCTGCTGGCGATCTTACTGCATACGGCGGTGGATTTTCCGATAGTGCTGATACACGGATGGACGCTGGAGGGCTATGTGTTTCTGTGGGGAGCTGCAGGTGTTGCATTTACTCTGTGGTGCCGCACGAAAATGAAGTATACCGAAGCAGAGAAAGATATATATCCTGTGAAAGAAATTGGAATGTAAAAAAGTGTTTTCACAGGAGCTGTTTACTGATACAAGGAGTGAAAAAGATATAAAGAAGGTTGAAACGTGCGGCAAAGCGGCCAGGATTTTTATTCCCGCGAGCAACGAGCCAAGCAGCCGCACTTGCGACGCAAAGCTAGTCCTTTAGGGTGCGGATATTTGATTGCAGGCAGCAATCTGCAGGCGGAAATGATTCTGGAAGCTTTGAAGACCGAGGGGATTCCTGCTTATAAGGTAGATTATGTGGCGGAGTGCGATGTGCAGGGAGCCATGAAGATTCTGGAAACGATAGGACTGAAAACGTGTTAATGAAAGAAAGGAAATGACATGAGAAAGATTGAAAATCAAAGAAGTATGATTGGCAGAAGTGTAAAATATGTAATTGCAGCATTGTTGTGTATGTTTTGCCTTGGGTTAGCGGGATGCTCGGGAAGTGCAAAGCTTGCGGACTGCTATGACAAGGATACGCTGGAGAAGGATGCAAAGGCTACCATTGAGCTTGGAGAATCCGGCGATTATGAGGGGCTGATTGCGAAATTTGATGAGAGTATATCCGGAAGCCTGACAAAGGAAGGATATGAGCAGTATCTGGAACTGGTAAAGAGCAAGGGCTCATTCAGGAAATTTGGAAATGTAGCGTTTGTAGGACAGCACGTAGATGAGACAGACAGCGATTATGCAGCAGTGGTGGTAGTTGCAGAGTATGAGAATGGAAAGCTTCAGTATGTAGTTGGTTATGATGAGGACATGGAGCTCGTACAGTATACGGTGAAGTAGAGAGGGAAATCACTGAAGATGCAGTCGAAATAAAGGCATGCCGAGGTTCTTTTTGTTATGCCCAAAATATCTGTTACATCAAAAATATTACTGGGAGATGTATTAGACATCGTGGGTAAAACAGACAGGAGCAGGCAAAAAAGACAGGCAAAAAAGTAAAAAAGTGGTTGACACACACGGGTGCGTATAATATAATATTTCAATGTGACGTAGTACGTAAATGTCTAATCCAAGCCCCGGTATGACATTTTACTATAGAAACTCATAGTGGAAATATCAATAGGAGGTTACCCATGAAAAGTTATATGGCCAGTCCAGCAACAATTGAAAGAAAATGGTATGTAGTGGACGCTACAGGATATACATTAGGTAGATTAGCATCAGAAGTAGCAAAGATTTTAAGAGGTAAAAACAAACCGATCTTTACCCCGTTTATTGATACAGGTGATTATGTGATCATCACAAATGCAGACAAGATTAAAGTTACCGGTAAGAAGCTGGAGCAGAAGGTTTACTACAGACATTCCGAGTATGTTGGCGGAATGAAGGAAACCACTCTGAAAGAAATGTTAAACAAGAAGCCGGAAAGAGTTATTGAACTGGCAGTAAAAGGCATGCTTCCGAAAGGACCTCTGGGAAGAGAGATGTACAAAAAGCTTTTTGTATACGCTGGTCCGGATCACAAACATGCAGCTCAGAAACCAGAAGCATTAACATTTTAAGAGGAGGTAAATAACAGTGGCTAACAAATTCTACGGTACAGGAAGAAGAAAAAAATCTATCGCAAGAGTATATGTAACACCTGGCACAGGTAAGATTACAGTAAATAAAAGAGATATCGATGATTACTTCGGTCTGGAGACACTGAAGGTTATCGTTCGTCAACCGTTGGTTGCAACAGAGACAGCCGATAAGTATGACGTACTGGTTAACGTACGTGGCGGCGGTACAACAGGACAGGCTGGCGCTATCAGACACGGACTTTCCAGAGCGCTGCTTCAGGTAGACGCAGATTTCAGACCGGTTCTGAAAAAAGCAGGTTTCCTGACACGTGATCCGAGAATGAAAGAGCGTAAGAAATACGGTTTGAAAGCGGCGAGAAGAGCTCCGCAGTTCTCAAAACGTTAATCATATTGGTTGCGAAAAGAATACGAGAATGTATACAAAACCTCAGAAACGGTGTGTTTCTGGGGTTTTTCTAATGTTACCAAAAGTTCTGAGACGTTATAAAATTTGTAAAATTTTAGCCAGCTATTTGCCATGCTCATTACGACTATTAATATTTCGGATTGTTC
>ERZ809224.2667-NODE-2667-length-10660-cov-2.839038_pt1 | contig 10660 bp, 12 predicted proteins | sample MGYA00520513_ERZ809224 | MGnify/ENA primary metagenome ERZ809224 (study PRJEB31576, sample SAMEA3212658) | Homo sapiens | biome: human-gut; feature: human gut; material: fecal | place: Sweden | collected 2012 ...
AACGGGAAAACGCCGCTTTTCCTCAATAATCGGACAGATCCGTTTCTTCCCGAAGTGGTGCCGGACACCTTCCGTATGCTTCACCTCCTGGCAAAGAACGCCGTTCGCTCTCCAGTTGTGCTGGTTTCCAAATTTTTTCCGCCGGACGAGCTTGTTGAGTATTGCGAGAAGCTCTCACTGATGTTCATCTATTCGTACTCCGCAATCGAAGATGATTTTAACTTCAATGACATCAGCAGAATCCGTGAGATCACCAGGACATTCCCGGCAGGGCATCTGTTTCATTATCTGCGGCCAATCATTCCTGGCCGCAACGATAACATGACAAGTCTGCGAAAAGTGCTATTGTTATTCTCTGATGCCGGCTTCTCCGGCAGTATTCTTTCCGGAATCCGTGTTACTCGGGGCAATCTTGCATATTTGAATGGCACAGCTGAAGAGATCAGTGCGCACAAGTTCTTTTCTCCGCGTGTTTACCAGACTCTTCTGGAGGATCCTGCGATTTCCAATCGTCATTATGCACTGTTTCGCCACACCTCCTGCGCCATTGACTTTTTTATGAAGCGTGCCAACCGCCTGGGGTATTTTCTCCGGGAAGGACACTGCAATCCTAAGTGTAAAAACCGGGAGAATTGCGAAGCAGCTCCATGCTTTTCTCATCCGGAACTTCGCAAATGTATCTCTGACAGGTTCCCCAATATGAAGTTCGCATTAGGCACAGATGGGGTTGCTATCCAAACACCTGTTTCTCAGGAAGTGACAGCCTTCCTGAAAAACGCATACGGCATTCGGGTTACGGCAGAGCATCTTCTGCTTTCACCATCTGAGGAGGTTTTGTCCGATGCGTCAGCTACTAATCGCCTGTGATCTTCATAACACATTGCTCTGTTCCGGTCCGGCTTGGGAACAGGCATTTGTAGAACTCTCCGGCTCAGATGAAAAGCCTATAAGAAAAGCATTGGCAGAGAAATGCTCCCGTCACCTATTAGCGAAACAGCTGGGAATATCCTATGATGCAGTTTATAAGCGTTACGGAGAGCTTGTTCAGATTAATCATGGAATTGTCTCAGCCATAGCCTGCCTACAGGGTAATTATCCGCTTGTGCTTATCAGCAGTGCCAGCAGAACCCGAGTGGAAAAAGATCTGCAAAAACTGGACGGCATTCTTTCATTTGACCACATTTTTACGAAGGAAACATTTTGGAAAAACCGCACTCAAGATTGGGACAAGCTGCGAGAATGCTATGGCGTCAGTAGAATACTATATTTCGGAAACGATCCGAGTGAGGACATTTCGCCAGCGCCGTTTGTTCAGACCGTTCTGGTTCCTTTGAAAGGAAGTGAGGAAAGATACAATGAGGATTGAAAACCACATTTCGCCCGAGCGATTTTTGCAGTACCTTGCTGTTCAAGAGCAACAGTTAGGTGAAGCGATTTCTTCACTGGAAGGCAGTTGGGAACATACACCGATCATTCGTGCATTGCTGGACGAGGGCCTGTCCGAACTTGAACAACTAGCTGATAGCGCAGAGTGCCCACCGAACAACAAAGCGATCCACGAGCGAAGGGTTGAAAAATACACAACTTGGGTCGAAGTGATGCGGCTTGCTGCATTTCAATACGGACGTTACAGCAGTAGGCATCATTCTGTCTCTGAGGGCCTATATGCGACATTGCTCGCCCTGTCTGCGCAGTACTGCCGCAATTTACATGGAAAAACAATTGCAATTCTCGGCTGTGGCCCGGGGCGAAGTGTTTTGGATTTTGGAATGGCATACCCGGATGCGAGTGTTATCGGTCTGGACTATTCTCTTCTTTCCTTAATTGCAGCAAGACGGGTACTGACATCAACCAGTGAACCGCTACAAATCCCCATCAGAGATACAGATGGCGGACAGTATTCGACCCTTCTGCGTATCCCTCAGTTCGTACTACAGAATTGCAGGCTTGGGCTATGCGATCTTGCGGAGAATCAGCACATTCGAGCAGATCTGGTTGTGTGTTCTAATACCATCAATTTGCTTCCGGATCACGAGCAGGCAGTCAGTATCCTCTCCGAAATTCTAAACCCGGGCGGAGTAGTGATTTTTGCAGATCTAGTTGGTTGGCGATTAGATCGGCGTCCTGCCCAAACTGTCCTTCGGAACGCCGAAGCAATACAAGCGTGTTTTCAAAGGAACGGAATCACTACTGTCGAGTTGTTCAGTGGCGGTCCTTATATTGAGCAGGAAACACCCGAAAACTACACCGTCTATCGGGAGCACTATTATGTTGGAAAAAAGGATGCGTTGAAATGAAGCATATCATCATTGCAGGGAGTGCTCGGAGCGGGAAAACAACCTTGGCCACAATGATAAAGGAACGATTTCCGATATACAACTTGTTTCATGGGGACTGCATTCGAGAATGGCTGATTGCCCTTTATGGCAAAGAGTGCGCCGGGAAGATTGTTCACTCGGATGATTATCCCATAGCAATGCTTCACCTAGTTAATGCCATGTTAAAAGATGACGCTCAACCGTATATTGTGGAATGGTCCCGATTCTATCCGAGTATCATAAACAATCTGGCGTCTTGCAGAGAATGTTCCTTTATTTGCTTGGGGCATGGGGGGCTAACGCCTGAGCTTCTACTTCAGCGCTGCCGCACCTATGAACGCGAGACGGACTTTACCGCTACCCTGACTGATGATGATCTGCTGAACTCCTGTAAACGTTGGGCAGCGGTTGACACAAGAATGATAAATGAGTGTGCTATGTGGAATCAACCATATAATGATACCTCCGAAAACCGCATGAAGGTACTGCAACAGCTTGTGTCTGACTTGGTGCCATAAGCACATTTGAGATACGAATTGGCTGAGTAAAAAACTATCAATTGAAATAGACAAAACCCGTCGGCATTCTCTGAGCCGACGGGTTTTGTCTGTAAAGTAAGCATTATTGTCTTTCAGAGAAAACTTGTTGTCAAGATAATCTGCATTTTATCAATTACAATGATAACACGAGATAATACACTATCGAGTAACGATACCGCATACAACCATTTTATCAGCAAGACTATAGCTAAGGGGTGAAGAGTTATGCCAGAACAGCTAATCGAGAGCTCACCAGTTTTGCGTTTCCCCGTTATTTTTCTTTGCGATACCTCGGGTTCAATGTATGGAGCGCCTATTCAAATCGTTAATCGTTCACTTAATCGTTTTGTTGAAGAAGCGTCCAGATGTCCCAAAGACAGGGCGCGCTATGATGTTGCAGTCATCAGCTTCAATGATATTCCAAGGATTGTACAGAGTTTTTGCCCCTTAAATGAACTTCAGCATGTTAGTTTTATTGCTGGGGGCGGCTCTAATATCTCTGAAGCAGTTCTTTTTGCCGATCAACTGATTCGTGAGCGCCGCAGATACTTTCTTGAAAACGGCGTTCATATGGGAAAGACAAATATCTTTCTGATTGCCGATGGCTATGGCGAGATCGTTCCAGAAGCTCTTACGTTAATCCGTGAACAAACATCTGCCGGTCGTATAAACCTGTGGGTAATATCCACCGAAGATCACGATGTAGATACGATCAACGGGCTGGCAGACGGTTTGCACCAGCTTGTGTTAAGCGAGGATATTGTTGACGATATATCTTTCTTGCTTTCTACTGCTTTTCCTTGCACATGTTGTCGAGAAGCACCTTCTCTCCGAATAACTCCTCCTTCAGACCGAACTCTAATCCCCGACCTTGACGAATGGCTGCGTGTTGATTAAGCCAATCGGTTTTGTTCGACTACGCACATCTGTCCAAATTAGAGCAGTATTTGTCATGCAGACAGTAGTTGCTGTCAAGACTCTTCCAAAAACATCTCGTATAATGAAGATGCAAGGAGGAACTGATGATGCACATTAACCCAGCAGCAACTATTGTGTTGAACAGTTTATGCTTTCATCAGTTCCAAAAAACAACAATTTACTCCGCTGCAGCGGAGCACAATTAAGGAGGTACCACAATGAGTAAGAACTTCAATTTCAACGACTATCCCATTCCTCCCACGCATGTTAACATGCCGCACATGCCTGTAATCATCCTCTGCGACGTTTCCGGCTCGATGGGCGGCACCCCCATTCAGAATGTCAACCTTTCGGTCAATCGGTTTGCTGCCGATGTGTGCAAGGATCCGAAAGCGGCTGGACTTGTCGATGTTGCGGTTATGAGCTTCAATGAGGCTCCGCATATTGAGCAGGAGTTCCGCCCTATCACCGAACTCCAGCCGGTTCAGTTCTCTGCCGGAGGCGGTACCGATATTTCCTCCGCACTTGAGATGGCGGTCCAGAAACTTCGAGAGCGTGGCCATCTCTACGAGGACAACGGAATCGAAGTGAAAATGCCCTACATCATCCTGATTACGGACGGTTACGGCGGCGATGTGACGGAAATCGCAAAAACCATCAACCAGCGCACGGCTGACAAGAAGATGCAGCTGTGGGTCCTCGCCATCAAAGGCTATGACAAAGAAACTGTCGCCAAGCTGACCAACGGGAAGCGGGTGTTCGAGCTTGTCAATGAGGGCGGCTACGACTTCACCGAGTTTTTTGATTTCATGGCAGTGAGTGTCAAGGCCGTCTCTACCAGCTCTCCTGATCAGCGCATCCATGTTGACAATCCCCTCAAGAAGGAGGGAACCAACCTCAAGGTTCCCGACCTCGATGAATGGCTGAACAGCTAAAGTCAATTGGCAACCAGGGCGGCACGATTTTCGTGCCGCCCCGAGAGGAGGCACAATAATGATTCGATATTACAAGGCAAACATGCCGGGGCCCTATCATCTGGATAACGATATTCCGTGTCAAGACTCCTATTTCATTCTGAAGAGTGCGAACGGAGTTGTTTGTGCAGCTTGCGCCGATGGGCTTGGAAGCGAGATCTTTTCTGATGTCGGATCACGCATAGCGTCTCAAGTTGCTGTTGAACACTGCATTGCCAACTATTCGAGTGAGCTGACCTTCCCGGAAGTAAAAAGCATCATAAACAATGCCTTTGTATACGCCTACAAGGCAGTCCTGGAAGAAGCACAGAACGCAGGAAATTCCAGTGATGAGTACGACACAACACTTTGTCTGGCAATATATGATAGCGGCCATGTTTATTATGGACAATCGGGTGACAGCGGAATTCTCGTGTTGCTGCATACTGGAGAGTATGTTCCTGTGACCACTCAACAGCGCGATGAAGATGGGTATGTATTTCCGCTCTGTTCCGGTCCAAGCAAATGGGTATTCGGCGAAGTTGACGGCGATGTCTCTTCGGTTATGCTGATGACTGACGGTGTTTGGGAGCAGATGTGCCCTCATGTCCTTCGCAACCATGAGATTAAAGTCAATGTCGCACTCGTGCGTAAGTTCATGGAGCGACATGAAACCAGTATCAAGGCAGTGCAGGCTGTCGAAGATGCTGCCAATCAGTACCTAAAAAACTATCCGAGAAGGCTCTTGGATGACGACAAAACAGTTGTAGTGATCTACGACACCGATCGGCGAGCAGATAGAATGCCGGACTCATATTATGAGCCGCCAAATTGGGAAGCGATTCATGATGAAGCCAGAATGCGCCTCTATGGATCTGTCAAGCCCGAAGAGATAGCTGATGTGGATGATGCCGAGGACACGGCAGATACAGACGGGGAAGAACTCGCCGAAAGCAATGACGGTAATCCGGTTTCAGAAGATGGACTGCTTAAGCCTGAAACAGGTGACGCCAACTCCGCAACGGTTCGTACTGCGGTCAATCAGAGCGAGAAGATCAAAAAACCTCCTCCCGGAGAGGAGTCTATCAACCTTGCTACATCCATCGATAATCGCCGGCCAAAGGCGAGCCCTGCAAAAGCAAACAGCATTGCAAAAAGACAAGGAAGTCACAGACCAATCCCACAAGGCGCGGTTGCCAATAGCACATTGAATAGGCTTTACTCGCACCTGTCGTTGGTTCTTCTGCTTATCTTTAGCATCGCCGCCTTTGCTATGAGCGGGTTTGTAAGAACACATGCCCCCGTTTCTTATCTTGGTGTTTTCATCGTCTGCTTTGTTGCAAATTCAACAGTTTTGCTTCCAGCACCAAGCATTCTAATTGTTCTCCAGTACGCCCAGATACTTGATCCTCTGTTAGTTGCGATGTGCGGCGCAATAGGGGCCTCGCTGGGCGAAATGGTTGGGTTTTTGGCCGGGACACATGGCAGATATCTGGTAGGCAGAAAGCGCATCAGAAAACTACAGGAGGTTTTCCCAAACCATCCATACTTCTTTGTCTTCGTCTTTGCAGCGCTGCCATTACCACTTTTCGATGTCGTCGGGCTACTTGCAGGTGCAATTCACTTGGACACTCTTTCGTTTTATGTTTCCTGCCTTTCGGGCAAATTAGTTAAAATGCTCATGTTCGTTTGGATCGGGCAAGCAGTATCAGTTTATTTCACCTGAGCGAGGAGGTGCGCAAATGAATGTTTATACTACAACCGGAAAGACCATTGGCCTGGCCGACAGGGCGCTGAATTCCGGCGGAGAGGGAGCCATCTATGAGATCATCGGTTATCCCAGAAAAGTAGTCAAAAAATACCATCATGCCGCTGACGCTAAAAAGCGTGAAGAAAAAATCGGTGAGATGGTAAAAATCAGCGAGAGCGCATCATTCCAACGTGCCAACCTCGCTCAGGATGTTGCATGGCCGTTGTCGCCGATTTATGATGCAGGTCACGATTTCATCGGTTTTGGTATGAACAAGATCTCAATCAGCACCGAACTTGATGACCTTTATGTTTTCCCGGCAAAGCAGAATCTCAGCATCTCAATCAGGGACAGAATCGATTGCCTGATCAGTCTTTCTGATATGGTAGATCGGCTCCATAAAGTTGGCCTTGTTTTCGGCGATGGCAATCCTGACAACCTGAAGATCAGAGACGATTTCACCGTTTGCTTTATGGACGTTGACTCCTTCCACTTCCGAAGCAGCGGAAAAACCTTCAAGTGTGAGGTGTGTGCGCCCGGATATGTCGCGCCTGAGTTGATTAAGGCATGCAAAGGAACAACTTATGCTGATTGCTCGGGGCCGACATTTACTGAAGAAACCGACAATTTCTCTCTGGCCATTCATTGCTTCAGAATGTTGATGAATGGCTGCCATCCGTTCATTTGCCAGAGGCAGCTTAAGAGAGCCGGGTCGGCTCCGGCACCTAAATCCACTGACAAAAGAATTGAAAGCGGAGAAACACCGTTTTTCAAATCTATTCCCAATTACACGACTCCCAGTTATGCGCCTGACATTAATTCTCTCCCGCCCTATATCCACAGTCTGTTCAAAAGGGCTTTCGTAGATGGACACAGTAATCCGAAAGCACGGCCTACTCCCGCAGAGTGGAAAGCCGCGCTTGTCCAGTTCAAGAACGAGCTCACCAGGTGCAAGCACAATAGCGCACATTACTATTGGAGTGCGAACGCTTCCTGCCCTTACTGCGAAGCAGAAAAGAATTACGCCAAAAAGATGAGCAACAGCATGGCTTCAGCTAACGCTTTTTCCGCAAGCGCAAGAACTGCCCCTCCTTCTCCTCCTGTTCAAACCACCTTCTATGCTCCCCCTACAGCAGCAAGTCCTGCGGCAACCGTAATCAAGCCGGGCGTTAGCACCTCTGCGGCATTATTCTGGAGCATTACAATCGTCGCATCGGTGATCCTCCTGGCTATTCTCGGGTCATGTGTCCTTCCCCAGCTCTATTATTCCATTTCAAGAGAAAGTTGGGTTTCCTCAATTGGAACCGTAGGCGGATGCATTGCCGGTTTCGTCGGAACCATTGTATATAACAGTTGTTGGGCATTTGGCAGACGCTCCAGGTGTTATAAATGGTATGATTATCTGCTGTCCACACTTACATGCCTTGGGTTTACATTTGGATTTGGTGTAGCTATGGGTCTTGTGTATGCTGTAGTCGTGATCGTGTTCTACGTTCTCATCATTGCAGCTGTCATAGGAATAATCGCTGCAGTACTTGATGGAGGTTAATTAAGATGGCAAACGATCTTCGGGATGTTCTGATACAAAGAGAAGGATATTCTCTTCGTTCTGCGGAAATGACTGCGGCAGATCTGTCCGACATCAAAGACACGGATCTTTCTCAAGCATTATCTCGGTGGTTAGAAACCGGGGAGAAAACAAATGTCTCTCGTGGATCTTTCTCGTGTGCAGGGCTGATGCAGAGCTATAAGATGAAGTATCCTGCTGCACTGGTATTTCTTGACTGGTATAGCGAGGATCCAGAAACTGCGCAAGCCGCCCTCTGCTTTGGGGGAGGCGAATAAGATGACATACGATCAGAGCATTTTGCTAACGGGTGATCAATGGGCCTCACTGAGCGACGGGCAAAAAGTCCAGGTCCTTCAGGCAATTGAAAATCATTCGGCTTATGAAGCCGGCAGAATAACATGCCCGGTTGTTGATAAGTTCCTCTATACCGGAACAGATGGAGTTGTGCTTGGAACATATGATCCTCAAAACAGAGTGATCTATGTTAACAGCTCGCAATTTGACCCGGAATCAAAGTATGGAAAAACATCAGAGACCATTATAACTACTTGTTTGCACGAAGGGCGTCACGCCTATCAACACCAGGTCGCAGATGGTATTGTTGAACACGACGATCCGACTGAGGCGGCAATTTGGAAGGAAAACCTTGCAGAAGGAAACTACATTTCTTTTAGAGAAAACCCAAAGGCCTACTATAATCAACCGGTTGAGGTTGACGCACGAGCATTTGCTGCCGAAAAGTACGCAGAACTGGTTGCTTCTCGTGAACAATTAAGCTACAGCGATACTTATCACAACAATCCGTTGGAAGTTTTTGAAAGGCAACTGTCTTCTGAAGCAACTGGTGTTGTCCAGAAAGAAGAGCCTTTTTCTGAAACAGAGTCAGAATCGGCAGGGCTTTCAATTCACTAAACCTGGCCCTGCATATCAGCCATACTAATCGTATGTGAAAACGGGATAGGTTGATACATCTTAGCACACCGTTAGCGCCAGGTGATTTCAGCCATTGGATATTTTCACCCGGCCATAACATTGCTTATGAGGAAATGAAATGCAAACTCAACAACAGACTGTTAATCTCACAGCAAAACAGTATGAAAACAACAGTTATCCTTCCGACAGTCTTCTCGGACAGGGATATTTGATGCGATTTGTAAACGGGTTTCTCTGCCCGGAAAACGCAGAACTTATAAAGCTTTTGCTGCGCGACTGTATTGACAAAGAGTACTCTGAAAAAGAATTGATCTCATTAGAGTTCAATCGGAATATGACGGAAGGCAGGCTACTTGATAATTATGGCTTCAGTATTTCAGAAATCAAGAGCAGGTGCCATCATGTATGGGAGAAAAACGCAAATCTGGGTAGACCAGGGAAAAGAGAAACTCGTTATGACATGTCAAAAAAAGCCCGAGCGGTTTTAGATCCAGACGAATTCTTATACTGGACATTCCTACTCATACTACATGACGGGCTCGAAAACCCTTATCCGTTCACGCTTTACAAGATGATTGCCTCAAGAAGACTACAAAAGTACTATTTCATCAGACCCAAAATATATAAATAAGGTTTTCGTAGCACGGTTTCTTCACACTGTAACTCAACACTTGAAAAAAAGGCTTCCGCATGATAGAGTACTATTAACAGGCAACGCATAGAATCTCCCTTTTCTCTTTACACCACATGAGAAAGCACATAGACAAAGGAGGATACTGCCAAAAAGCCACGGGTTTTATAAAGGTTTTGGCTAGCGTATCCTTTTTGAGGAGCACAGCATGAGAATTATTCCTTACGATGATCAATACCGCAATGAAATGATTTCGATGGTAATGCAGGCGATATCTTCGCTCGGTGTAGTACCAAGGCAAGACGACAATTTACTGTGTGTTCAAAACCATTATATCGATTGCGGCGATCAGTTTTGGTTGGCTTTAGATAGTGACAATAGTGTTATCGGTTGCGTGGGGTACAATTCTATCCAAGGAACAACCGAAGCAAGAATTCGCCGATTGTATGTAAAAAATGGCTGGAAACATCAGGGGATAGGATCACTACTATTACACACTGTTGAAGAAGGTATGCGAAATGCTGGAAAAACAGCAAGTATTGTCCACCTCGGTGACCCGAAGGAGCGCTGGTTTGAATCTTATCTTTTTTATCCTAAACATGGATATATTGAGATAGCTCCACGGTATATGCGTAAAGATTTGACGAAATATTGAATTGCATTGTTTTGCCGGAACGCCAAAAACTGCCATGCAATACTTGCCTCTTGGATTTGAATTAGGTATTGGTGGGACGCTTCTCCAAAAAATGATGCTGCTGATCGCCTCCGCGAGAGCGTAAAACAAATGCTAATCGAGAAATTGCCCGTTGAAACAGATGCGGCATTCGTTTTGCCGGAGTTCCCATATGATGGTTCAAATAAACCAAACGCTAGATTCGCAATACGCCGACGATTCTGTCGCATGTAATCAACGAGATCACAAAAGTTAAAGGCATCGATCCCGTAGATGTAAAGAACATCATCTATAATAACACAGTCAGCGTCTTTCGGCTCGAGAACTCTTAGAAATCAAATCAGTGTAATATGGTATATTAATGCGCGGGGGAAT
>ERZ809224.2669-NODE-2669-length-10645-cov-7.194240_pt1 | contig 10645 bp, 9 predicted proteins | sample MGYA00520513_ERZ809224 | MGnify/ENA primary metagenome ERZ809224 (study PRJEB31576, sample SAMEA3212658) | Homo sapiens | biome: human-gut; feature: human gut; material: fecal | place: Sweden | collected 2012 ...
CTTCCTCTTTCGCTGCTGCTTCCGCCGCTTTTGCTTCCTCTTTCGCTGCTGCTTCCGCCGCTTTTGCTTCCTCTTTCGCTGCTGCTTCTGCCGCTTTTGCTTCCTCTCTCGCTGCTGCTTCCGCCGCTTTTGCTTCCTCTTTCGCTGCTGCTTCCGCGGTTTTTGCTTCCTCTGTCACTGGCTCTTCTGTTGCTTTTGCCTCCTCTTCCTCTATCTTTTCTGTTATTTTTGCTTCCTTTATTACTGTTTCTTCTGTTGTTTTTACTTCTTCTGTATTCTGAATTTCTGCTGTTTCTGTTGGGATTTCTCGTTCAATATTACCTGTATCGATAACAACCTTTTTCTTCTCTTCCTGACGCAGATTACCCATCTCTCCGAGATCTGACGATTTTTCCACATCAGCAGGCTTCTCCGCGGCCTCATGTTCTGACGCTTGTTCCGTTTTGCCAAGCCTCTCAATATCAACCGGTTCATCATCAAATATGGTTACCCAGTTTCGCCCACTCTCACTTTTTATCCATATTCCGCAAACCTGATCAAATCGATACGGGCTTCCGCCAAACGTCTCCTCCGGTGTTGTGATTCTGCTGTCAAACCCACTGCCCTGAGCCGTCCTTTCTCCCAGGAGCACTGCCGGAAGTGTATTGTTTTCCCTCACAAATCCTAAAATTTCTATTTTCCCTTCCATCGGCATCAAATCCTGTATATGTATCTGCATACGGCAGATTCCATTCCTGGATTCGACTTTAGCAAATCCTGCATTTCTGCTTTTTCTTCCATTTACATACTCATAAATATAAGCCACAAAACGGTGATAATCAGCCATTTCATTCTCCAAAGCTTTTATTCCTTGGTGTGATTATATGTCCGTTTTATGGCTTATATGCTTCATAATCCTGTTTTATTCCCGCGAGCAACGAGCCAAGCGGGCGCGGCGCCTCCGCTGACGTCTGTTATACCTCAAAGCTGGCGCCTGGCGCCTCAATATCATAGATTTTATATACGTAAGGTTCCGCCTCTTTTAATTTCTTATATTTTTCTATGACACGGTAATCATCCCAGCAATGCATGGGAAATATATGACCTGCCTGTACCCGCTCCAAAAACCAGGTCATTCCGGCAGAAAATGCTTCTCCCTGTCTGGGATCAAGTACCACAAAAGCAACATCTATTTTTTTGTCTGCAAGCTTTTCTATCTGTCGACGGTAGCCTTTTCTCATGGTTTGATTAAATCGCTCTGACTCTCCGGGCCACGTCCAGTCATTCAGATCACCCGCATGATAAATTACATGACCACCTGCTTCAATCAGCCAGGCAACACCTTCATCCGTAGATTTCAATGTCTCAATCTGCAGCCCCGCAAACACTTCTTTTCTGCCGCTTCCCAAAAACAATGTCCGACCCTGCAAAGGCATCGGCACACGTTTTTTCCAGATGTCACTTGACAATACAAACCAGATTTTCTCATGTGTTTCCGCTAAATCAAAAACGGCTTCCGAAAAATGATCTCCGTGGCGGTGGCTTGCGAAAACTACCAGTGGTTTTTGTTTATCAAGCTCTGGTATCCGACCTTTGAAATAATCAAAAAGCAGATAAACCTTCTCGCACTCGACCAAAAAAGAGCTATGATAAATATACGTCACTTTCATGGAATTTCTCCTCCATATACTGCATCTGATTACATAGTTCCAAGTGCCCTGCTGCATTTTTCGTATGGTACACTTTATATCCTGGCAACTCCTGTCTGCTTTGCTGCCCTCGCAACTGCTTCTGAGACAGCCCTGGCAACTCTACGGTCAAACGGATTTGGGATAATATAATCCGCACGCAGTTCTTTTTCATCAATCAGCCCTGCTATCGCGTAAGCGGCGGCAGCCTTCATGTCGTCATTGATATCCTTTGCCCGCACATCCAGTGTACCTCTGAAAATTCCCGGAAATGCCAGCACATTGTTGATCTGATTGGGAAAATCGCTGCGCCCTGTACCCACAACGGCAGCCCCTGCCTCTATAGCCTCATCCGGCATAATCTCCGGCACTGGATTTGCCATTGGGAACAAGATCGGGTTCTTTGCCATCTTCTTTACCATCTCTCCGGTAACGGTTCCCGGTGCTGAAACTCCGATAAACACATCAGCGCCCTCCAGTACTTCCTTAAGACTTCCCGCCCGTTTTTCACGATTTGTAACGGCAGCCATCTTGGCCTTTTCCTCATTCAGGCCTTCTCTTCCCTCATAGATGGCACCGCGTCTGTCACACATAATCACATTTTTCAGTCCAAGTCTCATCAACAGCCGAATGATCGCGCTTCCTGCCGCACCGGCGCCGGACATTACTACTTTTATATCCTCTATCTTCCTGCCAGTCAGTTTCAACGCGTTCAGCATCGCCGCTGCCGTAACCACTGCAGTTCCGTGCTGATCATCGTGGAAAACAGGAATATCGCAGCGCTCTTTCAGTTTTCTCTCAATCTCAAAGCATCTTGGGGCCGCAATATCTTCGAGATTAACTCCGCCGAAGCTTCCCGCAAGAAGTGCAATCGTGTTTACAATATCATCCACATCCTTGCTGCGCACGCACAGAGGAAATGCATCTACATCTCCAAATTCTTTAAACAGTACACATTTCCCTTCCATGACGGGCATGCCTGCCTCCGGACCGATATCACCAAGTCCCAGCACTGCCGTTCCGTCTGTAACAACGGCTACCAGATTGCCCCGTCTGGTATATTTATAAGACAAATCTACGTTTTCAGAAATTTTCAGGCAAGGTTCCGCAACACCAGGGGTATAGGCGACAGCCAAATCCTCCGGTGTCTCAAGTTTCACTCTGCTGGCAACCTCAATTTTCCCATTCCATTTTTCATGCTGATTTAATGCAAATTCTTTTTTATCCATTATGCCTCATCCTTTCTCGTCAACAGCTCTGCATTCAATAACCTCTTACCCGAAACCCTTTTTCTCCTGTCTTCACCGGCAATATTTTCATCTCAATATCTGTAATCCGTATCCATTTTGCACTGTAAAGCCGACCAAGAAGCCTGTCGATAGCGGAATCATTGCCCTGTACCTCCATCTCCACTCTTCCATCGTAAAGATTGCATACCCAACCTGTAAGATTCAACTCATCAGCAGCATACTTGGCCTGATAGCGGAATCCTACTTCCTGTACTCTTCCCGAAAAATAAAAATGCTTCCTCACTTTATCCTTCATAGGTGAATCCTTTCTCCATAATCAGCTTTACCGCACACACCTGTTAATCCTTTATATTTTCCAGTACCTTGATCAAATAATTCCACATACGCTCCGTAGAAGAAATAGAAAGCACTTCCTCCGTGGTATGAATGTCTTTCATAGTAGGGCCAAAGGAAACCGCATCCAAATTTGCGATCTTCTCATAGAACAGACCGCACTCTAATCCCGCGTGAATAGCTTTTACTTCCGGTTTCTGTCCAAACAGCTCCTCATAAGTATCTACCATAATCTCGCGCAGTCTTGACTCCTTGCGATATTCCCATGCCGGATAGTCGCCTTCCAGCTCACAATCCCCGCCTAAAAACTCAGTCAGGTAACGAACTTTATCCGTCAGGGCCATTTTCGCACTTCCTACAGAGCTGCGGATGCTGGATACAATCCTGCATGCATCTCTGCCAAGCTCCAAAATACCCTGATTTAGAGAAGTTTCAACAAGTCCTTTAATAGAGCCGCTCATCTTCTGAATACCGTACGGCACATGCATCAGGAAGAAAATAATCTTTTCCTGACTTACCTGTTCAAGAGCATCACCGGCAGCCTCTCCCAAAACCTTCACTGTCACTGTGATTCCCTCATCCGTACCGCTGTATTCTGCACGCCAATCCGCCTGCAGCTTCGCAGCAATGGCCAGAACAGTCTCTTTTTCCTTAGAATCTGCAAAAAATACTGCTTTTGCTGCCCTTGGAATAGCATTGTCCTTCAGACCGCCAGCCAGCTCAGTCAGATGTATTTCCATTTCCTGTTCCAGTGTAAACAGCGCCTGCCCCATCAATTTGTTTGCATTTGCTCTGTTCTTGTCAATCTCGGCTCCGGAATGTCCGCCCATCAAACCGTCAATCACTAATTCATACCTTTCTCCGCTCATCTCTTCATATCTGACCGGAATCGTTGTGCTCGCGGAAAGACCGCCCGCACAGCTTATCCACAGATATCCTTCCTCCTCAGAATCCATATTAATGAAATATGTTCCCTTTAGATCTGAGCAATCCAGCTCCTTTGCACCCAGAAGACCCACTTCCTCGTCTGTGGTTATAATAACTTCCAATGCCGGATGCTTCAGTGTATCATCCTCAAGTACTGCCATCGCATAGGCAACAGCAATACCGTCATCACCGCCAAGGGTCGTACCATTCGCTGTGATAAAATCTCCGTCTATCATCAGCTCCAGCCCATCTTTTTCAAAATCATGCTTCGATCCCGGTACCTTCTCACATACCATATCGCAGTGTCCCTGCAGAATAACTGTCGGTGCATTCTCATATCCGACAGAAGCAGGCTTTTTGATAACTACGTTATTGCTGGCATCCTGTCTGCATTCCAGTCCAAGACCTTTTGCAAACGCCACCAGATAATCGCTGATCTGTTTCGTGTTATAGGAACCGTGCGGAATCTTGCACAGTTCCTCAAAATAATAAAAAACTCTTTCCGGTTTTAAACCACTTAAAACACCCATTTCCTGATTCCTCCATACATATACTTAAAAAATACAGGCAGTATAAAACTTTCCGCTCACATACAACTGCAGCAGCCTCACTGCCCGTTAAATCCCGACAGTACTTCCATGGTGTAGTTAAATATCGTCTGATAAGTACCCGCATCAAAATGCACTCCATCCTGAGTAGAATAACCATTTTCCAGAAGATAAGTATTTGTCTCTATCCACCCCACTTCAGGCGGCATATTGTTGTAGAGAATATTGTTAAACTCCGCAATATCATCGTTTGTGATATACTCATGGTTTTCAACAGGATTTACCGACATATAGTACACTACAGCGCCTTTTGCAAGCCACTCAGGCACCTTTTGATTCAACACATCCAGATATCCCCACACATTTCCCAGATCATTGACGCCCATATTTATAATAATGACAGAATGATCGGCCACTGCAGCATCTATCTCTGGAACTGCAGTATCTGTAAACCAGGACAAGCCTGCCGAAACCTGGCCAATCCAGATGCAGTCTGCATCTCCCACGGACTCATGCATCCCTACAAATCGGGAATCCCCAACCATGATATACTGCTCCGGTACAAATACCTCTTCGGAAACAGACAGCGGATCGACCTGGGGATTGTTTTCTGTTGTTCCTCTGCTGGCTGCTAAATTCATATGAATATCGCAGAAATTATACTCATCCAGACAATCCCACGCAAGTTCCAGCAAAGCTTCCCTTGCAGGTGTTCCAAGCGGCGCCTTTGCCTCACCTGAAACCGCCCAAAAAAGTATACACACCAGCGGCAATATTACTCTGTTAAAATATTTTTTCATCATTCCAGTTCAAATGCTCCTGTGTAAAGCTGGTAGTATTTTCCCTTTTCCTCTATCAGCTTGTCATGGGAACCGCGTTCAATAATACGTCCCTGTTCCAGCACCATTATAACATCTGAATTCTGTACTGTCGAGAGTCTGTGTGCAATTACAAATACGGTTCTTCCTTTCATAAGACTGTCCATACCGCGCTGCACAATAGCCTCTGTTCTCGTATCAATGGAGGAGGTAGCTTCATCCAAAATCATGACCGGCGGGTCCGCCACTGCTGCTCTTGCAATCGCAATCAATTGCCGCTGGCCCTGAGAAAGACTTCCTCCGTTTCCGGTAATCACTGTGTTATAACCATTCGGAAGCAAGCGTATAAAATCGTCCGCATTCGCAAGTTTCGCTGCTGCATACACTTCTTCATCCGTGGCATCCAGCTTTCCATAACGAATATTTTCCATGATAGTCCCTGTAAACAGATTGGTATCCTGAAGGACGATACCGAGAGAACAACGGAGATCCGCTTTTTTGATTTTGTTTATATTAATGTTGTCATATCGAATCTTTCCATCTGCAAGGTCATAAAAACGGTTTATCAGGTTGGTAATCGTCGTCTTTCCTGCTCCTGTCGAGCCCACAAAAGCAACCTTCTGCCCTGGCTCTGCATACAGGCTGATATTGTGAAGAACGATCTTATCCTCATTGTACCCAAAATCTACATCAAAAAACCTCACTTCACCGCTCATTTTCGTGTATGTCAGAGTACCGTCCCCATGCGGATGCTTCCACGCCCACAGACCTGTTCTTTCCTTTGTCTCAGTCAACTCACCGTTGTCGTCGTATTTTGCATTTACCAAAGTAACATACCCATTATCTACCTCTGGCGTCTCATCCATAAGCTTGAAGATGCGCTCTGCCCCTGCAAGCGCCATAACTACCATGTTTAACTGGTTAGAAATTTGGCTGATCGGATTCATAAAGCTTCGGCTCAACTGCAGAAAAGATGCAATTGTTCCAATTGTCATACCGCCTATTCCGGTGAGCGCCATCGTACCGCCAATTGTCGCCAGAAGTACATACTGCAGATTTCCCAGATTTCCCATAATCGGCATCAAAATATTGGCAAATCCATTAGCCTGAGCTGCATCCTCACATAGCTCTTCATTTTTCAAGTCAAAAATTTCCTTTGCCTTTTCCTCGTGGCAAAATACTTTGATTACCTTCTGCCCGTTTATCATTTCCTCAATATATCCGTTTACATCTCCCAGCGCTCTCTGCTGCTGTACAAAATAATATCCGCTCTTTCCGGCAACGCGGCCGGTCACCTGAAGCATGATAAATACAAAGCACAGCACAAAAATCGTAAGCTGCCAGCTCGTAAACAGCATAGCAAAAAATACTGACACAATGGTAATCAGAGAAGAAAACATCTGCGGAATACTTTGCGCCAGCATCTGGCGAAGCGTATCCGTATCATTCGTGTAATGACTCATAATATCGCCATGTGTATGCGTATCAAAATACCGGATCGGTAATGTCTGCATATGGGCAAACATCTCATCACGTATTCGTTTCAGTGTTCCCTGGGCAATGCTGACCATCGTCCGGTTATAAAACAGTGCCGCCAAAACACCCATCAGATAAATGCACCCCATCACGAGGATAGAACGCAGAAGCGGCGCAAAATCCGGAGATACGGCAGTAAGCATCGGCGTGATATAGTCATCAATCAGCGTCTGCAAATACAGTGAGCTTGCCACCATCGCCAGCGCATTCACAAAAATGCAGATCAGCACACAGATAAAACGGAACTTATAATAACCAATATAAGAGAGCAGACGTTTTACAACTGCTTTATTCACTTTTGCCATTCCGCCTTTTCCCTTCATTTCTCTGTCGGTCATACTTTTTTTCATCGCCGAATTTTCCTGCATATTTCGTTTTTTCTTATCTGGCTGTCTCATCTTCCGTTCCTCCTTTCACCTGAGAATAATAAACCTCCTGATAAATCTGGTTTGTCTTAAGAAGCTCATCGTGAGTTCCCACAGCAGAAATGATACCCTTATCCATAACAATAATTCTATCCGCATCCTGCACAGAAGAAATACGCTGTGCAATAATAAACTTGGTAGTATCCGGTATTTCGTCCCGGAATGCTTTTCTTATCATGGCATCGGTCTTCGTATCCACCGCACTTGTGGAGTCATCCAGAATCAGAATTTTCGGTTTTTTCAGAAGCGCTCTCGCTATACAGAGGCGCTGCTTCTGACCACCGGATACATTGCTTCCGCCCTGCTCAATGTAGGTGTCGTATTTATCCGGAAATGTCTGGATAAAGTCGTCAGCCTGGGCAAGCTGACAGACATGCCTGAGCTCCTCGTCCGAAGCATTCTCTTTGCCCCATCTCAAGTTCTCCTTAATTGTACCTGAAAATAATACATTTTTCTGAAGAACCATAGCTACCTGATCTCTCAGAGATTCGATATCATAATCTCTGACGTCCAGACCACCTACCAGCAGACGTCCTTCTGTCACATCGTAAAGTCTTGCAATAAGCTGTACAAGAGAGGTCTTAGCCGAACCGGTTCCGCCTATAATTCCTATAACCTCACCAGAACGGATATTCAGATTAATATTTTTCAGACACATTTTCTCTTTGTTTCCCGTATAACTGAAACTTACATTATCAAAAACCACAGAACCATCCTTCACCTCTGTAGCCGGGGAAGCTCCGTTCTTCAGATCACTCTCTTCTTTAAGGATTTCTACAATACGTTCTACAGACGCCCTGGAAATGATAATCATAACAAATACCATTGAAAGCATCATTAAACTCATCAGAATTTGCATTGCATAAGAAATCAGACTCATTAATTGACCAGTTGACATTCCATTTACCGGATTATTTCCTGAAAACACGATAAGCCTCGCGCCAAACCATGAAACCAGAATCATACAGGAATACATACAAAACTGCATCAGGGGCATGTTAAATGCGATCAGTTTTTCTGCAAAGGAAAAATCATCATAAATTGCCTTCGAAATATTGCCGAATTTCTCAATCTCATGGTCCTCACGTACATAGGATTTCACTACACGGATACCGTGCAGATTCTCCTGAACAACATTGTTCAATTTATCATAAGTACGAAACACCTTTTCAAACACGGGATGTGCGTGCGTCATAATCAAATACAAGCCGATACCCAAAACAGGCGCCGCCGCCAAGAAAATAAGCGCCATCTCCGAGTTTACCTGAAACGCCATGACCATGGAGAAAAACAACATAATCGGTGCACGCACTGCCATACGGATAATCATCTGATAAGCATTCTGCACATTCGTGACATCTGTAGTCAAACGCGTCACAATACTTGCTGTTGAAAATTTGTCAATATTAGAAAATGAAAAATTTTGTACGTTATAGTACATATCCTTTCTCAGATTCTTTGCAAATCCGGCGGATGCTTTTGCAGCAAATCTTCCGGATAAAACGCCAAACATCAGAGAAACCATGGCAGTTACCGCAAGCAGTATGCCCATTTTCCAAATATATCCCAAATTTCTCCCCTCAATACCGTAATCGATCAGCATCGCCATCAGCATCGGAATGATAACCTCCATAATTACCTCCAGAGTAACCATAATCGGAGACAAAATGGAGTCCCGTTTATATTCCCGAATGCTTTTCATAAGTTCTTTTATCATGTTCTGCCTCCTCACTGTCTTGTTTTTCTGCAAAATTTGTTTGCATCCGAACATTTTAATTCTTCCAGAAGATTTTGACGCATCCTGCCCGTCAGCCGAAACAGGCAGTCAATATCTTCGGCCGTCATCCCCCGCACCAGAAGACGCTCCAGGCTTTCCACATGCAGCTTTACCACTTCATCCGCAGCTATGCCTTTTTCTGTAAGCACGATTTTTTTAAGTCGTGCATCCTTCGGGACCGCAACCAGCCGAATATATCCATTCTTTTCCATTTTCTGCAAAATCCCGGCCACTGTAGACCGTGTCATGCAAAAATGCTTTACAACATCTCTGGGAAAAATATCTCTCTTGTCGTTCTCCATCAAATACCGGATAATCCCACCCTGCATATAGGATATCTTGCCTAATCCAATTTGCACTTTGTCATACTCTATTTTCCGGCACAGAAGATTAGAAAGCGTCAGAATCTCCCTTCCGACTTCTCTTTTTTCCCTTATTTCCATATTGCGTACACACCTCCTGATTGTTCGTTGCCGAACAATTATACGTCAAATGAATTTTAATGTCAACAATAGAAAGCATACTATGTGAACTTTCTATTGTTAACAATACAAAAGGGATAACCAAATACCTTTTGATCATCCCTGCTTAATTTACTGCTTTGTATTATCTTTCCCACCCAGGTATTTCAAAATACCTTTACAAATGGATTCCGCTACCTCTGTCTGATATTCCTCCGTTATCAGCTTTTGGGCTTCCGCCTGGTTGGACAAAAATCCACACTCTACTATCACTGTAGGCGCAGAGCTTCTCTTCAAAATATAATATGTATTATTTTCCTTGATATCCCTCGGCCTTTCTATCTGCAGCTCTTCGTTCATCACATCCTGAATACAACGTGCAATATCTTTTCCTTCCTGCGAGGTTGTATAATAAAATACCTGCGGCCCTGCTACAGATTCGGCAGTGTAACTGTTCTGATGGACACTCACCGCAATGACCGGATCTGTCTTTTCAATCATCGCACAGCGATTCCTCATATCGGCGCTTTTACTGCCGCTTCCCTCATCCCCTTTTACACCTTCGTCTGTCTCCCTGGTCATCACAACCTGATAACCATTCTGTTCCAGGTAAGCTTTCAGCTTTTTTGCAATTGCAAGGTTTATATCCTTCTCCTTTGCATTGTTGACGCCAATTTTGCCGGGATCAGAACCACCGTGACCAGCATCCACAAGAATCACCTTTTCCTGCACCTTTCCGGAAGTCTGCATGGTCTTTCCAATTCCTTTCGTCGAAAGCAGCAGCACACATCCAAGCGCAAGTATTCCCATCCATATCTCCGGACTGATCTTTTTCAATATATTTCCCCCTGCATTTTGTAATAATATCCTGTGATATTCTATGAGACGGAAAAAACAGATATA
>ERZ809224.2677-NODE-2677-length-10631-cov-6.165753_pt1 | contig 10631 bp, 6 predicted proteins | sample MGYA00520513_ERZ809224 | MGnify/ENA primary metagenome ERZ809224 (study PRJEB31576, sample SAMEA3212658) | Homo sapiens | biome: human-gut; feature: human gut; material: fecal | place: Sweden | collected 2012 ...
ATTACTAATTCTATTTGCAATTTCAATTGTTCTAGCAACTAATACTTCTTCAGTAACTTTGGAGTTATATAAAACTAAAATAGATGATGAAACTCTAAATACAACAATACTTAATATGCTAAATGTATTAGAAAAAAATGGGGATAAATATATAGATAATTTTCCAATTAAAATAGAGCCATTTGAATATACTATTTCTGGTAATTCATTAAAAAATTTTAAAGACAGTTATAAAATAAATGAAAATGCTACAGCTGAAGAGGCTTTTTACCAATTAAAAGATAAATACGAAATTACTCAAGAAAACATTAATGACATTAGAAAAATTTTAGTTGTTAGATACTCTATTTCTGAAAATGGATATAGTTCAACAAGACCAATTGAAATTGCAAATAGAATTAGTAATGCTAGCGTTAATGAACTAGGAGAAAGAAGTGCAGACTTTCCAGGAATTAATATTTTACAAAAACCAATGAGAAATTATAGATTAGGAAGCTTAGCTTCTCATATTTTAGGATATGTAGGTAGAATAGAATCAAAAGAACTAGAACAGGAAGAATATAAAGAGTATGATATAAACGATTATATTGGAAAAACAGGACTAGAATATACATTCGAAAAATATTTAAGAGGAACAAATGGTATAAAACAAATTGATATGGATGTAAATGGAGTCGCAACAGGAGAATATATTACACAAGAAGCCATTGCAGGTTCTAACGTTATTTTAACAATTGACGCAAACTTACAAAAAATTACAGAAGATGCATTAAAAGCAAATATAGAAAAAATTAAATCTGGAGGTTTTGGAACACCTTCTGAGGCAAAAGGTGGAGTGGCTGTTGTAATGAATGTAAATAATGGTGAAGTTTTAGCTTTAGCAAGTTATCCTGACTATGAGCCACAACTATTAGTAGAAGGAATTAGTACTCAAAAATGGAATGAATATTTAGAAAATAATGCTCTTTTTAATAGAGCGGTACAAGGAACATATGCACCGGGTTCAATTTTTAAAATGGTAACAGCAATTGCAGGTTTAGAATCAGGAGTAATTACAACAACAGAACAAATTAATGATACAGGAATTTATAGAGAATATAAAGATTACCAACCAAGATGTTGGATATATAATTCTAGAGGATATGGACATGGTTGGCTAAATGTAGGAGGAGCTATTAAAAATTCTTGCAATTATTTCTTTTACGAGGTTTGTAGAAGAATGGGAATAGACAATCTAGAAAAATATGGAAAATACTTTAAACTAGGACAAAAAACAGGAATAGAATTACCAGGAGAAACATCTGGCACTTTAGCAAATAAAGAAAACACAGAATATACAGGAGATGTATTGATGTCTGGAATTGGACAAGGAGCAAATAATTTTTCTCCAATTCAAATTGCAAGATATATTAGTATATTGGTAAGTGGAAACAAAAATTTAAAACCAACATTAATTAGAACTATTATTAATGCAGATGGAACAGAAGTTAAAAAAGATGAAATTAACAAATATGTTAATAAAAAATTAGGAATAACAGAAGAAGAAACAGATATTACATTAAACCCAGAAAATGTAAAAGCAGTTTTAGATGGAATGCAATCCGTTACAGAAGATGGAACAGCCTCTAGTGTTTTTAGAAATTTTGAAATAGCTGTAGGCGGAAAAACAGGCTCAACAGAAAGCAACACTGGAGATGTTAATGCTTGGTTTACAGGTGTAGCGCCTTTCGAAAACCCAGAAATTGCAGTAGTTGTGCTAGTAGAAAATGGAGCTCATGGATATTATACAGCAGAAGTTGCAAGAGAAATTATTAAAGAATATTTTGGTATGAATATTAGTAATGTAAAAGAAGACATGACAGCAACTCCAACCACAGAAGAACTTAGATAATTTTAAAAATAATAAATTTATAAGGAGCAAAACCATGAAAAATTGTATTAGTATTAATCAAAAAACAAATAAAATAATTATTAAAATAAATGAAACAGCAGAACATGATGAAATATTAAATGAAATAAAGCAACGAATTAGTCAATTACAAAAAATGTATAAAAATGAGCAAATCCCAATATTTATTACAGGAAAATTATTATTACCAAATGAAATGGAAGAAATAAAAGAAATAATTACTAAAGAAATTGCTGTAGAAATTAATTTTGATATTCCTACTGAATTAGGACTATATGGAATAAAAAGAACTTTTGAAAAGGAAATAGAAAATTCGGATACTAAATTTATAAAAGGATCTTTACGTTCTGGACAAAAAGCAGAGTATCAAGGCAGTATTGTATTAGTTGGTGACTTAAATGCAGGTGCAGAAATAATTGCAGGTGATAATATTGCAGTTATGGGAGACTTACGAGGACTAGCACATGCCGGCGCTAAAGGAAATAAAAAAGCAATTATTGCAGCAGAAAATATAGAAACACCACAAATTAGAATTGCCAATATAATCAAAGAAATTGAAAAAAAAGAAGATAATACAGTAAAAAAGAAATTTGCCTATGTAGAAGAAAATAAAATTATATTAGAATAAAAAACAGAAGAAACAAAATATAATTTTTATTTCTTCTGCTTAAGATAATAATAGTAAAATTAATGCAATATATAAATTTATGTCATCCACACCTTCGCTATATAAAAAAAATAGTAAACCTAATATCAAAAGATCATCAAAATATAGTTTTAAACCAAACACTTCAAAAAGAGGAGATTCGCACTTCTCTTTTTTTTCGTTTTTTTCCAAAGGGGGAGGTTCCAACTTTTTAGGCATTGCAGTTATAGATTTATTTGAAATATAAGCTGGTCTTTTAGGATACATAGGGTAAGAATAAGGAAAACGGAAAAAAGGTGGAAAATACATCATTTTTTATTACCACCACCAGTATTCCCAAATAAATCCATTAAATTCCCCATATTTAATAAATTTATATATTGATCAACTTTATTTTTTCTACTTTCTTTTAAATATGGTTTTAAAGATAAAAGAAGATTACTCCTAGGATTATCTTTTGAATTCATTTTTTCCATAATGTTTTTCATTTTTAAAAGAGTATTTATATCTATATTAGATGCCGAATTAGAATTACCAGATGAGTTATTAAACATATTAGCAATATTATTTAACATTTCAGGAGAGATTTTAGAAAAATCGATATTATTTTTAGTATTAGAATCTGTATTAGTATTTGTAGTATTAGTATGATTGCTATTATTTATCATGTCAGAAAATTGATTCATCATATCTTCTATATTTTTCATACTCGCAATGCCTCCATAAATTTAAATAAAGTAATGTTTATATATAATATATGTAAAACAATAATAAATGTTACAAAAAATTATATAAAAACTATGAATAAATTTTATGTAACAAAAAAGTAACACCCAACATGAGAATGTAAAATTTGATGCATACTTTCTAAAAGATGGAAGCCAAAGCCATAGTTTAGTATTAGAAACAAGCCAAACAAGTAAGCTATATTTTGCATTAAACATAATGAATAATGGGTATTTTAAAGAAGGAACAATAGAGCTAAAAAATACGAACTATAAAATAGCAGGAACATTAGAAGCCTCAGAAATAATGTAAAAAATAGAAGAAAATATAATATATTTAAAACAAATAAACTATAGAACAGAAGCAATAGCAGATATACCAATAGGACTAGAGGTAGAAGAAGAATTTATAATAGAGAACCTAAATAAAGAAAGTATCCTAATACTAAAAGGAACATATATAACAGGAGCAAGAAAAGAAAAAGCAATAGAAAAAAATAAAAATAAATGCAATATGGATAAGAAAAGAAGAAGTAAAAGTAACAAACGAAATATATTATTAATTATAATAGGAGTAATACTAATAGTAAGAATTGTGTTAATTAAAAAAGTTGTAAAAAAATAATAAAAAAGCAATTAAATGTTTAAAATTTAAGCATTTGGTTGTTTTTTTATTAAGCACTTTAAATAAAAAATAAAACTTAAAAATAAAATGAATGTAAATGTAAAATATTTAATAAACCTGTTGAAAACTTTACATAAAAAGTGTATAATATAAATATATGTAAAATATGCATATAGTCCGTAAAAATGTAACAAAAATGTAATAAAATTATATAAATATAGTATCCGTATAAGAAAATTTAACAAATTAAAACAATAAGAAAAGCAAAATATTGACTAATATTAAATAAAATGTAAAAATATAATATAATTTATATAATAAGGGAAAATTATGCCCTTATAAAATATGAGGAGGCTAAAAGAATGCAAAAAAATTTAGAAAAAATAGTAAAAGGACAAAACACAATTGCAAATAAGATAATTGCAGCTATTCTAGTTGTAACACTAACATTTGCAAATTTTATTTTGCTAGGAGTAGTAACAGGAAAAGGAATAATAAGTTATGCAGCAGAAAATTTGGAAGGGCAAAACAGTAACACCCAACACCAAAATGTAAAATTTGATGCATATTTTATGAAAGAAGGAGCTAAAACCCATACCTTAACAATAGACAGTCAAGAAAGTACCAAACTATACTTTGCATTAAACATAAAAGAAGAAGGTTATTTTAAAAATGGAAGCATAGAACTAAAAAATCCAAATTATTATATAACAGAAAAACTAGAAGCCTCTGAAATTATGCAAAAAATAGAAAATAATATTATACACTTAAAACAAATTAACTATGGTACAGAAGCCATAGTAGATTTGCCAATTGCATTAGAAATAGAAGATGAATTTCTATTAGAAAAAATAAACCAAGAAAGTAGTTTAATCTTAAAAGGAACTTATGTAACAGAAAATGGAGAAGAAGTACAAATAGAAAAAGAAATAAAACTAAACGTAATCTGGACAAGCCAAAATAAAATTAACTTAACAAATCAAATTAGTAAATATAAAGAATATAAAGAAGCACAAAAAGTTTTAGTACAAGAACAAATAAAACTAACAAAAGAGAGCAAAGGCCTACCAATAGCAACAACAAAAATAGAAATACAAGTACCAGAATACAAAAATGTAGCAGCAGAAAAAATAATAGTACAAGCTAACAATCTAGGATTAACTACAGGAGAAGAGTATGAAGTAATTACATTTAGTAAAGAAAACTGGAATTATAATAAAAATACACAAAAACTAGAAATTGAAGTGGAAAACAAAGAAATAGAAGGAAAAATATGGGCAGGGCTAGGAGAAGACGAATACACAATTACCTACATATATGGAAAAGAAGCAATTGAAAATAAACAAGCAAGCAATAAAATAGAAAGCAAAATAACAGCAACAATAACAACCTATAATGGAAAAGAAAAACAAGAAAATAAAATAGAAAGTAAAGAAGAAAAAGAATTAGAAGAAGAAATAGGAGAAATTATAACAGGAAGAACGAAAATAGAAGAAAGTAGTATATCAAAAGGAAAATTATATGCTAATACTAACTCAAACAACAGAGAATACGAAACAATCTATCACATAAAACAAATGGTAGAAATTCCATATATAGAAGAAACAGAAAGTATAATAATACAAGGAAAAACAGAACAATTTATAGACCAAGAAGGAACAAAGGCAAGTACAAAAATAGGAGGAATAAACTACACAGCCTATACCAAAACAACAGTAGATTTAACTAGTTTAGAAAAAATACTAGGACAAGATGGATACATTATTGTAAAAAATAGTTCTGGAGAAGAAATAGGAAAAATTAGTAAAGAAAACAACGAAATAGTATATACACAAAAGCAAGACCAAATTACATTAGAAACAAGTAAACCTGTAGCAGAAGGAAACTTGATTATTAATCATGAAAAAATAATAAAAGCAGATTTACCATATTTAAAAAATCAACTACTAACATATAAACAACTAGAAACAGGAATGCAAATAGGAAAAAGCGAAGCAACAGCAACAGTAGAACTAACAGAAACAGAAACAAAAGTAGATATGACAATTAATAAACAAGTTATTAATAAACAAGAAAACATAGAAATAAAACTAGAATTAAACAACACAAATGAAAAAACAGATTTATATAAAAACCCAAAATTCACGATAGAACTACCAGAATATATAGAAAAAGCAGAAATAAACAAAACAGAAATATTATTTGAAGAAGAACTAAAAATAAAAAAAGCAGAGGTAATAAAAAATAAACAAGGAAAACAAGAAATACAAGTAGAATTAGCAGGAACACAAACAAAATTTAATACAATACCAAACACAAATGGTACAACAATTATAATACAAGCAAACCTAACAGTAAGTAAAACAGGAGAAGGAAAAGCAAAACTACAAGTAATAAACGAAAATGCAGTAAATTATAGTAAAGAAGGAAATACAGAAGCAGTACTAAATGGATATGTAACTACTTATTTAGATATTACAATACCTAATGAAAACAGCCAACAAAATAATATTACAGTAGGAATAGAAACAGAAGGAACAAGCAATAATAATACTGAACAACCAAATGATTCAGGTAATGAAGAAATAGAACAATACCTAAAAGTAACAATAGAAAGTAATGAATACCAAGATAAGGTTTACCAACCAGAAAGTGAATATACTTATTCTATTTTAATAGAAAATACAACTCCTGAAGATGTAGGAGAAGAACTAGTATGGTCAGATGAAGACATTGAAAAACTAAATCAATTAAATGCCAGAATAGAAGAAATAGAAAGTAATGAAACATTTACAGAAGAACAAGAAATAGAATTAAATAATCTTTATCTTGAAAACATAAAATTATCTAAAAAATATGCAAGAGGTGAAGAAAAAGAATACTATGAGCTTTTAGAATTAAAGCAAAGCAAAATAATAGAAATAAATCAACAAATTACAGAATACCAAAATTTAAAAGGGTTAGATTCATTAACAGAAGAACAGAGCCAAAAATTAAACGAATTAGAACAAATATTAGGTTCTTATATTTTAGCATTGGATGAATTTAATAACTATGTAGAACAATTACCAGAAGACAACTTAACTCAAGAACAAGAAGAGAAATTAGATGAATTAGGTAAAAAAGTAGAAGAGGAAGAAGAAAAACTAAAATCTTTATCAGAAGAACAAGAAACAAAATTTGCAGAATTAGAGAAAAAAATAGAAGATGGAACAATAACGAATGTAGATGATACAACAATTAAAAATATAGAATTAAAACTAAATTTACCAACATATGTTACTTATGAATCAACACAATTAATTGATAGTGAAGGAAATGTGGTAAGAACAAAAACAATGGAATATGATAAAACAAATCACGCTGTAATATTAAAGCTAGAAGAATATCCAGAAAATCTTACCCAGCTATATTGGAATATAAAAACAACAATAGAAGACATTGGAGAAGAATATATAAAACAAATACAAAGTGTGGTTAATTTACAATATGAACAATTAGACAAAAAAATAGAAAATAAACAAATGGCTAATTTAACTATAGGTAAAATTGGTATAGAAATAATAAAAACAAGCCAAGGACTAAACGAGACAAACAAAGTATCTGATGAAATAACATTTAAATTACAAATTAAAAATATTGGTGGAGTAAATTGCTATACAACTAAAGTATTATTTAAATTACCAGAAGGACTATCTTTTAAAAATATGTATTACGGAGTAGAAGAGGATAACAAACAACTAGAGGAAAAAGCTCCAACTATTACAGAAGAATGGATGGAAGTTCCAATTTCTATATTAGAAGTAGGAAAAACAACGTATGCATATATAACTACAGTAGTAGAAGAAACAACAGAAGATAAAGAATTGTTAGTAGAAGCAATAGTACAATATAAAGAAAAAGAAGAAGATGTTTTTCAAGAAGAAAAATTAAATTGGAATGTTATAGTAGAAAAAACAGAAAGTGAAAATAATCCAAACGACTCAAATGACCAAGATAATCCAAATAGACCAGGAACCTATTCAATAAGTGGATATGCATGGGAAGACCAAAATAAAGATGGAATAAAAGCTCAAAGAGATATAGGAATACAAGGAATAAAAGCAATATTAGTAAATGTAAATACAGTTGAAACAATAGGAACAATTTTAACAGATGAAAATGGATACTATAGGTTTAATAATGTAGAACCAGGAGAATACCAAATTATATTTGAATATAATAGCAAAGATTATGGATTAACAGAATACAAAAAAACAGAAGAGGAAGAAATTAATTCAAATGCAATAAAAGTAGAAGATGGAGCAGCAATAACAGACGTTATTAAAGTAGTTGATAAAAACATTTATTATATTAATATAGGTTTAGTAAATATTCCAGTATTTGATATGAGCTTAACAAAAAGAGTAAGTAAAATAACAGTACAAAATGCAGAAGGAACAAAAACATATAATTTTAACAATGCAGAGCTAGCAAAAGTAGAAATTAATGGCAAATACATTAATGGATCAACAGTATTAGTAGAATATAAAATTAGAGTAACAAACGAAGGAGAATTAGCAGGTACTGTAGAAAAAATTGTAGATTATATGCCAAAAGAAATGACATTTATTTCAGACATAAATAGTGCATGGGTACAAGAAAGCGATGGTAATTTATATAATACAGAATTAAGTAAGGTTGAAATAAACCCAGGAGAAACAAAAGAAGTTACACTAGTACTAAGAAAGAAAATGACAGAAGATAATACCGGAACAATAAACAATAGAGCAGAAATTGCAGAAGCAAGTAATTTAAGCAATACAGAAGACTACGATTCTATACCAGGAAATAAAGTACAAGGGGAAGACGATATATCAACAGCAGATGTTATTATAGGAATTAAAACAGGAGAAGTTATATTATATACTATAATAACAATAATTAGTTTAACAATATTAGGAATAGGTATTTATTATATTAACAAAAAGGTACTAAAAAGAAAGTAAAAGAGGTGAAAAGTTTGAAAAAACTAAAAATATTACTAACTATTTTAATAATAAGTATAATCTATATATGCCTTAGCCAAAATGTAGTCAATGCCGATACAGTTATTCAAGAAATGACGGATAATACAAATTACAAGTATATTAATTATGGAATTATAGCTAGTGATCCAAGAGTAACTAATAGACAAGTAGATACTTTTTCAAAAGGAGCATTTGAAAGATTAACTAATGGACAATCTCAACTAATAACTGAATCAAGAATGGCAAGAAGCCAAAACATATATTGTGTAGAGCCAAGTCGTACTTTTGTGGCTGGGCCATATTCTAAAGGAGATGGAGGAGTACAAGCAGGAACATTTGACAACCAACCGGAATTAGGATGGATTTATTCTTCACGGATTAAATAACATTGCTCCAGGAGCAGGAAATAATGATTTAAGTCAAGCAGCAGCGCAAAGAGTAGTATGGGGACAAGTAGATGCTTCTTACCACGCAGCAGATAGAAACCATAGAGTTTATAAAGAAGCACAAGCATATGCAAACTATGGTCAAGCACGTGTAAACTATAGAAATGAAACAGGTTCAGACTACAAATATCCAACAGTATATCAAACAGAACCTAAATCTATTAATTATTTAGCAGGTCCATATAAAATTGACTATATGTATGGACAATACCAAGATACTTATGTATGTGGAATAGAAGAAATGATTATGAAAGATAAGGATGGAAATATTGCTACTTATTCTACAGCAGATTTGGGAGACACCCCAAGGTGGTATATAGCCAATGCTGATGGAACTCCATACACAAAAGGATATGGACCTGGAGGAAATTATCCAAAACCAAACGAAGAGTTTTATATTAAAGTAATAAAATTTTATAAAAATAAGGCATATTTAACATTTAAAATATCAAAAATAGAAACACATTCAAGTTATGTAAATGCTACTGGATGGTATACTTTTGTAAAAGGAAGTACACATCAGTGTGCTTCTTGTGAGAGAAAAGATGACTTAGGATGTGGAAAAGAATGGACTGAAACCTATAAAAAGTATAGAGTAAGGTATTTAACAGGACGTATGTGTTATCGTTGCGGAAAAACTAGACCATCATCAGTTACACCAGGAGATGACTGGGGTCATCTATGTAATTCATACACATGGGCAACTCGAACGGTTAAATGTACTGGTAGAGTTGGGGGAAGAATGTGTTGCTCGATACACACTTGCGGTGGACCTTCAGACGATTATTATGAAGCAGGTGTAGATAGTAAGGGGAATGCTTATAACGCAGGATATTACACATGTGCTACACAAACAAAAGTTAATGTTCGTTCACAATATATTAATGTTGTAGAAGAACCATATAGAGAAGAAACAGAAATAAACTTAGAACTAGAAATTAAATTAGACTGTGTAGATTTATCTTTAAGAAAATTTGTAACAGGAATAACAGATGTTGATGATGTAATATATAATGCAGATGGAAGCATAAAAGATGCAGAAAGCAAACAACAAGAAGTAACAAATAGAATACCACAAGTAGATACAGGACCAATAAGAAGAGAAGAAGGAACAACAGCAATATATAACCATACAAAAGAACCACTAAAGGTAAAAGTAGGAGATGTAGTAGAATATACCATAAGAGTATATAATGAAGGAACAGCAAATGGATATGCAGAAGAAGTAAAAATAGCAGCAAAACAACAAGCTGATCAACTAATAGCAGAAG
>ERZ809224.2678-NODE-2678-length-10629-cov-20.177700_pt1 | contig 10629 bp, 10 predicted proteins | sample MGYA00520513_ERZ809224 | MGnify/ENA primary metagenome ERZ809224 (study PRJEB31576, sample SAMEA3212658) | Homo sapiens | biome: human-gut; feature: human gut; material: fecal | place: Sweden | collected 2012 ...
CTTTCCTGTTCTCAATCTGAGATTATAAGTAAAATCCCGTCTGACTTCCTGTTAGAAATCAGACGGGATTTGTCCGTATGCACTCCGGATACCGTCAGCTAACAGTTGATAAGTGAATTAGTTCCTTATCACTGTTAAGCCAAGCTTTCGGGGCTTTTACCAACTCATACTGAACTCCAATTAAAATCTTTAAAAAAGATTTTAATCAGGAAATAGTATCAGTTGGTCTCTTTCAAAGGCTTGATATACTGCTCGCGGCGGCGTTCCTTCTCCGCACTGTAGGCGGCGTCGTTGCCCGCGTGAATCTCCCGGAGATAATCGTAATGGTTTTGCAGGATATTCTCGTTGTTCCGCGCCAGCATCATCACGGCGATGGAGGAACACTGGTCGGAAGCACGCTCCAGATAGGTCAGCGTCTCCATGAACACCAGACCGCTGCCCACGGAGCAGGCGCCGCTCTTCAAACGCTTGGTGTGGCGGTCCCGGAGGATCATCACCATGTCGTCGATGGTTTCTTCCAGTGGCTCAATGCGCTTGGCGGCTTCGTTGTCGCCCTTGGCAAAGGCGTCTACGGTAATGGTCAGGATTTCATTGACGGCATCAAAAATCAGCTTCAATTCCCGCTGCGCCATGTCGGAGAAGGTCGCGTTGTCCGCAACCAGCCGCTGGGACAGCTCCACCAGATTGGTGGCGTAGTCGCCGATACGCTCGAAGTTGGGCACCGTCTGCATCAGCATATCCAGCTGACGGTCGTCCCACTCCGTTTCCACCGCCTTGGACAGGCCAATGAAGAACCGGTCTGCCCTGTCCGTGAACTCGTCGATGCAGTCCTCGTCCACGTCGATCTCGCTGGCAACGGCGGGGTCGTACTTTTCCAGCACCCGGCAGCCCTTTTCAAAATTCTCCTTTGCCAGCGTACCCACATCCGACACAGCCTTGATGGCGACGGACACGGCAAGAGCGGGAGAATTATAAAGCTTTTCATCCAGCGTATGAAGCTCGGGATGGCGCAGCTGTTTCTGCTTGTCATCCTTGACGATGACCATGGACAGCTTCACCAGCTGATCCGCAAAGGGAACCAGCACAACGGCAGTGACCAGATTGAAAATCGTCTGGAAATTCGCAATATTTCCGCTGTCCACACTGCGCACCCAGAATTCCGCCGAGAACACAGACAGCTTCCGCAGAACAGTCATCAGAAGCAGGAACAGAATCGTTCCGATGGTATTGAACGCGATGTGGACGACGCCCGTCCGCTTGGCGTCCTTGGACGAGCCGATGGAGCAGACCATGGCCGTGGTGACGCAGGTGCCCAGATTGATACCCATGATGACCGGATAGGCCATGGCGAAGGTGATCCCCGCCCCCGGCACAGATGCCACCGTCTGGAGCATACCAACCGTCGCCGACGAACTCTGGACAATGACCGTCAGGACAAGGCCAAAGAGAATGCCGAACAAGGGATTATTCAGGAACCGCACAAAGGCAATAAACGCGTCCGTACCCACCAGAGGCTCCACGCCGCTGGTCATCAGGTTCAGACCTACAAACAGGATGCCGAAGCCGATGCAGATATCGCCGATGGTATTGGAGCGCTTGGACTTAATGAACATCAGCAGCACAATGCCGATGATCAGGGCGATAGGCGCCAGCGTATCCGTGTCGAACAGCCACAGCAGCCAGCTTCCGTCGGACTGAATGGAGCCGAGACGGATGATCTGTGCCGTGACGGTGGTGCCGATATTGGCGCCCATGACGATGGACACGGCCTGCTTCAGATTCAGCACGCCCGCGCCGATCAGGGCGACCGTCAGAACGATGGTAGCGGTGGAGCTTTGGATCACGGCGGTGACCAGCGCGCCCGTGAGAACGCCCATCACAACATTTCCGGTGACCTTTTCCAGCACGCGTTTCAGTGCGGCGCCGGAGCTGTTTTTCAGGCCGTCGCCCATCAGCTCGATGCCGTACAGGAACAGGGCAAGTCCGCCCAGAAGCTGCACGATGGCACTTAAAATCCCCATATGAAACTCCTAATATCTCTTCCGTAGTCGCCCCAACAAGGCTCACTCTTATTATAAAAAAAGAAGCCTAAAAAGTACAGTGACAAAATTTGCATAAATTTTACATACACCGTACGCAAATTTTATAAGAAACGCCAATTATTTACCGGTGGAACCGAATCCTCCCGCATTTCTGGCCGTATCCGTCAGGGTCTCGGCAATTTCGTAGGCCGGCTGCAGCACCGGCGTGATCAGGAGCTGGGCGACGCGCTCGCCGTTTTCGATGGTCTGGGGGGCGCTTCCGTGGTTGTGGAGAACCACGTTGATCTCCCCCCGGTAGTCGCTGTCCACCACGCCGACCTTATTGGCGGGCGCAAGCCCCCGCTTGCAGGCAAGGCCGCTACGGGCATATACCAGCCCCGCGCAGCCCTCGGGAACCTCCAGCGCGATGCCCGTGGGGATGAACACCGTCTCCCCCGGCCGGATGGTCACCGGCGCGTCAACGCAGGCATACAGGTCAGCGCCCGCCGCCCCGGCGGTGCCGTAGGTGGGAAGCTTTGCCCCGTCTCGGAGGGTTTTCACATGAACAGGATTCATCATTTCATTCCTCTCTTTTCTCCCTGCCAGTCCTGCCAGAGAATGGTTTTTCCCGCGGCCAGAGAAGCCGGAACGTCAATGAGCCGCTGGTTCTCCGAGCCACGGAACCGCAGGGACAGGTTTTTCTTTGCTTCCACAAAGGGGCCGTCCACCAGAACATCCAGATAGCTTAAGTATTCCCGTGTATCCCCCAGCCTACCGGAGAGGATGTCCTTCTCAAACAGATAGCCGGAGAACGCCCAGATGCTCTTCTGGGGCATTTCCCGCTTGATCTGTCGGAGCAGCTCCACGATCGCGCCCTGATTTTCCGGCTCAAAGGGTTCGCCCCCCAACAGCGTCAGGCCACGGATATAGTCCGGGCGGAGCATATCCAGAATGGTATCGATGGTCTGCTGGGTAAACGGTTCGCCGTAGCCAAAATCCCAAGCCACCTCGTTAAAGCAGCCGGGGCAGTGATGGGTACAGCCGGAGACAAACAGACTCACCCGCACGCCGGGGCCGTTGGCAATGTCGCAGTTTTTGATCGTCGCGTAATTCATATTCTTCCCCCCTGAAACGCTTTTCTGTTAGTATACCACAGCTTGCCCCGGATTTCCACCATTATCTCACAAAAGCGCCGCCGTGAAGCTTCACGGCGGCGCAATGGTCAGCACGAAATTATTTCTTCGGTTCTTCGTCGGGATAATCGGCCTTGTACTGCTCCCAGACCTCGATCTGACCCTTTTTGTCCAGACCGCGGCGAACCAGCTTTTTCACGGTGTCATAGATGACCCCGAACAGCGGCACGCCGATGACCATGCCAAAGACGCCCCACAACCCGCCGAACAGGATGATGGTAAACAGCACCCAGAAGCTGGACAGGCCTGTGCGGTCGCCCAGAATTTTCGGGCCGATGACGTTGCCGTCCAGCTGCTGCAGCGCCAGAACAAAAACCACGAACCAGAGCGCCTTGATGGGGCTTTCAATCAGAATCAGCAGCGTGGAAGGAACCGCGCCGATGATGGGGCCAAAGAATGGGATCACATTGGTGATGCCCACGACGGCGGAAACCAGCAGTGCATTGGGGAATCGGAAAATCGTGCAGCCGATGTAGCACAGCACACCGATGATGGCGGAGTCCAGAATTTTTCCGTCGATAAATCCCCCGAACATCCGGTCAATGAACGCGACCTCGTCCAGCAGCAGCTCCGCCCACTTGGGCTTCAGGGCGCTGCGGATGATGAGAACGCTTTGCCGGGCAAACTTCTTTCTGCTGAACAGCAGGTACACCGCCACGATCAGACCAATCAGCAGATTGTACAGGAACATCAGCACCTTCCACACGCTGCTGCCCACGCCGGAGACGATGCTCACTACGCTGGAAACATAGGGCGCAAGGGTGTTGTTCGCCCAGTTTTGCAGGTCGGTGTTTACGGTATTGTAGATGGTGTTGAACAGGGACACCAGCTTCTCATTCTCCCCGAAGGTCGCCATCGCCCAGGCGTACAGCGCGGAAATCTTATCGGGAAGGCTGAGCCACAGGGTCTGGATGCTGGAAAACAGCTGGGGCGCGATCATGATGATCAGAGCGTACACGATCAGAAGCCCCGAGATCATGCTGAGGCCCACCGCCAGACCGTTGGACAGCTTTTTCAGCTTTTTCGGCAGATACTTCTGAAACAGTCCCTCGTACAGATTGCACATTGGCCGCAGCAGATACGCCACAACGCCGCCGTAGGCAAAGGGCGCAAGGATGCTCCCCAGCTTGTTCAGCGCGTCGCCCACGCCCCGAAAACGGTAAACCACAAAAAACAGCACGACACTCAAACCGATACCGCCGAATATGGACAGCATCAGATATACATACCGCCGCTTGACAGGGTCCTTCATGTTTCCACCCCCAAAGAACTCTATGGAAAGTATACCAGCATTCGACCGTTCCAGTATGAATAATTTGTGAACAATCCCCTTTTTTCTTTTGCCCCCGACAAAAAGTTTACAAAAATCTCACGACCGTGCTCCCCTCCCGGCCTTGCCATTTTTCTACGTTTGGGATATAATAAGGAAAAGAAAATCCCGTCAGGAGGTTCGTTATGCCCTACTACTATTTTGACTGGACATATGTTGTCCTCGTTCTCCCCTGCGTGCTGCTGTCCCTCTGGGCAAGTGCCAATGTCAACTCCACCTTCCGGAAATATTCCCAGCAGTATTCTTCCCGCCGCCTCACCGGTGCGGAGGCCGCCCAGCGGGTGCTGTCCGCCAACGGGGTGTACGGCGTGCGCATTGAGCGCATCAGCGGAAATCTGACCGACCATTACGACCCCAGAACCAACGTCATCCGCCTGTCCGACAACGTGTATGGCAATACTTCCACCGCCGCCATCGGCGTGGCCTGTCACGAGGCCGGGCACGCGGTGCAGTACGCCGAGAGCTACGCTCCCATCAAGCTGAGAGCCGCCATTATCCCCGTCACCAACATCGGCTCGAAGCTGGCCATGCCGCTGATTCTCATTGGCCTGCTGCTGTCCTACGCGGCGGATGTTTCCTATTTCTTCGTATATCTTGGCATCGCCTGCTTTGGTCTTTCCCTGGTGTTCCAGCTGGTGACCCTTCCCGTGGAATTCAACGCCAGCCACCGCGCTCTTGTCGCCATCGACGAGGGCGGCCTGCTGACGGAGGAGGAACAGAAGGGTGCTAAGAAAACCCTCACCGCCGCCGCGCTGACCTACGTCGCCGCTACTGCCGCTGCTCTGGCGCAGCTGCTGCGTCTGCTGGTGATCTTCGGCGGTAACGGCCGCAGGAGAAGCGACTGAAAAAGACAGAAGTGGTACAAATTTCCACGATCTGACCAAATTCTTCCGTCCCGGTATTGACAACCGGGACGGTTTTTTGTATAATCCGCTGGTGTGAAAAGTATGAAAAATGTGATTGGAGGCGGTTTTATGCCCGGAGGCAAGCATGTCCTCGGTAAAATCAATCAGCAGCGGGTCTTCGGCACCGCAAAAGTGGGCGACCGGGGGCAGATTGTCATACCCAAGGAGGCACGGGAGCTGTTCGGAATCAAGCCCGGCGACACCCTGCTCATTCTTGGCGAAGCGGAAACAGGTCTGATCGTGTCCCGCCCGGACGTTCTCAACAATCTGGCAGACGAAATACTGAACAATGTGAAAAAAGAGGATTGAATATGGACGAATTATTGGAGCTTTACGAAACCATGGGGATCTCCCCTGCGGTATACGCCTACGGCGAGCGGACGCTGGAGAAGCTGAAAGACCGCTTCGCCGCCATCGACCAGGTCGCGGAGCATAATCAGGCAAAGGTGCTGTGGGCCATGCAGAAGAACCGGGTCTCCGCCGCCTGCTTCGCCGCAACCACTGGCTACGGCTATGACGATTTCGGCCGGGACAATCTGGAGCGGGTTTATGCCGATGTGTTCCACACCGAGGCCGCGCTGGTGCGCCCCCAGATCACCTGCGGCACCCACGCCCTCACCGTCGCCCTCAGCGCCAACCTGCTGCCCGGTGACGAGCTGCTGTCCCCCGTTGGTATGCCATACGATACCTTGCAGGAGGTCATCGGCATCCGGGAAAGCCCCTGCTCTCTGGCGGAATACGGCGTTGTCTACCGGCAGGTGGATCTGCTCCCCGACGGAAGCTTTGACTACGATGGCATCCGCAAGGCCATCAACGATAAAACAAAGCTCATCACCATTCAGCGCTCCAAGGGCTACGCCACCCGCCCCACCTTCTCCGTCAAGCAGATCGGCGAGCTGATCGCCTTCTGCAAGGGCGTCAAACCCGACGTTACTGTCATGGTTGACAACTGCTATGGCGAATTCGTGGAGACCATTGAGCCTTCCGACGTTGGCGCGGACATGACCGTGGGCAGCCTCATCAAGAACCCCGGCGGCGGCCTTGCGCCCATCGGCGGCTATATCTGCGGCACGAAAAAATGCGTTGACCGGTGCGCTTACCGACTTTCCGCCCCCGGTCTGGGGCAGGAGGTCGGCGCGAATCTGGGGCTGATGCCTGCGCTGTATCAGGGCTTTTTCCTCGCCCCCACGGTGGTGGCAGGCGCGGAAAAGGGTGCGATCTTCGCTGCCAATCTGTATGAGCCGCTGGGCTTCCGCTGCGTCCCCGGTGCGGAGGAAAGCCGTCACGACATCATTCAGGCAGTGGAGCTGGGTAGCGAAGCGGGCATGGTCGCCTTCTGCAAGGGCATTCAGGCGGCAGCTCCCGTGGATTCCTTCGCCACCCCCTATCCTTCCGACATGCCAGGCTACAACGACAAGGTCATCATGGCCGCCGGTGCCTTCGTTCAGGGCAGCTCCATCGAGCTTTCCGCGGACGGTCCCATCCGTCCGCCCTACGCCGTGTATTTCCAGGGCGGTCTGACCTGGAACCATGCCAAGATCGGCATTCTCATGAGCCTGCAAAAAATGGCGGATGCCGGATTGGTAACATTATAAATTAGAAATTGAGGTAGAAAAATGAGTTGGTTTTGGTTTTCCATTATTGCTTTGCTGTGCTGGTCCGGTTCCGATTTCTTTTCCAAGATCGGCTGCCGGGACGCATCCGACAAATACAGTCAGTATAAAATGGTCACAGCCGTCGGCGTGGTCATGGGCATTCATGCCGCCATTGAGATTTTCGTCGGCGGCGTAGAGATCTCATGGCAGGTCATCTGGACGTATCTGCCTGTCTCCCTGCTGTACATCGGCTCCATGACATTGGGCTATGTGGGACTTCGCTACATTGAGCTGTCCATCTCCTCCCCCATCTGCAACGCCAGCGGTGCGCTGGTCGCCATCATTGCCATTGTCAGCGGCACCGCCGGAAAAATGGCGATTGCCCAGTACATCGCCATTTTCCTCGCCTGTGCCGGTGTCATCGGTCTTGGCTTTGTGGAGGCCAACGAGGACGATGACCTTCGCGCTGCCCGGCAGGAGGCTTCCAATTACAAGTACGCAAAATCATGGTTAGCTCTGGCGCTGCCCATTGCCTACTGCATTCTGGACGCGGCGGGAACCTTCGCCGACGATCTTGTGCTGGAAACCCTGAACGAGGATTCTGCCAACGTCGCCTACGAGCTGACCTTTCTGGTCGCGGGCATCGTCAGCTTCATCTACACCGTCATCATCAAAAAGCAGAAGCTGCTGCCCAAGGCGGAAGGCCCCAAGTACATCGGCGCGGCCTTTGAGACCGCCGGTCAGCTGGCCTACATCTACGCCCTCGCCAGCGGCGAGTCCGCGCTGGCCGCCCCCATCATCGCCTCCTACTGCATGGCTTCCGTCCTGTGGAGCCGCCTGTTCCTGAAGGAAAAGCTGAGCTGGAAGCACTACACCTGCATTCTGGTCACCTTTGCCGGTATCCTGATCATGGGAATTTACGACATGTAAGCAATCGTTAAGCCCTCTGCAAGCCCTCGTAAAACTCTTCCGGAGGGCTTGCTTTTCGTCTGGCAGGATGCTATAATTCTGATGGAAATATGCAGAAATGACCGAAAAGGGGCAGATTCCATGAAAAAAGCCGCGCTTAATTCCAATCAGCTGAAGCTCATCGCCATTGCCGCCATGACCCTCGACCATCTGGTCTGGACGATCTGTCCGGGGTATTCACGGGTCTGGTGGGTACTGCTGGCGCACATCATCGGGCGGCTCACTGCGCCCATTATGTGGTACTTCATTGCGGAGGGCTACCATTACACCCATGACGTCAAAAAATACGCCGGGCGTCTGTTCCTGCTGGCACTCATTTCCCATTTTGCCTATAACTTCTGCTTCGGCATTTCGTTTATCCCCTTCCAGACCTCGGTGTTCAACCAGACCAGCGTTGCGTGGTCGCTGGCCTGGGGACTGGTACTGCTGTGCGTCAACAACAGCGACAAGCTGAAATCGTGGCAGAAGACCGTCATCATTCTGCTGGTCTGCGTCATCACATTTCCCTCCGATTGGAGCTGCATCGCATCCATGGCGATTCTGTTCATCGGCTCCTACCGTGGCAATTTCCGCAAGCAGATGCTCTGGATGATGTTCTGGACACTTCTCTACGCGCTGGTTTATTTCTTCTTTATTGACCGGGTTTACGCACTGGTTCAGCTGGGCACCTGCCTGACCATTCCGCTGCTGCGGCTGTACAATGGCGAGCGCGGCTCTTGGAAGGGCATGGGCAAGCTGTTCTACGCCTACTACCCCGCCCATCTGGCCGCCTGCGGCATTCTGCGCATCGTCCTGTGGGGCGTTGGCTTCGTCACCGCCGCCGGGAATTTCTGATACATACAAATATAGGACGCCCTGCGGGGAGTTCAGGCTTTTGAAAGCTCTGAGCAGCCCGCAGGGCGTAATCATTATTCCGTTTCCCCGATCAGCGCCAGCTTTTCCTCCCTGGAAAGGTGCTTGATCTCCAATTCCCGCTTCAGGGCGTCGGAGTGGGTGCCGCAGCTTTCCCGGTATTTCAGTTCCAGCGGTGACCTTCCCCGGGTGTATTTCGCGCCCTTTCCGCTGCGGTGGGCTTCCAGCCGCTTCTCTACGTCCGTCGTGATGCCGGTGTAGAGCGAGCCGTCGCCGCATTGCAGAATGTACAGATACCACATTCCGCGTCCCTCCTACTTATGCTTTAACCGCTTTTCCAGCAGCTTATCCAGCAGAAAGAAGGTCACGTTCCCCAGAATCAGGATGACAATCAGCATGACCACGCCGATTTCTTCAAAATCCTCCGTGACCTGAGCAAGACCGAATACCCGAAGCAGCAGCCAGTACATCACCAGCACGGAAGCGTTAAACAGAAGTCCTTTCCAAAGCCAGCGGAGTCTGGTTTTATCCAGCCGGGGCTTGACGATAGGATAATATCCCAGAAACGCGAATACCGTCGCGGCTTCCTTGTCCGGTGCCAGCAGCAGCGACAAAATCGCCACCGCGCCGTACCACGCCCACGCAATGCGGACGCCGCAGGTTTTCAGCACCGCTTGCAGAAGCAGCGCACAGAGCATAGGACACACATAGGTCGCCACGGGGATGATCGTCCCCAGGCTCATGACGACCACCGCCAGCGCCGCAAGCACCCCGCCCAGCGCCACGGACGAGGCAGGCGTTCGTCTACCTGCCATTGGATTTCAGCAGGTCGTACTTGATGTCCCAGAGTTTCTGGCTCAGGTCAACATAGTAGGTCTGGGGATTGTCAAAGCGCTTGACTTCGTCCCACAGGGTGTCCACCTGTGCAAGGCAGTAGGCGCGGATCTCCTCAAGGCTGGGCAGCTTGTAGACCAGCTCGCCGCTCTTGAACACGGGAACCTGCAATTCTCTGGCCGTGAAATTGTAAACCTTTTTGGTTTTCCAAGTGGCGTCCGGGTCAAAGATCGTCATATCCTTGCTGTCATCCACCACTTCGTCGTAGACCGTCAGATAGTCGGCAATGGCCTTGCCGGTGTCCTTGGCGTAGAAGCGGTACAGCTTCTTATGGTGGGGGTTGGTGATCTTCTCCACGTTCTCGGAAATCTTGATCTTGGGAACCACTGTGCCGTCCGGTTCCTCGATGGCGGCCAGCTTGTACACGCCGCCGAATACCGGCTCGCTCTTCGCGGTGATCAGCCGCTCGCCCACGCCGAACATGTCGATCTGCGCCCCCTGCCGGAGAAGGTCGCGGATGATGTATTCATCCAGAGAATTGGACACGGAAATCTTGCAGTCCGTCCACCCGGCCTCGTCCAGCATTTTCCGGGCTTCCCGGGTCAGATACGCGAGGTCGCCGGAGTCCAGACGGATGCCGCACTTCGTAATGCCCATGGGTTTCAGGATTTCGTTGAACGCCCGGATGGCGTTGGGGACGCCGGATTTCAGGGTGTTGTAGGTGTCCACAAGCAGCGTCGCGTTGTTGGGGAACATCTTCACATAAGCCTTGAACGCCTCGTACTCGCTGTCAAACATCTGAACCCATGCGTGGGCCATGGTGCCGCCCGCGTGGACGCCGTAGAGCTGGTCAGAAATGGTGCAGGCCGTGCCATGGCAGCCGCCGATGTACAGATCGGAAGAGCGTCGTGTAGGGAAAGAGTGTAGATC
>ERZ809224.2683-NODE-2683-length-10609-cov-5.956699_pt1 | contig 10609 bp, 9 predicted proteins | sample MGYA00520513_ERZ809224 | MGnify/ENA primary metagenome ERZ809224 (study PRJEB31576, sample SAMEA3212658) | Homo sapiens | biome: human-gut; feature: human gut; material: fecal | place: Sweden | collected 2012 ...
GCAATAAGCAGTGGGTTGGGACTTGCTTGTATCAGGAGTGGTGCAAGCCACTCCTAATAAGCTACAAAGCAGCATTCGGTTGTGACATATCATAAGGAAGGGCCCGCTTGCGGGGAGATTCCTTGTGATCCTGCAAGTAGCGAAGCGGATTGCGAATATCCGCTTAACAAAATGAAAAAGCTTTATTAAAAAGATTTAGGAGGATATAAAGATGAACGTATTAGTTGTCAACTGCGGAAGCTCATCCCTGAAATTCCAGCTGATCAACTCTGACACAGAGGCAGTAGCTGCGAAAGGACTTTGCGAGCGTATCGGACTGGATGGTAGACTGGTATATCAGCCGGCTGGCGGGGAAAAGGAGATCACCGAGGCTCCGATGCCGACACATACCGAGGCAATTCGGATGGTATTGGATGCACTGGTAAATCCGAAGACAGGTGTATTGAAGAGCCTGGATGAGGTAGAGGCGATTGGTCACCGCGTACTGCACGGTGGTTCTAAGATCACACAGTCCGTTGTCATCGACGATGAGGTTATTTCCGTTATCGACGAGTGCTGCGACCTTGGACCGCTGCACAATCCGGCGAACCTGATGGGTATCCGTGCATGTATGGAGCTGATGCCGGGCAAGCCGAACGTAGCAGTATTTGATACCGCATTCCATCAGACAATGCCGGCAAAGGCATATCGTTATGCGATCCCGACCAAATTCTATGAGAAGTATGCAGTACGGAAGTATGGTTTCCACGGCACTTCTCACAGCTTTGTTTCCAAGGAGACGATCAAGTTCCTTGGCCTGGACAAGGACAATTCCAAAGTTATCGTCTGCCACCTTGGCAACGGCGCATCCATCAGTGCAGTAGAGAATGGAAAGTGTGTAGATACATCTATGGGTCTTACTCCGTTGGAGGGCCTTGTGATGGGTACCCGTTCCGGTGATCTGGATCCGGCTGTTGTAGAGTTTGTCTGCAAGAAGGAGAACATCGACGTATCCGAGATGCTTCGCATCCTGAACAAAGAGTCCGGCGTAATGGCACTGTCCAACGGTCTGTCCAGTGACTTCCGTGATCTTGAGGAAGCAATGGAGCAGGGCAATGAGGATGCAGCTCTGGCAATTGATGCATTCTGCTATCGTGTTGCAAAGTACGTAGGTTCTTACGTTGCGGCAATGAACGGCGTAGATGCGATCGCATTTACAGGTGGTATCGGCGAGAATGCTGGTCTGGTTCGTGGAAAGGTACTTTCCTACCTTGGATATCTCGGCATCAAGATGGATGAGAAGATGAATGAGAAGCGCGGTGAGAATTTTGTGCTGTCTACAGCTGATTCTGCGGTAAAGGTAGCGGTGATCCCGACCAACGAGGAGCTGGCAATCTGCCGCGAGACTGTAGAACTGGTAAAATAAAAATACTTGACAAAACCTGTAAGGGCGGGTATAATCTATAAAGTGCGTTAAGGAGGAATACATTTTGCTGGATCTTACCGAAGTAATCTTGAACGATGGAAAGGTCATTCACCGTGAGGTGACGCTGGAGCTGACTTCGCTGAAGTATCGTTTTGGTGATTTTCAGATTCAGAAGGCGACACCGGTAGAGCTTACGATTGAGAATATCGGAGAGCGGAAGCTTTCTGTGAACGGGAAGGTACATCTTACTGTATGCATTCCGTGTGCGCGCTGTCTGGAGCCGACGGCTTCCGGACTGGACATTCAATTCGAAAACGAGCTGGATGTAAATGATGAAGATTATATTGAGGGCTATAGCCTGAATGTGGATCAGCTAGTTCATGATGAGGCACTGCTTGTCTGGCCGGAAAGAGTACTTTGCCGGAAGGACTGTAAAGGTCTGTGCAGCACCTGTGGACAGAATCTGAATCATGGATCCTGCAGTTGCAGACCGACAGACCTTGACCCCAGAATGGCAAAGATCCTTGATATATTCAGTCAGGCAGGAAATGGCAAAGGCTGATTTCTGCCGGGGAGCGCAGTATATCTGCAGCTTCTGAATGAATTATGATAAATTACGGCTTTAAGGAGGTGTTATCATGTCTATCTGTCCGAAGAATAAAACTTCCAAAGCAAGAAGAGACAAGAGAAGAGCAAACTGGAAAATGACTGCTCCGAATCTTGTAAAGTGCAGCAAGTGTGGAGCACTGATGCTTCCGCACAGAGTCTGCAAGGCTTGCGGAACTTACAACAAGAAAGAGATCATTCCAGTAGAGGATTAATTCCGACAAGGTATTTCGTTTTCTACGGAAGGCATGAGGTCTGTCGCAGAAGGAACTGTTCTTCTGTGACAGACCTTTTTTCGTATAATTTTCTGTTGCTTTTTAGAATGATGTTTAGTATATTAAGTAATAGAAAAACAGGAGGAGACACTATGAGCGAAATAGTCCGCGTTGTGGTAGACGCAATGGGCGGTGATAATGCGCCTGGGGAAATTGTAAAAGGAGCGGTTGCAGCTGCGAACAAGCATGAGGATATTCATTTGATCCTTACCGGATTGAAGGATGCGGTAGAAAATGAACTAAAAAAGTATACCTATCCCGCCGACCGGATCGAGGTGGTGCCGACGACTCAGGTGATTGAGACGGCAGAGCCACCGGTTGCTGCGATTCGCACAAAGAAGGATTCTTCGATCGTAGTTGGACTGACCATGGTACGCCATGGACAGGCGGATGCATTTGTCTCGGCCGGAAGCACCGGTGCCGTACTGGTCGGTGGACAGGCGATCGTAGGAAGAATCAAAGGGATTGAGCGCCCGGCGCTGGCTCCGTTGATTCCGACTGCGGACGGTGTGGCACTGCTGATTGACTGTGGAGCTAATGTGGATGCCCGTTCCTCTCATCTGGTACAGTTTGCAAAGATGGGTTCCATTTATATGGAGCATGTCGTAGGTGTGAAACGTCCCAGAGTCGGTATTGTGAATATCGGTGCAGAAGAAGAAAAGGGAAATGCGCTTGTAAAAGAGACCTTCCCTCTGCTGAAACAGTGTGACGACATTCATTTTACAGGCAGTATTGAAGCCAGGGAGATCCCGGCAGGTGCCTGTGATGTCGTTGTCTGCGAGGCATTTGTTGGCAATGTGATCCTGAAGCTGTACGAAGGTGTAGGCAGTGTCATGATCAGGAAGATCAAGGGCGGCCTGATGACAGACCTTCGGACGAAGCTTGGTGCACTGCTCATCAAGCCGGCATTGAAAAAAACTCTGAAGTCATTTGATGCCAGTGAGTATGGCGGAGCGCCGCTTCTTGGACTGAAAGGACTGGTTGTCAAGACGCACGGCAGTGCAAAGGCCATTGAGGTCGAGCATTCTATTGATCAGTGTGTACAGTTCAAGCAGCAGCACATCAGCGAGAAGATCGAGAAAGCAATACACAAAAATGATGAGATGTAATAAGGAGAGATGTAACGATGGAATTTGAAAAATTGCAGGGAATTATTGCAGAGGTATTAAACGTGGATGCAGATGAGATTACGCCGGATACTACATTTGTAGACGATCTCGGAGCAGATTCACTGGATGTTTTCCAGATCATTATGGGAATTGAGGAAGAGTTTGATATTGAGATTCCGCAGGAGAAGGCAGAGAAGATTGTTTCTGTCGGCGATGCGGCAGAGGCAATCAAGGCTGCAATCGGTTGAACATTATCGTAAAGAAGAGCTTAAGGAGGGGGGCTGCTGCAAGAGCCCCTCTTTCATCTGTAAAGGGACCTGTAAATTACGTCAGAAACGGAGAAACAATATGACAGAGACAAAAATAAAGGAACTGGAAAAACGAATCGGATATGAGTTCCATGACATGAAGATGCTGATGACAGCGATGTGCCACAGCTCTTATGCGAATGAGCACCGTCAGAGACAGATCCATGACAATGAACGACTGGAATTTCTCGGTGATGCCGTGCTGGAGGTATCGAGCAGTGATTTTCTCTTTCACCAGTATCCGGATATGCCGGAGGGAAAGCTGACAAAGCTGCGTGCGAGCATTGTCTGTGAGCCGACGCTTGCACTGTGCGCGCGGGAGATTCATCTGGAGCAGTACCTGCTGCTCGGAAAAGGAGAGGAGCATACAGGCGGACGGTATCGGGATTCCATTATTTCCGATGCGATGGAGGCTTTGATCGGAGCTATTTATCTTGACGGTGGTTTTGCTAATGCAAAAGAGTTTGTGGAAAAATTTATCCTGACGGATATTGAGCACAAGAAGCTCTTTTATGATAGCAAGACTATTCTGCAGGAAATCGTACAGCGTGATTTTAAGGAAGAAGAGATCCAGTATGTGATCATCGGCGAAGAGGGGCCGGATCATGCAAAGCGCTTTGTTGTAGAGGTGCGGATCGGAGAGAAGAAAGCCGGGACAGGAAAGGGAAGCACCAAAAAGGCAGCGGAGCAGGAGGCGGCTTACCGCGCTATCATAGCACTGAAAGGGAATCATTAATTTATGTATCTGAAAAGCATCGAAGTACATGGCTTTAAATCGTTTGCAAATAAGATCCTGTTTCAGTTCCATAATGGAATCACGGCGATCGTCGGACCAAACGGGAGCGGAAAGAGCAACGTTGCGGATGCAGTGCGCTGGGTACTCGGTGAGCAAAGTGCGAAGCAGCTGCGTGGCGCAAGCATGCAGGATGTCATTTTTTCCGGAACAGAGCTGCGTAAGCCGCTTGGCTATGCCGCGGTGTCGATCACACTGGACAATTCAGACCACAAGCTGGCGATCGCCTATGATGAGGTGACGGTCACGAGAAGGGTCTATCGTTCCGGGGAGAGTGAGTATCTGATTAACGGTACGCAGGTTCGCTTAAAGGATATCAACGAGCTGTTTTATGATACGGGTGTCGGAAAAGAGGGATACTCAATTATCGGACAGGGCCAGGTCGAGAAAATCATCAGCGGAAAGCCGGAAGAGCGCCGGGAGCTGTTTGATGAGGCGGCCGGCATCGTAAAATTTAAGCGCCGAAAATATGCAGCACAGAAAAAACTCGAGGATGAGAAGCAGAATCTTGTACGTGTCAACGATATTCTTTCAGAGCTCACAAGGCAGCTTGGACCGATGGAACGCCAGGCAGAGACAGCGCGCATTTATTTAAAGAAAAAAGAAGAGCTGAAGACGCTGGATGTCAATCTGTTTTTGCTGGATTATGAGCGGATCGCAAAGGAATTAAAAGAGACCGGAGAAAAGCAGGCACAGGCGCAGGAAGAATTAGAGGAGACGAAGGAGCGCTACGAAAAGGCAAAGACGGAATATGAGCAGCTCGAAGCAGAGCTGGAGGCGCTCACGCAGACGCTTCAGGAGAAGCGAGACAGTGTGACGAGCGGCCAGCTGAAGAAGCAGCAGTTTGAGAGTCAGGTGCAGCTTCTGCAAGAGCAGATCAATACGGCCAGAGCAAGTGATACACACCTGAAAGCCCGGATCGAAGGAATTGATAAGGAGCTGGCGGAGAAAACCGTACAAAAGGATCGTGCACAATCAGAACGCAGTGACCGGAAGCAGGAGCTGGATGAGGCGAATGCGAAAGAACAGGCAGCTGCAGAGGCTCTGAATGCGGTGCAGGAGCAGATCGCCGGGCTGGATCAGGCGGTGGCACAGGGAAAGAGTCGAATCATAGAGATCCTGAATGACCGTGCAACGATCAAAACACGGATGCAGCGGTTTGCGACGATGCTGGAGCAGGCGCAGATTAATAAAGCCCGTGTGTCTCAGGAGGCATTGCGTCTGCGCAGTGAGGAGTCTGAGCAGGCAGAGACAATCAAAAAAGTAAAAGAAGAATATGAAGCGATCACCGGTCGAATTCATACACTGACTGAGCAGAGCGAGAAGACAAATGAACAGCTCAGTGAAAAACAACAGCTTCTGACCGGCTATAATCAGTCGATCGAGAAGGAGCAGACGGAATATCATCGCAGTGCATCCCGCCTGGAATCCTTGCGGAATATTACGGAACGCTATGATGGCTATGGCAACAGTATTCGGCGTGTCATGGAGCAGAAGGAACGGGTGCCGGGCATTTACGGTGTCGTAGCGGATATTATCAAGGTCGAGAAGGCATATGAGATCGCAATCGAGACGGCGCTTGGCGGCAGCATTCAGAATATCGTTACCGATACAGAGGAGACGGCGAAGCTGCTGATTGAATTTTTGAAAAAGAATAAATACGGGAGGGCGACCTTCCTGCCACTTTCCGGAATTTCCGGAAGAGGCGGAATCTCCAGTCCTCAGGCATTGCAGGAGCGGGGAGTCATTGGTCTGGCTTCGACGCTTGTACATGCAGATACAAGATATCAGGAGCTGATTGCTTATCTGCTCGGAAAGACGGTGGTTGTCGATAAGATCGACAATGCAATTGCTCTGGCACGGAAATATCGCCACTCTTTGCGGATTGTGACGACGGATGGAGAGCTCTTAAGCCCGGGCGGTTCGATGAGCGGAGGTGCGTTCCGCAACTCAAGTAATCTGCTCGGACGTCGCCGGGAGATCGAAGATCTGGAGCGGCAGGTACAGAAGCACAAGGATGCCCTTCAGACACTGCAGATGCAGATCGATGCGTGTCGGTTGCAGAGAAATGCACTGCGAGAGGAGATCGTGCGGCAAAAGGATGAACTGCAGAAGGAATATCTGAAGCAGAATACCGCGAAAATGCGTTTAAAGGAGCAGCAGGCGAAGTCCGGGGATACGGCACAAGGCTACGAGAGGATCCGTGCGGAGGCAAATGAGCTGGACTTCCAGATCGAGGAGATCAGGGAGGGACAGGAAAAAGAAAAGCTGTTGCTTGCACAGTCAGAGACGGAAGAGAAGGAGACGGAGGAGCAGATCGTGCTCCGACAGGAAGAACTGGAGCAGGCGCGTGAAGAAGAAAAAGATCGTTTAGCTGCAAATGAAGAGATGCATCTGAAGCTGGCTGGACTGCGGCAGCAGGAGCAGTTCATCCGGGAGACGATCAACCGTCTGTCGGCAGAGTCCGGACGGCTGTTGATGGAAAAGGAGCAGTACGAGCAGGGCATCGCCGAGACAGCAGAGGATATTGCGGCAAAGCAGGCGCAGATTGCAGAGATTGAGCAGTCAATTGCGGATTCTGCAGGGCACGAGACAGCTCTGCGCGGCGAAATTGAGACGCTCACACAGGAAAAGGAGCAGAAGGATAAGGTTCATAAGCAGTTCTTTACGACACGTGAGGATCTGTCAGAACGGATGTCGCTACTGGATCGGGAGAATTTCCGATTGAATGCACAGATTGAGAAGTTAAATGAGCAGCAGGATGGCCAGGTCACTTATATGTGGGAAGAGTACAGTCTCACATTCGGCACCGCGAAGGAGCTGAAAAAGGAAGGGCTGGAGCATGCACCGACTCTGAAAAAGGATATCATGACGTTGAAAAGCGAGATAAAAGGTCTTGGTAATGTCAATGTCAATGCAATTGAGGACTATAAGGAGCTGAGCGAGCGGCATACATTCCTTGCGGCGCAGCATGAGGATCTTTTAAAGGCAGAGGAAGCGCTGATTAAAATCATTGAAGAGCTTGATGAGGGCATGCGGACACAGTTTAAGGCACAGTTTGCACGGATTCAGACTGAATTCGATAAGGCTTTTAAGGAGCTGTTCGGGGGTGGACGCGGAACACTGGAGCTTGTAGAGGATGAGGATATTCTGGAGGCCGGCGTGCGTATCATCGCACAGCCGCCGGGCAAGAAACTGCAGAATATGATGCAGCTTTCCGGAGGTGAGAAGTCACTGACAGCGATTGCACTGCTGTTTGCGATCCAGAATCTGAAGCCGTCCCCGTTCTGCCTGCTCGATGAAATCGAGGCAGCCTTGGATGAGAGTAACGTTGACCGCTATGCGAACTATTTGCATAAGCTGACGGAGAACACGCAGTTTATTATCATTACGCACCGTCGTGGTACGATGACAGCTGCGGATCGTCTGTACGGTATCACGATGCAGGAAAAGGGTGTATCTGCGCTTGTGTCGGTAAATCTGATCGAGGATGATCTGGATAATTAGGTTGATTCGAAGGCTTAGCTGCCGGATGAATGAGAATCACAAGCAATCGTAAGATACTTGTAATTATAAGAAACGGGTGGTATAGTAACCATATTGATTTAACCGAATAAGCGGCGAAGCGGCTATTCAGTTATAACATATCATAAGGAGAGACCCGCTTGCGGGAGGATTCCTTATGATCCTACAAGCAGCGAAGCGGATCGCGAATATCCGCTTTGATTGAAACCGGAGGGAAACATCAAATGGAAGAGAAAAAAGGGTTTTTTAAACGTCTGGTGGAGGGACTTACCAAGACCAGAGATAACGTTGTTTCCAAAATCGACGAGATTTTCAGTGGATTTTCCAGTATCGATGATGATTTTTATGATGAGATAGAAGAAATTCTCGTAATGGGTGATATTGGAATCAATGCGACGACCTCCATTATTGAGGATCTGAAGCAAAAGGTAAAGGATCAGAATATCAAAGATCCGGCGGCCTGCAAGCAGCTTCTGATTGACAGTATCAAGCAGGAGATGAATGTCGGCGAGACGGCGTATGAATTTGAGACACGTAAATCAGTTGTGCTCGTGATCGGCGTCAACGGTGTCGGAAAGACGACGAGTGTCGGAAAGCTGGCAGGTAAGCTCAAGGATCAGGGCAAGAAGGTCGTATTGGCGGCGGCGGATACATTCCGTGCAGCGGCAGGCGAGCAGCTGACGGAGTGGGCAAAGCGCGCTGATGTGGATATCATCGGCGGCCAGGAGGGCTCGGATCCGGCCTCGGTTGTATACGATGCGATCGCGGCATCCCGTGCAAGAGATGCAGATGTGTTGCTCATCGATACAGCAGGGCGCCTTCATAATAAGAAGAATCTGATGAATGAGCTTGGCAAGATCAACCGGATTCTCGACCGGGAATATCCGGAGGCGTTTCGGGAGACTTTAGTCGTACTGGACGGAACGACCGGACAGAATGCACTGGCTCAGGCCCGGGAGTTCAAGGAGGTAGCGGACATAACCGGTATCATCCTGACGAAGCTTGACGGGACGGCAAAGGGAGGAATCGCAGTGGCGATCCACTCGGAGCTTGGCATTCCGGTAAAATACATCGGAGTAGGTGAGACAATCGATGATCTGCAGAAATTCAATGCAGATGAGTTTGTCAATGCACTGTTTGATGTAAAGACAAGTGAGGAAAGAAACTAAAAGAAATGTGCTTTCATCAGCGATATGCGGATCGGCACGAGGAGACTATGAAAAAAGAAAGCGGGAGAAAGACCAATGGAGATGTTGACATTAGATGCATTTGAAGAAGCAGCAGAGTGTGTAAAGCGTGTCACACGGGAGACAAAACTGATTTACAGTGATTACTTCAGTGCACAGACCGGCAATAAAGTATATCTCAAGGCGGAAAATATGCAGGTAACAGGTGCCTATAAGATCCGCGGTGCTTATTTCAAGACGAGCACCCTGACGGAGGAGGAGCGCGCAAAGGGACTGATCACCGCTTCGGCCGGCAATCATGCGCAGGGCGTAGCTTATGCGGCAAAGGCATATGGATGCAAGGCTGTTATCGTTATGCCGGAGACGACACCGCTGATGAAAGTGAACCGCACGAAGAGCTACGGCGCGGAGGTTGTATTGCACGGTGATGTATACGATGAAGCGTGTGAATATGCATATCAGCTGGCCGAGGAGCATGGCTATACATTTATTCATCCGTTTGACGATCCGGCAGTAGCGACCGGACAGGGAACGATCGCAATGGAGATTGTAAAGGAGCTTCCGCTTGTTGATTACATCCTCGTACCGATCGGAGGAGGCGGACTGGCGACTGGCGTTTCCACCCTTGCAAAGCTGTTGAATCCGAAAATCCGTGTGATTGGTGTGGAGCCGGAGGGCGCAGCCTGCATGAAGGCATCCCTGGAGCGCGGTGAGGTGACAACGCTTCCGACCGTCAACACGATTGCCGATGGTACTGCGGTAAAGACACCGGGAACAAACATCTTCCCATACATCCAGAAGAATATTGATGAGATCATTACTGTGAGTGACGATGAGCTGGTCGTAGCCTTCCTCGATATGGTTGAGAATCATAAGATGGTTGTAGAGAATTCCGGCCTGCTGACCGTGGCGGCGCTCAAGCATCTGAATGTAGAGGGAAAGAAGATCGTTTCTGTTCTCTCCGGTGGCAATATGGATGTCATCACAATGGCATCCGTCGTACAGCATGGACTGATTCAGAGAGACAGGATCTTTACCATATCGGTACTGCTTCCGGATCGTCCGGGCGAGCTCGTGCGTGTGGCGTCTGTCATCGCTGAGGAGCAGGGCAATGTCATTAAACTTGAACACAATCAGTTTGTCAGCACAAATCGCAATGCGGCAGTAGAACTGACGATCACGCTTGAAGCATTTGGTACCGATCACAAGATGCGCATCATCAAGGCACTCAAGGAGCACGGATATAATCCGGTACAGAAGGTGGCAAGCCTGTAAAGATAGTAATATATTTGACCGGAGTATAAACAGAACGTTTAAGTGAAGTATATTTTGGGTAAAATTAGAATGAAAAGAGAGTCCGAAGACCATATAAACACTATGATTTTAGTGATTATGAGGTTT
>ERZ809224.2691-NODE-2691-length-10588-cov-6.438527_pt1 | contig 10588 bp, 14 predicted proteins | sample MGYA00520513_ERZ809224 | MGnify/ENA primary metagenome ERZ809224 (study PRJEB31576, sample SAMEA3212658) | Homo sapiens | biome: human-gut; feature: human gut; material: fecal | place: Sweden | collected 2012 ...
AGAAATCACTAATAAATACAGCGATTTTTATTGTGATAAAATGGATACGCTATATAAAAATATTATAAAAAGATATTCTATAAGATTAACAGAATGTAGTACTGAAAAAGAAAGAGTAGAAATATATAATAAAATATTTTCAACATTAGATGAATACATATTAAATATTTTACCTAAAAAGATGGAAAAAGATTCAACAAAAGAAATATACCTAGATATAAAAGACGAATATGATAAATATAAAAAATATTCTAATAATAGATTAGATCAAAATGAAATGATTGAAAAAAATATGCTATTATTAGGAATGAGTAGACGCTTATTTACACATAGTTTACCATTAACAGTTGCGGAGCAATGTTATATAAAATTAATAAAAGATTTAAGACAACTTATTGTAGATACTAGGATTTTGAAAAAAAGAGAAAAAGCATATAAACAATTATTAACATTGATAGATGAATTTAATTTAAAAGTATTATCAACAAAAGTATACTGGGAAAAAGCAGAAGATAGACAAGAATATAGAGAATTTTGGAAGAAGTATCAAGAAATTGAAAAAATCCAAGATGAAGATGAAAAAGCCTTGAAGAAAGAGATTTTATTTATAAAAAGTGATTTAGCGAAAGTAAGAAATAATCAAAATAAATATTGTAAAATAATAGCTTTTTATAAAACAAAATTAGTTGAATTAGGTGCTATGAAACACTTAAGCAATAAATGCAAAAGTCTTGAAGAAGGAATATATATAAAAGAAATAGCAAAGAAAAGAAGCAAATCGAAAGCAAGGGTGAAAAATAAATAATGAACAAAATAGTAGAAATAAATTATCACGACATAGAAAAAAATAGCGAATATGAAAAAACAATAGAACAAGTATTAGCAAAATGCTTTCAAGAAGAAAATATGGACAAGTTAGGGTTATATGTAAGTGTAACCTTAACTTGTCCATCATATATAAGAAAAATTAACAATGCATATAGGAATATAGATAAAGAAACCGATGTTCTATCATTTCCAATGTTTGAAAAGGAAGAAATAGATAAAATGATTTCCGAACAAGATAATATTGTACAGGATGTATTAGGTGATATAATTGTATCTATAGAAAGAGTTAGGGAACAGGCTATAGAATATGGGCATAGTTTTGAAAGAGAGCTTTCATATATGATTGTTCACGGATTTTATCACTTATTGGGATATGATCATATGAATGATGAAGAGAAAAAAATAATGAGAGCAAAAGAAGAAAATATATTAAGTAAGCTAAAAATAACTAGATAGTAGGTGAAACGATGAGCGAGGAATTTAAATCAGGTTTTGTGTCAATGATGGGAAGGACAAATGTAGGTAAATCAAGTATAATGAATAGTCTTGTTAAAGAAAAAGTTGCTGCAATTGCAAATAAACCTCAAACTACAAGAAATGCAATAAGAGCTATAGTAAATAGAGATGATGTACAAATTATTTTCATTGATACACCAGGAATACATAAGCCAAAATCTAAATTAGGAAATACAATGGTAGAAACTGCTTTTGGAGTTGTTTCAGATGTTGATGTAGTTTTGTTTGTAATAGATGCGACTTCAAAAAATATTGGAAAAGGTGATAGAATAATCTTAGACAAAATAAAACAATCTGGAAAAAAGACTATTCTAATAATGAATAAAATAGATTTAGTTAAAAAGGAAGATGTTGCAAAATTAATAGATATCTATAAAAATGAGTATAATTTTGAATCGATAATTCCAGTATCTGTTGTAAAAAATATTAATTTAGAAGTTATAATAGATGAAATAAAAAAGCATCTTAAACCAGGTCCTGCATATTATGATATAGATGAGTATACAGACCAAACATTAAGGCAACTAGTAGAAGAAACAATAAGGGAAAAAGCGCTAAGACTATTAGATGATGAAGTTCCTCATGGAATATATGTAGAAACTGAAAAAATGAAAGAAAGAAAAACTAAATCAGGAGAGCCAATATATGATGTAGAGGCAACGATTTATTGCTTAAGAAAATCCCATAAAGGTATAATAATTGGCAAAGATGGCAATATGTTAAAACGAATAGCATCATATGCAAGAACAGACTTAGAAAAAATGTTAGATATAAAGATAAATTTAAAAGTTTGGGTGAAAGTAAAAGAAGATTGGCTAAATGATGATACTTTAGTAAAAAAATTTAAATTACAATAGCAATATGTATAAAAAAAAATTAAAAGCAAAAGATATGGATATATAAATTTATTTATAATTTAGAATATCAATTAGGGAGATGATTCATATGATAAAACAAATGGCATGGAATACTTTTAAAAATACAGGAGATATAAATACTTTTATGGAGCTTATAGAAGTTGAAAATATTGAAAAAGAACTAAACAAAGAAAAATCACAAAAAGATGTTAAGGTGAAAGAGTATGGGGAGTTTCAAAACAAAGGGAATAATATTATCGGAAAATAATATGGGAGATTTTGACAAAATGGTAACATTATTAACTCCTTCAGGTAAAATCGGTTGTGCTGCCAAAGGAGCTAGAAGAAATAATAGCTCTCTTATGGCAGCTACTCAATATCTTTGTTTTGGGGATTATATGATATATAAAGGCAATAATTCGTATAAAATAAATTCTTGCGAAACAATAGAAGTATTTTATAATATTAGAACAGATCTAGATAAATTGAAATACGCAGTACATATTTCAAAGATAATAAATGATGTTACAGATGAAAATCAAAATACATATAGAATTTTACAGTTATTATTAAATACTTTATATGTAATATCTGAAACAGATAAGAATTTAGATTTAGTATTATCTGTATTTAGATTAAGATTATTATGTATAATGGGATACAAACCACAAATAGATAAATGCTGTTCGTGTAATAAAAGAGATAAAATAAAATACTTTAGTATTAGAGATAATTCTGTAAAATGTGAAGAGTGTGGACGTATAGATAAATCATCATTGAATATAAATATTACCACATATGATGCTATAAAATATATATCTTCTGTAAATGCAAAAAAGATTTTTTCCTTTGATATTCCAGAAGAATCAATTAAGGAATTAGATCTACTTACAAAATTATATTTAAATGAAAAATTGGAAAAAGAGTACAAAATGGAAGAATTTTGGTAATTTTATAATATAATTCCTTTGGAACGGCTTATTATTTGCACTGAACTGTAACTACAATTTTAAAAATAAAAAAATAAAAAAATACTTGAAATAATAATATATATATGATAGTATATAGGTAATAAAAAAATAATAAATCCCTGCATAGTACGTGTAGACTGGAATTTTAGAACCAACAAGTTTAAAAAGGGAATCTGCCTTTAGATGTGGTGTGTAAGCTTAACTAGTATTAAGAAACCCAGGAGCATCTAACAAGATACCCACCTGCAAGAGCAGGTCCTTAAAATTTCATTTAATCATAACGGCTAAAGCGGGGGCTTTTTTTGTTTAAAATAAATAAGGAATGAAAAATATGAATTTAAAAGATTTATTAAATTATGCAAAAATATATCTAAATAAAAATAAAATTGAGGATGCAGGAATAATTTCAAAATTACTTATAGAATATGTTTTTAATATAGAAAAGGAAAAGATAATTTTATTTTATGAAAAAGAATTAGATGAAAATAGTATTAAAAGCTATAAGAACTTACTAGAAAAAATAGTTTTAGGGGTGCCAATACAATATATAATAAATAAACAGGAGTTTATGAAACTAACTTTTTATGTAGATGAAAATGTATTAATTCCTCAACCTGATACAGAAATATTAGTTGAAGAAATAATAAATCAATACAATGGAAAAAAGTGTAAAATACTAGACTTATGTACTGGTAGTGGAGCTATAGCTATAGCCCTTGCAAAATATTTAGAATATGCAGAAATTGTTGCTTCTGATATAAGTGTAAAAGCACTGCAAATTGCTAAATTAAATGCAGAAAAAAATCTTGTGCATAGAAAAATAAAGTTTATAGAATCAGATATGTTTACAAAAATTAATGATAATAATTTTGATATCATAGTTTCAAACCCTCCATATATAAAAACAGAAGTAATAAAACAATTGGATACTCAAGTGAAAAAAGAGCCAAATATAGCTTTAGACGGAGGACAAGATGGTTTAAAATTCTATAAAACAATTATCAGCAATTCATATAAATATCTAGCAAACAATGGAAAGATATTTTTAGAGATTGGATATGACCAAAAGGAAGATGTAATAAACTTATTAAATAAAAGTAATTATTATGAAGATATTTATTCAAAAAAAGACTTAGGAAAAAATGATAGAATAATTGTAGCTAGTATAAGGAGGTAATAATATGTCCTTTTCATCAAAGACAAAAGAAGATTTAAGTAAAATTGATAATTTAGCTAAAAAGGATCAAGTAGAAAGAGAGCTTATAGGTTATTTAATAGGTAACAATACGATAAAATCTAGAAATAATATCAGATTTTCTACAGAAAATGAATATAATATTAATCGATTTGGAAAATTATTAAAAAATTGTAATATAGAAGATTATAATATTGAAATAAAAGGAAAAATTTTTACAATAGATTATAAAATAAAAAAAGATTTCGATGAAGTTTATTATGATGAAGATAAAATATTCTTTAAAAAATTAAAAGATGATGAAAACCTTGATAAATCCTTAATAAGAGGAGCATTTTTAGGAAGCGGCTATATTAGTAATCCTGAAAAAAAATATCATCTAGAAATAAATTTTAGTGAAAAAGAAAATTTAAATAATATATATGACTTATTATTTAAATATAATATATCAACCAAAAAAATGAAAAAAGAAAATTCATATTCTCTTTATATAAAAGAAGGTGAAGAAATATCTAAATTTTTAGCATTTATAGGAGCCAATAATTCTGTACTAAAATTTGAAGAAAATAGAGTAATAAGAGAAACTAGAAATAATGTTAATAGATTAATAAATTGTGAGACTGCTAATTTTACTAAAACTATAAAAGCTGGTAATAAACAAATTGAAGATATTAATTTTATAAAATCTAAAAAGAAATTTGGAGAGCTGCCAGAAAATTTAAAAATAGTTGCTAATATAAGGTTAAAACATCCAGATGCATCATTAACTGAATTAGTAGATTTACTAGGGAATACAATAAGTAAATCTGGAGTTAGCCATAGATTATCAGCTATTTCAAAATTTGCAGATGAATTAAGAAAGTAATCAGAAATATTAAAAAATAATATGGAGAATATAAAATGAAAGAGATAGGATTATATATACATATTCCATTTTGCAAGCAAAAATGTTATTATTGTGATTTTTGTTCATATGCTAATAAATTAAATATGCAAGATCAATATATATATTCAATTATAAAAGAAATAAAGAATATTAAAGATAAGGAAAATTATTTAATAAAGACTATATATATTGGAGGAGGAACACCATCAATAGTTGACAGTGATAAGATTGCAGAGATTATCTTTGAAATAAAAAATGATTTTAAACTTTTTAAAGAAGTAGAAATTACAATTGAAGTAAATCCAGGAACAATAACTGAGAACAAATTGAAAAAATATAGAGAATGTGGAATAAATAGATTGAGTATAGGTTTACAATCTGCAAATGATAAAATTTTAAAAGAAATTGGTAGAATACATAATTACATGGACTTTGAAAGAACATATAAATTGGCAAGAAAAGTCGGTTTTAAAAATGTAAATGTAGATTTAATGATAGGATTACCAGGCCAAACTATTAGAGATGTAGAGGAAACTTTAGAAAAGATATTAGAAAAAAGTCCAGAACATATTTCTGTATACTCATTAATAATTGAAGAAGGAACTATATTACAGAAAAAAATTGAAAATGGAGATGTTAAACTTTTTGATGAGGATATTGAAAGAGCAATGTATTGGAGAGTAAAAGACGTACTAGAAAAAAATAATTATATACAATATGAAATCTCTAATTTTTCAAAACAGTCATATGAATCTATACATAATACTGATTGTTGGAAACAAAAGGAATATATTGGAATAGGCATTTCTGCTCATTCATATTTGAATTCTATGAGATTTTCTAATATATGTAATATAGAAGAGTATATTAAAAATATACAAAATAAAGAATACGAAAAAAATGTTATAATACATGAAAAACAAGATTATGATACAATGATGAATGAGTATATGATTTTAGGATTAAGAATGCTTAAAGGAATTAATATAGAAGAGTTTAAAAATAAATTTAATATAAATCCAATAAAAAAATACCAAAAAGAGCTAAAAAAAATGGAAAAAGCCGATTTATTAGAGATTAATGATAAAAAGATAATATTGACAAAAAAAGGGATTGATTTTGCAAATATTGTTTGGGAAGAGTTTATTTAAAAATTATAAATAATGCTTGTATTATTTAATATAAATTGATATACTAATAATGCAAAATATATCATAGGAGGTATTTTTATGGAAGAACAAAATAATAATGAATTAATGAATGTCGAACAACCAAATGAAATGGTAGTAAATAATGAAAATAATAATAAAATAAGAATAGCAGATGAAGTTGTTGCTGTTATTGCGGGAAAAGCAGTATCAGAGATTCAAGGTGTTTATGAAATGTCTGGTGGTTTTGCTGGAGGAATAAGTGAAGTATTAAGTGGAAAGAAAAATTTATCAAAGGGAATAAAAGTAGTAGTTACAGAAAAAGAAGCTAAAATCGATGTAAATATAATTGTTGAATATGGAGTAAGAATTCCAGAAATAGCTTTTGAAATTCAAACTAAGGTAAAAAAAGCTGTTGAAACAATGACTGGATTAAAAGTAACAGAAGTAAATGTACATGTTCAAGGAGTAAATACAAATATAGAAAAAAGAAATGACACAATATCTGAATAATTTGCAAACTAAATTGAGCTAATACATCAGCTCAATTTAGTTTTTGCATCTAATTTAGCAAATAATTAAGAATTTATATTAAAGATATATTAAAGAGAAGGTATTTTATGAAAATATTAGAAAAATTTGTTTTAATTATATATTCACTTTTTATATTAATTATTTCATCAATAATTTGTTTACTTATATTTAGAGTAATAGATATAGAAAATATTACTGAATGGATTGAATTAGTATTAACAGATGCATCAGTATCAATTATAGTATTAGGTATATCTATAATATGTATATTACTTTCCGTAAAATGTTTATTTTTTAGAAGTCGTAAACAAATAAAAAAATCAAATGCAACAGATATTTTATTAGAAAATGATTCTGGAAGATTATTAATATCAAAAAATGCAATAGAAAATACTGTAAAGAATGTAATAAATGATGCAACGTCTAGTAATCCAGAAACCAAAGTAACTATTGATATAGATCCAGCAAATAATTTAAGTGTATATATATCAATATTATTAGGTACAGATGTAAAGGTAAGAGATTTTACAATTGGCTTACAAATGAAAATAAAGAATAAAATAAAAGAAAATTTCGACTTAGAAGTAAAACAAGTTAATATAAAAATAGATAATATTGAAAGAAAAGAAGAAAAAAAAGAAATTAATATGATAAATAAAGAAATAGATAAAAAACAGAATATAATAGAAACTGAAAATAATACAGTTAATTAAACTAATTAGGAGGTGGAATTAAACTATGGATGGATTTGGAAATTTCTTTCATAAATTTGGAGGAGCTATTATTGGTGGAATTATAGCACTTGTGTTAGCTTGTACAAGTCTATATAGATTTATAATAGCAATTATATTTATAGTTCTAGGAATGTGGGCTGGAAATTATATTCAAAAGAATAAAGAAATGGTAAAAGAAAAACTAAAGAACTTAATAGACAAAATGTAGAAGGGAATGTTGGTATTTATGAATAAATCTGTATTACGAGAAGAAATATTCAAATTAATTTATAGTTTAGAAGTTCAAAAATGTGAAAATTTAGAACAAATAAATGTTTATTTAGAAAATAGTAGTATACAAGAAAAAGATAAAGAAAATATTAAAGATACTGTGCTAAAAATTATTGAATTAGATTCAAATTTAAAAGAGCAAATTTCTAAGAATTTAAAATCAGAATGGAATATTGATAGAATTTCAAAAATAAATATGTCAATATTAAAAATTGCTATATATGAAATAATATATATAAAAATACCATATAAAGTTGTAATAAATGAAGCCGTTGAACTTGCAAAAAAATATGGAGAAGAAACATCACCATCTTTTATAAATGGTATATTAGCAAGTGTCATAAAAGATAATAATATAACTTAAATAGAAAGAGGTTTATAAATGGAGTATAATCCAATTACAGTTACGGAATTAAATCAATATATTAAAGAAAAGATAGGAAATGATGAATATTTAAATAATGTATTTATAAAAGGTGAAATATCAAATTTTAAACATCATTATACAGGTCATATGTATTTCACTTTAAAGGATGAAAACTCATTGATAAAATGTATTATGTTTAAATCATATACGGCTAATTTAAAATTTATTCCAAAAGACGGAATGAAAGTAATGATATTAGGTACTGTTTCTGTATTTGAAAGAGATGGAGTGTATCAAATTTATTGTAAAGCAATGCAAGAAGATGGATTAGGTAGTTTGCATGTCGCATATGAAGAGCTTAAAGCAAAACTTGAAAAAGAAGGTTTATTTGATATATCACATAAAAAGCAGATTCCTAAAATACCTAAATGTATAGGGGTTTTAACTTCTAATACAGGTTCAGTTATAAGAGATATCATAAATGTATCAACAAGAAGAAATCCCAATGTATATATAAGGCTACTGCCAGTACCTGTTCAAGGAGAAGGTGCAGCTGAAAAGATAGCTAAAGCCATAAAAATAATGAACGAAAAAAATTTAGCAGATGTTATCATTCTAGCAAGAGGAGGAGGATCTTTAGAAGATTTATGGCCATTTAATGAAGAAATTGTTGCAAGAGCAATATATGAATCAGAGCTACCAGTTATATCAGCAGTAGGCCATGAAACTGATTTTTCTATTTCTGATTTTGTTGCAGATTTAAGAGCACCAACACCATCTGCAGCGGCGGAACTTGCAGTACCAAATGTTTCTGATATACAAATAAAGTTAGAAAGTTATAATTTAAGATATAAAAATGCATTAAAGAAAAAGACAGAGATAATGAGATTAAGATATGAAAAGTGTATGATGAATAAAGTATTTAGAGATCCATTACAAAATATTCATGACAAATACTTAAAATTAGATATAATAAATAGATCATTACAGAATAGCATTAATAATAAAGTTCAGATTAGTAAATCAGAAATGATAGAATTAATTACAAAATTAGATAACCTAAGCCCATTGAAAACATTAATGAGAGGATATTCAATAGTAGAAAAAGAAGGTAAAGTAGTAAAATCAGTAAAAGATTTAAATAGCGATGAAGAAATAAGCATAAGATTAATAGATGGAAGTACAAAGGCAAAGATATGTTAATAAAAGGAGTGAAGTACATATGAGTAAAAAAGTAAAAACAATTTTAATTATTTGTATAGTAATTATAATAGGTGTAGTAGTTACATTTGCATATATTAGATCTACAAATTATTTAAAAGAAGGTAATAATAAAACTAATAATGTAGTTACAGGAATGAATGAAAACAACAATATTATAATGGAAGAAAATAATACTATAGAAAACAATATAATAGAAAATAATTTAGAAGAAAATAAATTAGAAAATAATATTGTAGAAAACGAAAATCAAAACATTGAGTCAGAAGAAACAATTGAGCCAGAAAAACAGAATGTTTCTCCAAATAATGATTCAGAATTAGAATCTAATAATGATGAAGAAAAAGTTATAGAAATAGTAAAAAAAGATTGGGGAAGCTCAGATGGAGTATACTTTAAAATTCAAGCAATAGATTCAAATGGAAACTATGTTGTTTCTGTTAATAATTCTGAAACAACAGCATCTTTGGCATGGTATACTGTAAATCCAAAAACTGGAGAATTTACTAATTAATAATTGTTAGTTATATGAAATAATAAGCAATAATTTTTAGTATTGCCTAGAAAGGAAAAAAAGAATGAGTGAAGATAAAAAGTTTAATTTTGAAATTGCAATGAAACAATTAGAAGAAATTGCAAATCAATTAGAAAAAAATGAATTAGATTTAGATGAAGCAGTTGAAAAATTTGAAGAAGGAATGAAACTATCAAAAAAATGTAGTGAAATTCTTGAAAATGCAGAAAAAAAGATTACAATATTAATTAATGATGGAAAAAATAATTTTAGTGAAGAAAAATTTGAAACTGAATAGTGATAATAAAAGGAGATAAAAATGATAAACTTTTTTCAACAATATAAATATTTGATTGTTCCAATGCTAGTATGGTTTGCAATACAATCATTTAAGGTTATGTATGACTTAATAGTAACGAAAAAGTTTAATTTTAAGAGAATAATGGGAGCTGGAGGAATGCCAAGTTCTCATTCTGCAGTAGTTACAGCATTGGCAACTATGATAGGAAAAGATTATGGAACAGATTCAGGAAAGAGATCGGAAGAG
>ERZ809224.2695-NODE-2695-length-10574-cov-6.286909_pt1 | contig 10574 bp, 10 predicted proteins | sample MGYA00520513_ERZ809224 | MGnify/ENA primary metagenome ERZ809224 (study PRJEB31576, sample SAMEA3212658) | Homo sapiens | biome: human-gut; feature: human gut; material: fecal | place: Sweden | collected 2012 ...
GGGGGAGGGGGTGGGCAACAGAGGGGGGGCTTCCGCCTCTTCCCCGTCCCCGTTGCCGCAGCCCCCGCAAAACAGGCACGCCGCCGCCAACGCCAACAGCAGCCCTCTACGCAAAGGCTCCCTTATATAATTCTTCATAGACCGCATACGCCCGTTCTACCCTTTCTACATAGTTCCGCGTTTCTTCAAAGGGGATCTCCCGCAGCACCCCATCCTGGGCGCAGGCAGGGTCCTCTAGCCATTTGGATACGTTTCCCGGCCCTGCGTTATACGCCGCCAGGGCATGGGGCAAATTTCCCTCGAACCGCTCCAACAAATATGCAAGGTACCAGCACCCCATTTGGATATTGGTGGCCGGCGCCTTGAGCATTTCCGTTTCAAAGCCTTCCACCCCCAACTTTTCCCCGATCCAGGCCCCGGTCTCCGGCATGATCTGCATCAGCCCCACCGCGCCTTTGGGGGATTCCGCCTCCGGCCGGTTGCCGCTTTCGCAGTGGATCACCGCAGCCACCAGGTAAGGGTCCAGGCTATATTCCCGGCTGTATTGCTGGATCAGCGCCGGGTATTCCAGCCGGTATTCTTGTTTCTCCACATATACGTTTAATTCTAAAGCCCCCAATATCAGCCCCAGCAGCGCCACCGCCGCCAGCAGGATACGGATCAGCTTTTTCATTCCTCCATCTCCTTGATTCTTCGATACTGGGCGTCCACCTGGCCCAGCAGCCCTTCCACCGGGCCGTCGTTTTCCAGGATCACGTCCGCCAAAGCCCGCTTTTGCGCCTCGGGCATCTGGGCTTGCATCCGCTTCAGCGCCGCTTCCCGGGTGGAACCGTCCCGGGCCATGGCCCGGCTGAGCCGCGCCTCCAAAGGCGCTGTCACCAGCCAGCTTTCCCGGCACAGCCCATCGTAACCGCACTCAAAGAGCAGGGGCACATCCAGCACCGCCACCTGGGTTCCTGCTTCCCGGGCCCGGTCCAGCTCCCGCTCCATTTCCGTGCGGATGGCCGGATGCAAGATCCCGTTCAACGCGGCAAGGGCCGCCGGATCGGTAAAGGCCAGGGCAGCCATGGCCTTGCGGTCCAACTTCCCTTCCCCGTCCAGGATGCCGGAACCAAACCGGGCCGCCAGCGCGGCAAGGGCAGGCTGGCCCTTTTCCACCACCCGACGGGACGCTTGGTCCGCGTCGATGACCACAGCCCCCAATTCCCGAAGACGGGCGGCGGCGGTGGATTTCCCCGCCGCCATGGAGCCTGTCAGCCCGATTACAATGGTATTATTTCGTATCATACCAGCTATGGCCCTCCCGCACGTCTGCGATCAGGGGCACGGAAAGGGGCATGGCCTCTTCCATGCAGGCCTTGAGCAAGGGTTTGACCCGTTCCGCCTCCTCCATGGGGGTATCCAGGATCAGCTCATCGTGGATCTGCAAGACCAGTTTGGCCTGCAGGCCCTCCCGTTCCAGCGCCTGGTATACCCGCACCATGGCCAGCTTGATGATATCCGCAGCCGTACCCTGGATAGGCATATTCATGGCCACCCGTTCCCCGAAGGAGCGGGTATTAAAATTGGACGAAGCCAGTTCCGGCAACTCCCTGCGCCTGCCCAACAAGGTGGTGGCGTAACCCTTTTCCCTGCCTTCCTGGACGCAGCGGTCCATAAAGGCCTTTACCCCCGGATACCGCTGGAAATACCGCTGGATATAATCTCCCGCCTCCTTGCGGCTTACGCCGATGTTCCGGGCCAGGCCGAAGTCGCTGATGCCGTACACGATGCCAAAGTTCACCGCCTTGGCGGCGCTGCGCTGCTGGGAGGTGACCGCCTCAGGCGCTACCCCGAACACCTCTCCGGCGGTGATGGCATGGATGTCCGCGCCGGTGCGGAAGGCCTCCACCATGGCGGTATCCCCGCTCATGTGGGCCAGCAGCCGCAGCTCGATCTGGGAATAGTCCGCCCCCACCAGCACCCGGCCCGGGCTGGCCACAAAGGCCCGGCGGATCTCCCGGCCCAGCTCCGTGCGCACGGGGATATTCTGCAAATTGGGCTCCGTGCTGGAGATGCGGCCGGTGGCGGTAACGTTTTGGTTGAAGCTGGTATGCACCCGGCCGTCCGGCTGCATCAGGGCCAGCAGCCCGTCCAGGAAGGTGCTCTTCAGCTTGGAGAGGAACCGGTATTCCATCACCATGGGCACGATGGGATGGTGGTCCTGTAGGCTTTCCAGCACCGAGCTATCGGTGGAGTAGCCGGTCTTGGTCTTTTTCCGGGTGGGGAGGCCCAGCTTTTCAAACAGGATGACCCCCAGCTGCTTGGTGGAAAGGATGTTAAAGCTTTCCCCCGCCTGCTGGTAGATCCCCTGCTGGATCTCCTCCAGCCGCCGGGCGAACAGCTCGCTAAGCTCCCGCAGCATGGCCCCGTCTACCATGAAGCCCTCCCGCTCCATTTGGTACAGCACCTCCACCAGGGGCAGCTCCACCTGGTTATACAGGTCCAACAGGCCCTTTTCCCGCAGCTCCGCCTCCATATCCTGGCCGGCCTGTAAAAGCCCTCCCGCCCCATAGGGTAGGTTACGCTCGGACAGAAGGGTCTTTAAGGAATCCGCCGGATGGATGGCGTGGAGCAGATAATCCTGGATCATGGCGTCCTGCCAGGGGCCGGCCAGCCGGATCCCATAGGGGGCGATGGCGTGTAAAAACCCTTTGGCATCGAAGAGCCGCTTCTCCACCCCCGGGTCCTCCAGCAGGGGCCGGATGGCATCCAAAGCCTGCGCCGGCGTAAGGCCCGGGGTCAAAAGGTCTCCCCCGTCCAGGGCCACCTGGTATTGCATCGCCGGGTCCGCCGCCACATACAGGCAGCTTTCCTCCAGCTGTATCCCCAGGGGGCTCTTGCCTAAAAGGGCCTTTACCATGGCCTCCAGGGGGGCTTCCTCAGCCACCCGCTGGGTTTGGGCTGTGGGCTCCGCCGGGGCCTCCCCTTCCGGCTTTGTGTCGGAAAGCTGCCCTGCGATCCCCCGCAGCTCCAGCTTGTATAGCAGGGGCAGCCCCCCCGCCAAGGCCTGGGGCCGAAACGCCCATTGGGACAGCTCCGCCTGAAGGGGCGCCGCCGTGTCGATCTTTCCCAGCCGGTAGCTGAGCCGAGCCAGCGCCGCCCCCTGCTCCAGCTTGGTGCGCAAAGCCCCCTTCTCCTCCCCGGCATGGGCCAGGGTGCTTTCCAGGGTGCCGTATTTTTCCAATAGCTTCAGGGCGGTCTTTTCCCCCACCCCGGGTACCCCGGGAATGTTGTCCGAGGCGTCCCCCATGAGCCCCTTCAGGTCTACCATCCGCTCCGGCGTAAGGCCATAGGCTGCCAGTAGGGCCTCTTCGTCGTATTCCACGGTCTCCGTAATGCCCTTCTTGGTCATCAGCACATGGGTATGGGGGGTGATCAGCTGCAAAGCGTCCCGGTCCCCCGTCACCAGCAGGGCGTCGCTCCCCGCCGCCTCCGCCATGCGGCTGGCGGTGCCCAGGATATCGTCCGCCTCATAACCTTCGCATTGGCATATGGCGATGCCCATGGCCTCCAATACTTGCCGCAGCAGAGGAAACTGGGGGCCAAGATCCGGCGGGGTAGGCCGGCGGCCCGCCTTATATTCCCCATATTCCCCATGCCGGAAGGTGGGCCCTTTCATATCAAACGCCACCACCAGATAATCCGGCTGCCGCTCCAATAGCTTGAGCAGCATCCGCAAAAACCCGAATATGGCTCCGGTGGGGGTTCCGTCCTTGGCGGCCATGGAGGGCAGGGCGTAATACGCCCGGTGCATCAGGCTATTTCCATCGATGGCGATCAGGTTCTTCAATCTCATTTCCTCGCTTTTCCCCGCCGGAACAGGCAGGCTTGCTTATCCTTATATTAAAACATACGGACCGCTAAATTGCAATTTAACGGTCCGTAAACTGTGGGGGATCCCCAAGATCCCCCACAATGTGTCAAAGCTACCTATGGCCGTTTGGCCGTTATGCCTCCTCCTCCGGCTCCTGGGCTTCCGGCAACTGGGTAGGCTCCTCCGCCGGCTCCCCTTCCGGGGCCTCGGGCTGGGGCATCCCCAGGTCCTTCTTCCGGCAAGCGAACAGGAAGAAGGGCATGGTAATATTGAACAGGATGCTGAGCACCAGGAACAGGGTGGTGTTCTTGGGATCGCAGGATTTATAGATCTTATGCAGGGCGATGTACTGGAACACCGCGAATACGATCGCCTCCGCCAGCAGCAGGAAATAGCCCAGCAGCATCCACACGGCCATGGCAGCCACCTGGCTCCCATTATCGATCACAGCGCCTGCCACCATGCCGCCCATCAGGCCGAAGAACAGGCCCAGCAGCACATACATCCCCACCTCCAGCCAAAGGAGCAGCCTGCGCTGGTATTTGACCTTGCCTTCGGCGAAATAGACATATTGATCCGCCAGGCTACCCATGATCCAGCGGGCGCCACATACGGGCACCCAGGCGAGGCCGGGATGCAGGATGCCCCGGCGCTTGGCCAGGGTGAAAAGGGATAAGGACAGGAAAATATACATTACAAGCCCCAGTCCCAGGCTGATCAGGCCGATCACGCCAAATACGGCTGCCATAGCAAATACGTAAGCGTCCATAATTTACCTCCTTGTTTAAGTTGACGGGTCAGGCCCCATATTCCGGCAGCTGCTCGCCGTCCCCGCCCTCCGGCTGGGGCATACCCAGATCCTTGTTCCGGCAAGCGAATACGAAGAAGGGCATGGTGATGCTAAAGATGATGGAAAGCACCAGGAACAGCGTCGCGTGCTTGGGATCGCAGGACTTGTAGACCTTATACAGGGCGATGTAGATCATCACGCTCAGGGCGATGCTAGCCAGGTTCAGCAGGGTTTGTACGCCGTTGAGCTGCAGCAGCTGCATGGACACATCCTGGCCTGCCAGGGTAGCCGCCAGCAGTTGGATGGCGGACACCAGCAACGGGATGGAAGCGGCGGTAAGCACCAGCTCTCCCCAAAGGAGGATATGCCGGGAGCAACGGAGCTTAGACCCGGTCAGGCTCGCATACTGATCCGCCAGGCTGCCCAAGATCCACCGGACGCCGCCGATGGGGATCCAAGCGAGGCCCGGGGCGCGGATGCCCCGGCGCTTGGCCAGGGTATAAAAGCCCAGGGAGGAGAAAATGTAAGTTATTACGGCTAAAATACCAATGACGGCCAAAATGGTCACAAGGATCGATGTGATCATGGCCAACAGTTCTGGATCAGGTGACATTTGCATGGTTTATTTACCTCCAACCAATTGTTTTTGATTTTGTTTGCTCGCCCCAGTATAAACCGGGGCAGAATTGACATTTCCCGGGGAATGGGCCCGGCTCAGGCGCCCACCACTTCATACACCATGGGGACCGCTTCCGGCGGTTCCTTGGAAAGGGTGATGGCGCCCCGCAGGGTATCCATGGCTTCCGCCAGCCGGGTCTCATCGTTTACATACAGGGTGGCCAAGGGCTCCCCGGCTTTCAAATAATCCCCCCGGCGCTTGTGCATGATCAAACCCACCGCCGGATCGATGACGTCGGTCTTTTTCGCCCGGCCCGCCCCCAACAGCTGGGCGGCGGTACCGATCTGGGCGGCGGCCATGTTGGCGATGTACCCGTTCCCCTCCAGGGCGACCGGCACCAGCCTACGGGTCTTGCATAGGGCGTCCATATCCTCTAGGCAGCCGGGTTTCGCCCCCAGGGCGCATACCATGGCCTGAAGCTTTGCAAATCCCGCGCCGGACCGAAGGGCATGGGTGAGCTTTGCCTCCGCCTCCGCCTGGTCTTTGGCAAGGCCCCCCAACATCAGCATATGGCCGGCCAAGAGCATACAGACCTGATACAGCGGATCTTCCGGCGGGATCTGGCCGCATAGCAGCTGCACCGCCTCCCGTACCTCCAGGGCGTTGCCCACCGCCATACCCAGGGGCTGGTCCATATCCGTGATCACTGCCACGGTTTTGCGGCCCACATGCTCCCCGATCTCCACCATGGTCTGGGCCAGCGTATGGGCCTCTTCCAGGGTCTGCATAAAGGCGCCGGAGCCGGTCTTCACATCCAGCACAATGGCGTCGGTACCGGCGGCCAGCTTTTTGCTCATGATGCTGGAGGCGATCAAGGGGATGCTCTCCACCGTGCCCGTCACGTCCCGCAGCGCGTACATCCGCTTATCCGCCGGCACCAGATCCCCTGTCTGACCGATGACGCACACCCCCAGCTCCTTCACGATCTTTTTAAAGGCGGGGATCTCCACATCGATGCAAACCCCAGGGATGGACTCCAGCTTATCTAGGGTACCGCCGGTATGGCCCAGCCCCCGGCCGCTCATCTTGGCCACCGTGCCCCCGCAGGCCGCCACCAGGGGCGCCAGCACCAGGGTGGTGGTATCCCCCACCCCGCCGGTGGAATGCTTATCCAGCTTGACGCCTGGCAGATCGCTCAGATCCACCACCTCGCCGGAATGCCACATGGCTTCCGTCAGGGCGGCGGTCTCCCGCGGGGTCATGCCCTGGAAGCATACGGCCATCATCCAAGCGGACATCTGGTAATCTGGGATCTCCCCTTGGGTGAACCCCTGGATGATATGCTGGATCTCTTCTTTTGTATGGGCTTCCCCTCTGCGCTTTTTCTGGATCAGGTCCACCATGCGCATATCGTTTCCCTCCCCATTCTTGGATTCCCTGCCGCGCCCTATGCCAGGCGGTTCGCGGCGCATATACGCAGCCCCGGCAGCGTATCGTATATTGTACCATATGCCCCCGCCCCTTTCAAGGCGCACCATGTATGGGACGCCGCCCCCTTGGAAACACTATCCATATGACGGATTGGGAAAAATTGACCATAGACTTGATCGATGCCCTGGAACAAAGCCGGGTCCGAGAGCTGGCCCATGTGCTTGCCAATACCCGCAGGCTCCTATGGAACAGCTTCCTGTCCGGCGTTTTCCGGGGGTTGGGCGCTGCTTTGGGCTTTTCGGTGCTCGGCGCCTTGGCCCTGCTCCTTTTAGGCCGCATCTTTGGGGTGGAGTTTTCTTAACGCCCTTTTCTTGGCAATTCAGAAAATCCCCTCTTGCAAATTCTCTCCCGATGCTTTATAATCATATGCGTTCGGGGATGTAGTCTCAGCCGGTTAGAGCGCTTCGCTCACATCGAAGAGGTCGGGGGTTCGAGTCCCTCCATCCCCACCATCTGTCGCAAGCTTTCCGTTGCTTGCGACTTTTTTTCTTATGCCCCGTTGCCAGGTCCCATCTTGGGACCATAGCGGTTTGTAGGCGGCATTGCCAGGCCCTAGGCCGGAGTATTTAGTTCTTCAACCAAGCCCCAGCTTTCCCTTTATTAACCAAATTGTTTTTTTATAAATATTCTTCTGTAAATCGCCTTAAGAAATCTAAAGAACGTCCCAAAAGAATGGACTTCCCCGGGGCTTAAGGTATAATTTTGATAAAGCAATGATACACAAGGAGTGGAGCCCATGGCAAAACAGAGAATCCTCATAGCGGATGACGATCCGGCGATCCGGGAGGTGGTGCGCCTTCTGCTGGAAGGGGCCGGCTATGATGTTGCCGAAGCGGCAGACGGCCCCAGTGCGGTGGAGGCAGCTTCCGGCGCCTTTGACCTAATTATATTGGATGTGATGATGCCGGGATGTTCGGGTATATCCGCCTGCCAGCAGATCCGAAAAAAGACCATGACCCCCATCCTGTTTCTCACCGCCAAATCCCAAGATGCGGATAAAGTTTTGGGGTTTTCGGCAGGGGGGGACGATTATCTGGTGAAGCCCTTTTCCTATAGCGAGCTTACGGCTCGGGTGCGGGCGATGGTGCGCCGGTACCGGGAGTATGGGGCGGCGGAAGCGGTTGCGCCCGCCTCCCAGCGGCTGGAGTTTGGCCAGGTATGCATTCTGCCGGAGACCGGGGAGGTGCGCCTATGCGACGAAAGCCTGGCCCTGACGGATATTGAATATCGGATCCTACTGCTATTGGCCTCCAACCCCAAAAAGATCTTTTCCGCCCAAAACATCTATGAAAGCGTTTGGGGCGAGCCTTATTTCTATGCCTCCAACAACACGGTCATGGTACACATGCGGAACCTACGCCGTAAGCTGAGCCAGGATGGGGCGTATCCGGACCTGATCAAGACCGTATGGGGCAGGGGGTATCACATTGGCTAAAGAACGCCGGCTTCGGATCAATAAGCTGGGGACGCAGCTCACCATCAGCGCCTTGCTATGCATGATCGTCGCCCTTTGCGTTTTCTATCTGATGCAGAGCGCAGCTAGCTTTGCTTTGACCAATTGGGTATCGGATTCGGACTTTTACCAGGCCATGAGCCGCCGGTTTGCCAATCGTGTCCAGCAGTATGTCACGGAAAACCACATTTCCCTTTCCAACCTGGATGCCCTGGACAATATGCAGGGGGATATTTTGATCTCCGTATACCAGGACGATGTGTTGCTTTACGATTCCCTAGGCGCGGACGCAATGGTAGATCCCTTGCCAAGCGCAGTATATCCCCTTTCCTTAGAGGACGGGGAAGCCTGGGTGTACATTTGGGACTATGGGTTTTATACGGTCTATTTCCGGGTGTTTGATATGATCAGCGCCCTGTTTGCCTTTTTCTCCTTTGTGATCCTGTTCGTCTTTCTGATCCACAAGAAGCTGAACTATATCCTACGGCTGGAAAACGAGCTGGCCATCCTAGAGGGCGGGAACCTGCAATACCCCATCACCATCCAGGGCAACGATGAGCTTACCTGCCTGGCCCAAGGCATCGACGATATGCGCCGTTCCTTCATCGAGCGCCAGCAGGGGGAGGCGGAGGCCATCCGGGCCAATCATGCCCTGATCACCGCCATGTCCCATGACCTGCGTACCCCCCTCACCTCCCTGACCGGCTATATTGAGCTGCTGCAAAACCAGCAATATGCCACGGAAGAGCAGCGGCAATATTTCATCCAGGCCAGCCGGGACAAGGTATTCCGCATCAAGGAAATGACCGACGCCCTATTTGAATACGCCTTGTGTTCCGGCGATGACGTCCCCGCCCAATTGGAGGCCATGGACGCGTATGAGTTGCTCAGCCAGTTTGTGGAGGAATACGGCTTTGAACTGGAAGGCGCAGGCTTTCAGCTGGAGCGCGCCATCCCGCCCTTTCAGGCCCAGGTGCTGGCAGACCCCAGCCGCTTATCCCGGGTGTTCGACAACCTGACCTCCAATTTGAAAAAATATGCGGACCCCGCCTATCCCATCCAGGTCAGCCTGTCCGTACAGCGGGATCAGGTGGAAATGGTCGTGGCCAATCAAACCCGGCATTATGCCGCCGTGGAAAGCACCCGCATCGGCTTGAAAACCTGTCAATCCATCCTGCAACAGCACGGCGGCGGGTTCCAAACCAGCATGGATGGGAGCCGGTTCCAAGCCCGCCTTGTTCTTCCCCTGCTCCAAGGGGATTGAGCCTCCTTGTATGGGTAGCCGGTAGGCTGCCCTTTCCTTATTATTATTTATCTCCATTGGGAGCCGGTTCCGGCTCCTTTTTTATTTGGTGGGCGTCCCCCCCCCTGATCGCCGGGTCCCTTGTGCTGTCTCGCCTTTCTTCCTTGGCATATCTCTTTGGTTTTTCTTTATAATCCTTCATTTTTTGCTGGCTGGTTTCTTCAGCTTTGTGGGATATCCTCTAAACCATTGCGGCGAAAGGAGGTACTTTATGGAAACTGCCTGCAAGGGACCTATCATCCAGGTCACTGCTCTGCGCAAGGAATACCCTGTGGGAGAGGAGGTGGTGGTGGCCCTTAAATCCATTGACCTGGCCATCCCCCGGGGAGAGATCTGCTGTATCTTCGGCACCTCGGGCTCCGGCAAAAGCACGCTGCTCAATCAGCTGGCCGGTATGGAAAAGCCCACCCGGGGCCAGGTTTCCATCGGCGGGGTACCCATTGGCCAGCTTTCTGAAGAAGCCTTGGCACGGTTCCGGCAAGAGCATCTTGGGTTCGTTTTTCAATCCTACAACCTGCTCCCCGCCCTGACCGCCGTGGAAAATGTGGCCTTGCCGCTTATGTTCCGGGGCGTGCCCCGGGCCCAGCGGGAACGGGCCGCCGCACAAATGCTTCGCCAGGTGGGCCTGTCCCACCGTTTGCATCACTATCCAGGCCAGATGTCCGGCGGCCAGCAGCAACGGGTGGGCATCGCCCGGGCCTTTATCGCCAAGCCGGACGTAGTATTCGCCGACGAGCCTACCGGCAACCTGGATTCTAAGACCACCATAGAAGTCATGGAAATGATCCGAGGCTTTGCCCGGGAAAACCGCCAAACCATTGTATTGGTCTCCCACGACCCGGAAATGGCCGACTATGCTGACCGCATCGTCACCCTGATCGATGGGGAGATCGTCAAGATTCAGCAAAATCATCACTTGCAGGAGGAACCTACCACATGAAAGGATGGACCAAACGCACATGCGCTTTCATCTTAGCCCTGATTACCCTTTGCCTGCCCGCCTTGGCCCTGGCGGAAGAGCCGGCCGTTTCAGTCCCTGGGGCAGCTGAAACGGCGGCAGGC
>ERZ809224.2702-NODE-2702-length-10556-cov-9.270546_pt1 | contig 10556 bp, 4 predicted proteins | sample MGYA00520513_ERZ809224 | MGnify/ENA primary metagenome ERZ809224 (study PRJEB31576, sample SAMEA3212658) | Homo sapiens | biome: human-gut; feature: human gut; material: fecal | place: Sweden | collected 2012 ...
GTAACCCGAGAAAAGTCCACCCGCCAAAGCATGCCGTCAGGTATGCGACCAAAAATAAAAAAGGATAACAGTTTAACCGTTATCCTTTTTTCGGGCGACTAGTGGGATTCGAACCCACGACCTTCGGAACCACAATCCGGCACTCTAACCGACTGAGCTATAATCGCCATATTTTGCGGTTGCAAAAATACATTTTTTTTCATTTACTCCTCCGAAAAATAGTTTTTATACTTAAAGTTTTCATAAATAACAGACAATGAAAAAGATAAAAATCCCTATAATTTCTGATTCATCACCTATTCCTGATGAAATATGTGAATATCAAGCTTGTCACTCCCTTTATCTCGCCATTTTTTTGTATCTTTGCAGGCTTTTTTGAATAGAAAATATGGACGAGGGAAATATCATTATAAGAGGTGCTAAGGTTAATAACTTAAAGAATATTGACGTAGATATTCCCCGGAATAAGTTAGTGGTCATTACCGGCCTCTCCGGTTCGGGGAAAACTTCATTGGCATTCGATACTTTATACGCAGAGGGACAAAGACGTTATGTCGAGAGTTTAAGTTCCTATGCCCGTCAGTTTATGGGGAAAATATCCAAACCGGAAGTGGATTCCATCAAAGGTATACCTCCGGCTATCGCCATAGAACAACGGGTAATCACACGAAATCTGAGATCCACGGTGGGTACGACTACCGAGATATACGAATACCTTAAACTATTGTTTTCCAGGATCGGAAAGACTTACTCACCCGTCAGTAACCAGGAAGTGAAACGGGAAAACGTCTCGGATGTGATGGAATATATCCGGGAAATCTCCCCGGGACATAAAATCTATATCCTCGCGCCGGTACATCTCATTTCCGGAAGAAATATGAAAGAACAACTGGCTATTCTCCAGAAACAGGGGTTTAACCGGCTGGTTTATGATAAAAAAGTTTACGACATCGAAGATCTGCTTTCCCAACATAAGAATGCCAAAACCCTCTATATCCTGATCGACCGTATGAAATCAGATTCGGTGGAAGAACATCTGGTGAGGCTTTCCGATTCCGTACAGACCGCTTTCAAGGAAGGAAAGGGCGAATGTGTTATTCAAATCGAAAACGACAAGATCACACAGCGTAAATTCAGTAATCTCTTCGAAATGGACGGTATTGCTTTCGAAGAACCATCGCTGAATCTTTTTAGCTTCAATAATCCGTTCGGCGCGTGTAAAACCTGTGGAGGAGCCGGCGTTGTGGACGGGATTAATCCTGATCTGGTCATTCCGGACCGTTCGCTGTCTGTCTTCGACGGAGCTGTAGCCTGCTGGAAAGGAGAAAAACTCAGCGAATGGAGGAATTATTTCGTATTAAACGCCGGTAAGCAGGGATTTCCCGTTCACCGCGCCATAGATGATCTTTCCGAAGCTGAGTACGAATTACTCTGGAATGGTGACGATGCACATGATATTCACGGCATCAACCACTTTTTCAAATTTGTGGAAGAGAATATTTATAAAATACAATACAGGGTGCTACAATCGCGGTACCGCGGCCGAACGGTCTGTCCGGACTGCAAAGGCACCCATCTCCGTCCCGATGCCAATTACGTAAAAGTAAACGGGAAATCGCTTTTTGACCTCGTGCTGATGCCTATCGATGAACTGCACGGTTTCTTTTCGGATTTCCATTTCAGGAATAAACACGATAAAGCTATTGCGCAACATCTGATCTATGAATTAAACAAAAGGACTGGTTTCCTGGTCGATGTGGGATTGGGATACTTAACCTTAAACAGGAGCAGCAGAACATTGTCGGGCGGTGAATCTCAACGGATCAATCTGGCGACGGCATTAGGCAGCAGCCTTGTCGGTTCTTTATATATACTTGACGAACCCAGCATAGGACTTCATCCGCGTGATACGGATAATCTTATCAAAGTATTGCTTAGGTTAAGGGATATCGGAAATACCGTAGTGGTAGTGGAACACGACGAAGAGATCATAAAAAGTGCGGATTATATCATAGATATAGGTCCGGAAGCCGGTCGCTTAGGCGGAAATGTGGTTTTTGAAGGACAGTTCAACCAGCTCATCAAACAAAAAGACAATCTTACCGCTGCTTACCTGAGGGGAATGGAAGATCCCGCGGCAAAGGACGCCATGACAATCCCGCTGCCTGCCAAAAGAAGAAAATGGAAAAATTTCATCGAAATCGTAGGAGCCAGGGAACATAATCTCAAAAATATAGATGTTAAAATCCCTTTGGAAGTATTTGTTGTGGTGACGGGTGTCAGCGGATCCGGAAAAACCACCCTGATCCGGAATATCCTATATCCCGCTTTACAGAAAATGTTCCAGGGTACCAACGAAGTTCCGGGTAAACATTCCCGACTTGAAGGCGATACGAATAAAATATCGGAAATCGTCATGGTCGACCAAAATCCGATCGGCCGTTCTTCCCGTTCAAATCCTGCAACTTACATCAAAGCTTATGATGAAATCCGTGAACTTTTCGCCCATCAGCCTTTAGCCAAACAACGCAATATCAAAGCCGGGCATTTTTCCATGAATATTGCCGGCGGACGATGTGAAGAATGCCAGGGAGAAGGAGTAGTACATATCAGCATGCAGTTTATGGCGGATATTCTCCTGCCCTGCCCCGAATGTATGGGACAAAGATTTAAAAGCGAAATTCTGGATATCAGGATCAAGGATAATAACATCAACGATGTGTTGAATATGACGATTAACCAGGCCGTTGAATTTTTCCGGGAACTCATTCCGAATAAGTATGCGGAAAATATCGTCAATAAACTTGGCCATCTTCAGGAAGTAGGGTTAGGCTATTTAAAATTAGGCCAGCCCTCCTCTACTTTGTCGAATGGAGAAGCCCAACGTGTAAAACTGGCTTATTATTTATCGCAGGGTATGAGCGATCATAAAACATTGTTTATCTTCGACGAACCTACTACAGGATTGCATTTCCATGATATCAATAAATTATATCACTCTTTCAATAAGCTTATTGAATTGGGGAATTCCATTATCGTCATCGAACATAATCCGGAAATTATCAAATGCGCCGACTGGATCATAGACCTGGGACCGGAAGGTGGGGAAAAAGGAGGTAATGTGGTTTTTGAAGGAACGCCGGAAGGTATCGTTAAATATAAGAAATCCTTCACCGGGAAATACCTGAAGGGAAAAGTATAGCTTTGTTTTACCTTACATCCCCATTAAATAATCCATTGCACGTTTAATGTCATTCTGAGAGAAACGAAGAATCTTTTTTCCTTCATAAATACAGATATTAACTGTTCCTTTAACTGACCGGAAGGAGTTCTGGATAGCTATTCCCGGCTAGTTGATCTTTACGATAAAGGATCCAGCTTCACAAAAAAACAAAAAAGGCACTGTAAAGTGCCTTTTTTATTGATATTAACGTTAAAGTGGTTATTCTTCGGTAGTAGCGGCCTCTTCCACGTTACGGGTGGTTAGAACGGATGCCACGATCATATTCGGACTTTCAATAAACTGGATTTTCTCGGGTGTCAGGTTGCCAACTTTGATAGAATCATTAATGTCCATATTCGAAATATCCACCATGATATATTCGGGAATATCTTTCAATTCACCTTTAACTTTAAGTTTACGTACTTTCTTGGATAATTTTCCTCCGCGAAGGACTCCGGGTGATGTTCCGGTAATTTTAATCGGAATTTCAATAGTGATCGGCTTCCCGTCGACAACTTCCAAAAAATCAACATGAAGTAAGCTGTCCGTAATCGGATGAAATTGCGTATCCTGTACGATCGCATTGATATTTTTACCATTTAACTCCAATTCTGCATACTGAACTTCAGGAGTATATAATAATTTACGGAATTGGGTTTCTTCCACTACAAATTGATATTGTTCTTGTCCACCGTAAAGTACGCAAGGTACCATTCCATTGGCCCTTTGATATTTGGCGTCTCTTTTCCCTACGTTCTCCCTAAGAGAACCGCTAATAGATACTGATTTCATTTTTTGTAAATTTGTTAATTAATACTATGCTTTTAAAAAGCGTGCAAAGGTAAATAATTTTTCTTTATGAATAAATTTAAATATCTCAAAAAAAATACTATTTTTGCACCCTGATTTTTAAATGTAAAATATAAATCTTTTAATATGGCAGCAATTGGCTCTATTCGTAAGCACGGTGTATTATTAATGGTCGTGATCGGTTTTGCTCTCGTTTTATTTCTTTTAACAGGTTTATTCGACAATAACACTTTTGTCCGGATATTCTACGCTAACCAATACACGATGGGAAAAGTGGACGGGGAAAGAGTAGATGACGAATATAGAGTCTTATACGATCAGAATACCGCACTTTTAAAAGTACTCTGGGAAAAAAATACTTTTACAGAAACTGAAAATTACCAGATCCATCAGATTACATGGAGTCAGTTAGTAGACGAGATTGCGGTGGATAAACAATTGGATAAACTGGGAATTATTTTTAACAAAGAATTCACGGATAATATTATCGAAGAAGCGAAAGGTTCGATCTATACCCAACAACCTAATCCTTATATTAATGCTTATGCCCAATATCTTCTTAACCTGGGAGTGGGCGCGGAAAATGTACAAAGTATTCTCGCCAATATCGAAGAATATCGTAATGTTGACTGGGCAAGGGATATTTACGTTTCATTTAAAGCCATCGAACGAAGAATTATTTTCGAAACCAAAATAAACACTTACAGTGCTTTCTCACAGGGAACCATATACTACTCCGATGCATTGGCAAGGAAAATCGGCAGTGACAATCAGGCAGCCATGACAAGCCTGGTAACGGTTAATCCTACCTCCCCTGCATTTAATGATCTGGTTGTAAACGTTTCCGAAAAAGAAATGAAAGACTGGTATAAGAAAAATAAAGAACGTTATGCTTTGAAAGAAGATACCCGTGATATCGATGTAGCCATATTACCTATCGTTCCTACTCCTGAAGACAAAGCGCTCATTGAGGAAAATGTCAGGAATAAATATGAATCATTTGTTACGGTTTCTTCTATAGACTCCTTTAATATGATGGAAATGTACAGTCCGGTTGACAGTACTTACCACAAAATGGGAGACGGTATCGTAGTTAATTCCCAGGGAGGTTATTTATCCATTAATATGGATGCTTTGGATTCATTGCTCTACAAAAGACCTGTGGGCAGTGTGATCGAACCTTATAATTACGAGGATGAAATGTGGTTTTTCGGAAAAACCTATGGTATGGCTTACCGTCCCGATTCCATCCATGTTGCTTATTTACTGGTTGATTACAGAAGTTCCCAGAATCCGAACGGTACCCGTAGTAAAAAACAGGCCCGCCGGGAATCCGACAGTTTAAAAAATATACTTCAGTCCGGTAGTGCTTCTATCTTCGGAATGATGCCCCAATACGCCGGCGGACGTCAACCTGAAGACACGACGATGTGGTATGCTGAGAATTTTGCCCCGAGGGAATTATATAACGAACTGGTAAAATCACCTAACGGAAGTTTCTACGTAGATGAAATTCCTTCCGCTTTCGTTATTTACCAGGTTCTGGGCCGGACAAACCCTGTTGAAAAAAGACAGTATGCCCTATATTCATTCGAGATCAAGGCTTCCGAGAATACGGTGAATAATTTAAGGTCAAGCGCTTCACAACTGGCCGCTTCCAGCACTTCTTCCGATGATTTTATTGATGAAGCCAATACGCGTGGCATCCAGATCATCCGCGGACCCGGTACTACTTCCATGATGGCCAATATCGGGCAATTGACCGACTGCCGTCCTATCGTAAGCTGGGCATTCGGCGAAGATGTGGAACCGAACAGCATTTCTGATGTATTTAAACTGGAAGACAGGATGTTCGCTATCGCTTCCGTGAAAAATACCAGGACTAAAGGAACACCCAAATTCGATGAGGTTAAAAGTACGATCTCTGAAGAACTGACCGCGATGAGAAAAATTGAATCCGTTGAAAATAAATTAAAAGAAGAAGTTAATGCCGGTACTTCCATGAGTGAAATCGCCAGGAAATATAATACCGTTTTCGCCGACAGCGTACGTTTGACGTTTATCGGCGAAACTTATCAAAACCGTGGTGTTGAGAACGGAGCTATCGGAAAGATCTTTGCAAATCCGGCTTCTTCACAACCGCAAGTAGTATCCGGGAAAAATATGGTTTACTTAGTGGCCGTACAAAACATCAGCGATCAGGCTGCAAGCGCGAACTTGCAGGCAGAAAAGAATATGCTTAGAAATATTACGATCGGTCGTTCCAGAAACGAAATGTTAATTATTGAAGGATTAAAAGACAATATAGATATCTGGGATAACAGGGCCCGTTTCTACCCTAACTAATCCCGCTGGACTTTAAACCGAAAAACTCCGGCATAGATTAAACTACCTTCATCCGGGTAAGTCTATGCTGGAGTTTTTTTATGTTCACGTAATATTTGTTAAATGAAGCATTTTTTTTCCATTTCCCTAACTTTTTTTCTGGTTTCTGCTCCTTTTTTACTTTTTTCACAACGGCCCCAGCCTTCATTGCCACCCGGAACCGGAATGTTAACGGGTTCAATCGTGGATGAAAATAGCCAGCCTATCCAATACGCGGCCATCTATCTCTTTAAACTTCCGGATTCGTTAACAGTGGAAATGGCAGTCACAGATGAAGAAGGAAGGTTTTCCATCTCCCCTATCCCCTATGGCGAATATTACATTGAATTGAGTTTTATAGGTTATGCCAAACACAGGTCCAATACTTTTACCCTGAATGAAAAAAATCCCGTTTTCAGGCTTTCCCGGTTTAAACTTACCGATAAAACGACCCAGTTGGGAACAGTGGAGGTCAGGGCGCAACGCGATATGTTACAAAGTAATCTGGATAAAAAAGTATTTAATGTGGAATCAAGTATTACCGCCGACGGAGCCACTGCGGTGGAAATATTGCAGGATATTCCTTCCGTGGATGTGGACATAGAAGGGAACGTAACACTTCGTGGAAGCGAGAATGTAACGATTCTCGTAGACGGCAGGCCGTCCAATCTGACCCTGGAACAGATTCCGGCTTCCCAGATAGAATCGATAGAAGTCATCACCAATCCTTCAGCCAGGCTGGAACCCGACGGGATGGCGGGAATTCTGAACGTAGTATTGAAAAAAAGGAAAGAGAGTGGTTTTAACGGTCTCTTCGGATTGGGAGGAAGCCTCAGTTTTTTCGAGAAAAAACCTTATTTCGAAAATTATAACGGGAATATCAACCTCAATTATTCATACAATAAAATCAATATATTCCTGAACTACAATCATCGGAGATGGGGAAGAAGAAGTTCAGGGGATATGGAACGAACTTCCTGGTTCAACCGGGATACCTCTTATCTGGACCAGTATAACACGAGTCGCAGTTTTGGTTATTCTCATAACGTAAGAGCAGGACTGGACTGGTTCATCAACAAGCAAAACACCCTTAGTTTTTCTTTCGGTTTCAACTATAATAAACATGATTCGAAGAATGAACTGTTTTCCGATAACTCTTACATAAGAAATGGTGAGAAAATTCCTTATATGGTCTATAATCAGAATGGCGGAAGCGGGAATAACGGTCATAACTTCAGCGGAAACATCAACTACCTGAAAACTTTCGAAACCAAAGGCAGGGAACTCAGCGCGGATCTTTACTTTTCTCAAATGAACCGCGATGCCGGAAGCCATTACGTTCAGCTTTATCAGATTCCCGATACGACGGAAAACTACCACCAGCAAACCAAAACAATAGGAATTAACCGGAATGGTTCCGCGCAGCTTGATTTTGTTACTCCGGTAGGCAATGGCGGTCGTATTGAAACGGGATACAAATTTTCCCTGCGCCATGACGGACAGGATTATTCGTTGTTAAGCGGCCGTCAGGAAAATGATTTACAAATCGACTCCAACCAAACCAATAACTTCTTTTACTCGGAATATATTAACGCCGCTTATTTCATTTATTCCAATTCTTTCTGGGATAAACTCAAAGTACAGGCGGGATTACGGGCCGAACTGGCTAATACCATATCCGATTTAAAATCAGCGGATACCGCTATCAATAACAACTACTTTAACATCTTTCCCACAGTACACGTCCGTTATGATATCAATTCCAAACATACGTTGCAGTTAAGCTATTCCCGGCGCGTATCCCGACCGAGAATACACCAGCTCAACCCATTCGTGGATATTTCGGATAAACTGAACCTCAGGACAGGAAACCCTACGTTAAAACCCGAGTTTGTCAATTCTTTCGAACTAGGTTATATGATGATAATCAATAAAAGTTCTTTGAACGTAACGGCTTTCTATCGTCAGCGGAACAACGTCATCTCACGCTATACCCAGATACTGGAAGGTTTTGATGACAGCACAAGTTATACGTATACGCTGACTTCCTACGAAAACCTCAATAAAAGTCAAAATTTCGGTTTTGAAATCGTTTACGGACAAAGATTGTGGAAATTCTGGAGGATCAACTGTAACGCCGACTTTTACCGGGTAATCATCAACACTGACCACCTGATCGATGAAAACCTTACCCGTGACTGGGCATGGGGATTCCGGATTAACCAGACTTTTACTCTTCCCAAGAACTGGGATCTGCAAATGAATTTCCGTTTCCGTTCGGCCTCCCTTACCACGGGAAGTATGGGATGGGGCACCGGAGGCGTGGGCCAGGGAAGACGCTCTCCCACTTATTCCTTAAATGTGGGTGCCAAAAAAGGATTTTTCAACAACAACTTTGTCGTAAGTCTCAACATCCGGAATCTGCTATATCGTAGAAATACGGATGTACACACCTACTCCTATGAAGAAACCAACGGTTACGATGCTTACAGTACCCGCCGGAATTCGGCTTTCCAGGCAACGGTTTCCCTCACCTATAAAGTGAATAATTACAAAAGGAGGAGCGACGAACGCCCCAATGGTGATTATGAAATGGAAGAATAAGCTTAAAACCCGCTCTCTTCCCTGTTATTTGCTAAACATTTAAATCGCAGACTTGTTATTGGTGAGATATCTTAATTATAGATATCGACTCAACAATATTTACTATCTTTGCATTCTCAATTTAAAAATTAATTTTAACAGAATGAACATCGTAAACGAAAAATCAAGTGACCTGATCCAGGAATTGAGAATCGAGATTGCAAAAGACGATTACAACGACAAGATTGAAGAAGCGCTGAAAAAACAACGTAAAAAGGCCGTAGTACCGGGTTTCCGTCCGGGAAATGCTCCTTCGGGGTTAATAAGGAAAATGTATTTTAAAACACTGTTGGCCGAGGAGATTAACAGTATGGTCAGTGAAGCATTATATGGTTATTTCAGAGATAATAAACTTGATATATTATTCGAACCGCTGCCCGTTGAAGAAAAGACCAAAGTGGATTTCGAGCAGGCGGACGACTATATTTTCACATTTGAATATGCTCTTCATCCGGAATTCGATCTTCAATTAGAACAATTACCGGCTGTAGGTTCATTCCAGATCAAAGCTTCTGAAAAAGAGATTGAAGAATATGTAAACCAACTCCGAAAAAGACACGGAAACTATACAAATCCTGAAGATATCCAATTTGAAGATGATTTTATCACGTTAAAATATGATAATGGAGAAAAAACAGGATATTTCCATTCAGGAGATCTTTCGGAAGAAGGTAAGGAATTGTTCAAGGATAAAAAACTGAATGATGAATTCGAACTGTCTTTAAAATCTATTTTTAAAGACGACAGTGCCCTGGCACGGTTCCTCAAAATCGAAGAAAAAGATATTAATCCGGACGAGGCTTATCAATTTTCAGTCAAGATTGAATCCATAGGAAGAGTTGAACTCGCAGAATTAAACGAGGACTTCTTCAAAAAAGCTTTTCCTGACGGAAAGGTCACCGATAAAGAAAGTATGGAAAAACTGGCGGCCGGTGAAATCGAAAAACGCTGGGCCGAAGAAAGCGACCGGCATTTTATGAATGAAGCCATCGGCAACATCCTCACCCATTCTACCATTGAGATGCCTGATGATTTTATAAAAAGATATCTTTTGTCTACTCAACGGGAAATGACTCCTGAAGAACTGGAAGGAAAATATGAAGATCTTAAAAAATCTTTCAAATGGCAATTGATTGAGAATAAGCTAGCCAAAGATTATGAGATCGCGGTTAACGAAGCCGATATAAAAGAATATATCCGGAATTTCTTTATTACTAATTACTTTTCACAATTCAACCAGGAAGAAGTAGCCGATCGTATAGACTCGCTTGTGGCCGATGCCATGAAAAACCAGGAAGATGTAAAACGGATCTATGATACTTTATTTGACAAGAAAATAGAAAGCGTATTAAGAAGCCGTATGCCATTAGACGAGAAAAGCGGGACTTTTGAAGAATTTATTACCTTCGTGACAGGTAACAAAACCGAAGATACGGAAAAGCCTGAAAAAAAGAAAACTTCCAAAGCCAAAAATCCGGATGAAACAAAACCGGCAAAAGCGGCAAAAAAAGATCCG
>ERZ809224.2703-NODE-2703-length-10553-cov-9.434083_pt1 | contig 10553 bp, 5 predicted proteins | sample MGYA00520513_ERZ809224 | MGnify/ENA primary metagenome ERZ809224 (study PRJEB31576, sample SAMEA3212658) | Homo sapiens | biome: human-gut; feature: human gut; material: fecal | place: Sweden | collected 2012 ...
GGCCTCGGCGTCGAACTGGGGGTGGAGCAGGGTGTCCAGCTGCTTGGGCTCCACCCGGCAGACGGCTTCCTTCTCGTCGATCATGCCCTCGTCCACCAGGTCCACGGCCACCTTCAGGGCGGCGGCGGCGGTGCGCTTGCCGTTGCGGGTCTGGAGCATGTAGAGCTTGCCGTTCTCAATGGTGAACTCCATGTCCTGCATGTCCTTATAGTGCTGCTCCAGCTTGTTGGCGATGGAGGCGAACTGCTCGTACACCTCGGGCATCTCCTCGTGGAGCTTGGAGATGGGGGAGGGGGTGCGCACGCCGGCCACCACATCCTCACCCTGGGCGTTGATCAGGTACTCGCCGAACAGGGCCTTCTCGCCGGTGGCGGGGTTGCGGGTGAAGGCCACGCCGGTGCCCGACTTATCCCCGGAGTTGCCGAACACCATGGACTGGACGTTGACGGCGGTGCCCCAGTCGTAGGGGATCTCGTTCATGCGGCGGTAGACGTTGGCCCGGGGATTGTCCCAGGAGCGGAACACGGCCTTGACAGCCTCCATGAGCTGGACCTTGGGATCCTGGGGGAAGTCCTCCCCCTTCTCCTTCTTGTAGAACTCCTTGAACAGAACCACCAGGTGCTTCATGTCCTCGGTGTCCAGGTCCACGTCGTTCGTCACGCCCTTCTGGGCTTTGACCTCGTCGATGATCTCCTCAAAGCGCTTCTTAGACAGCTCCATCACCACGTCGGAGAACATCTGGATGAACCGGCGGTAGGAGTCGTAGGCGAAGCGGGGGTTGTTGGTGAACTTGGCCAGCCCCTCCACCACCACATCGTTCAGGCCCAGGTTCAGGATGGTGTCCATCATGCCGGGCATGGAGGCCCGGGCGCCGGAGCGCACGGACACCAGCAGGGGATTTTCGGGATCGGCGAACTTCTTGCCGCAGATCTCCTCCATTTTGCCCAGGTACTCATAGATCTGAGCCTGGATCTCCTCGTTGATCTGGCGGCCGTCGTTGTAGTACTGGGTGCAGGCCTCGGTGGTGATGGTAAAGCCCTGAGGCACCGGCATGCCCAGATTGGTCATCTCGGCCAGGTTTGCGCCTTTGCCCCCCAGCAGCTCCCGCATGGAGCCGTTGCCCTCGGAGAACAGATAGACGAATTTTTGACTCATGGTGAATTGTCCCTCCACAACTAACATATTTGATCTACGCTGGTATTCTTTGCGTTCGAGAACGATTTTAGTGGAAAAGGGAGTAAAAGTCAAGAACTGAGTGGACGCCACCATAAAAAAAGGAAATGTGCTTGAAACGAGGGCACGCGGAAGGGAAAAAGAAGGAAATATGACGTGGATCCAGAGGAAAGCGCGGCCCAAAACTGGGGAAGCTGTCCCTTGCATTCCAGGGAGGGAGAGCATATAATGTCCATATTCTTTTTTTACGCTGGGACGGGTTGAGCCGGAGGCTGCCCGAAGTCCGCGCGGCGGCCGCCAAGGAGGGCGGTACCCAAACTCCACGCATGGTCCAAAGAGGGAGATGCGCGGGACGGAAGGACAGATGACTGCAATGGCAATTCATGAAGAGTGTGGGGTATTCGGCATCTATGACCCTGCTGGCGGGTGCGCCCAGAGCACCTATTATGGACTGTACGCCCTGCAGCACCGGGGGCAGGAGGCCTGCGGCATCGCAGCCATGAACGGCATGGAGCTGCGGTGTCACAAGGATGTGGGACTGGTGGGAGATGTGTTCTCCAAGGAGATCCTGGACCGGCTGGACGGCACCATGGCGGTGGGCCATGTGCGCTATTCCACCACCGGCGGCTCCCTGCGGGAGAACGCCCAGCCCCTCACCCTGAGCTATGTGAAGGGCACCTTCGCCGTGGCCCATAACGGCAACCTGGTGAACGTGGAGCAGCTGCGCCGGTACTATGAGTACCGGGGGGCCATCTTCCACACCTCCACCGACTCGGAGATCATCTCCTACCTCATCGCCCAGGAGCGGCTCCGGTGCTCCTCCATTGAGCAGGCAGTGGCAAATACCATCCGCCAGCTGCGTGGGGCATTTTCCCTGGTGGTGATGAGTTCCAGAAAACTCATCGCCGCCCGGGATCCCTGGGGCTTCCGCCCCCTGTGCGTTGGCAGACGGGGGGACGCCTGGATCTTCGCCTCCGAGTCCTGTGCCCTGGACAGTGTTGGGGCCACCTTTGTCCGGGATGTGGAGCCGGGCGAAGTGGTCTACGTGGACCTGAAGGGGGAGCTGCGTTCCATCCGGGACTGCTGCGGTACTCAGAGGACGGGGCTTTGCATCTTCGAGTTCCTGTACTTTGCCCGTCCAGACAGCGTCATCGACGGTCAGTGGGTCCACGACGCCCGCATCCTGGTTGGCCGGTACCTGGCCCGGGAGCACCCACGGCAGGCGGACGTGGTCATCGGCGTGCCTGACTCAGGGCTGAACGCCGCCAAGGGCTACGCCATGGAGTCCGGTATACCTTATAACGACGGGCTGATCAAAAACCGCTATGTGGGGCGCACCTTCATCAAGCCCGACCAGGCCAGCCGGGAGCAGGCGGTAAAGCTCAAGCTCAACCCCCTGCGCTCCACCATCGACGGCAAGCGGGTGGTGGTCATCGATGACTCCATCGTCCGAGGCACCACCTCCAGCCAGCTGGTGCGCCTGTTGCGGGATGCGGGCGCCAAGGAAGTCCATATGCTCTCCTCCGCCCCCATGTTCCTCGCTCCCTGCTATTTCGGTACCGACATCCCCTCCAGGAAGGAGCTGATGGCCTGCAACCATACCCTGGAGGAGATGCGGCAGATCATCGGGGCGGATACCCTGGGCTTTCTGTCGGTGGATAGTCTGGGCAGGATTGCGCCTGACTGCCGATGCGGGTTCTGCACCGGCTGCTTCACTCAGCACTACCCTATTCCTATTGACCGTGAAGAGAGCCAGTACCGCACAAAAGATATGTGCAGAATCACAAAATAGCGGTTTTGCCATGGTTGAAAGCTGCTTTTTGCGCTAAAAATTTGCATCCGCGCAAAAAAACGTTGACAAAATGGCGTTTCATGCTATACTAAACCCATAAGCAAGAGGACAAAGGCGTTCCACCCCAGGCGGATGGAGCGCCTTTGCTTATAAAAAACGCACAGACCCACGCCTGGATCCGCCGGGGGCTGGCATAGGCTCCGGTGGGGATCAGTATTTATGGAAAGGGGCAGTTACCATGGCAAGCAATACCGGTTACACCAAGGAAGACGTCATTCGCATTGTGAAGGAGGAGGATGTGAAGTTCATCCGTCTTCAGTTCACAGATATCTTTGGCCAGCTGAAGAACGTGGCCATTACCGCCTCCCAGATCGAGAAGGCCGTGAACAACCAGATCATGTTTGACGGTTCCTCCATTGAGGGCTTTGTCCGGATCAACGAGTCCGACCAGTATCTCTACCCTGACCTGAAGAGCTTCCGGATCTTTCCGTGGCGGCCCAGCCACGGCAAGGTGGCCCGCCTGATCTGCGATGTGCACAACCCTGACGGCAGCCCCTTTGTGGGCGATCCCCGCCAGGTGCTCAAGCGGGTGATCCAGAAGGCCAACGACATGGGCTTCGACCGGTTCAACGTGGGCCCGGAGTGCGAGTTCTTCCTGTTCCAGACCGACGAGGAGGGCAAGCCCACCACCAAGACCAACGACGAGGCGGGCTACTTTGACCTGGGCCCCCTGGACCACGGGGAATCCACCCGGCGGGAGATCTGCCTGGCCCTGGAGCAGATGGACTTCGAGATCGAGGCATCCCACCACGAGGTGGCCCAGGGCCAGCATGAGATCGACTTCAAGTACGCCGAGGCCATGCACGCCGCCGACAACATCATGACCTTCAAGCTGGCGGTGAAGACCCTGGCCCAAAAGAATGGCCTGCACGCCACATTTATGCCCAAGCCCATCTTCGGCATCAACGGCTCGGGTATGCACACCAACATGTCCCTGTTCCGGGACGGCAAGAACGCCTTCTATGATCCCGATGGGGAGAAGGGGCTGTCCAAGGTGGCGTACTCCTTCATCGCCGGCATCCTGGCCCACATGAAGGGAATGACCGCCATTACCAACCCCTTGGTCAACTCCTACAAGCGCCTGGTGCCCGGCTATGAGGCCCCCTGCTACATGGCCTGGTCCGCCTCCAACCGTTCCGCCCTGATCCGCATTCCCGCTGCCCGCGGCCAGTCCACCCGGGTGGAACTGCGCTGCCCCGATCCGTCCTGCAACCCCTATTTGGCGCTGGCGGTCTGTCTGGCCGCAGGTCTGGACGGCATTGAGAAGGGCATGACCCCGCCCCCCGAGATCACCGACAATATCTTCGCCATGACTCCCGCCACACGGAAGCGCCGGGGCATTGAGGCGCTGCCCGGCTCTCTGGATGAGGCTCTGGTATATTTGAAGAGGGATAAGCTGATCATGAATACTCTGGGTGAGCATGTGGCCAGCCAGTTTATCGCCGGCAAGGAGGCCGAGTGTGACGAGTATCGTACCCGTGTCTCCAGCTGGGAGCTGGACAAATACATGATCAATTATTAAGGTATGGTACTCCATCAAATCCAGGCGCCGGGGAGCGGAAGGAGTGATGGACTTGCGGAAGGTAATCGTAGCGTTTGAAAATACGCTGAACAGCACCAAAATTCAGGAGTGTGTGGAAGGAGCCGGGGTGGCCAGCTGCCTGGTATGTCACAGCGCCGCAGAGGTCAAGCGGGCAGTGAATAAGCAGCGGCTGGACACCATCATCTGCGGGTTCAAGTTGAGGGAGGAATCTTGTGAGCAACTGTACCAGGATCTGCCCAATGGGTGCTCCATGCTGATGATCGGACCTCAAAGCCAGCTGGAACTGTGTGGTACGGAAGGAATTTTCAAGCTGTATGCCCCAGTAAGCCGGGGAGACTTGTTGGCCTCCGTACGGATGCTGCTTCAGTTCCGGCAGCGGCGCGCGCCCCGGCAGAGCGGCCCTCCCCAGCGCAGCGAGGAGGACAAACGGCTGGTGGCCGAGGCCAAGGCGGTACTCATGGACCGCCACGGTATGACGGAGGAGGAGGCTCACCGTTTTTTACAGAAACAGAGTATGGATCATGGAGCCAAGCTGACGGATACCGCAAAAATGGTGCTATCTGGCGCCGACTGAAAAAGAACAGAATCGTGGTCAAGGGGCGGCAGGTCTGCACTGCCGCCCCTCAGCATATCTATGGAGAAGCACCTGAATATGCTGGGGGGACGGGATATGAAATTTACCAAGATGCACGGCCTGGGCAATGATTATATCTACCTGAACTGCATGGAAGACATGCCGGAGGACCCTGCCAGCCTGGCCAGAAAACTTTCAGACCGGCACTTCGGTGTGGGAGGAGATGGACTAATCTGCGTTTGCCCCTCCCAGACAGGGGACTTTGCCATGAGAATGTTCAACGCCGACGGCTCGGAGGGGGAGATGTGCGGCAACGGCATCCGCTGCCTGGGCAAGTACGTGTACGATAAGGGGCTGACCAGCAGGACCACCCTGCGGATCGAGACCCTGGCCGGGATGCGCCAGGTTTGCCTGCGGTTGGATCAGGGCGAAGTGATTGAGGCAACCGTGGATATGGGGAAGCCGGCGGTGGGCGCCTCGCGCACGGTTTTCGCTTTGGGCCGATCCTATCGGGGGACGCCTGCCTCCATGGGGAACCCACACTTTGTAGTTGAGACGGAGCATCTGAAGAGCCTGGATCTGGCAGAGGTTGGATCAGAGCTGGAGCGTCTTCCCTGCTTTCCCGGAGGAACCAACGTGGAGTTTGTCCGGGTGAGGAACCCCCAGGAACTGGAGATGCGTGTCTGGGAGCGGGGCAGTGGGGAGACCCTGGCCTGCGGCACCGGAGCGTGTGCGGCGGCAGCAGTCATGATGGCGGAGGGACGGGTGGAGCGATTGGCCCGGGTTTACCTGCCGGGGGGCAGCCTGGAGGTGGAATGGTCGTCCAGCGATGGACATATGTACATGACTGGGGCTACAGTAGCCGTGTTTGATGGTGAACTTGCCGATTGACCCACCGGGAGCTTTATTGTAAAATAAACCTATCCGTTTTGATACTCTAAAGGGAAAAACCGTCGGGGAGGGATGCCTATGGTCCAGATCAATCCCAATTTTTCTAAGCTGCCAGGCAGCTACCTGTTCTCCGAGATCGGGCGACGGGTGGCGGCGTACAGCCGGGAGAATCCAGACGCCCCGCTCATTCGGCTGGGGATCGGGGATGTGACCCGTCCGCTGGTCCCCGCGGTGACCCAGGCCATGGCCAGGGCGGTGGCGGAGATGGGAACGTCGGGCGGTTTTCATGGCTATGGGCCCGAGCAGGGGTACGATTTTCTCCGCCAGGCCATTGCGGAGCATGACTACCGCGCCCGGGGGGTGGCGGTGGACCCGGAGGAGATCTTTGTCTCCGACGGGGCCAAAAGTGACTGCGGCAACATCGGAGACATCTTTGGTCCGGACAACGTTGTGGCGGTGTGTGACCCGGTCTACCCGGTGTACGTGGACTCCAATGCCATGGCGGGCAGGGCAGGGGACTACGACCCCGCTACTGGGCGGTGGTCCAGGCTGGTGTACCTGCCCTGCGTGAGAGAGAACGGGTTTGTCCCTGCCATCCCAGAGGGACGGGCGGACATGGTCTACCTGTGTTTCCCCAACAATCCCACCGGGGCCATGGCCACCCGGGCGCAGCTGAAGGCCTGGGTGGACTGGGCCAACGCCAACGGCAGCGTGCTGCTGTACGACTCCGCCTACGAGGCATTCATCTCCCAGCCGGAGCTGCCCCACAGCATCTTTGAGATCGAGGGGGCCCGCACCTGCGCCATCGAGTTCCGCTCCTTCTCCAAGACCGCCGGTTTCACCGGCACCCGGTGCGCCTATACCGTGGTGCCCAAAGAGCTGGTGCGGGACGGGGTGAGCCTGAACAGCCTGTGGAACCGCCGGCAGACCACCAAGTTTAACGGGGTCCCATATGTGGTGCAGCGGGGTGCCGAGGCGGCGTACACCCCGGAGGGGCAGGCGCAGGTGCGGGAGACGATTTCCTACTACCAGCGCAATGCCCGAGTCATCCGGGAGGGGCTGAGCCGGGCCGGCCTGGAGGTATACGGCGGGGTGAACGCCCCCTATATCTGGGTGAAAACGCCGGAGGGTATGGGCTCCTGGGAGTTCTTTGACCTGCTGCTGCGGCAGGCCCATGTGGTCACCACCCCCGGGGCAGGCTTCGGCCCCAGCGGGGAGGGCTATATCCGAGTCACCGCCTTTGGGGAGGCCCAACAGGCTGTCCAGGCGGTGGAGCGCATTCAGTCGGTACTGAGATAACAATCAAAGCAGCTGGCCCAAAGGAGGGCGGCGGGAGTGGAAGCCTGTGCAGGGCGACTCCCGGTGTCTCCTTTGGGCTAGATTTTTATATCGTTGTCCCCGTGCGGCCGGCAGGTCGGACAGTAGGGCAGATTCAGACATGGAAGAGAAGGTGAGCCAATGAAGGTACAGCAGCAGCAGGCGGGGCCCCTTTACAGCCCTGCCTTTGAGCACGACAACTGCGGCATCGGCGCCGTGGTAGATATTCAGGGACGCAAGAGCCACGCGACGGTGGACAACGCCCTGAAAATCGTGGAGAAGCTGGAGCACCGGGCCGGCAAGGACGCGGAGGGCAAGACCGGGGACGGCGTGGGCATCCTGCTCCAGATCTCCCACAGGTTCTTTGCCAAGGCGGCAGCTCAGTGTGGTTTTGCCCTGGGGGAGGAGCGGGACTATGGTGTGGGGATGTTCTTCTTCCCCCGGGAGACCCTGCGGCGAAACCAGGCCAAGAAGATGTTCGAGCTCATCGTGGAGAAGGAGGGTATGGAGTTCATCGGCTGGCGCGAAGTACCGGTGTGCCCGGAGGTGCTGGGCCAGAAGGCCCTGGACAAGATGCCCCGGATCGAGCAGGCCTTCGTCCGCCGCCCGGACCAGGTGGCCCGGGGGCTGGAGTTTGACCGGCGGCTGTATATCGCCCGCCGAGAGTTCGAGCAGTCCAACGACAACACCTATGTGCCCTCCCTGTCCAGCCGGACCATCGTGTACAAGGGCATGTTCCTGGTGGGCCAGCTGCGGCAGTTCTACCCCGACCTGCAGGACGAGGACTACCAGTCGGCCATCGCCCTGGTCCACTCCCGGTTCTCCACTAACACCAACCCCTCCTGGGAGCGGGCCCACCCCAACCGGTTCATCCTCCACAACGGGGAGATCAACACCATCCGGGGCAACGTGGACCGGATGCTGGCCCGGGAGGAGACCATGCACAGCCCCGTGTGGGACAAGGACATTGACAAGGTGTTCCCGGTGGTCAACGTGGCCGGGTCCGACTCGGCCATGCTGGACAACACCCTGGAGTTCCTGGTGATGAGCGGGATGGAACTGCCCCTGGCGGTGATGATCTGCATTCCCGAGCCCTGGATGAACGACTCCAACATGTCCCGGGCCAAGCGGGACATGTACCAGTACTTCGCCGCCATGATGGAGCCCTGGGACGGCCCGGCCTCCATCCTGTTCTCCGACGGGGACCAGGTGGGGGCGGTGCTGGACCGCAACGGCCTGCGCCCCTCCCGGTACTATATCACCGACGAGGGCCAGCTCATCCTCTCCTCCGAGGTGGGGGTACTGGACGTCGACCCGGTCCACGTTCTGAAAAAATCCCGGCTGGAGCCGGGCAAGATGCTGCTGGTGGACACGATGGCCGGCCGGGTGATCGACGACGAGGAGCTCAAGGAGACCTACGCCGCCCGCAACCCCTACGGGGAGTGGCTGGACCGTAACCTGGTCCGGCTGCGGGAGCTTCCCATTCCCAACAAAAAGGTGGACATGTACCCGCCCCGCCGCCGGGCCCAGGTACAGAAGGCCTTCGGCTACACCTATGAGGATGTGATGACCTCCATTCTCCCCATGGCCCGCACCGGGGCGGAACCCACCGCTGCCATGGGCGTCGACATCCCCCTGGCGGTGCTCTCCGACCATGACCAGCCCCTGTTCAACTACTTCAAGCAGCTCTTTGCCCAGGTGACCAACCCGCCCATCGACGCCATCCGGGAGGAGGTGGTCACCGACACCACCGTCTACGTGGGGGATGACGGCAACCTTCTGGAGGAGACGGCGGACAACTGCCGGGTGCTCCAGATCCACAACCCCATCCTCACCTCCCTGGACCTGATGAAGATCCGCAACATGAACCAGCCGGGCTTCCAAGTGGAGACGGTGTCCCTGCTCTACTTCAAGAACACCCCGCTGAAGCGGGCCCTGGATCAGCTGATGGTGGCCGCCGACCGGGCCTACCGCAACGGGGCCAACATCCTCATCCTGTCCGACCGGGGGGTGGACGAGAACCACGTGGCCATCCCGTCCCTGCTGGCGGTGTCCGCCCTGGAGCAGCACCTGGTGCGCACCAAGAAGCGCACCGCTGTATCCGTCATCTTGGAGTCCGCCGAGCCACGGGACGTGCACCACTTTGCCACCCTGCTGGGCTACGGCGCCCGGGCCATCAACCCCTACCTGGCCCAGGAGACCATTCGCCAGCTCATCGACGAGGGCCTGCTGGACAAGGACTTCGGCGCGGCGGTGGACGACTACGACAACGCCATCCTCCACGGCATCGTGAAGATCGCCTCCAAAATGGGCATCTCCACCCTTCAGTCCTACCAGTCCGCCCGGATCTTTGAGGCCATCGGCATCTCCAAGGAGGTCATCGACCAGTACTTTACCGGCACGGTGTCCCGGGTGGGAGGCATCGGCCTGCGGGAGATCGAGACCCTGGTGGACAAGAACCACACCCGGGCTTTTGACCCCCTGGGGTTGGAGGTGGACGACACCCTGGACTCCACCGGCGCCCACAAGGCCCGCAGCGGCCAGGAGGACCACATGTATAACCCCCAGACCATCCACCTGCTCCAGCAGGCCACCCGGACGGGGGACTACAACCTCTTCAAGCAGTACTCCGCCCTGGTGGACGATGAGACCAAGCCCCACACCCTGCGGGGGCTGATGGAGATGCGGTACCTGGACGAGCCTATCCCCATCGACGAGGTGGAGAGTGTGGACTCCATCGTCAAGCGGTTCAAGACCGGCGCCATGAGCTACGGCTCCATCTCCCAGGAGGCCCACGAGTGCATGGCCCTGGCCATGAACCTGCTGGGGGGCAAGTCCAACTCCGGCGAGGGAGGGGAGCGGCCCGAGCGGCTCAAGAGCGACAAGTGCTCAGCCATCAAGCAGGTGGCCTCCGGCCGGTTCGGCGTCACCAGCGAGTACCTGGTGTCCGCCCAGGAGATCCAGATCAAGATGGCCCAGGGAGCCAAGCCCGGCGAGGGCGGCCACCTGCCCGGCCGGAAGGTCTACCCCTGGATCGCCAAGACCCGCTACTCCACGCCTGGGGTGTCCCTGATCTCCCCGCCCCCTCACCATGACATCTACTCCATCGAGGACCTGGCTCAGCTCATCTACGACCTGAAGAACGCCAACCGCCGGGCCCGCATCTCGGTCAAGCTGGTCAGCGAGGCCGGGGTGGGCACCAT
>ERZ809224.2706-NODE-2706-length-10538-cov-30.658113_pt1 | contig 10538 bp, 10 predicted proteins | sample MGYA00520513_ERZ809224 | MGnify/ENA primary metagenome ERZ809224 (study PRJEB31576, sample SAMEA3212658) | Homo sapiens | biome: human-gut; feature: human gut; material: fecal | place: Sweden | collected 2012 ...
GCTTAATACTCTTAATTCGGTCTCCCTCATCATGACCACATTGAGGACAGGTACGGTGGTTTTATTATTGTTCCTGGTGGCTCAAGTTTGCGAACCTTTGTTCTTTTTCCAACTCTACTGCATTCTAATAAAGACACAAAAAAGCCTGAAAGCTCTTTTCTTGAACTTTCAGACTTTTTTACAGGGGACACATATCGAGCCAGTAGGGACACATTGTGAGCCACCGTACCTGTCACCATGGCTTACCAAATATAGTTTCAAACTTTGCTTTTTCCCCTTTTCTTCCAAATATTCGATTTTCTTCCCATGATCCCAATTCAAAATACATCTTTTTTCCAAACTTAATTCTCCCTTCATTATAAGAGTGTCTGGCACTGCGTTCATCGCATTTCATATTTTCTGAGCACAGTTGGGTCACGCACTCAAAAGCTTCTAATTCTTATTCTCCGAGGTTCAAAAAAGATTCATCCCTCTGGTCCATTTTCTTTGATCTCGAATTTCTTTATCCCAATATTGACGAAATTCCTCCTCACGTTCCTTTGAATATCCTATATATATAATCTTTTTTCTATGATTTACAAAAAAATGTTCTCCTCTTGTTTTCACCTTCTTTTCTTTTTCTGTACACCCCTTTTTACAAATAAAAAAAATTTCACATTCACTAGCCTGCCTTCCTTCTCTCACATCATTCAGTATTGTTCTTCTTTCAATAAACTCAATTTCCTCCCAACACATTTCTTTACAAATGTTAGGATAATATTCAAGTTGAATTCCTCTTTCATTTAAATAATAAACACCATTAGAAATCATATCATTATATATTTGTGTGTAAACAATATATTCCCAAAAACTCATAAATGGCAACAAAACTATAAATTGAATTCCTGTACTGAACATTGCATTTTGAAATGGCATATGTTTGTTTATTATTGCATCAAGAAGCAACACAATCAATATTATAATCGGAATCCCTATTTCAATGACAATTCCTCCCCAAAATGATAATACAACGAAAAATCTTGACCGTTTTCTCTTTTCATCCAAACATTCTATTTTTTTCTTTTTATCCCAATTCCAAATACATCTTTTTTTCATACCTCTCCTTTCACGCCATTCAGACAGGAGTAATCTCCTGCCTGAACATTAGATTCTAATTCAATTTATGCCATACATACTCTCTGAAACTTCTTATTCCGGGATACTGACTTTTTTATCTTGCTAGTAACCTTCTTTCTTCCTGATACTACTGTCACATTCTTAACAGATGACGTTGAGGTGGTTCTAATTTTAGGTTTTATTGGATTTACATTTTTGGAAGTTGTAGTTGATGACTTAGAACTTACTGCCGCAGAAAGTCCTACCGCCGCAAGCTCTGCTGTCTGACCAACAGTATAACCAACTCCCGCATTTCCAATTATCTGCGCTGCGGTTGTTTCCAAAGCAACTCTTTCTCCAGTCCAATTATTAGCAGTAAAACCTGAAACATATGTAGCTCCTGCTTCAAATACTCCACAAATAAAACGAGTCACAATATCTCCCTCTGTATTAATTGCTGTATTCACTCCATTAATTACCGCAGCTGCCTTTAAAAAATTTCCTCCCAGCGGCGCTAACGCTCCTGAAACTGCACCTACTAAGCATGATTTTGCCAGCTCAACACCATCAATTTCACCTCCACTAGTAAGCACATAAGAAAATCCACTAACTGCAGCTCCAACAACAGCGCCGACAATACATGGAATTGGAAACTCTCCTGCATAGTCTTCTCTTGCTACTGGATTATTATCGCAGTATGCGTACAGATTTTTGCTTCCTAATTCCTGTGGCTTCGCAAAGATCACATCCGTGTCATCCGCATTCACAAACCTTCCAACTTCCGGATCGTAATAGCGGCTTCCCAGACAATACAGTCCTGTCTCTGGATCGTAGACATATTTTCGGTAGCGGAATGGATTCAGCGTTGCAAGGGACACGCCACTTGTATCCTGTGTGGACGTTACCTTACCCCAGCTGTTGTACTGGTATCTTACCACTACCTGATTGCTGCTGTCAACCAGACCGGTAATATCTCCGAGGCCATTATACAGATAGAAGTAATCTGTTTTTCCATTCACTCGCAGCATGAATGGCTTTCCCTGCGTATCATACACAAACTGTACCGTAGTTCCTGTTCCTGTAGTTCCTGCATCCTTGGCTGCTTTTCTCACCAGACCACTCAGCACATTTCCATTGTAATAATACGTTGTGGTATTTCCTCCGCTTGTCTTTCTGACACGCTTTCCATCGCTGTCATACGCAAAGGTAACCTCTCCTGCTGTTCCAACAATTCTTTTTAAGCGGCGTCCTTCTCCCCAGGTCAGTGCCATTCCTCGCAGCACAGTCGGATTACCGCCTGCATCATAGGCATAGCTCTTTCCATTCCAGGACAGTAACTGATCCTTCCAGCCATCGGTGCGATAGGTAAAAAGATCCTGTGTCTGTATCGTTGAAACCGCTCCCTCTGTATAGGCATATGTCTTTCGGGAAGTCATGTTGCCGCCTGCATCGTAGGCATAAAGCACCGTAATTCCAAGTACACCATTGTTTTCACGAATCAGCTGATTGAGTTCATCATACTGATAGGTGATGACCTTCGTACCAGATGTAATCTTTGTGATGTTTCCCACATTGTCATACTCGTAGCTCCAGCTTTCGGTTCCATTTGACATCGCAGAAAGAAGACTGTCCGTGTCGGTCAGATGACGAAGGGTTCCATAAGTAAAGCAGTTTTCTCGCTTCTGTCCACCCGGAAGTGTCATAGTTTCCTTTGTGCATCGTGCCATCGCATCATAAGCCAGACTTTGTCTTTGTTTTCCATCGACAGTAAGTCCATAAGATAATCCCGGTCGCTGTGTCTTTGATGCATCACCATACACCAGTCCGGTCTTTGTCTTTGATCCCTCCAGACTCTGCACCAGTCGATTTACGCGATTATAATTGTCATAACCAATCTCAAGTGACTGCACTGTATGAGTGTTTGCCACGGTCGGCTCACCTGATGCCCCGGTATTCTTTTCCAATGTAGTACTCTGTACGAGTCTTCCGGTCATGTCATACTGATCTTTGTCAATTCGTCCATTTACCAGATCGGTTTCCTTTTCCAGTGTACCGTAATCATCATACTCATAACGCACGGCATCTGTACTTTCTCCATTCCATCGTCTGGCTCGGATGCGCTCCTCTTTGTCATACAGAATTTCCTGCGTATCGCCATTTCCATAGGTAACTGTCTTGAGTGGACCATTGTTTGGTGCATAGCGGTAACTTTCAATAGTCCTGTCGCCCGCCTTTACCATTGTCTGGTTTCCAAATCCATCATACTCAAATGCATAAGTGGTTCCACCATGCTTGATACTCTTAATTCGGTCTCCCTCATCATATGTATAGGAAACATCCCTTGTCTGCCCGGATGCAGTTGCACTTACGCCTGTTAAGCGATCGGTTGATGCCTCGTAATGATACTGTGTGCTATGGTTATTAGCATCGGTCATCTTTGTCAGAAGACGGTTATCACTGTCATATGCATAGGAAACGCGTTTCTGTCTGGCATCCATTACACTCGCTACATTTCTAAAATCACTTGTATAGCCCATGTAGGAATAAATTCGCTTTTCTACCTTCTCCAGTACAAATACCTTGTTGTCCTGAATATCGGAAAACGCCACACTAGACGGGGTTCCTGTTGCAATAACTGCTGCCAGATTTGCATAATCTCCCAATTTTACATCAAACTGATAACCCAACTTGTTCTCGATGACATGGCCTGTTCGAAGTTTCTTAAAGCAGAACTTCTGACTGTCTGCGCCACTGCTTTCCTGTAAAGTCTGACAATCATACTTGCCAGAGGGACAGGAACGCTGGCTAGATTAGTGTCCCTGGTGGCTCAAGTTTACAAACTTTTGTTCTTTCCTCGACTCGACTGCATTCTAATAAACACACAAAAAAAGCCTGAAAGCTCTTTTCTTGAACTTTCAGACTTTTTTACAGGGGACACATATCGAGCCAGTAGTAACACATTTTGAGCCACTTTCCCTGTCCCTCTGGTCACTCAACCATTCCTCTATGATGTCAAGGTATGGCGTAACGATAGAAGTTCTTCGCTTTGCTACAGGTGGCTGAGGTGAGAAGTCGTCTTGATTGAGGTATTTACGAACTGTTTTGCGATCCAAACCAGTAAGAGATGAAATTTTTGAAATTGAGTATCCCTTTTGGCTCAAATCTCTGATATCATTGATTTGGGACATAGTTAGCATTTCCTTTCCTCCTTTGCCTTTGGTGGTTCTTAGACAAAGGATATCTGATAGGTTATTTTGCTTCAACATGTCCCTTTCCGATTTTGAGGAATTCCCTTTCTGATACTGGGGAATTTTGTCTCCGATATCGGGTACTTTTATTATACGCTACACAAGGATTTCCACCTGACGGATTGTACACCCTTTGCTGGACACACTTCCTGACCCCACTGTGGTGCAGTTAAAAAGCCACTTTTAACTGATCTCTCTCGCTTCCTGACCCTCTCCTGTATCACTTGAAATCATTGAAATTAACTCTCCAACTGTTCCTTCATATAAGTAACTAGTTGTTTTTTATCATAACTATTTTTACAGCATAAAATATCTACTTGCGATTCATCTACAACCACTACAATTTCCACTGTAATCATTCCAGATTTCATAAGTTGACGCGTATTAATGTCCAAAGTAGATGGCTTCCATATACTTTGATCAGGCACAATCTGTATAGAAAACGATCTATTTCCACTTTTAAAAAATTCTCGAAGTACTTCTTCCAGATCATATCTATCAATTTTAAAAACAACATCTGCTAATAATTTATCTTCAAGTAATACTAGCCAATATTTTCTACTAACTCTTTTAATTATTTCAAAAAGTTTCCCCTCCTTTTTTACATCTCCAATCTGCATAACCACCACATTACTCTTAAATTTCTCTAGAATCTTTAATATATTTTCCATTGAACAGTTCACGTCTCCAAGAGCAATATATATCAAATCTTTATCATTATACGCATTAATTTTCATCGTCTTACTCCTCCATATATTCCTGAAGCAATAACGCCTAGTGGAAAATGTTTTTTCGCAAATGGACCTGGAAAGTGTGCATGAAGCATTGTTTTTGAGTTAACATCGACTCGAAAAACTTTTCCAATTTTAACTAACGTTCCTCCATTTGTTTTATGATACAGTTTATCTGGTGACAGTATCTTAACATTTTTAGTAACCTTTATTCCACTACTTACTTCTTTCCCTGCTTTTACACTGGCTTTAGCCGCTACTTTAAAACCGCTACTTACAACTTGTGAAGCTCCTGCCATTATTCCTCCTGTCATAAAGCCACTTGCAAACCCATCAACTGCTCCTTTTAATGCAATTTGAGTTGAATTTTTCCAACTTCCTGTTGAAATACGATTACCAACAACACTAGTTGATGCTCCTACTACTGCACCTATTGCACCTGATATTGCTGCTGTTTTCACCCCTGCGGTTGCTGCTACTGCTGCTGCACCTATTACAATTGCTCCAATTCCTATAGCTACCTCTGTTACCCACTTCGGCCATCCACCGTCTTCATCCTGCATGTTGATCGGATTATTGAAGCAATACTGATACAGATTCTTTCCCTGCACACTATCCATCTGGTAGGTCAGTGTCTCAAAATCATCCGCATTCACAAATCTTCCGACTTCCGGATCATAATATCTGCTTCCCAGACAATACAGTCCAGTCTCTTGATCGAAGACATACTTACGGTAGCGGAACGGATTTAGCGTTGCAAGAGAAACTCCACTGGTATCTTCTGATGAAGTAACCTTACCCCAGCTGTTATACTGGTATCTTACCACTACCTGATTGCTGCTGTCAACCAGACCGGTAATATCTCCGAGGCCATTATACAGATAGAAGTAATCTGTTTTTCCATTCACTCGCAGCATGAATGGCTTTCCCTGCGTATCATACACAAACTGTACCGTAGTTCCTGTTCCTGTAGTTCCTGCATCCTTGGCTGCTTTTCTCACCAGACCACTCAGCACATTTCCATTGTAATAATACGTTGTGGTATTTCCTCCGCTTGTCTTTCTGACACGCTTTCCATCGCTGTCATACGCAAAGGTAACCTCTCCTGCTGTTCCAACAATTCTTTTTAAGCGGCGTCCTTCTCCCCAGGTCAGTGCCATTCCTCGCAGCACAGTCGGATTACCGCCTGCATCATAGGCATAGCTCTTTCCATTCCAGGACAGTAACTGATCCTTCCAGCCATCGGTGCGATAGGTAAAAAGATCCTGTGTCTGTATCGTTGAAACCGCTCCCTCTGTATAGGCATATGTCTTTCGGGAAGTCATGTTGCCGCCTGCATCGTAGGCATAAAGCACCGTAATTCCAAGTACACCATTGTTTTCACGAATCAGCTGATTGAGTTCATCATACTGATAGGTGATGACCTTCGTACCAGATGTAATCTTTGTGATGTTTCCCACATTGTCATACTCGTAGCTCCAGCTTTCGGTTCCATTTGACATCGCAGAAAGAAGACTGTCCGTGTCGGTCAGATGACGAAGGGTTCCATAAGTAAAGCAGTTTTCTCGCTTCTGTCCACCCGGAAGTGTCATAGTTTCCTTTGTGCATCGTGCCATCGCATCATAAGCCAGACTTTGTCTTTGTTTTCCATCGACAGTAAGTCCATAAGATAATCCCGGTCGCTGTGTCTTTGATGCATCACCATACACCAGTCCGGTCTTTGTCTTTGATCCCTCCAGACTCTGCACCAGTCGATTTACGCGATTATAATTGTCATAACCAATCTCAAGTGACTGCACTGTATGAGTGTTTGCCACGGTCGGCTCACCTGATGCCCCGGTATTCTTTTCCAATGTAGTACTCTGTACGAGTCTTCCGGTCATGTCATACTGATCTTTGTCAATTCGTCCATTTACCAGATCGGTTTCCTTTTCCAGTGTACCGTAATCATCATACTCATAACGCACGGCATCTGTACTTTCTCCATTCCATCGTCTGGCTCGGATGCGCTCCTCTTTGTCATACAGAATTTCCTGCGTATCGCCATTTCCATAGGTAACTGTCTTGAGTGGACCATTGTTTGGTGCATAGCGGTAACTTTCAATAGTCCTGTCGCCCGCCTTTACCATTGTCTGGTTTCCAAATCCATCATACTCAAATGCATAAGTGGTTCCACCATGCTTGATACTCTTAATTCGGTCTCCCTCATCATATGTATAGGAAACATTCCTTGTCTGCCCGGATGCAGTTGCACTTACGCCGAATCACATTGGGGTCAGGTACCATAAATTTTTCATAATTAAACTTTTATAAAATTTTAATTATCTTTATTTTTTGTTGCCGGTTCCTGACCCTGCATTTGTCAATAATGAAGCTGTCCTTCTTCATCATACATATGCCGTATAGATAACTTTAATATATCCCTCATAATGACGCAATACAATATCCATTGCCTCATAATCTCCCTTCGAGGCAGCTCGAATAACATCCAGCGTCAACAATTTTCTCTTACTTTTTCTTCTCATTTGTTCTTTTCTCCATTATTTTTCTTAGCATCTTTATAGATATTTTCTTATGTTCATTTACCGTGCTGCGTACAAGATTCATTCTTCTTGCTATATCGGTATCGCTCATGTCCAAAAAGTATGATAACAAAACCACACTTCTTCTACGATCAGTGAGATCATTGAGTGCTTCTGCAAGCAATTCGTTTCTCACTTTAATATCATAGTCCAATACACTAAAATGTTGATACTCGAAAAAATATTCGTCTATAGTTGCGAACTTTTCAAATTCTTCTTCCGATAACTCAGATAGCGTAATTTCTCGTTTTCTTCGATTGTCCATGTACCTGTAATAGTTAACTGCTTCCCCTTTCAATGATTTTTGACATAGTCTGTCAAATTGATGCATTATTGTTTCTTCATCTGCCGGAAAAGGTGATTTCACTGCTTTCACCTCCTCCCGTTACAAATTCAGCGTTGAATCCTCCTTTCACTGTATCTGCCAATTCGACAGTGCCAAATGTTCGGGTTTTTCAAAAAAAATAATAATTTTTCAAAAAAAAAGCACCCACAAAGTTTCCTTTGTCGAATGTCCATTATTTTATGTCATCAAACTGCTCCAACAATTCTCTAAGCCTTTTCATATTCTCTTCTTTTTCAGTCAGTTCCTCCACAACTCCACCATTTTCTCCTATTCCAGTCCTGCAAATTAGTGGTATACTCAGCAACAGTATCCCAGTGATCATAAAAATCATTTCATTTATTCTGCCACATAAAACGGATACCATAAATAAAACAGTTCCGCACAAAGTTGATGTTTTCCATATTATTTCTAAATATCGTTTCATCATTTTCAACTCTCTCTCTTATAGTTTTGTCTACTATTGTAGCATGCTCCTTTCTACATTAGTAGTATCTTTAAGCTACAATTTTACATATTTAGTATATTTAAGCATAAAAAAACCTACTAATACAGTAGATTTTCAATACTGTATTAGTAGGTTTTTCAAAATTACAATTGCTTCTTAATCATCGCTTACCTCTCTATCACATATCCGATAAAGATAATCACCATGACATGTTGGGCATGTCCATAACGCTTTATGAGGTGAAGACCGTGTATATTCAGATGGCAAATCAGGATTTTCGCTTGACCATTCATTAACTAGCTCAGGGGCAAGATCAGGCAATGAATTAAAATCCGGTAAAACCTTCAGATTACGACAATACGGGCAGGAATCGTCATCTAGTTCCCTATCACATATCCGATAAAAATAATTACCGTGGCAAGTTGGACAGGTCCATAAGGCTCTATACCAAGACGATTTCATATATTCAGATGGTAAATCCGGGTTGTCTGAAGACCATTCCTTGGCTAAATCCGGGTCAGTATCCTCGAAAGAATTGAATCCAGAAAGAATCTTTTTGTGTCGGCAATACGGACAAGAATCGTCCCCTATCTCTCTATCACACATACGATAAAGATAATCACCATGACAAGTTGGGCATGTCCACAATACTTTGTGTACTGAATTAACAGGATATTCAGAGATTGGCACTTCATTTTTCAATGAATATTCTTTTATAAGCCAAGACGGAATTTCATTAAATCCCGAAAGGACTCTTCTGCCATTACAATAAGGACAACTAACATTCCCTTCCCTCTTATCGCTTACTGGAAATGCGTAAGTGCCGGAACAGGTTGGACATTCCCATAATACTGGAGATGTTGTATTGTAATATACCTCTTCAGGTAAAAAATCATTTTTACATGACCACTGGTCAACAATATCTTTTCGTTTTGCAGTAACCAAATTTATATCTGCTACGACAATACTTCCCTCGCACAAAGGACAATAAAAGAATCCTCGTTGTGAAAGTCTATATATCGAGTTTGGATATGTGTGACCATTATCACAAGTCCAGAGTGGCTTTTCGTTAGACTGTAAAGCGTAGGATTTGAATGATCTTCTATTTTCCTTTGAATAATATTTTTCAAGTTCTGGATACATCTCATATAGCATCACTTTATATTTAGGGTGAGGATTGCATACAGGACATCGCTTATAACCGGAAGCTCTTTCATAAAAATTAGCTTGCCATATATGTTCTGGATTATTACGACATATGTTAGTGTATACGAATGATAAATGTTGAATAATACGCTTTGCAAGGAGCCGGATGCGGGAAAGCCGCACGTCCGGATCTTTAGAGGGGCGTGCCTTGAAAGGGGTGCGTCTACTCGACCTGCATTTCTTGCGTTATTGAATCTGTCACCGATAGATGTTTGTCGGTTTCTAACCCCACATTTGCCCTAGTCTCTTGGTTTCTGACCCTACATTTTTTCTTCTTAAGTCTTCTTAAGTTTTCTTTTGCCAGTATACGAATCGACTTCGCATCTTTAACTTTTTTTATTTGTTCCAATATAATCAGTAATTCTGACGGTGTAAAGATATTTTTAGCCACTTCTTTTACTATAATGGAATTATCACTATTCTCTCGATAACACATTAATATCTTAATTGGATCATTCAGATTTTTTACATAATCTGCCAAAGAGTAACTTTCTCCATATTTTCTAATACAATTATTATTAGATTCTATGCATAATTCTATTAGTTCCCTTCTTTTCAATCTGCCTTCAGATAAATCCAATAATGTTGACACAATATCTGGGGAATCTTTTAAATATCGTCTAAAAAATTCTGCAAATTTTTTCTTTGAAAAATTATCATCTATATAATATTTATAAGCTAATCTATACAGTGGCATTGAGTCATATTTTATTAGCTTTACTAGCCATTTTTCTGGAAGTTCTATATGTGACAACTCTGTAATTGCTATTTTATTATCAATCAAATACTCCAATATTTCATCTGTAAATTCTGATATTGGTATATCAAATATTTTTTCTTCCAATGCTGTCATGTCTTTTCCATTTGGATCTATTTTATATTTAT
>ERZ809224.2718-NODE-2718-length-10494-cov-7.677460_pt1 | contig 10494 bp, 1 predicted proteins | sample MGYA00520513_ERZ809224 | MGnify/ENA primary metagenome ERZ809224 (study PRJEB31576, sample SAMEA3212658) | Homo sapiens | biome: human-gut; feature: human gut; material: fecal | place: Sweden | collected 2012 ...
ATATGTGGAAGGCAAGGAAGCTGTCACAAAATCAGCAGGAACCGTAGCAACAGCAAATTATCCTCTGGGCATTGGCTATTGTCCGGAAACAGGACGTACATCAACCAACTATATCCGGAATATTCGAGTTTACTCTAAGGGTCTGACAGTGGAGGAGCTGGATAGCCGTGCAATTGAGCCTACCGATGACTGCGTAGAGCTGTGGTATGATTTTGATGAGTATACATATCAGAATGTGAGTGAGGAGCCGACAGGCGTTCGCCTGCTTCAAAATTCTGTGGAGCTGGAAAATGTAGGCTGCGCAGAAAATGTTGAGGCATATTTGATTCCTTACTATGCAAAAGGAGAGATCGTTTACAGCTCTGAGGATGAAAGTATAGCAACTGTGAGCGAGGACGGTCTGGTAACGGCAGTGTCCTATGGAACGACTGCAATCAAGGCAGCAGTAAAAGGCAATGAAAGTGTATATGCAGAGATTCCGGTTACGGTAATATTTGAGGTACCAAAGACAGGACTTGACAATCTGATCGCTATGATCGAAGGCCTGGATTCTTCCAAGTATACGAAGGAAAGCTGGACAGCAGTGGCAGAGGCACTGGCATCAGCAAAAGAAGCGGCCGCAGATCCGAATGCATCTCAGGCAGATCTGGATGCGGCAGTGAGCGAACTGATCAAAGCTTTTGGAGGATTGGAATACGGTGTACAGAAGCTGCATCTTGACGCAGCGATCAAAGCAGCGGAAGCAATTCTTGCATACGGAGAGAATTATAAGGACGCAGCGGCGCTTACTGCGGCAGTAGAAGCAGGAAAGACGGTTCTTGCCGACGAAAATGCGGCGCAGGAAGAAGTAGATAATGCTGCATATGCAATTTTGGATGAGCTGTTTAAGATGGCGAAAAAGGCGGATATCAGTTCTCTTGAGAGCTTGATTGAGGCAGCAAAGGATCTGCAGGACGGCAGCTACACAAGCGGCAGCCTGGAGAACCTGAAAGACGCAATTGAAAAGGCGGAGGCAGTAGTAGAAGACCAGAACAGAGGCGAGAGTGATATCAGCGACGCCTATGCAAATCTGATTGACGCGATCATCAAGCTTGAGCTTAAAGGCAATAAAGCAGCTCTGAAGGCTATGCTTGTAAAGGCAAATGAAGTACTGGCGGATGCAGATGCATACGCAGCGTCTACGATCGAAGGTCTGGCGGAAGTAACGGCCAAAGCTCAGGCAGTGTACGATGATGACGATGCTGTACAGAGCGCAGTAAATGAGGCAGTTGAAACACTGACGCGGAAGGTGGCGGAGGCTCGTCTGCTGGGCGATGTTGACGGCGACGGTACAATTACCACCAGTGACAGCGCGGAGCTTCTGAAAGCAAGTGCAGAGTTGAGCACACTTTCTGCAGAGGCGGAAGCAAGTGCGGATGTAAATGGCGACGGTGCAGCAGATACAAGTGATGCAGCTTTGATCCTGCAGTATGCAGCAGAGAAGATCACGAAATTTTAAAGAGAAAAAATATGTCATAGTTTAAATTTTCAGCACGGCCCGAATGCTGATATCGGCATTCGGGCCGTACAATGTAAATACATAAAAGAAAGAGGGATACGATTTATGCGCGCAAAAAAAGTACTAAGCAGTCTCCTGGCATTGGCGTTGGTGTTGAATACCGGGATTGTTCAGGCGCAGGCAGCGGGATACGGGGAGGATAACCCGGAGCAGGTTCAGGGGACTTCAGCGCCGGAAACCGTCTATATTAATTCCTATGACGGAGGGGAACGTTCGGTTTCCTTTAACGATCATTGGCGCTTTTACCTGGGGGAATTAAACGGGGCGGAAGCTGCGGGGTATAATGATTCTGCATGGGAGGATGTAAAACTTCCCCATGATTACAGCATTGACCAGGGATTTTCTACGGCGGCTCCGGCGGAGCAGGAGAGCGGCTATGTGCTGGGAGGAACCGGATGGTACCGGAAAACTTTCACGCTCTCGGAAGACACAAAGGGAAAAACGGTCAGCGTAGACTTTGACGGCGTTTATATGAACGCCACCATATATTTGAACGGGGTGAAGCTGGGAACCCATCCTTACGGTTATACACCGTTTTCTTTCGTGCTCCCGGCGGAACAGCTAAAGTATGGCGGTGAGGATAATGTGCTGGCAGTTAAGGTGGAGCATAAGCAGCCGTCCAGCCGCTGGTATTCAGGAAGCGGCATCTATCGAGATGTGAACCTGACGATTACGAATCCGGTTCATGTGGCGTATTACGGAACCACTGTAACTACGCCGGATATTGCTGATGGGAAAGGTACTGTCAGCGTGAAAGCGTCCATACAGAATGACAGCGGCGAAGACGCTTCTGTTTCCATTCTCCAGAAAGTATATGAGCTGGACGGCACGGAGCCGGTGGCGACAGGAGAGAAAACGGAAGCCCAGACAGTGGCGGCGGGCGCTGAGGCGGATATCACCGGGACGGTGACGGTTCCGGAGCCGAAGCTTTGGTCTACGGATGCGCCGAATATGTACACGGTGAGGACGGAGGTGTACGTGGGGGATGCCCTTGTGGACTCCTACGACTCGGATTTCGGATTCCGCTGGGTGACCTTTACGAAGGATAATGGATTTTTCCTGAATGGGAAAAATATGAAGTTAAAGGGTGTGTCCATGCACCACGACCAGGGCGGGCTTGGCTCGGAAGCCTGGTACCGCGCGGTGGAACGCCAGGTGGAAAAGCTTCAGCAGATGGGCGTGAATGCCATCCGTGTGACCCACAACCCTGCATCCCAGGTGCTGATTGACATCTGCAACCGCAAGGGTATGATGCTGGTAGAAGAAGCGTTTGACTGCTGGCTTTCCGGAAAAGCCGGAAACACAGAGGACTATGGCAAGTGGTTCTCAGAACCCCTGGAAGAGGATAACCAGATAGTGAATGGAGAAGGCTGCGAACAGTGGGCGGAGTTTGACGTGAAGGCGATGGTAAAGCGCGGGCGCAATGCGCCGTCCATCGTTATGTGGAGCCTTGGAAACGAAGTCTTCCAGCAGTTGATTGACGGCAGTAAGAATAACCAGTTCCCGGATACGGCGAAGAAGCTGATCAAGTGGGTAGGCGAGGAGGATTCGACCCGCTACGTCACCTTCGGTGATAATCAGGTGAAGAGCAATGTCTGGGCAAATAATGCACAGGTAAATACAGCCCTGGTATTTGCATCCGCAAGCGACTATGGCGATGTACCGGGCGGCCTGGTAGGGTTTAACTATGGAAGCTCCGGGCAGATCCAGAATGGATACAGCAGGAATTGGATGGTCTATGGCTCAGAAACGGCTTCTTCCATCAACAGCCGCGGCGTCTATGACAGAAAGAATAACGGCGGCGACGGCGGAAGGGGCGACAAGCGTCTGACTTCCTATGATAAGAGCAGAGTGGGCTGGGGGCATCTGGCAAGCGACGGGCTGTGGATTACCATGCGCCAGCCATTCAATGCAGGCGAATTTGTCTGGACAGGCTTTGACTACATCGGCGAGCCTACGCCGGATAACTGGCAGGGAACGGGAGCCAACGGAACCTGGCCGAACATTGCGAAGAACTCTTACTTTGGTATTATCGACACGGCAGGCTTCCCGAAGGACAGCTTCTATCTGTACCAGAGTCAGTGGAATGATAAGCTGCACACACTCCATGTGCTTCCGGTGTGGAACAGAGATGAAATCGTGGTAGGCAGCGATGGAAAAGTGGAGGTTGTGGTTTACAGCGACGCGCCTGTTGTGAAGCTGTATTTAAATGATGAGGAAGTGGGCACGGCGACGGCAGTGCATACAGATACGCCAACAGGCGGCTATCAGAACTATACGTCGGGTACTGGATGCTTTACGAAGGTGGACAGCGGCTCATCAGCTTCCCTGTACGCCACTTTCCAGGTGCCGTATGAGGAAGGAAAGCTGGAGGCAAAGGCATTTGAGGCGGACGGCGTGACGCCGATTACCGATACAGACGGCAGAAGTGTAGTGGAAACCACGAAGAATGCAAACAGGCTGGCGATGTCTGCCGACCGGGAAGAAATCACGGCGGACGGCGAGGATCTGAGCTATATTACCATTGATGTGACAGATGCGGATGGAAAGTTTGTTAACAGCGCAGAGCCGGAAATCACAGTTTCCGTCGAGGGAGATGGAAAGCTCCTGGCGCTGGATAACGGCGTACAGAATGATGTGACGACATATTCAGAGCCTGCAAGAAAGGCAGGAAAAGGGAAGCTTCTGGCTATTGTCCAGTCTACGGAGGAAGAGGGAAGCTTTACCGTGACAGCCAGCGCGCCGGGATATGCTTCCGTTACGGAAACTGTTGCAACGAAAGCGGACGACAGCGCTTCACAGGAGAGAAGTGTCGTAAGTTATGTGATTTCACGAAATTATTTTGTGAAGCAGGGCGGAACGCCGACGCTTCCAAAGAACGTAACCGTCAACTATACGGACGGCACGTCAGAAGAAAAAGCGGTAACATGGGATGCGATTCCCGAAGGACAGGAGAGCTACTCCGTATATGGAACGATAGACGATCTGAACTTGCGCATTTCCGTTAACGTGACAGTCATCGGGGATGTGGCTGGAATCCTGAATTATTCGGCGGCAATTGGAAAAGATGCGGAGCTTGTCCTCCCGTCGACACGACCGGCAGTCATCGCGGACGGCACGGTGCTGACGGCGGAGTTTCCTGTGACCTGGGAAATTCCTGCGGATATCACAGCCACGGAAGGCACAAAGAAAATTCAGGGGACGGCCGCGGTATTTGATCAGAGCTTTCCTGTGACAGCCTCTGTGCGTGTAACGTCAGGCGGATATAAAGATGGCGATGAAGCGCTGTCGAACGTACCTGAGATGTATATTAACGGCGTATCCAGCAGGGATGACGACAGTATCGCAGAAGTTCTCGATAAGCTCAGAGATGATAAGACAGAAAAGACGGATGCCGCATGGAGCGGAAGAGGAACACTGGACTTCCGTCTGGACACGGCAATTGAACTGAAGAATTTCACCGTATATCTGAAGGATACGGCTCCGGTTTCCGGGACGATGAAGGTGTACTCCTCCAGTGACAATGGCGCGAACTGGAATCTGGCGGACTGCCAGGTGACCAACCGGGCGGCGGACGGTGTGACCATCCGTACCTTCACACCAAAAAACACCGTGTCTGAGACCTGGTTCCGTGTGGAATTTACCAAGAATGTAACCGTGACAGAGCTGGAGATGAATACCCGGATCCCGACCTTTACAGTGGGCGGGGAAGCGTCGCTTTCTTCTCTGAAAGCAGGCAGCCGCATCGCCGATGCTGCGACGCTTCAGAAGGGCTGGTTCGGCGTGCCGGAAGCAGACCTGAATGCGGCAGATATCACGGCTGTCGGAAAAGATAATGCCAGCGTCACCTTCCTGCCGAAAGACAGTGAAAATGTGGTACGCATCCTGTTAGAGTCTGAGGATCACAGCGTGCGCGGCATCTACAAAGTCCTTCTGGGACAGACGAATACAAGAAATGACAATGCGGCGGATGCTTCCGGGGATTATCCCTACGGTGATATGACGCTGAGCGCGCCCAGTGTGGAGAGCGGCGGTTCGGCGGCGAACGCAAACGATAATAAGTCGAACACGATTTGGCACAGCAATTGGGGCGGCGGTACAGGACCGACAAATCTGACAAACGATCCGGAGAACCGGTATTTGCAGATAGAGCTGAAAGACACGGAAAAAATCTGTGCACTGCGTTATCTGCCGCGTTCCTCAGACAGAAATGGAATTGTGACGGCCTACAGGATTGAAGTCAGCACAGACGGAGAAACATGGACGAACGTTTCCGAAGGAGACGGATGGGGGCTGGCAGTCGAATGGAAGCTGGCACAGTTTAAGGAAGCAGTAGATGCAAAATATATCCGTCTGTACGGAGTGAAAACAGCAGGAAATGATGGGAAACTTGATTTAAATCAGTATATGTCGGCGGCAGAAGTGAGAGTCCGCTATGCCATGAAGGAAATCTACAGCGGCAATACGTCTGTGACATTTACAAAGCAGGCAGTGGATTATACCGGACAGGAAATTACGCCGAAGCCTGTCGTTACCTTTACAGAAGGGGAGGAGAAGATTACCCTTACGGAAGGAACCGACTATGAGCTGAGCTACCGGAATAACCGGGAGCCGGGGACGGCGGTGGCGGTCGTCACAGGAAAAGGCAAGTATTCCGGCGTGGTAGAGGCAGAATTTACCATCAATGCGGTAGAAACTACGGTTACGGGATATGATTCAGTGGCAGTCACCACAGGAAAAGGAGAATATCCGGGGCTTCCGGGAACGGTCACTGCCAGCACGAATATCGGCCAGCAGACCATGGAAGTGCGCTGGGATACGGTCAGCAGCAGCATGCTGAATACATACGGGACGTTTACCGTATACGGCACAGTGACGGATACAAAGGCGCGCGTCGTGGCACAGGTTACGGTCAGCGACGTCATCGGGGTACAGCAGGTAACGCTGGCGACCGGAAAGGGAATGGAGCCATCCCTGCCGGAACAGGTGACAGTATACTACAGCAACGGGGATGTGGCAAAGCGCGATGTGGAATGGGATCTGTCCGGTCTGGACTTTGAGGAGACAGGCATCGTCCGTGTGACAGGACGGACGGGAAAAGCAGAGGCAGTGGCGACGGTCCGCGTGGAAGAAGTGCAGGCGGATGCCAATAACACGCCGGTGGGCAAGAACCTGGCCCTGAATGAAAATGGCGTCTCAGCGTCCCAGGAATGGCCCAGAACCTTTGCTTATATCTCAGCCAGCGGCGATCCGGCGCATCATGCGACGGACGGAAAGAAGGACTTTGTAAGCGATTCCAGTAAAGTAATATGGAGCGACTGGGAGAGCGGACAGTACCATACCAACGCTGGGGCGGCAGTAGGCGCGGCGGATCACCTTCCGTTCGTAGCGACAGCCTTTGGCGTGGACGGTTCTACGGCAAACGAGGATCAGAAGAAATATACGGTAAATAAGATTTCCGTAGGATTTATGGAAGAAGACGGGAGCAGCGCAAATAAGGTTCGCCTGCCAAAGGATTATAAGATTGAATACTACAGCGGCAATAGCGGTGTGATTCCGGCAAACAGGCTGGTAAATGGCTCAGCTTCCGAGTGCAGCAATACCAAGGGCTGGGGTTCAGACAACCCAATTAAGGCGCATGACGGCTGGACAGAGGTGACCTATGTGGGCGGAAAGCCTTCCGTGCCATCACTGGACGACTTTAAACATATGGTGGACATCGAGATTGAGCCGGTGGAGACTACGGCAATCCGTATTACGCTGACGCCGCAGGATAATAACTGGACAGGACTGGAAGAGTTTGAGGTTTATTATGAGCCGGTGGAAGAAAAGAGCACATACCAGGTAACGGATATCACCCTTGACGGAGAAAGCGTACTGGGTCAGTTTGATGAAGAGACAAAGACCCTGGAAGTACAGGCGAAGGAAGGAAAAATCGCGGCAGAGGCTTCCGATAATGCTTCTGTAACCGTCCTGGATGCAGTAGACGGAACGGCGAAGATTATCTTCCTTCCGGAAAACGGGGATGCGTCCGGACGGCAGGAATATACAGTGAAATTCCAGACACAAGACACAGGCGAGAGCTATCAGGTATCAGCGGAAAGCGACCTGGTAGACCTGGGACAGGGAACCTTCGCCGCAGGCGCCCAGGCAGCATTCCAGGCAAAAGCAGGGTATGCGTTTGAGAGCGCTCCGATTCTTGTAAAGAGCGAAGACGGTACAGAGACAGGTATCGAAGTGACCGGGCAGGATGGCGTCTATACCTTCCAGATGCCGGAGTATCCGGTGACGGTTCAGGGAGAGCTGGTTCCGGTTACCTACAAGATTACCTACAATCTGGATGGCGGAGAAGCGGAAAACCCGGCGGAATACACAGTAGAGACGCCGGAGTTCACGCTGAAAAATCCTGTAAAGGCAGGTTATATATTCGTAGGATGGACCGGAGGTCTTGTAACAGAGCCGACAAAAGATATAACGGTGGCTGCCGGCAGTGTGGGAAATTTGACATTTACGGCACACTGGAGATCAGGAACCGCATACACCATAACCTTTGACTCCACGGGAGGAACCCAGGTAAATGAGCAGAAAGTTCCTGTAGATACAGGAATCATCACAGAGCCGGAGGCGCCTGCGAAGCGTGGGTACACATTTGCCGGTTGGTATATAGACGCAGAAGGAACTGCGGCATGGAATTTTGATACTGATAAGGCAGAGGATGATATGACGCTGTATGCGAAGTGGACAGAGGCGGAAATTACCATCAACACAAAAATCCCGGCGTATCTGTTCGGGGAAAGCTTTGAAATGCCTGACGTCATCAATGTGACTGCGGCAGGAGAGAGCTTTGATACGGCAGTGACGTGGCGGAGCGAGGATATCGAGACGGTAAAAAATGCAGCCGAGTTGGGCAGCTATACGGTCACAGGAACACTTGGGGCGCTTGAAGACCGTGAAGTAAGCGCAACAGTTATCGCTTCACCGGCAAATATCGTGTACTTTGTGGACTGCGGAGCGTCAGCGTTTACAGAAAAGGGGCAGATGCTCATGGATGCAAATGCCGGGACGGTGAAAAATGAGGTTCCGGATCAGGCATACGACAGCCAGAAAGGATGGGGTTATACAAACGATACGGCGGATTTGGAAACGAATGGAAGCGGCGACGCTTATGCGACCATAAGGAACTTTAAGGCAAATGTCAATGGGGCAACCTTATCTTATCAGTTTGCCCTGGAGCCAGGCACTTACAATGTGACGGCAGGATTTTATGACCCGTGGTCCCAGTGGGCAGGAGATAACCGCCATGCAAGGGTTTATCTGGCGGATGCAAAAGGAGAAACGCTTGCGGAAAAGGCGGATCACCATATCAGCGCAAAGGAAGATGTGGAATTTAAAAATATAGTTTTAGAGGAAGCAGGAAATGTAACGCTGCATATCGCCCCGCTGAAAACAGGAAGTAACAGCGATACGATGATCAGCTTTATCGTAATCTCGAAAAAAGCGGACTATTCAAAAGCAAAAGAAGCTCTGAAAGGAGCCGTCAATATTGCGCAGGCTCTGCGTGCGGAAGATTATACGGAAGAAAGCTATGCTGTCCTGGAGAGTGCGCTAAAAGAAGCTCAGACGGTCTATGATTCTGAGGATGCAGACTGGCAGGAAATCCGGACACAAATGGATAAACTGCTGGATGCCGTGAAAAATCTGGTATCTGCCAAAGGCGAGGAAAATAAGAATCTGGAAGAGCAGTTGGCAGAGAAGGAACAGGCGCTGAAGGATGCGCAGACTCGTCTGACAGAGTTACAGGGAGAACTTCAGGAACAAAAGAATGCAGTAAGCGAGCTGCAGACTTCCCTGCAGGATGAGCAGGCCAGAGCGGACAGACTTCAGAGTGAGGTGACAAGCCTTGAGCAGGAAGTAAAGGACCTGGAAGCGGACGTGGAAGAGCTTGAGAAAGAAGCCGGGGACAATGAAAAGCTTCAGCAGGAACTGGATGCGAAGAAGCAGGAATTGGCTGATAAGAATACGGAGCTGACGGAGAAAACGCAGGAGCTTGATACAGCAAATGAAAGGATAACTGATCTGACCAGCCAGCTTAAGACTGCGGCGGAAAAAGCAGGAGAACTGGAAAACAGCCTGCTGGAGGAGAAAAACCGTACAGCGGCGTTGGAGACGGAACTGGGTGAACTGAAGAAAGCGTACGCGGCGGAAAAAGAAGCGCTGGAAAAATCAGAAAAAGAACTCAAAGAGGCAAAAGAAGCTCTTGAAAAAGCGCAGAAGGAAGCGGCAGAAGCGCAGGAAGCTCTGAAAAAAATCCAAAGCGTCCGGACACTGAAGAAAGGGGACACGGTGAAAAAGGGCGGACTGCTCTACCGTGTGACTGATGAAGTGAAAAAAGAAGCGGAGGTCTACGGTGTTTCCAATACCAGGATGACGAAGGCAACAGTGGCTGCCACTGTGAAAATCAATGGCGTGTCCTGCCGCGTAACCGGCATAGCGGACAAGACATTCGCAGGACTTAAGAAGATGCGGACAGTCGTCATCGGTAAAAACGTCAAGACTATCGGCAAAAAGGCATTCAGCGGATGCAAAAAGCTGACGCGCGTGAACATAAAGGGCAAAGTTCTGAAAAAGGTTGGAAAACAGGCATTCAAAGGCATTTCCGCAAAAGCGGTAATAAAAGTGCCGAAAGCAAAGAAACAAGCTTACACGCGTCTTTTCAAAGGAAAAGGACAGAAAAAAACAGTAAAAGTAAAATAGTATTTTGGAGAACAAGGACCGGAGCCGTTGCAAAACAGATGAGTAATCATCTGTGGAGCAATGGCTCCGGTTTTGTAATTTCAAAATAGGTATTACGGCGCTATAAAGGGGGGGACGGAGCAGGCAACGGATATGGGGGCAGGGCTAAAACTCGCTCGCTTGAATTATCTAAGAACCTGCAA
>ERZ809224.2721-NODE-2721-length-10487-cov-5.324962_pt1 | contig 10487 bp, 10 predicted proteins | sample MGYA00520513_ERZ809224 | MGnify/ENA primary metagenome ERZ809224 (study PRJEB31576, sample SAMEA3212658) | Homo sapiens | biome: human-gut; feature: human gut; material: fecal | place: Sweden | collected 2012 ...
TTAGCACATGATAATGATCTTGTCGCCGACCGAGACGCAGCGTGCGGCAGCGCCGTTCAGGCAGATGGTGCCGCTGTCGCGCTCGCCTGCGATGACGTAGGTCTCGAAGCGCGCGCCGTTGTTCACGTCGACGATCGCCACCTTCTCGTACTCGCGGATGCCGGCCGCCTCCATGAGAGCCTCGTCAACGGTGATCGAGCCGACGTAGTTGAGTTCGGCCTGTGTGACCGTCGCACGGTGGATCTTTCCCTTCAGCATATGCAAGAGCATGGGTCTTCTCCTTTCCGCGCGCTACATCTCGAAGATGAAGTTGTCGATCAGGCGCGTCTTGCCGATGTAGACCGCCATCGCCACGAGGACCGAGGAAGTGGCAACATCGACGGGTTTGATGCCGTCCCACGACACCATCTCGACGTAGTCGATACGTGCGAGCGGCTCTGCTTCGATGATCGCGCGCATGGCGCCCAGAATCGTCTTCGCGTCGCGCTCGCCTTCTTCCATAAGGCGATGCCCCTCGCGCACCGCGCGGGAGAGCACGAGCGCCGCTTCACGCTCGGCGGGAGAGAGGTAGGTGTTGCGCGAGCTTTTCGCAAGGCCGTCTTCCTCGCGGACGATGGGGCACCCGACGACCTCGACGTTCATGTTCAGGTCGCGAACCATTCTCCGCACGACGGCGAGCTGCTGCGCGTCCTTTTGGCCGAAGTACGCGCGGTCGGCCTGTGAGATGTTCATGAGCTTGGAGACCACGGTGCACACTCCGCGGAAATGCGTGGGGCGCGTCTTGCCGCAGAGCTCGGAGGTGATTTCCTCTACGTTCACAAACGTGCACGCATCGGGGGCATAGAGCTCGGATGGCTCGGGATGGAAGACCAGGTCGGCACCGGCGTTCTCGATGAGCACAGTGTCGGCGGCGAAGTCGCGCGGGTAGGTGGCCAGATCCTCGTTCGGTGCGAACTGAATGGGGTTCAAAAACACGCTCACCATCACGCGGTCGCATTCGGCGACGGCGCGCTTGATAAGGCTCTCGTGACCCTTGTGGAGATACCCCATCGTGGGGACGAGGCCCACGGTCAGCCCCTCGGCCTTCCATTGGCGCACGGTCTGCTTCGCCTGCTCGACGGTTGTTGCAATATTCATAGGAGAGTTGTCTTTCTTGCTCAATTAGTACAGTTTCTTGATGACGTCGTCACCTGAGTGGAAGGTCTCGCTGTCGGCGGGGAAGGTGCCGGCACCGACTGCCTCGATGTAGTCGGAGAAGCCCTTGCGCATCACGTCGCCCACCTCGGCGAAGCGCCGCGCGAACTTGGGGGAGAAGCCGCTTGTCATGCCGAGCATGTCCTGATAGACGAGAATCTGCCCATCGCATGCCGCGCCGGCTCCGATGCCGATGGTGGGAATCGAGACGCGGCTGGTGACGAGCTCGGCCAAGGCGGCGGGCACGCACTCGAGCACGATGGCGAAGGCGCCGGCTTCTTCAAGCGCACAGGCGTTGTCGAGGAGCGCTCGGGCGGATTCCTCGGTCTTGCCCTGCACCTTGAAGCCGCCGAAGGCGTTCACCGACTGCGGCGTCAGGCCCAGATGCCCCATCACGGGGATGCCTGCGGCCACGATGGCGCGTACCTGCGGGCAGACTTCGCGTCCGCCCTCGAGCTTCACGGCGTTCGCGCGGCCTTCCTTCAAAAGGCGGCCGGCGTTGCGCACCGCGTCTTCCACGCTCACTTCGTAGGAGAGGAAGGGCATGTCGCATACGATGAGTGCATGCGAGGCTCCGCGCGCGACCGCGCGGCTGTGGTGGATCATATCTTCCATGGTGACTGAGAGAGTATCTTCGTACCCTAAGATGACGTTCCCTAAGGAATCGCCGATGAGGATGCCGTCAACGCCCGCTTCGTCTTGAAGCTTCGCGGTCGAGTAGTCGTAGGCGGTCAGCATTGCCAACTTTCTGCCCTCGGCTTTCGCGCGCTGGAACGTGGCGACGGTTTGCTTGGAAGCAGGCATAGCCGTCCCTTTCATTTGTATGCTTCGAGGCTGGATGCCTGGCCGTGTGCCGGGTCACCCGCACTCCTTGTGCAGCTGGACAGTATAGGCCGTGCGGCTGGCAAGGGAAAGGGAAGAAGAGAAATCGCCCGCAAAACACGTGATTGTGCAGGCGATGGTTGATTCGCAAGCTCAATCGAGCGCTTACAACCCTGCGATAATCTGCAGCAGTTTGTGATATGAGAAGCATCTGACGCAAACGGATGAGTCTTTCGGGGAGGATCGGGTTTCCCGGGTGGCCCATTCTTCTTCGATGTCGGAAAGATGCTTACCGATTAACGTAATCGGGAGGAGCAATGCTGAGCGAAATAGTAGAATGATGGAAATTGAATTAAGACAATTCTATTGACGATAGGGGAGGAAGCATGTTCAGCGAACTTGTTGTTTGCTATCTATTCCTCGGTGGCGCCGGCGCTGGTGCTTGTCTCGTCTTGTCAGTCATGGGCATCCTTGTCCCCCGGAATCGGTTCTCAAAGGGTCCCGTACGTAGCATTTTCGTGTCTTGGGAGTACAGAAAACTATTCGGATTTGGCTTCGCGTTTGCCCTTGTTGCCCTTGTTGCTGGCGTCCTTTTCCTTTTCGTCGACCTTGGAAGGGCAGATAGGGTTTTGTTGCTATTCACGAGTCCAAAGGTGGTTCACATCACCATTGGAGCATATGCGCTTATCTTCAGCATACTAGGCGCAACTTTGCAGGCGTTGATATGGACGCAAATGATTCAAGGAGGTAGCGTTTTTGTCCTGCGGTTGCTCTGCGTTTTGACCGCATTGTTCTCGCTTGTTGCTATTGTCTACACGGGTTTGTTGCTTCAGAGCCTTCGTTCCGTTCCCCTATGGCATAACATATGGCTTCCTGCGCTTTTCATCTTGTCGTCGCTTTCGTGCGGGATGGGACTTGTGATGGGGTCGTCGTTGCTTGCGGGGCTTGGGAGCGTGTTCGGCTCCGTGTTGCGGCGAGTTGCGTTTTTTGATGGGCTTGTTATTGCCCTAGAGAGTTTGTCCGCCGTTGTGTTTTTGGCGACGACCTTTTCTTCCGCAAGCGAGACGGTCGTTTTGTCGGGTAAGGAGCTGGTGCTCGGGTCGAATTCGGGCCTTTTCTGGGCGGGCTTCGTCTTGCTTGGGCTTGTTGTTCCGCTTGTTCTCGACTATCAATTGTACTCACGGCAGCCTATTCGCCCCTCGTTGGGGGTGACATCGGCTGCTTGCGTGCTTGCAGGTGGATTTATGATGCGCTATTGCCTTATTCAGGCTGGCGTTCATCCCGGAATTTGAGTGGAACGGATGATAGTGAAGCAGACGTTTCGAGTGGAAACGAGAGGATAGGTAGAAGACGATGGGCTTCCCTTTTGAGCCAGACAAGACGAGTGATGTTCCCCTGTGGGTGCAACTGCGTCAACGCCTCGTGTACCTTATTAGCACGGGATACTTTAAGCCAGGCGACCAACTTCCAACTGTTCGTGCGCTTGCGGCCGATATTTCAATCAATTACAACACTGTGAACAAGGCCTATCTTAGCTTGGCATCCGACAACTACATCGAGTCGACTCGTGGACGTGGCGCATTCGTCCGGGATCTCAATGCGGAGACAGATAGCGAATACGCACAAGAGCTGAATGAAGTCATGGATGACTGTATTGTCGCCTGCCGAAACATGGGTCTGTCTCTCGATGACGTGCAGGCGGGCATCACTCGCCGTATTCAGCGGATGAAGATGACCGAGCTTGGCGCTGGCAATAAGAATCAGCGCGGTGCCGCGCGCATCGTCGAAGTCGATATACCTGGTTCGGATAAGAAAGCTGCAAAGCTGTAGGGAAGTCAAGGGAGCGACGCGTGAAGACAAGTGGAGCAAAGAACGCTCATGCAGGAGAAGGAAGTGCTCGTGCATTTCGCAAGAAGCGGATGCTGGAGGTCGTTCCGGACGCAAGCGCCGAGGTGGCCGGAGAGCGTGCATCTGGCTCAGGGGTCCTCGTGTTCTCGATAGCGGTGTTCTTGGTGAGCCTCTGCGTCGTGATGGGGCTCTCGTCGCTGTTCTTTGGGGAAGTGGGACTTGTTATCATTGTCTGTTCTTTTGCGGTGGCGATGCTTGCGACGATGTCGGCCCACATCGCTCAGCAATGGGAGCGCGTGGTGGTTCTCCGATTAGGAAAATTCAATCGCGTTTCGGGCCCTGGCTTGTATTGGACTATTCCCATCATCGAGCAGAACGCTATGCGGGTGGACACGAGAATCAGGTCGACGACATTTGGCGCGGAGGAGACTCTCACTTCCGATCTTGTCCCCATCAATGTGAACGCTGTTCTGTTCTGGATGGTGTGGGATGCGAAGGCGGCTTGTACAGAGGTGGGCGACTTCTCCCGCGCGGTTGAGCTTGCTGCGCAAACGGCGCTACGCGATGCAATCGGACGGGCGGGCGCGGCTGAGGTGGCCATTCGTCGCGAGCAGCTTGACCGCGAGCTGAAGAGTACCCTCGAAGAGAAGGTGGCGCTTTGGGGCATTACGATCCTCTCTGTGGAAGTTCGCGATATTCTCCTTCCCGAAGAACTGCAGGACGTTATGTCGCTTGAAGCGCAGGCTGAGCAGCGCAAGAAGGCGCGCATCATCTTGATGGAGGCGGAGCAAGACATCAGCGATATGCTCGATGACATAAGCAAAACGTATGATGCAAACGACTCGGCTCTTCGTTTGCGCGCGATGCACCTGCTCTATGAGAGCGTGCGGGAGACGGGCGGAACCGTGGTCGTCCCGAGCTCCTTTAGCGAAGGGTTCGGCGATGTGCTTCCCGACACGATGAAGGGCACTCTTGGCCATAAATAAGCTGCTTCCGTAATTGCGCCTCTCAGTCTGAGTATCGTTCAATCTATCGTTCAAGCACAATAATCATAGGACAAAAAATCATAGGATTATCTTGATTGACCTATGACAATCTGTTACCTTGATTGTCATAGGATTTGGCCAATTCCATATAATGTCAGACGGACGATTTTGCTGTCGCCGCACTGGGGGAACATAGTTTGGGGCTCGCGGGCGCTGTCGGCGAATCGTTCTGGTCAAAGAGGAGAGGAAATGGGGGAAGTGACAAGCTCGCGCGTCGGGCTAACTCGAAGAAGCTTTCTCAAAACCGCGGGTGCTGCTGGAGCTTTGGGCTTAGCGGGCGCTGCGGGAATGACATCTTCCAGCAATTGGCTGGCTCCTGTCGAAGCGAATGCCGACGAGGGAGCAGAGGAGCGCGTTGCGTATACCTACCATCAAAAGCACTGCCGTGGTAACTGCATGCTGAAATGTACAGTGCGTGATGGTCGACTTTGCAAAATCGAGCCCAATATGGCTGCAGCTAAGGGCTTCCAGTCGGTGTGTTTGAAAGGATTATCTGAAATCCAGCATGTTTACAGCGCCGATCGCATCCAGTCTCCTATGAAGCGCGTCGGCGAGCGTGGTTCCGGGGAATTCGTTGCCATTAGCTGGGATGAGGCTCTCGATATCTTTTCTGAGAATGTGAAATCCTGCTGGGATAAGTATGGCAAGAGCAGCGTCTATCTTGCTGCGGCAACCGAGTCGGAAATATCCAACATGCGCAATATCATGCAATGTGGGTATACCTCTTACCATGGTATTGATATCGGTATCTCGAACGGGTTGGCGCCCATGTTCGGGTTCAAGGCGGCTTCTGCGGTTAACGACATTCGCGATTGGAAAAACTGCAAGACCTTTATCGCTATCAGCTTGAACTTCATCGAGACGAGCCTCACGCATTCGCGTCACTATTTCAATGCAATGGAGGCGGGGATGCATACAATCGTGATCGATCCGCACTATAGCTCGATGGCCTCGAAAAGCGATGAGTGGATTCCCATCGAGCCTGGTACCGATGGGGCTTTTTACCTGGGAATGGCAAGCAGCATCATCGACAACGAATGGTACGACAAGGCGTTTATGCGCGATCACACCACGTTCCCATTCCTCGTTTCGACTGTTGATGGGACTATGTTTGAAAGCCCTGAGGGTGATTTCATGGTGTGGGACCCGACGACTTCTGCGCCTAAGTCTTACACGGAGACCAACGACCAAACGCCTCTCGAGGGCGAGTTCGATTACGAAGGCGTGACGTATGCCACCGTGTTCACGTTGTTTAAGGAAGGCCAAAAGACGCAAAGCGTTGAATGGGCTGCCGACGTAACGAAGATCCCTGCGAGCGAAATCGAGCGCATCGCCAAGATGTATGCTTTAGACACCCCATCTGTGCTCGCTATCGGACAAGGCGGTTGCGATAAGTACAACAATTCCGATATTGCAGGTCATGCGGCGGGAATCCTTGCTGCTCTTACGGGAAATATTGGAAAATCGGGAACTGGTTTGGGATACCCCGGCAATGGAGGCTATGCGAGCGCGACGTTGCCCAGTTGGCCGCTTAAGCCTGAAATGAAAACCTCTTCCTTCAAAACCCCGGTGTACGAGCTTCCGTATGTTGAAAACGACATCCGTTGCTATATTACGCTGGGAGACCAGATTATGCAGCATTTCGCGGACTTGAACAAAGTCTACGAATGGCTTATGACCTTGGACTTCGTGTGCTATATCGACATTCACGCGATTTCGGGCTCGCAGTATGCAGATCTTATCCTACCTATTTCATCTCGCTTCGAAAGTGAGACGGAAATAGGGGGTGTCCAGGCTGTTCGCGATCATATCATGTTGCGTGAGAAGGTGATAGAGCCGCTGTTCGAGAGCAAGTCGGAGTACGAGCTTGAGCGCATGCTCATGGACTCTTTGGGACTGGGCGATGTCATGCATAAGACGACGGAAGAATTGGTTTCTTATCAGCTTGCGAACATCAAGAGTCCTCTCGTCGATCAGGTGACTATCGAATCTCTGCAGGCAAATCAGGGAGTTATGACGGTGAAGAACGCGGATACGCCGTACTGCCCGATGAAATCGCTCAAATTCCCTTCCCCGACCGGGAGGCTCGAAGTTTACTACGACAAGTATCTCAAATTCAACCAGGCCCTTCCCGTTTTCGAGTACCCGGAGGAAACGGCGCCTGATAGCGATGTGCGAGCAAAGTACCCTCTGCAATACGCGCAATCGAGAACTCGTTTCCATATCCACGATCAATTCTGCGATAGCACTTGGATTCAAGAACTGTACAAAACATGCGTGGAGATGAATCCGGTCGATATGAAATCCCGAGGCTTGTCCGACAAAGATGACATCGTCGTCTACAACGATCGCGGCGAGTTCAGCTGCCCTGTGCGGTCTAATGAGTCCATCCGACCGGGAAGTATTCGCATTATGGAAGGTGAGTGGACGAAGTTCATGAAATCAGGGAACTATCAAAACGTGACGAATCCCACCATCATTCCTCGCGGGCGGGTGATGGCGTATGGCCCGGTGATCCCTTACAACGACACGCTCGTTGAAGTCAAGAAAGCGTAGGTATTATCATGGCTAAATTGGGCATGGCAATTAACCTATTTCGCTGCATCGGGTGCAATACCTGCGTGAATGCCTGCAAGATGCAGAACAGCGTGCCGATGGGAATGCATTGGAATCGTGTACTTACCGAGGGATGCGAGGTGTTCGACGGGGCGGAAGGAACGTATCCGAACCTCACGCGTACCTACATTCCGCTCGCCTGTCAGCATTGTGAAAACCCTGCTTGCTTGAGAGTGTGTCCGACGGGCGCAACTTACAAAGACGACAAGGGCCGTGTGGAAATCGACTACGACAAGTGCATCGGCTGCCGCATGTGCATGGCGGCGTGTCCGTACAACGCGCGCGTATTCAATTGGAGCGAGCCTGTGCGCGATCCCGATTTCAACTACGGAGACAAGGACGTCCCCGTTCGCCCGAAGGGCGTTGCTGAGAAATGCACGATGTGCAAAGAGCGCACCGACCGCGGGGAAGAGCCTATGTGCGTGATGTGTTGTCCGACCGAAGCGCGCGTGTTCGGCGATTTGGACGACCCCGAAAGCGCCATTTCGAAGTTTCTCGGGGAAAAGAGTACTTTTGTGCTCCTGGAAGAGCAGGGCACGCGCCCGCAAGTTCGTTACTTCAAATAAAGGAGGTGTGCTATGGAATTGCTTAAGAAGAACAAGATTGCCACGGGGGCCCTTTGCATCCTGGCGATCGCCGGGTTATGCGCCTATGTGTTTCAGCTGATGGGCGGCCTTGGCGTCACCGGTATGAACAACGGCACTTCATGGGGTCTCTACATCACCATGTTCATGCTGTTCGTCGGTCTGTCTGCGGGCGGGCTTATCGTCGCTAGCTCCGCTTCAGTGTTTCATATCGAGAAGTTCAAGAAGGTCGCTCTGCCGGCGGTCGTCTTGTCTACGGTGTGCATCTGCGTGGCTGGCTTGTTCGTCCTTATCGATCTTGGCGGGGTGTACCGCATTTGGCGCATCTTCACCGGCCCGAACTTCATGTCTCCGCTCTTGTGGGATGTGTGCGTTATCGTTTGCTATCTCATCATCAACATCCTGTACCTGTACTTCATGTGCTCGCAGAAGGCCGATCCGAAAAAGGTTGCCGTCATCAGCCGCTTCGCTCTCCCCATTGCCATCCTCGTGCATAGCGTGACGGCATGGATCTTCGGTTTGCAGATCTCCCGCGAGGGCTGGTACTCGGCTATCATGGCGCCTATCTTCGTGGCTTCGGCCATGGACTCGGGTCTCGCCCTGCTTCTCATCTCCCTCGTCGCGCTAGAGAAGGCGAAGCTTATCAAGCTGGGGCGCGATCTCATGGCGAGTCTTGCCGGCCTGCTCGCAACCTGCATCGCCGTCGATGCGTTCTTCATCGGCTGCGAGGTCCTCACGGTTGCCTATCCCCAGACCGCGGGCGGCGCGCAGCTCCTCGGCGAGATGTTTTCGGGGGCGACGGCCCCGTTCTTTTGGTTCGAGGTCGCAGCTGGCTTGATCGTTCCCTTCTGCATCCTGGTGTTTGCCAAGAATCGCCAGCGTACGGGACTCGTGATGGGAGCAAGCGTGCTCGTGGTGCTTGGAGTGTTGTGCAAGCGTATTTGGCTTCTGTTTACCTCGTTTATCCACCCCAATATGGCGGGTGCTCCTGGCATCTCGTCAGGCTCGAGCGTCGCCGCACATTCGAGCGGCATCGACATCTGGTCGACTGCCGGGTCTTATGCTCCGACACCGGTCGAGATTCTCGTGGTGCTTGGCGTCATATCCCTTGCAACCCTGGTTTACCTTGCCTTGGCGTCGAAGCTGATCAGGGGAAGAAAAGTTGCGGTTTCAACGGCGGCGGTCAGCGAAGCTCAAACTTCTTAATCGCTGAGTGTGGCATTCTCGTCGCCTATTCTTACGTCTTTAATCCTCGTGCCGCCTGTGGATAGGGTTTCCGTGGACGGCACGAGGGCAGTTAGGAGCAAACGGTGCCTATCGTTACTCAGGATGACTATTTACAATATGGCGACATGCTCGCTTTCCTTGGAAACTCTCTACTCAAACCTATGGCACAAACCCAGTCCGTGGGTCTCGATACTCTGTTTTGGAAAAGCCTTCCCGATTTTGGGGAAGGTGATATTGGTGAAGCGATCAATCTCTGCGAGGGCATCGCCGAGCGTATCGGAAGGGAGTGCGGCGAGAGGGCTGTCGAGGTTGTGTCTGTCGAGTACACGCGCCTGTTCGTCGGACCGCCCTCGCCTGCGGCTCCACCGTGGGAGACGATGTATCGAGGAAGCACCAACGTTGGCTTTGGCGAGGCAACCTTCGAAATGCGCAATTGCCTACACGACCTCGGACTGGAGCTGAGCAACGAGAATCGCCAGTACGAGGACCACATGGGTATCGAGCTGCTCTACCTTTCGGAGCTGTGCCGATGCGCGGTTAAGGGCGAGAACTGCGAGAATCAGCTGCGCTCGTTCATTGCTAAGCATCCTCTATCATGGATCGATGCGTTCCTTGACCGAATCGAAGGAGTTTTTCCCGAAGGGTACTTCTCTGGTCTTGTCCGACTAGAGAAGGCGCTTTTGCTTGCTTACTAAGAAGCGTCGAAGGCCCCATCTAGCCCTTGTGCGTGAGCGATGACTCATGCGGAGCTCGATGGGGCCGTGGTGTTTCTATATCGTGCAAGCGCTCTATTTGTGATAGTAGCGGCGCTGCTCGTATTTCGGCTCGCAGCATACGTTGATGCCCAAGGTGCGATAGAGCCTCTCGTCGGTGGCGGAGAGGATCACGCTGAAGAAGGCGTCGCATCCGCGCAGGTCGTCCACGTGGTCGAGAAGCTGCTGGGCAAGCGGGTCGGTCGCGGAGCTCACCGAGAGCGCGAGAAGCGTCTCGTCTGAGTGCAGGCGCGGGTTCTTCGAGTGCAGCGTCGAGGTCTTGAGCGTGCAGATGGGCTTGATCACGTCGTCGCTGATGACGTAGATGTCGTCGTCGACGCCCGAGACCGCCTTGAGCGCGTTCATCAGAAGGGAGGATGCGGCGCCCAAAAGCGGGG
>ERZ809224.2723-NODE-2723-length-10482-cov-6.045363_pt1 | contig 10482 bp, 9 predicted proteins | sample MGYA00520513_ERZ809224 | MGnify/ENA primary metagenome ERZ809224 (study PRJEB31576, sample SAMEA3212658) | Homo sapiens | biome: human-gut; feature: human gut; material: fecal | place: Sweden | collected 2012 ...
CCGATCTTGTTGTTTATGTGCTGGCTAATGTTGGGGATCGACCGGGCTGATGCTGATGGCAGGCGGCGTGCTGTACGGTATTTTTCTGATTTTTTCCGGTGCCACACTCATCGAGGGGCTTTTGATGCTCGGACTGTTCGGCGAGCTGATCGTCACATGGAATGCGATGAGCTATCTGACAGCGATCAAGGATTACAGAGGGATTTTGCTGTCCTTTACGGCAGCGATTGTCATTACGTTTGCAGTGGGATGGCTGCTCTTAAAGCTCGGAGTGCCGCACGTCATTGCACTTCTGGTCGCAGTGTCCGTCGGCTACGGCATCATGCTTTTGTGGGATGTCATTTTGCTGTACCGGTATTTTCCGCAGGGAAGCTTAAGCGCCTTTTTGTTCCTGCGCTGGGTGGATGCCTTTCTTCCGCTGGCGTTCACCGGGCTGTTTATGAATCTTGGGCTGTTTGCGCATCTTGTCATCATGTGGACCGGTCCGATCCGGGTGCAGGTGAAGGGGCTTTTTTACGGAGCGCCGTATCACGACGTCCCGGCGCTGGTTGCCTTTTTGACGATTCTCGTGACGACCGTCAATTTTGTCGTATCAGTCGAGGTCAATTTTTATCCGAAATACAGGAATTACTACAGCCTGTTCAACGACGGAGGTGCGATCGGCGACATTATGCAGGCAGGCGAAGAGATGCTGCGGGTGCTTGGCATGGAGCTGAAGTATACGGCGATCAAGCAGCTGCTTGCGACGGCACTGGCGATCTCTGTCGGGGGCATCGTGCTGGATTGCCTCCCTCTGGGCTTTAATGATCTGATGGACGGGTATTTCCGGACACTCTGTGTCGGGTACGGAATCTATGCGGTAGCGAATACGATGCTGCTGCTGCTTTTGTATTTTACCGATTACAAAGGTGCGATGGCGGCATCCGGCGTGTTTGCGGCGATGACGTCTTTATTTACTGTGATTTCTCTGCAGTTTTCTGAGGTATATTTTGGATTTGGTTTTTTGTTGGGGAGCGCTGTGTTTTTTCTGGTCTGTGCGGTTCGCCTGAACCAGTTTACGCGGCGGCTTCCGTATTATATTCTCAGCATCCAGCCGGTCGTGGCAGAGGATCGAACCGGCGTTTTCACAGAGCTTGGATGCTTCCTTGACAAAAAGCTGGAGCATGATTGAAAGGAGATGGAAGAGTGAGACGAAACAGAACAGGCGGACTGCTTTTACTTGCAATTATATTTGCCGGTCTGTGCAGCGGCTGCGGAATGGAAGGAGCCGTGACGGAAGAGACGGAGCAGACAGAAGCGGCTGCGGTCGTAAAAGAAGCGACAGAGGATATCAATCAGGTGCATCTGCGGGATAAGGAGACCTTATATGAAAATGACGACGAAGACAGTGTCGTCACCATGTATCTGACCGTTTCCCGCGGCAACAGTTCGGAGAATACCGATCACTCCTGGGAGGAGATCAACAGCTATTCGGCTTACGATTATGAGGACATGGGAGTGGAACGCTATCAGGTGAACGGGCTTTTACAGGTCGGGGATGAAGATGGTCCGGTTATCGGTGAGGTCGGCTATGGAGAGAGTGTACCGAATGCGACGGTGCAGATCCGGGGGCAGACATCGAGCCGGAATGCACAGAAAAACTATAAAATCGAGCTGAAAAAGAACAAAGGTACGTGGAGGGGACAGCGGACGATCAACTTAAACAAGCACATGACAGAGGGGCTGCGGTTTCGAAACAAGCTTTCTTATGATCTGATCAAGACCGTCCCGCAGATGATTGGCCTTCGGACTCAGTTTGTCCATCTGTATGTGAAGGATCTGACCGAGGATGCCGATGCGGCATTTGAGGATTACGGGCTGTATACGCAGGTCGAGCAGCTGAACAAAACGGCGTTGAAGAATCACGGGCTGGATGCGAACGGGCAGCTGTATAAGATAAATTCGTTTGAATTTTACCGGTATGAGGATGTGATCCGGCTGCAGGACGATCCGGACTACGATCAGACGGCGTTTGAGGAGCTGCTTGAGATCAAAGGCGATTCTGACCACAGCAAGCTGATCGCGATGCTGGAGGCGGTCAATGACAACTCGATTCCGATCAGTACCGTGCTGGATCGGTATTTTGACCGGGAGAACCTGACCTACTGGATGGCGTTTCAGATCCTGACGGGAAATGTGGATACGCAGAACCGGAATATGTTCCTCTACAGTCCATTAAATTCCGATACATGGTATTTCCTGGACTGGGACAACGATGGAAGCTTTATGCGGCCGGAATATGCCCTGAGCGGGTTTACGGATCAGGAAAGCTGGGAAATCGGGGTCAGCAATTACTGGGGCAATGTGCTATTTCAGCGCTGTTTGAAGTCGGAAGCATTCCGGGAAGAGCTGGATGAGGCGATTCAGGATCTGAGAAGCTCCTTTACCGAAGAACGGCTGCAGACGATGGCGGATGGATATACGGCAGTGGTGAAGCCTTATCTTTACTCGATGCCGGACCGGATGTATGCACCGCTGACAAGCGTGCAGTATGACGAGATCGCTGCGGCACTTCCAAAGGAGATCGAGGCGAATTATCAGCTCTATCTCGAGAGCCTGAAACGCTCGATGCCGTTTTACATCGGGGTACCGCAGGCAGATGGCACGAAGCTTGTGCTGAACTGGGATGTATCTTATGATTTTGATGCGGAAGATATCACCTACACCGTTGAGATAGCGAAGGACTATCTGTTTGAGGATGTGATTTTCCAAAAGCAGGGTCTGGTGATTCCGGAGGCGGAGACGGAGCTGCCGGAGGCAGGACAGTATTTCCTGCGGGTGCGGGCGGAAAATGCGTCCGGCTATACGCAGGATGCCTTTGACTACTATGTGACGGACGAGGGGAAGCATTATGGTATGGTCTGCTTCTACGTCACGGAGGATGGCACGATCGAGGAAGATGTCTATGAGGAATGAGGAGAAAAAAGAAATCTACCGGAATGAGTGGAAGTACCTCATCAGCACATCCGAAAAAGAGCTGCTGAAGCTTCGGCTGAAGCCGTTCCTTGTGGCGGATCCGCATGCGAAGAACGGGGGCTATCTGATCAGGAGCCTGTATTTTGACGATTACTGGAACAGTGCGTATGAGGAGAAGGAAGCCGGGGTGCTGATGCGGAAAAAGTACCGGATCCGCATTTACAATTACAGCGATGCATCCATCAAGCTGGAGCGGAAAAAGAAATTCGGAAGCTACATTTACAAAGAGAGTGCACCGCTGACCCGCCGGGAAGTGGAGATGATTCTGGATGGCGATTATGCCTTTCTGCTGAAAAGCCCTTATGCGCTGTGCCGGGAATTTTACATCGAGTGTACGAGCCATATGATGCGGCCGCGCACGATTGTCGACTATGACAGGGAGCCGTGGATCATGGATGTCGGGACGGTACGGATCACCTTTGACTCGGATGTCCGGGCGGCGGTCGGAGGCTATGACATTTTCGACGCCACCCTGCCGACGCTTCCGGTGCTCGAGCCGGGAAAGCTGGTGCTGGAGGTCAAATTTACCGAGCTGCTGCCACAGCTTGTGCGGAACATCCTTCCGCCGCAGGCCGCAGAATTCACAGCAGTGTCAAAGTATGTGCTGTGCTATGAGAAGACAGGCTATCTGAACGGGTTTGAATACTGGTATGAGACACAGGAGAGGAAAATGATATGAGCGTAAAAGATATGATAAAAAAGTCAGTACTGGAATCAGGTGTATTTGACCAGTATAACATTCCGGAGATGCTGACAGCCCTGATTGCGGCGCTGCTGTTCGGAGTTCTGATTTATGCCGTTTACCGGAAATTTTATGCAGGGGTGATTTATTCCAGAAGCTTTGCAGTGACCCTGGTGGGGATGACGGTGCTGACCTGTATGGTGACGCTGGCGATCAGCACAAACGTGGTTATCTCACTTGGTATGGTCGGCGCTTTGTCGATCGTGCGTTTTCGTACCGCAGTAAAGGATCCGCTGGATCTTCTGTATCTGTTCTGGGCAATCACGTCCGGTATCACGGCGGGAGCCGGAATGTATGTGCTGGCATTGCTTTCGGCGGTGGTAATGATTGCGATGATTTTTCTGTTTTATCATAAGCAGGAGAAGGGGCGGATTTACATTGCGGTCATCCACTATCACGGCGATGAGGCCGGAGATGCCGTCATCCGCTGCTTTGGAAAACGGAAATATTTTATCAAGTCCAGGACGATGCGCAAGGAGCAGACAGAGCTTGCGGTTGAAGTGTTCTGCAGGAAAAATGACGGCGACTTTATGGAAAAAATGCGGGAAATTTCCGGAGTGGAGGATGTGACTCTGATTCAGTACAATGGAGAATATCATGGCTAAGCCGGGGAAATGGCTGCTTTTTGGTGGTGTGCTGCTGGCTGTGGCCGCGGTATATATGGTGGGAAAACGCAAAATGACAAAGACGGCAGTGAAAAAGACATATGCAAAGTCAGAGGAGGTATTCGGCAATCCGCTGATGGGCTATGCACCGTCTGCGTGGAGAGAAGAAGTAACGGACGATATTCAGCTTCTGTATATGGACATTACCTGGGCGGAGCTGGAGCCGGAGGAGGGCATTTACGACTGGACGTCAATCGAGCAGGAAAATCAGCTTGCGCGCTGGCAGCAGGAGGGAAAGCATCTCATCCTGCGATTCATCTGTGACATTCCGAGGGAGGAACGTCATATGGATATTCCCAAATGGCTGTATGAGAAGACCGGAGAAGCGGGCACCTGGTACGATGGTGAGTACGGAAAGGGCTTCGCACCGGATTATAACAATGCGGAGCTGATTGCCTGCCATGCGAAGGCGGTAGAAGCGCTCGGTACGCATTTCGGGACAGACGGGCTGGTTGCCTATGTGGAGCTTGGCAGCCTTGGTCACTGGGGCGAGTGGCATGTAAACTATGAGGAAGGAATCCAGTGCATGCCAAAGGAGGAAGTCCGGGAACAGTATATCACCCCATGGATCCTGGCGTTCCCGAAGGCAAAGCTGCTGATGCGCAGGCCGTTCCGTGCGGCCAAACAGTATGGAATGGGGCTGTACAATGACATGGCGGGGCATGCAAGGGACACCGAAGAGTGGCTGCAATGGATCCGGGAGGGCGGCGATTATGCGCAGGCAGAAGAAGAGGATGCACTGTGGGCGATGCCGGATTTCTGGAAAACGGCGCCATCCGGGGGTGAGCTGACCAGTTCCGTTTCGATGGAGGAGCTGCTGCAGACAAATCTGGATGAGACCGTACAGCTTCTCCGGGATTCCCATACGACGTTTCTCGGTCCGAAGATTGCGGATGAGGCGTATTCGAAAGGCTATGAGGCGGTGCTGCATCAGATGGGCTACCGGATCCGGATATTGGATGCAGAGCTTGGTGGAGAAGGGGAACAAGCATCATCCATACGGCTGACCTGGGAAAACGATGGCGTTGCCCCGTTTTACGGTGACTGGCCGGTGTATGTGTACGTCGAGGACGGAGACGGGGAGACCGTGGAAAAAGAGCCGGTCACGATGCAGCTTCCGGCCCTGCTCCCTGGCGTACAGATGGTGACCGATACCGCGCTTACGACAAAAGATCTGCCAGGGCTTGCCGGGAATGAAGGGATATACCAGATTTGGATCGGCGCAGAAGATCCGATGACCGGGCGGCCCGCGGTGCGGCTGGCGATGGATGTGGAGTATGTGGATGGGAGAAACCGGCTGTTTTAACTGAATCAGGCAAGTCCCCGATCGGATTTTTTGACAGATGAGATAACAGAGAGCATCGCCTGAAATATGCAAAATAGAATAAGAACTGACGGAAAAAAATAAGAATTTTTATAAAAAATGTCTTATGTTCACACAAAGTTCACAATTATGTGTTAAACAAGAGTTATCCGAATTGAATACGTGCAAAGGTTATAGCGTTAAGGTTGCATCCGATGGATGCGCAAAAGAGAATCCGGTGAGAATCCGGAACGATGCCGTCACTGTGTATGGGAGCTGCTTTCAAAGCCACTGGGAGACCGGGAAGGGAGAGCGGTGATGATCAAAGTCAGGAGAACTGCCTGGACGTGGAATTTCAGGACTGCGGTTCACAGCGCCTGTATTCTCATAACGGAACGATGTTATTTTTGTAATGATCCAGAGATCGCGCAATTATGGGAAATAGGCAGTTGCATTTATGCGGCTGCTTTTTTACGCAGATTTTCTGCAGCCGATCCTTGCAGCATTCTTGCGGAAATTCAAAAAAAGAAGAGGATAAGGAAATGAAAAGAAAATCAGTAATGGCACTTCTGCTGTCTTTGTCTATGACGACAGCAATGATGGGATATGGCGGAGCGGTTGCATCCGCAGAGTCTACGGAGGCTACAACAGAAGCAACAACAGAAGCAACAACAGAAGCTGCGACGGAGGCGGCTACCGAGGCAGGATCAGAGGCTTCCGATGATCAGGCAGCTGCAGATAAGGTAGCAGCCCTGATCGATGCGATCTATGTACAGGAGCGCACCGATGACACTGATGCACAGTGTGAAGAGGCAAAGGCTGCATGGGACGCACTGACCGATGCACAGAAGGCACTTGTAGAGGGCGAGGAGGCAAGCCCGGAGTATTTTGGCCGTGATACCGGAGATGCTTCTAAGGATGATCCGCGCAACCAGGATGAGATCGGAGAAAACGAGCTGCTTGTAGTCAGCTTCGGTACTTCCTTCAATGACAGCCGTGCAGAGGATATCAAGGGCATCGAGGATGCACTGCAGGAAGCTTATCCGGACTGGGCCGTAAGAAGAGCCTTCACCGCACAGATTATTATCAACCACGTACAGGCAAGAGACGGTGAGAAGATCGATAACATGCAGCAGGCACTTGACCGTGCAGTCGCAAATGGTGTCAAGAATCTGGTTGTACAGCCGACACATCTGATGCATGGTGCAGAGTATGACGAGATGGTAGAGGCCATTGATGCATACAAGGACAAGTTTGAGTCCGTAGCGATCGCAGAGCCGATGCTCGGTGAAGTAGGCGAGGATGCAACCGTTATTAATGATGATAAGAAGGCAGTAGCAGAAGCAATCACAAGCCAGGCTGTTTCTGAGGCAAACTATGACAGTGCAGATGCAGCTGCTGAGGATGGCACCGCATTTGTATTCATGGGCCATGGTACTTCCCATACAGCAAACGTGACCTACGATCAGATGCAGACACAGATGGAGAATCTGGGCTACAAGAACGTATTCATCGGTACCGTTGAGGGTAAGCCGGAAGATACCGCATGCGACGCTGTCATCGACAAGGTAAAGGAAGCAGGCTATAAGAAAGTCATCCTTCGTCCGCTGATGGTAGTAGCAGGTGACCATGCGAACAACGATATGGCAGGCGATGATGAGGATTCCTGGAAGACTCAGTTCGTAGAGTCCGGCGCATTTGACAGCGTGGATTCCCAGATCGAGGGTCTTGGAAGAATCGATGCAGTAGAGCAGCTGTATGTAGCGCATACACAGGCAGCGATTGATTCTCTTGGAAAGTAATTAAGTATCATCACATGCAATATGCGTTAATATGAAAGAAAAAGAATAGCAGCCGCCCGGAGTGCGTACAGGCCTCCGGGCTGTTGCTGTGTGGAAGGAGATTTTATTATGAAAAAGAAAACAGTAATGAGCCTTCTGGCTGTAATGAGTGCTTCTATGATGCTGATGTCCGCAGGTGCATTTGCAGCGGAGACGGAAGGGACGACGGAGGCAGCGACCGAGATTTCCACCGAGGCAGAGTCGGAATCCGAATCGGAAGCAGAGGAGTTGGAGGATGGTGTATACAGTGCAGAGTTCGATACCGACAGCGGTATGTTCCATGCAAACGAGGCATGTGACGGAAAAGGTACACTGACTGTAAAGGACGGAAAAATGACATTCCATGTCAGCCTTGCATCTAAAAATATTTTAAATCTTTTTGTGGGAACCGCAGAGGATGCACAGAAGGATGATGCAGAACTGCTTGAGCCGACGACTGATACAGTGACCTACAAGGATGGTGCGACAGAAGAAGTCTATGGTTTTGACATCCCGGTAGAAGAAGTCGGCAAAGAGTTTGACCTTGCCCTGATCGGTACAAAGGGAAAATGGTACGACCACAAGGTCAGCATCAAGAACCCTGAGAAGCTCGACGAGGCAGAGAGTGAGTCGGAGAGCGAGTCAGAGACTGCTACGGAAGTGGAGTCTGAAACAAAGTAATCGCATAAATAATTCTTGACTTTAAGCTGATACAGCGCTATAGTATACGACAGTGACAGCAATAACGAGGTGAAGTTTACAGGAAAGCGGCAAATGCCCGCCGAAGGAGTAAAACTCTCAGGTCCCCACAGCCGGGGGAAAACTGTAAATGGATCGTTCTCTGGAGACACCTGCAATGCAGGGGCCGAAGGTGCAACGACGCATATGCGTCTGGAATCTCTCAGGCAAAAGGACAGAGTGATGCTTTTTTTACATAGTAGTATTTTTGCGCATGTAAAAGTAAGAGTTACGCTTCTTTTTGGAACGGTCAGCCACAGGTTTGCTGCATAAGTTCTCAAGAAGGAGCGTTTTTATTATGTGGAAGGTAATTAATGAGTTTCTGGTTTCCGTGGATGATTTTGTGTGGGGCATCCCGCTGATGGTGCTGATCCTGGCCGGCGGTATTTTACTGACGACAAGGCTCGGTCTTTTGCAGATGCGTCGCCTCCCACTGGCACTGAAGTGGATGTTCAAAAATGAGGAAGAAGGAGACGGAGAGATCTCCAGCTTTGCAGCACTTTGTACCGCTTTAAGTGCGACAATCGGTACCGGAAATATCGTCGGTGTCGCTACCGCAGTCTGTGCAGGCGGACCGGGTGCGCTGTTTTGGATGCTGGTAGCAGCCTTTTTCGGAATGGCGACGAAGTACGCGGAGGGACTTCTGGCGGTCAAATACCGCGTTGTGGCGGAGGACGGACACAGCCTTGGCGGACCTTTTTACTACATAGAAAAAGGTATGGGATCCAACTGGAAATGGCTGGCGAAGATTTTTGCATTTTTCGGTGTCTGCGTCGGACTGTTCGGAATCGGTACGTTCAGTCAGGTAAACGGTATTTCCAGTGCGGTGCAGAATTTCTTTGATCCGGACAAGGCAAACTGCATTGCGATCCCGTTCCTTGGCTCATATTCCTGGGCGGTTGTGATTTCTTCCTTGATTCTGTCCCTTTGTGTTGCGCTGATCCTGATCGGAGGACTGAAGCGAATCGCGACGGTCAGCCAGATCATTGTACCGTTTATGGCAGTCATTTATTTCGTGTTCAGCATCTGCCTGATCCTGTTTAATATTCGGGAGATTCCGGCAGCGGTTGTAATGGTCGTAAAGGGTGCGTTTAACCCGGAGGCTGTGACCGGTGGTGTGGTCGGCAGCATGATTGTTGCGATGCAGAAGGGTATTGCGCGTGGTATTTTCTCCAACGAGGCAGGCCTTGGAAGTGCTCCGATTGCGGCAGCAGCGGCACAGAGCAAGGAGCCGGTGCGTCAGGGACTTGTGAGCATGACCGGTACATTTATTGATACGATTGTCATCTGTACTCTGACCGGACTTTCCATCGTGCTGACCGGCGCATGGCAGGTAGAGGGACTCGAGGGTGTGCAGGTCACGACCTATGCATTTCAGAACGGTCTTCCGATCCCGGCACAGGTATCGGCATTTGTCCTGATGATCTGTCTCGTGTTCTTTGCATTTACGACGATCCTCGGCTGGGATTACTACAGTGAGCGTTGTCTGGAGTACCTGACCGGTGGCCATAAAAAAACGATTCTGACCTATCGCTGGCTGTATATCTTTGCAGTATTCATCGGACCGTACATGACCGTAAAAGCAGTATGGACCATCGCGGATATCTTTAACGGTCTGATGGCGATCCCGAATATGATCGCGCTGTTTGTATTGAGCGGTGTGGTAGTGAGGGAGACACGCAGCTTTTTCCAGGACGGAAAGCATAAGATGTAAAGAAAATTTCACATATTGTATAATTCAGATAATATCTGCATAAAGAAATTCGGGAATCTGCACGAATCCACTTGACATTTTAAAGGACACTGCTATACTCAAGAAAGAGCTTTTCAGTGCCCATCGAAGCATCGATGAGATAATAGGGAATCAGGTGAAAGTCCTGAACGATCCGGTCACTGTAAGCAGGGAGTGAGACCCCACAGCCATTGCACAGTCCTGTGCGAGAAGGCGGGTCAGGCGATGATCTGCGAGTCAGGAAATCTGCTGGAGAGCTGGTGAACAGCTTCCGAAGAAAGCAGAGATCCGCAGCCGATTGATGACCGTATGAAAGATGTAGTGTACCGAAGTCAATACATAGAACTGTAGCAGGGTTTGCTTCTCCAGAAGGGGAAGCAGATCCTGCTTTTACGTTGCAGGAAATGAAAAAGATTTTTGTATCATAATTACATTAAAGAGGTAAAAAGATATGATATTATTATGAG
>ERZ809224.2726-NODE-2726-length-10477-cov-5.702073_pt1 | contig 10477 bp, 7 predicted proteins | sample MGYA00520513_ERZ809224 | MGnify/ENA primary metagenome ERZ809224 (study PRJEB31576, sample SAMEA3212658) | Homo sapiens | biome: human-gut; feature: human gut; material: fecal | place: Sweden | collected 2012 ...
AAATTATATTCCCACAAACAGCGTTTGTCAAGATAATATTTTGGCAATCAAAATATCATCTTTTTATTACCTCCAGAACCTGCCATCGGCAGCTTCCTTGGGATGCTTGGCAACAATAGAAAGCACGCTGCGCGAACTTTCTATTGTCACAAATTAAAAAAGGCCTGCTCCATGTTTTTACATGAAACCAGGCCTTTCTCGTTTACTTTTTCTTATTACATCCGCCCTGACAATGACTGCAGTCACTGCTGCAAAATTTTCCTCTCCGAAAATCCTGTACTTTTTTTTGCATGATCCACCCTGCATACAGCACGATCACTGCCCCGATTACTACATTTATCACCAGATCAATCCTCCAATCTGATAGACCAGTACTGCCATCATCCACGCAAGCGCCAATTGAAACAGTATCATCATTCCTGTATATTTCCAGGAATTTGTCTCTTTTTTAATTGTACCGATCGTAGCCGCGCAGGGTGTGTACAGCAGACAAAATACCATCAGCGCATAAGCATTAACTGCCCCAAATCCACTTGCATTCAGGTTCTGCACAATCTGTGCCATACCTGCCGCCGAATTGGCATTTCCTACGCCAAACAATACTGCAAAACTGGATACCACTACTTCCTTCGCAGAAAGACCGGATATCAACGCCACAACGATCTGCCACATGCCAAGTCCTGCCGGTTTCATAATAGGAACCAGCCATCTGCCAATCGCCGCTCCAAAACTCTCCGATACATCCTTCACCATGCCGTTCATATTGAAATTCAGAATAAACCAGATGACGATAGATGCCACAAAGATCGTCGTTCCCGCCTTGGTCAGATAATCCTTGACTTTCTCCCAGACATAAATAAAAATTGTTCTCGCATTGGGCGCCTTATATTCTGGCAATTCTATCAAAAGAGACTGGATCTGATTCTTTTTCTTCACACGATTGACTATTCTTGCAATAATAATTGCCATCAACATGCCGATCACATACATGGAAAATGCCGCTGCCGGCGCCGCCTTTCCAAAAAACATATCGGCAAACAGCACATAAATCGGCAGCCTCGCTGAACAGGACATAAACGGTGTGACGAGAATTGTCCGCTTTCTGTCTTCTTCCCGCTCCAGCGCCCTCGTAGCCATGACCGCAGGAACTGTACATCCAAAGCCGAGAATCATCGGAAGAAATGCCTTCCCGGAAAGCCCGACCTTTCCCATAATCCCGTCCATCACATAAGCTACGCGGGCCATATATCCACTGTCTTCCAGAATCGCCAGCGCTAAAAACAGTATAAAAATATTAGGCAAAAATGTCAGAATGCCCCCCACTCCGGCGATAATACCGTCCACAATCATAGAGCGCAGCATATCTGCAGCCCCCACATTGACAAGCAGATCCGATACGCTGTCCGAAAGAAACGAAAGCCCGCTCTCAAATACCCCCTTTAAAAGATCACCTACTGTAAATGTCATGAAAAAAACCAACGCCATAATCCCAAGGAAAATCGGCACTCCGAAAACAGGATGCGTCAAAATGCGGTCCACACGATCTGTCGTATCCGCTTTTCTATGTTTCCTGAAAAACAGGCATTCTTCAACGATCTCTTCTATGTAATCATATTTTTGATTAATAATCTCTTTCTCATAGTTTACTGTCTGCGTCTGCTTCAATACAGGAAGATATCTCTTCTGTACCTCTTCATCCTCCTCGAGCAGCTTAATGGCAATCCATCTGTCATTTACACCTTGCAGACTTTGGGCCGACAACTGACTGCAGATACCGGAAATCTCTTTTTCAATTTTCCCGCTGTAGGTCACCACATGTCCCTTTGGCCCCTCTTCATAATGGTGCTTCACCGCGTGAAGCAGCGTCGCAAGTCCGGTACGCTTTCTGGCCGAGACCGGCACAACCGGAATTTCACCCAACATCTCCGGCAGTCTGTGCAGGTCCAGCTCCATGCCGCGCTCCTCCACAATATCCATCATATTCAGCGCCAGAATTACCGGCTTTCCCAATTCCAAAAGCTGCATGGTTAAATAGAGATTTCTCTCCATAGCTGAAGCATCCACCACATTGACTATTACATCAATATCTTCCTCAAGAATACATTTCCTGGTAACCTTTTCTTCAATAGAATAACATGTCAGGCTGTAAATACCCGGAGTATCTACCAGCTTGATTTTCTGACCTTTATACTGCGTCTCACCTTCTTTTCTCTCAACGGTGACGCCAGGCCAGTTTGCAACCTTCAAATTTGCTCCTGTAAATGCATTGAACAATGTAGTTTTTCCGCAGTTTGGATTACCTGCAAAGGCTACATTAATTGTTGTCTTCATTTGTATACTCCTTCACCAGAATGCCTTTTGCATTTTCTTTTCCTATCGCCCAACGTGCTCCCCGCGCTTTAATAATCAAGGCTCCTGCTTTCTTCTTGTTTAAAACAAAAACCTTTGTGCCTTCAAAAATACCCAAAGCTTCAAATCTTCTGGTCACTGCTTCCGGAAGCTCCAACGCCTCCACCTCGTATTCCCTTCCTGTCCTTCCTTCGTATAATGTCATACGTTCGCTCCCTCTTCTTTCAGTTTAATCTGTCTGGAAACACTCAGCGCAAGCGCCATTTCCGACATCAAAAACAGTATGGAGGTTCCTCCATAGCTGACAAATGGCAGAGTTACGCCCGTAGTTGGAATCAGATTGATAACCACTGCAATATTCAGCACAACCTGAAGCGCGATATGCACAAAAATGCCTGTTACAATCAAAGAACCCAGTAAATCCGGTGCATTTTGTGCGATAAACATCAGCCGATACAGAAGAAAAATAAAAAGCAGCGTCAGTAGTCCTGCACCGAACACTCCCAACTCTTCACAGATAATGGCAAAAATCATATCATTCTGTGCTTCCGGAAGGGAATACAGCTTCTGTGCGCTGTTTCCCAGCCCTTTTCCAAACAGCCCGCCCGAACCGATAGCATAAAGTCCCTGAAGTACCTGATACCCGCCATTATCAGAATATTTTTCCGGATCCATCCATACCAGAACACGATTCAGACGGAAATTATCACTGGCGCCAAGCTGTGCAACCAACATACGCACACTGACCACAGCAAAAGCTAAAATCCCGCCGCCCGCATACAAGAACGGCTTTGTCCTTGGATGCGCCACAAAAATCAATGCCACAGTAATTCCAAGGATAATGAGGCCGGTACTTAAATTTTCCGTAAACTGCCATGCAAGTAAAAAAGTAAATCCGCCAAAACAGCAGACAATCGCCGGCGCTTTAAAACCTCTCATGTTCTTTCCCAATTTTACAATCAGCATCGGAATAAACAGAATAATTGCTACCTTCGCTAGCTCTGCCGGCTGAAAACTCAAAGACCCGACACCCAGCCAACGCTTTGCACCGTTTACCTCGATTCCCACAAATTTTGTTATAAACAGCAGGAAATTAGAAACCACGTATAAAAGCCCCGCAAATTTCACATAGAAATGATAATCAAACTGCGAAGCAAACACTACTCCTACAAGACAGACTGCACTGATCGCCGCCTGCTTACCAAAATAATGCATATCATTTCCATAATTAACCTGTGCGTCATATGCACTTGTACTATAAAGCATAATCAAACCAAAACAGGTGAGCAGCACCACACTGGCCAGCAGGTTATAATCATAATACTGCTGTGTGGAAGCTCTGCTCACCGGTCTGCTCTTCGATTTTTTTATATTCGTACGCGCCATACTTCTTCCCCTATTCAATAAAATCCTTTCCTGCAATTGCAGAATTCCTGATCTTCGCGTAAAACGCCCAAGACGACAGACAAGTCCATTTCATTCACTGTCTTTTGGAATCAAAGACTCCGGTTTTTGTCGGCTTCTTTTTATCATAGCACATTTTTATGTTAATGCAAACCCCATAATAGCACCATTTGAAATTCCCTTCATAAACTGATAGTGAACCTAATATTTTATGGAAAGGAGTACAAATGCAGAACCAAAATGATTGCCGCTGCGGTGACAAAAAGGACTCCTGTCTTGAGACTCTTGTACCAGCTATGGCTTACGTTCCCTGGCAGACCTTCGATAAAGCATTTACACTCAGCCATGCATTTCAGGCAGGCACTATCTTTCCTTGCCTGGAAAAACCATTCTGCGGAAAAGGAGGTAGATGCAAATGAACAACTGCCGCCAGAACAACAATAGTCAATGGAACAATGTATACCAGCGAAACAATCGCTGCCAGCAGAATGACAATTGCAGGCAATCCGGCACCTGTCAGCAGAACAGCAGCTATATGCATAATCACTCCTGTATGCAAAATGACTCCCGCAGTCAAAACAACTCCTGCATGCAGAACAACTCATGCAGTCAAAACACTGCACTGCAAAAAAATGATAACTGCAGACAGGAAATGAACTGCCAAAGGGCTGATGAATGCCAGAAGAAAAATACCTGCCCTTTACTTGACAGCAGCCCAGGATGCAGCTTTCCTGAGCCTCGTATGGAAAGCACACGTATCTGGCGTGAAAAGCCTGATCTGGATTGCCTTATGAAAGAAATTAACGAATGCAGTTTTGCAGTGAATGACATGCTCCTCTATCTGGATACCCACCCATGCGACGAGAACGCTCTCGCCTATCTTATGGAACACAAAAACCGCCGTATGGCCGCACTGAAAGAGCATGCTAAATATTACGGCCCTCTTACCATCGATACGGCCGATGACGAGGCCAGCCGAAGCTTTATGTGGGTGGAGACGCCCTGGCCATGGGAAGGAGGGAACTGTTGATTTATGTGGAATTATGAAAAAAGATTACAGTATCCGGTAAATATCAAAAATCCAAACGGCAAAATTGCACAGATTATCATGAGTCAGTACGGCGGTCCGGACGGCGAAATCAGTGCTTCCATGCGATATCTCTCACAGAGATTTTCCATGCCAAACCGCAAACTAATGGGGATATTGAATGATATAGGAACCGAAGAACTCGCCCACCTCGAGATGGTTTCCACCATCGTCCACCAGCTCACCCGAAGTCTTTCCGTGGAGGAAATCGAAAAGTCCGGGCTTGCTCCTTATTATGTGGATCACACGGTCGGTATCTGGCCGCAGGCGGCAGCGGGAATCCCTTTTAATACCTGCGAATTTCAGTCCAAAGGTGACGCCATTACGGATTTGTTTGAGGATATGGCAGCAGATGCTGCGCTTTTGTAAAATCAACGTTAATGTATCTGCCGCAGGCAGCCCTTAAACAGACAATATCATAAGAGCAGGCGGAATAAATCCCGCCTGCTCCATGTACCGACATTCAGCCTCGCTGCCGTTTGCCGTCTTTATTTTTTCTTATACTTAATTTTCTTGCCTGCACTCTTCATGCCCTTCTTAATCTTCTGAAGATTCTTAGAAGATATCTTCTTTGGAACATAAACAGTCGCGGTTGCTTTGATTCCCTTAAATGCATTGCTTCCGAACTTCGGCGCTTTTTTGCTCTTAAAGGTGATTTTCTTAAGCTTGCTGCACTTATAGAAGCTCTTAGAACCAATCTTGGTAATATTAGCGCCAATTACAACCTTTGTGATCTTCTTGTTGCTCTGGAATGCCTTAGCGCCAATCTGAGTCACTTTAAAGGTAAATCCATCTTTCGTTACAGTAGAAGGAATTGTAACTGTGCTCTTCTTCTTCGCCGTACCTACAACTGCAACCGTGCCGTTCTTTGCATCCGATTTTGTCACTTTATAGATCAGACCGCTGCTTGCCGTAAATTTCGTTCCCTTAGCCGGAACTATCGGCTGTTTTTTCAGAGCTGCCTTTGTATCCGCCAGTGCTTTCAACGCTGCGTCTACTTCCGCCTGACTTGCATTTGCATCTGCAAGTACAGCTTCCGCCTTGCTCAGCGCCGCCTTAAAGGCATTTACACTCTCAGATGTATAACTGTTCAGGTCTACTTTCTTTGCATCTGCAACTGCAGAAGTCAGTTTTGTGACATCCGGTTTTACAATTACAGGTTTTTTCACAAGCTTATCCTTTGCATCTGCAAGCGCTTTCAGAGCTGCATCTACCGCCGCCTGATCTGCACCTTCATCTGAAGCTGCTGCCTTTGCATCTGCAAGCGCCTGCCTGAATGCTTCCGCAGTCTCTGCTGTGTACTCATCAAGGTTAAGCTTTTCAGCTTCTTCGATTGCTGTCGTCAGCTCACCGCGTTCTACCTTTATTACAAGGGCACCCTTTGCTTCTGCAAGCGTCTTCAGTGCTTCATCAATATCCGCCTGAGTAGAAGCCGCATTTTGGAAAACTCTCTGCGCATTGGTAAGAGCCAGTCTGTAAGCGCGTGCACTGTCATCCGTATAGCCGCTCAAATCTAACTCTGCCGCCTCTTTAAGCGCTGCATCGTCTGCATTCTTTCTCAAAGCTGTCTTTGCTGCGTTGAGCGCTTCCAGCGCGCTTTCCAGCTCCGCCTCTTCCGCACGTGCGTCCGCAAGCGCATCCTTTGCTGCCTGAAGTGCACTCTGGAATGCTTCTGCTGACGCCTCCGTATAATCTGCTGCAGTCACCTTTTCAGCTTCTTCAATCGCACTGTTCAGTGCAGAATCATCCGGTCTCACATAGACAACAAGCGCTGCTTCTGCTTCATAGAGTGCATCCGCTGCGGCATCCACTTCCGCCTGTGTCGCTTCTTCATCGGCAAGAACTGCTTTTGCAGCATCCAAAGCCGCCTTATACGCAGCCTCACTTGCTTTTGTATAATTGCCGGTATCCTTTTCCCTGCCTGCCAGTTCTGCAAGCCAAGCAGTATCCGGTACTTTCACAAGACCCTCCGCCGCATTGCGGAACTGTACTGCAAGTGTTGTGTAATCTGCATCCTCATTATTCTCAAGCGCGCTTCTCAATGCCTCATAAGCTGTCGTATATGCCTGCGCACTTGCTTCGGTGCAGCCTTCCACATTTACTTCCTTATACTGATCGAAAACAGTCTGCGCATCTTCCTTTGCAAATCCGCCGTAAACATTCAGTTCTGCAATGGTTCCATGCTTGCCTAAACTGTCTGCTTTTGCATCCAGAAGAACTATCTTAATCTTCTTTGCCTTGATCGGAGCAAAAACCGCCTCCTTCTCATCCATTGTATCCGCCCAGGTTCCATTTTCCACAACAGTGGTTTCATTGCCCTCTTCATCCGTAACAACGATATTATATTCCAGGATACGTCCATTTGCACTGCTCTGTCTCGGCAGGTAAGTCAGCTTGTAAAGTACGGTTGGATTTTCCAGTGTAAGCTCAAACCAGTGATTATGGCTGTCTGTGATAACATCCGGCTGTGCCCAGTCTGTATGCCAGAAGGTGCTGCTGTCGCCGTCAATTGCATTTCCTACAGGTCCTTCAACGCTGTGTGCCGTACACGCATCCGCTGTCAGCTCGCTCTGAGGAACAACCTTGTCGTAGCTTTCTATCTGTGTGCCCTGCTGTGCTACATTTTTCACTACGACATCATCAATCAGACCCTTAAAGCTGTTTGTCTTACTTCCGATACGCTCAACCGGAAGAATCAGCGTAGAAGTGATGGCGCCTGTTGTCTTTGTCTCTTTGTCCATAGAAGCAGCGGAGACAAACTCATTGTCTACGTAAAGCTCTGCTCTGTCCTTATAACCATTGATCGTCAAATATACCCAGCGATTTCTTGGAAGCTTATAGTCAAAGGAATAATCATAGCCTTCTCTTGAGAAACCGACCTTACCTGTACCTGTCTGTACTGCCTTGATTGCATAAGTACCAAACTGTGTGGATGTTTCGCAGAGAATCTGCTCTTCACTTCCGCTGTCTCCATCTCGTTTTACCCACATGGAGATGCTGTTGGTCGGCCCTACCATATCAACAGGTGTCTCCACATAGCTCTCTCCGCCTTTCAACTGCAATGCATTGCCGTTCTTTCCTGCTGCGGAAGCTACATTCTTCTTATCCACAACGTCATAGCTGTTTCCGGAGCTGTCCTTCATCGTATCTTCATCGAAGGTATAATTCATGACAGTCTCAGATTTGGATGCTGTCTCGTGATATGGATTTGTGTTCGGCGCTGTAGAAACTTCAGAGGCAACTTCGTTCATCTCTGCGTATGTTCTGTCTGTTCCCTCTCCCCACATCTTCTCACTCAGAGAAGGCAGCGGCTGGAAGAAACGGTCAAAAACGTCGTACTCGGAAATACCGTTGGCACGCGTATCAATCTGGTCATTCCAGATAGCGTAGGTGCCGCCGAGAATCTGATCATCACCTGCTTTAAAGGTAGTTCCGCCGAAATTGTTCGGAACCCAACTGTTGTACAGATACTGCGCGTTCAGATAATCGGAATAGTAACCTGCGGAAGGTACGATATAAAGATAGCCGTCCAGAGTATTGATCATGTCATAACCCAGGTTGTACATGCTGGTTGGGTTGGCATAACCGGTACTCCAGATGTTAAGCTGTACATCCTTGGATGCAACCGGAGTTGTACCGGACTTGTTGGAAAGGCTGCCCCACATACGAACGGTACGGCCTGTACCCTGTACAAACTCAATCATTTGATTTGAGAAATTACGGAAAGCTTCGTTGCCGCCCTGTCCATGGAACTCATCCGTTCCGATATGAACAGTAGTTTCTTCATCAAATACAGGATCATCTCCTGTAAAGTAATCATTCCAGATACTCTTTGCCAGCTCAATCGCTTCCGGATTGGTAACATCCAGTTCCTCAATCAGATATTTGTGGCTACCGCCCAGAGCTTTCGTCATATATTCCTGGAATACTCTTGTAATTCCCAGTGCATGAGCCGGCATATCAAACTCCGGAATAATACTTACACCTATTTTTCTGCTGTCCTTGATAAAGGAGCGGAACTCATCCTTTGTGTAGTAAACATCTGTAGAAGTCAGAGATACGCCCTCGTCATTTTTCAGGCTGGACTCCAGACGGAAGCCTGAATATGCATTCTCAATCGCTTCCTCCATCGTCTCGTAATCCTCAAGGAAAATCAGGTTATCGCTCAGATGCAGATGGAAATTGTTCATCTTATACCATGCCAGATTCTTTGCAAATTCTTTGACGGTATCAAGCTCAAAGGATTTTCTTCCCACATCCAGCATGAATCCGCGCACTTCGTACTTCGGATAATCTCTTATGATGCCCTTTGGAATTGTTGTCTCATTCTGCTTCAAAATCTGCAGAATACTGATAACGCCCCAATATGCGCCTGTCGCGTCCAGAGCTTCTACAGCCGCACTGTCACCAATAGTAATGATGTAGCCTTCTTTTCCAAGTCCCTGATCCGAAGATCCAAGCGTCAGATAAAAATCACCTGCTGCTGCATCATCGGCCGTACCTTTTACTGCCTGGATTTCTTTGCCGGTAATATCCTTGTAATCTGCAGCAAACTGGCTTGCCGTATCCTCCAGCCCATCGCCGTACACAATTTTGCTGCTGTCAGTGATTGCAAAGTCACCAGTCTCACCATGCCACTCCTGAAGTGCAGGGATGACATCCGGTTTTGCATTGGCATCTGCTCCATCTGTATATCTGCCCGGAACCTCAATCGTAAATTCTGCAGACTGTGCACTTTCCGTGCCGTCACTTACTTCATAGAAGCCCTTTACCGTCTTTGTCTGAAGCGGTGCATAAATCGTACCGTCGCTGCCGATTACCTGCTCGTAATCCGCCTGAAACTCTACAGTATACCCATCCGGAACCTGAGGCATTGCAATTTTTGTATCGCCTGCAGCTACGGTAGGCGCCGTGATATCCGCCATAATTTTCTCTAAATCTGTTCTTGTATCAGGAAGCGCTCCCTCATAAACCTCAAACTCAAATACAGAAACGGTATTCCACGTTATTCCTTCGGAGTTTGCATCGTAAGAATTAATGTTCAAGCGAACATATTTTCCCGTCACCGTCTCATTCAGTGTAATCTCCTGCCGGAAATCTGAAGGCGCTGTCGTGGAGCTCCACACATTGTTCCATTCCGTTCCATTATCGGACACAGCAATGGCATAATCCGTAGGATTACGTCTCTCCCACTCAATCACAAAGCTTTTCATAGTCTGAGCTTCATCCCATGCAAGCTGCAGCCACTTTGCTCCCGCAGATGTATCACTGGCCCATCTGCTTTCAGGCTTTGTACCTCGCTCAATGATTCCATCATTGGCTTTTACTGCGGTAAAATCATTTGTCTCCCAGTCAGAAGCCGTAGCTGTAGCTGATAAAGCTATGTTATCACCGTCCGCTGCTTGTGCCTCCAACGCCGGAAGCTGTACAGAACCCAGCAGCATGCATACAGTCAAAAGCCAGGCTCCGCCCTTTTTCAGTTTCTTTTTCAACATAAACTTCCTCCTCTCAGTTTTATTGTCATCTTTTACCCAAAGATATAATTCATCGTATCATATTTTTGTTGAAAAGTCTACATTTTCATCCTATAGTTCAAAAATTGCTGTAAATTATGCACATATCCCTAATATTATTTCT
>ERZ809224.2727-NODE-2727-length-10476-cov-45.152481_pt1 | contig 10476 bp, 10 predicted proteins | sample MGYA00520513_ERZ809224 | MGnify/ENA primary metagenome ERZ809224 (study PRJEB31576, sample SAMEA3212658) | Homo sapiens | biome: human-gut; feature: human gut; material: fecal | place: Sweden | collected 2012 ...
GGCCGGGAGAGAAAAGCTGAAAATCACAGAGATGCGTATTCCATCCAAAGGGGAGATTGTTCGGACAGATACCGCCCATAAGGGCGAAATTGTCATCCTTCCCAGCGACAGCTTGAGATTAAACGATATATTGGGGGACAAAACCCAACTTCCTCGTGAAATGTGGAGTGATGTTCCCTTCCCTATGCTGCGGACGACGATTACGCCAAAAACGGCAGAGCAAAGAGACCGGTTGCTGGACGCTCTTACGCAAATTGCGGATACTGACCCGCTTTTGCACTACGAGGTGGATTCCACCACCCATGAGATCATTCTTTCTTTTTTGGGTCGGATGCAGTTGGAGGTTGTTTCCGCTTTGCTGACGGAAAAATACAAGATTGAAACAGCAGTGAAGGAACCCACCGTCATTTATTTAGAGCGGCCGCTCAAAGTGGCCAGTCACACCATCCATATCGAGGTGCCGCCTAACCCGTTTTGGGCATCTATCGGACTGTCTGTTACACCGCTCCCGCTTGGCTCCGGTGTAAAATACGAGAGCCGGGTTTCCCTGGGATACCTGAACCAGAGTTTTCAAAACGCTGTCATGGATGGTATCCGTTACGGTTTGGGGCAAGGCTTGTGTGGCTGGAACGTAACGGACTGTAAGATTTGCTTTGAATATGGACTTTACTATAGCCCGGTCAGTACGCCGGCGGACTTCCGCTCATTGGCCCCGATTGTATTGGAACAGGCATTGAAGAAATCTGGGACGCAGTTGCTGGAACCTTATCTCTCCTTCACCCTCTATGCGCCCCAGGAATACCTTTCCAGGGCTTATCATGATGCGCCGAAATACTGTGCCACCATCGAAACGGCCCAGATAAAAAAGGATGAAGTTGTCTTTACTGGCGAGATTCCCGCCCGTTGCATACAGGCATACCGTACTGATTTGGCCTTTTACACCAACGGGCGGAGCGTGTGCCTGACGGAACTGAAAGGGTATCAGGCCACTGTCGGCGAGCCAGTCATCCAGCCCCGTCGTCCAAACAGCCGTTTGGATAAGGTGCGCCATATGTTCAGTAAGATTCCTTGATACGCCACAGCAAGGATGGTTATTGCATTTCCCTGCCTTTCGTGGTAAAATGTAGTTGTAAACCACCAGAGAAAACAACAACCCTGCTACCCCCCGTTATCACCACCGATAACAATTTGATAACAGCCCATCGTATAGGCTGGATAATATGGACACATCAAATAATCAAAAAAATGAGGTATCAAATTTATGAAGCAAAATCCGTTAAACACGATGCCCAACAACGAGTGGGAGTGACTGGAAAATATTGGCAATTCCCGCATGAACCCCCTTGTCATAACTGCATTTTCCAAGCTTTATCGCCCCTGGGGCTGCAATTTGGCAATGGGATCATGATTTCAAAAGCAAAGAGCTGGCTGATTCGTGAAAATCAGTCAGCTCTTTTCCATTTGTCCCCGCAGAACAGCTTCCCCCTCTCCGCCAGCGGCATAACCGCTGGCGCGGCGGAAGCGGATAGAAAACTACTATGAAAAAATCCGCTCTGGCAAGCAGGAAAAGCCGTTTCACGAAATTATCCTGCAAGTGGGCAACAAGGACGACATGAGCGCCGACAGCGCCGAAGGACGGCTGGCGGCGGATTTCTCCGCTGACCCGGAGGAAATTCTGCCGGAGGCCGGGACGCTGGAGAGCGCCAAGTCCTACCGGGAGAAAAAGGCAAAGCCCCTGCTGGCGAAGATCGTCAAGGTGCTGCGCTCCCTGTTCCGCAAGTACATCGATCTAAAAGGGAAGTTTGACCGTCTGCAAGGGGACTATGACCGGGTGCGGGAGGGCAACGCCCGTCTGTCTGACCGCTTGATGGAGGTGAAGATGGAAAACAAAAAACTGCGGCAGATCTCCGCCGACTATACACGGGTCAAGCGGGTCTTTGGCCCGGAACAGGTGGAGGCGGCGGTGGAGGCCGACAAGCAGAGGGAACAGGCGGAGAAGGGCCGCAAGCGGCCCCGGCGCTCCCTTGACCGGGGAGGGCGGTAAATAAGCAAGATATAGTAAAAGACACCGTTGCCAAATATTCGGCAACGATGTCTTTTTTATTTATTTTTTCATGAGTGGAGCGCCTATATTCCACGCCTGTCCGACCTTTTCTCCAATGGCATAATAGCCGTTCTGGAACTGATCGAACACAAAAGCATTTAACTTTACCGGATCAACCCTGCCCTTGTCATCCAAGACATCTTCATCAGCAAGAACACCAACAATCTCTCCGATGACATGATGGCCGTAAACCTCCATTTTATCCTCGACCACTCTACACTCCAGCGTCAGAGGAAATTCCTCCACAATAGGAGCGTCAACCTTTTTGCTCTTTACTGCCGTCAACCCTGTGCGCTCGAACTTATTTGACATTTTATTCCCGGTGGCAATGCCAAAGAAGTCCGCCGCCTCAATGTGGGGAATGTCGGCAATACTGAGTGTAAATGCCTTACGCTTTTTGATGTTTTCGGACGTTTTATGATCTTCTCCAATATTAAGAGAAACCATATTTTCCGCACAAATGCCGCCCCATGCCATATTCATCACATCAACCACATCGTTGTCTCCGTAGGTAGAAATCATCAATACCGGCATAGGAAACAGGTAGGGTTTTACGCCTAAATCCTTTTTCATAAGAATAACCTCCGTTTTGGATTTGGATTGACTTTCCTAAACTATCTATTTATAATTATAGCGTGTAGCAGAAATATTACAAGTACTGTCAAGAAATATAGGTGCTTTCTTTTGAGGAAGTGTTAAAATGTCTCTAAAATATATCGAAAAGTCCAATTTTGAGGATACCGGCTTTAGCTATACAATGTCTCTCATCAGCGGCAAACATAAAATGGTAATCCTATATTGCTTAATGGAATTTGAGCCGGTGAGATTTAATGAAATGAAAAGATATTTGGGAAATATCACAGACAAGACATTAAGCAATAATTTAAAGGAGCTGGAAAACGACAGACTGATTATTAGAAAAGAGTATCCTCAAATACCGCCTAAAGTGGAGTACTCCCTATCCCCAAGGGGAAAATCACTTATGGAGGTTTTAGATCAGTTATGTCTATGGGGAGAAGAAAACCGAATTTAGTTTTAACGGCGGCACGATAGCAAACCCGGTTAGGGCCGTCAATGGTCAGGATGAACGGCGCACAAGTGCGCCGCCATTGACCGCCCCGCCCGGTCTTGCTTTAGGGTAATCAAGGCGGGCAAGCCCCAAGGGTGCTTGCCCGCCTCCTTTGATTTTGGGCGGGGCCGGTAATCGAATTGCGTCCCATGGTGGGATTGATTTCCGCCGGGGGTGGAAATCAATCCCCTATTGCCTGGGAGCGTTTGCGCTCCCAGGCCGGGGTCGAAATGGGTCTCGATTCGAGACCCATTTCGACAGAAACTTACATCAAATTGAGGGGAGTTTTGAGTATGGCCGTTTGTGGCCTGAAACCCTTGCAATTTCTCGGTTTTTGTGATACTATTTTGATACTAAGAAAACGAACTGCCCCAAATAAGCAGGCAAAATATTAACATATTTGCGAATGTTTTGCCTGCAAAATCACCCAAAATACACTCCCATATACTTGAATTTGCCGAGTGGGAGTGATTTCACACCCTCGAAGAACCGGATACAGCTGCTATTGAGGAGGATATACCGACCTTGCAGCAAGGCAAGAAGTGATTGCACGCCGCCCGTAGGGAGAATGATTCCCTGCGGGCGGCGGTTTTGCTTTTTGATACTCATGATTTTGTGAGATTATCTTGAATGTTCGTGCCCGCTATGCTATAATAAAAATGAATTCGACAACGAATGGAGATTTCGTTATGCTGGTTAGCTATGATAAGTTATGGAAAATGCTGATAGATAAGAAGATAAATCGTACAGATTTGAAGGAACACGCGGGAATCAGCTTTAATATACTCGCAAAAATGGGACGGAACGAGTTTGTTTCGATGGAAAGCCTTTATAAAGTATGTACGGCACTGAACTGTGATGTTGGCGATATAATGGAGTTTACGAACAATGAGCATGATTGATTATGTCACAACAGCGACAACAAAATATATCGAACAGATGCCAAAAGCACAACGAAAAAAGTACGGTCAATTTTTTACGAGTAAAGAAACGGCTGTATTCATGGCGGAACTGTTTGATTTGCAATCCGTTTCAGGGCCGGTTTCAATTCTTGACCCCGGTGCTGGTTCGGGCATTCTATCAACCGCGTTGATTGAGCGGATGCAGCGTGTCGCTTCAATTACTAAAATCGAATTGGTTTGCTACGAGAGTGACACGAATATCTTGGAATTGCTTCGCTCAAATTTGGACTGGGTTTGTGACCACGCTACAAAGAAGATAGAATATAAAATCATATCGGATAACTATATTCTCTCTCAAGTCGCTGACTACAATCATATGTTATGGGAATCTCCAAATCCTACTAAATTTGATTGTGTTATTGGGAATCCTCCCTACATGAAAATTCCGAAGGATGCACCAGAAGCTTTAGCAATGCCAGATGTCTGCTATGGAGCGCCTAACCTGTATTTTCTATTTGCCTCAATGAGCTTGTTCAATCTGAAGGACGCTGGCGAGATGGTCTATATTATCCCGCGCTCTTGGACTTCGGGTGCTTATTTCAAAAAATTTCGGCAGAAATTTCTTGATGAGGGAGCTTTGGAACATATCCATTTGTTTGCAAGTCGTGACAAAGTGTTTAAGAAAGAAAGTGTTCTCCAAGAAACCATCATTATAAAGGCAAAAAGAACAGCGGTAAAGCCCCAAAATGTCACAATTACAACTACGCAGAGTAACGCTGATTTTTCTCAAAAAACGGTCTTTCATGTTCCCTATGATACGGTTGTAAGTGGAGAGGACAAATATGTATATTTGACGACAAATGCCGAGGAGGTCGAAATTCTAAAGAGACTGAATCGGCTGCCTGATACTTTACCAAGCATAGGTCTCAAAATGAAAACCGGCTTAACCGTTGACTTTAGAAATCGTGAAGCACTGAGAGATCATGCGGAAGCGAAGGCCGTTCCTTTGTTCTATTCTCAACACATTAAGGGCGGCAAAGTTGAGTTTCCGATTGGCAAAGAAAGCGAATACCTTGTTACGGAACAAAATGGGCTCTTACAGAAAAATTCAAACTATCTTTTTGTCAAACGGTTTACAGCAAAGGAAGAACATCGGAGACTGCAGTGCGGTGTTTATTTGGCTCGCAAGCACCCGGAATATGACGAAATCAGCACACAGAACAAGATTAATTTTATATGCGGCCAGCATGAATTATCTGAGTGCGTTGTATATGGCCTGTATGTGCTGTTTAATTCCACACCGTATGACTGTTACTATCGAATTCTGAACGGTTCCACGCAAGTCAATTCTACCGAGATCAATTCGATGCCGGTGCCTCCGATGAACATGATTGAGGCTATGGGCAAGGCGTTGATTCGGAGCAAAGATATGTCGGAAGCTTCTTGCGACAATATTTTAAGGAGCTTTATATGAGTAAGTTATCAGATGCAAAAGAAATTTTGAATGCGCTGCAAGTCCCGACAAAGCAGCAGAACGGAATGTGTTGCTGTGTTTTACTGGCGATGGCAGGGCTTACGGAAGAACTTCCTTGGTCTGAGGCCACAAATAATTGGATTCGGATACATGATGTGATTGCTTTTGCCAACAGCAATTATGGTATGACCTATGCGGAGAACAGCAGAGAAACTTTTCGCAAGCAGGCGATGCATCACTTTAGAAACGCTGCGTTCATTGAGGATAATGGCAAAGCAACAAATAGTCCAAATTACCGCTACCGCCTGACAGATGAAATGCTCCGCCTAATTCAGAGCTTTGGACAGAATATGTGGAATGAGCGGCTATCCACATTCCTTGAACACCATGATACCCTTGTTGAAATTTATGCTTCTAAGCGGACTATGCGGAAGATGCCGGTGAAAGTCAATGGAGCGGATTTTACATTCTCCCCTGGAAAGCACAATCAGTTGCAGAAGGCGATTATCGAAGAATTTGCGCCGCGCTTTGCTCCAAATTCGGAATGCCTCTATGTTGGAGATACCATTGAAAAGGATTTGGTCAAGAACGAGGCCAAACTTCGCCAGCTTGGCTTCGCCATTACATTGCATGATAAGATGCCGGATGTGGTCCTCTACTCAGAGGAGAAAAACTGGTTGTATTTTATTGAGTCAGTGACATCTGTTGGGCCAATGGAGCCAAAACGCATCAAAGAGATTGAGGAAATGACCGCCGATGTGACAGCGGGGAAAATCTATGTAACTGCTTTCCTTGATTTTAAGACATTCAAGAAATTCTCTGAGGCACTTGCTTGGGAAACGGAAGTTTGGGTTGCGGATATGCCAGATCATATGATCCATTTGAACGGTGATAAATTCTTAGGACCAAGAAAATGAAAGGGTGTGAACAAATGATACGCTTAGTAAAAGCGACGATAAATAGGTATAAGTGCATAGAAAAAGAACAGTCTTTTAATGTCGAAGACAATATTACTGTTCTGGTTGGCATGAATGAATCCGGTAAAACTTCTATTTTGGAGGCACTATCAAAAGCAAATTACTTTGAGGATGATGATGGCTTCAAATTTAATGCGACCCACGATTATCCCAGAAAGCAAAAAAAGTTAATGGATAAAAGTGGCGTTATACCGGAAGCTGTAAAATTACAGTACGAAATTGATAACAAATTAAAAGCCACTATTGAGGAAGATGTTGGCGTGGTAATTCAATCCACTCAATTTTCTTTTACTCGCAAATACGATAACAGTAAACTGTGGACAGTTTCGTTTGTGGATAAAAACGCTTTCGTTAAAGCAAAAGCAAAATCGTTTGGCATTAAAAGCAAAGAACTAATTGAAGCTCTTACAAAAGTATCAAACGCTTCGTCATTTGATGCCTTTGTAAAAGGACAATCTGCTGAAATAGATGCTGCAATTCTTGAACAGATAAAGTCCCTAAAGAAGTATTTTGAAAATAAGAATAATTGGGATAATTGCATTGATGAATATATCACTATTACTTATCTTGTACCCAATTTGCCAAAATTCATGTACTATGATGACTACTATATGCTTCCAGCGCGTGTTTCTCTCAATAATATTGCATCAAATTCCAATGCTACAAGTTCAGATAAAACAGCAAAAGCGTTGCTTGAATTGGCTGATATTGATATAAACAAAGTGATTAAATCCACAAATTATGAAGAGTTTATTGCGGAATTGGAAGCAACTCAATTAACAATAACCGATGAGCTTTTTAAGTATTGGACAACAAATAAAAATCTTAAGATACTGTTCAATATTGACAAGGTTGAGCAGACGGATAATAGAAATAACACAAGAATAGTAGATCATGTGTTGGATATCCGTGTTCAGAATCAGAGAAGTGGTGTCTCGTTGCCCCTATCCAACCGAAGTAAGGGATTTAACTGGTTCTTTTCCTTCCTTGTGTGGTTTATGAAAATTCAAGAAAACAGGGATGATACCTATATCCTTTTGTTGGATGAGCCTGGCTTGAACTTACATGCAAAGGCTCAAAATGACTTGTTAAGATTTCTCTGTGATCTATCCGGTAACTATCAGATTATTTACACAACACATTCTCCGTTTATGATAGAAACCGAAAAGCTCAATCAAGTCAGAACTGTGTTGGAGAAAGATGACGGTACACATATCTCTGAGAGCGTTCAAGAAAAAGATCCGAATACGCTATTTCCCTTACAAGCTGCTTTGGGATACGATTTAGCACAGATTCTTTTTGTGGCAAAGAAAAACTTGCTTGTCGAGGGCATTGCAGATCTAACATATTTGACCATCATTTCCAATATGTTGAATGAAAGTAATCGTGCATGCCTCAAAGATGATGTTGTGATTGTGCCGACAGGTGGAGCAGATAAAATAGCGACATTCGTATCTTTACTGCGTGGAAACGAGCTGAGTATGGTTTGTTTGTTAGATACATTTACAGATAAATCGGCACAGGCTCGCTTGAACAATTTGACGGCACAGAATATAATTAAAGACAAGAAGATTGTGTTTTATCATGATATACTGAACAGGAAATTTGCGGATGTAGAGGATATGTTTTCCGTTGATGATTATTTATGCCTGTATAATGGAGCATTTGGAAAGAATATTTGCAGAACAGATATTGATGATAAAACGCCTATATTGACGCAGCTAAAGAAATTGAACGGCGGCAAAGACTTTAATCACTACACACCAGCAAACTATTTAGCAAAAAATGTGTCTTCGATTACTTTGTCAGACGAAACGATGGGACATTTTGAAAATCTATTTCAAGTACTTAATAAGCTGTTTTAATCACAGTTTCTATTAACTGCCCCGTGGCAACACCATGGCAACAAAAAATCAGATAGCCCAAACTATCTGGATAATGAAAACAATACAAACACTCTGAGCCAAATCCCATAAGCAAATCCGTTTAGAATATGCCTAACAGGAGCGAGTGGGAATGATCCAAACGAACCGCAAGTCCTCTTTGACCGGGACTTGCGGTTCTATTTTGCTCCGCCGAAAGGGGTGGATTTGCAAGTAAATTTATGATGTGCTCCTTCAGAATTCTTATATTATCAATAATGTGTGCGGCTCAAAAGATAAAAGAGGGGGATAGTAAAAATGATCTGGATCGCAATTATTATTTTAGCAATTATAGTAATTGCATTTATAGAAGCAGCTAAAAAAGAACAGCAATATAACAAATTAGAATCTGAGGTTTTAAAGACGCTGGGGCTTTCTAATTGGGATGACATTTCATATTTTGACGAACATGTAACTGTAAAGAGTCGCCAGACACTGGAGAAATATGACGATATTAAGTTCTTTAAAGAAAACAAAGAAATGGCGGAAAATGCAGAAAAAATAATTGGAAGAAAAAACGAGATGACAATTGTGGCGAGAAAGTTTCTTGAAAGCAATGAATATGAATCACATCCTCAGTATGCGCGAATTGTGAAGCAAATTGACGCGCTTTTAAAAAACGCCGGTGCTTTTAGAATCAAAGTAAGCTATATATCATCAGCCGGAAAGGATTTAGGTTCAAAAACAATTGCCGTAGATCAATATGACATAGAACGATTCCAGGAAGATCCCGCCTTGCTTATGGAAAAGGAGGATACCGATGAATAACCGTCTCTATCTCGATCTCCATGTGCTGCAAACCGTTCCGCCCAGCTGCGTCAACCGCGACGATACCGGCAGCCCCAAGACCGCCGTCTATGGCGGCGCCACCCGGGCCAGGGTGTCCTCGCAGGCGTGGAAGCGCGCCATCCGCCTCATGTTTGAGGATATTCTGCCGTCCGACAAAGTGGGGCAGCGCACCAAAAAGATAGTGGAAATGGTGGCGGAGGAGATCGCCGCGCTGGCGCCAAACTCCGACGCCGATCCGGTCGAACTGGCCGAGAAGGCGCTCAAAGACGCCAAAGTGGAAGTGGCGCCTGGAAAGGGGAAGGACATCGCGGAGGCAAAGGCGCTGTTCTTTATCAGCAGGGCGCAGGCAAGGGCGCTCGCCGCTCTGGCCGTGGAGGGGTGTGCCGACAAGGCAAGGCTGCAAAACGCCCTCAACGCCGCCCCGTCTGTGGATATGGCCCTGTTTGGCCGCATGGTCGCCAGCGACCCCACGCTCAACTGCGACGCTGCGGCCCAGGTGGCCCACAGCATCTCCACCCACCGGGTGCAGAACGAGTACGATTACTTCACCGCCATAGACGACCGCGCACCCGAGGATAACGCGGGCGCCGGCCATCTGGGCACGGTGGAATACAATTCCTCCACCCTGTACCGTTACGCCACCGTGAACGTGCGGGAACTGGCAAAGCACCTGGGCAGGGAGGACGCCGTCTGCGCCGTGCGGGCGTTTGCGGAAGCCTTCATCCGCTCCATGCCCACCGGCAAACAGAACACCTTTGCCAACCGCACCCTGCCGGATGCCGTCTATGCCGCCCTGCGGGCCGACCAGCCCGTCAACCTGTGCGGGGCCTTTGAGCGGGCGGTGCCGCCCTCCCCCGACGGATATGTGGCCGCCTCGAAGGACCGGCTTGTCCGCCATGCGCAGCAGCTCTACGAGGATTTTGCCGGGGAGCCGCTCGCGGCCTTTTCGGTGGGCAAGGGGCTGGAGCGCCTGGCGGAGCCCCGGCCGCTGCCGGAGATGCTGGAGGCGCTTGCGCAGGCCGTCTCCCGGCTGCTGGATGAAACCGAGGTGTCGTGATGGCCACGCTGTTGCTGCGCCTGGCGGCGCCTCTGCAATCCTGGGGCATGGATTCAAAATTTGAGACGAGAAAGACCGGCCGCGAGCCCACAAAGAGCGGCGTCGTGGGCCTGCTGGCGGCCGCCTGCGGCATCGGACAGAGGGCGCTCATGACCACCAGCGTCAGCACGGAGGAAACAATG
>ERZ809224.2737-NODE-2737-length-10433-cov-19.395163_pt1 | contig 10433 bp, 8 predicted proteins | sample MGYA00520513_ERZ809224 | MGnify/ENA primary metagenome ERZ809224 (study PRJEB31576, sample SAMEA3212658) | Homo sapiens | biome: human-gut; feature: human gut; material: fecal | place: Sweden | collected 2012 ...
ACGACCCTCAGGCTGACCAGATCACCACCCATTTTGAATACCACTCCATGGAGGAAAACCTTCTGAAGCTGGACATGCTGGGTCACGATGACCCCACCATGATCCGCATGATGGAGGACATGACCGGTATCGACGCCAAGACCATCCCGCTGGACGACAAGGACACCATGTCCATTTTCATCTCCTCCAAGGTGCTGGGCTATGAGGACGACAAGATTCTCGGCCCCACCGGCGCCGTCGCCATTCCGGAGTTCAACACCCGCTTTACCCGCGGCATGCTGATGGACACCATGCCCACCCGGTTTGATACGCTTCTGCGTCTGTCCGGCTTCTCCCACGGCACCGACGTGTGGCTGGGCAACGCCAAAGACCTGATTACCTCCAAAACCGCCACCGTTGATCAGGCCATCGGCTGCCGTGACGACATCATGCTCTACCTGATCTCCTGCGGAATGCCGGAAAAGCGCTCCTTCAAGATCATGGAGGCCGTGCGAAAAGGCAGAGGTCTGCCCGAAGGCGCGGAGGAGGAAATGAAGGCCGCAGGCGTACCGGAATGGTACATCGGCTCCTGCAAAAAGATCAAGTATCTGTTCCCCAAGGCCCACGCCGTGGCCTATGTTATGATGGCTTTCCGTATCGCATGGTTCAAGGTACATCATCCGCTGGCCTTCTACTCCGCCTATTTCTACCGCCGCAGTCAGAAGGGCGGCTTCGACGCGGTGCTGATGACCCACGGCAAGGATGCGGTGGTCGCCAACATCGACGCCATCGAGAACAACGAAAACGCCACGGACAAAGACGAAGACCTGCTGACCACGCTGGAAGTGGCCTACGAATACTACATCCGGGGCTTTGAATTCCTGCCCATCAGCATTTACGACAGCCACGCCACGAAATTCATCATCAAGGACGGCAAGCTGCTGCCCCCCTTCGTTGCGATCTCCGGCCTCGGTGAAAACGCGGCATGGGACTTGATGCGGGGTCGTGAGGGCAAAACCTTCCTGTCCGTGGAGGAAGTCGCCGCCGCCTGCCCCAAGGTGTCCAAGACCCACATTCAGATGCTCAGAGAGGCCGGTGCTTTCGGCGACCTGCCCGATACCAGTCAGGTAAGCTTTTTCTAACAGCAAATCGGAGTGCTCATGCACTCCGATTACTGCTTGCAAATTTCAGAATTTTGTAATATAATATAAAAACAAAACCAAATTAAGAGGTGTTTTATATGCAGGATGTCGGAATGCAGTATCACATTCACTGTAACAAGGGGGACGTAGGACGTTACGTTTTCCTCCCCGGCGACCCGGGACGCTGCCAGTCCATTGCCAGCTACTTTGACAACCCCGTCCATATCGGCATGAACCGGGAGTACAATATTTACACAGGCACCATGCTGGGGCAGAAGGTGTCCGTCTGCTCCACCGGCATCGGCGGCCCGTCGGCCTCCATCGCCATGGAGGAGCTGGCGGCCATCGGCGCGGATACCTTCATTCGGGTCGGCACCTGCGGCGGCATCGCCATGGACGTTCTGCCCGGGGACGTGGTGGTCGCCACGGGCGCTATCCGTTACGAGCATACCTCTCTGGAATACGCCCCCATTGAGTTCCCCGCCGTGCCTGACTTTGACGTCACGGCCGCGCTGAAAGCTGCCAGTGAGAGTCTGGGCTACCGCACCCACACCGGCGTCGTCCAATGCAAGGATTCTTTTTATGGTCAGCACAGCCCGGAAAAGTCCCCGGTATATTACGATCTGCTGCAAAAGTGGGAGAGCTGGAAGCGCTTGGGCGTCAAGGCCAGCGAAATGGAGTCCGCGGCACTGTTTGTGGTCGCCGCCGCACTGGGCGTGCGCTGCGGCAGCTGCTTCCACGCCGTGTGGAATCAGGAGCGGGAAAAAGCGGGTCTCGCCATGCCCATGACCGAGGACACCACCGGTGCCGTCAAGGTGGGCATCGAAGCCATGAAGCGGATCATTGCCGCAGATTTGGAAAACGGTAAATGAGATTGCTCTGAAAGAGCATTTCATGCGGAAAAATTGACAAAACCGCAGGGGACGATAAACCTTCGTCCCCTGCGGATATATTTGACAAATTATAGCACTAAATGTGGAGAAACGCGGTATTCTTTCAGTACCCGATTTCCTTCAGATAGCGGCTCAGCGCGTCCTGCCAAGTCGGAAGGGGCGTAAAGCCGGCTTCTATAAGCTTGCTCCTGTCAAGACGGCTGTTGAACGGACGCGCCGCCTTATTCAAACCGTACTCCTCCGTTGTCACAGGCAGAACCTTCGTCTGATAGTCGGCCTGACGGTAGATTTCCTTGGTAAAATCGTACCAGCTGATATAGCCGCCTTCATTGGTTGCATGGTAGTATCCGTATTTCTCGGTCTCATTCATGTCCACCAGCAGCCGTGACAAATCGTACGTATAGGTTGGCGTGCCGATCTGGTCATTTACGACGCGAACCGTGTCATGAGTTTTACCAACGTTCAGCATGGTCTTGACAAAATTCTTCCCGTTTCGTCCAAAGACCCAGGCAATGCGGACGATAAAGTACTTTTCAAGTTCCCGGCTGACCGCCAGCTCACCTTCCAATTTCGTCTGACCATACACATTCAGGGGCTTATAGTCCTTGCAGTCCGGCTTCCATGGCTCTGTTCCCTGACCGTCAAACACATAGTCTGTGCTGATATATGTCATTTTACAGTTCAGCTTCTTGCAGACATCCGCAATGTTCTTCGTGCCGACAGCGTTGACAGCACGTACTTTCGCCACGTTTTCATCATCCTCTGCCATGTCCACGGCCGTCCACGCTGCGCAGTGGATCACGGCATCCGGATTCACATCCGTAATTGCCTTTTCTACGGCGTTCCTATCGGTGATATCCAATGACATGTAGGGCGCGGCTATGTCACATGCTTCCTGCATATCAGACCCTACGCCCTCATATCCGCGTTTCAGCAGCTCGTTCATGACATCGTGTCCCAGTTGACCGCCAACGCCGGTTACGAAAAACTTCATATCAATCTCTCCCGAAACTCTTTCATTCCGATTCGCAGCATTCTCGGCTTTGTAAATTCTTCAAGAGACGCTTTACAAACTGCTTCCAGTAATGAAACTCAAAATAATGATGCCACAGGAACGGACGGCTCCCATTCAGATATTCTTTGTAGAACTGAGCACCGTATTCGTACGCTTCCAAATGATAGTCCATTTCCGGGATCAGATACGGCTCCATGAACCACTGATACCGGTACAAATCCCGATATGACTTCATGTATCCAATAAAACAAGCCCGAAAATACCTATCGGAATAAAATCTGGCATCCGGTGGCAGGAGGCCATTATCTTCCGCAAAACGCTGTACAATGTCGTTATACCCCATGATAAAAGGTCCGGTCATTGGTACGGTATAGATTGGAATGTTGGCATCAACGTAAGTCGTCTGCAATTCCTTTATACGGTCAACCGGCGGCTGCCAATCGTTAATGAATGCGCATCGCTCCATAATGAGCAGCCTTTGCCCCTGTTTACCGAACAACATGTTCTGAGGCAGTGTTCCGGATACAGTCGCAACAACCTCAGCATTTCGGATATACTGAATCAGTTGAGACAAGGGTATCTTTTCCGGATAAAGAACCGTATAGCCATTCTTTTTAAAGAAATCATCCAGCGCCTCAAATCCAAATTCCAAATCCCTGTGTTTGGGCAAAAGGCTGCGGCTCATATACACTTTTTCAGGAGTGTTTTCCCCTCCACGGACATTTGCCGCTACTGTATCGAATACGCGCAGATATTTGGGAGAATACGCTCCCCATCTGCGAAAAGCCAAATCTGGAACAATCACTTCCCGGTAGGTTGTCGGCTTATTGACAAATTCCAGCTTGTCCCAGATATTCAAGAGCGTGAGAAACTCTTTGTAATTTCCCTTGATTTCTCTTGTCTCGCCCTCGTCCAGAGCAAATACATAGCTATCCACGGAGGAATCATTTTCCAGAAAATACCAAAGCCTGGCAACTCCCTCCACAAGAAAATGTCCCCAATGGTGAATCAGATACCCGCAATAAACAACTTTTTTATCCCTGTATTCCGCGGATTCAAAGGAATTGCACGGTTTGACACAGCACTCCACCGCAGAAATCCCAACGCTGTTCCCATCCTCATCCACAACACCTCCGCAGCCAATCCAACCGAATTGATCCGTTTTCCGCACAGGTAGAACAGTGGCATTCTTTCCCTGCCACACGGAGGGAGTTTCCCGCTTCTCGTAAGCCACCTCATGCTGTTTTTTCAGAGCCGCAGCTTTTTGAGGGCGTAAGTACCGATAATCCACTGTGTCCACACACAGCACCTCCAGGTCTGTTTTTACCGTTCATTTTCCTATCTCTTTATAAGGCGTTTTATAAACTGCTTCCAGTAGTGGAACTCCAAGTAATGATACCACCGAAAAGGCTTTCTTCGGTTAAGATAATCCCCAAAGTATGCCTGGCCGGCGCGGAACCCTTCGATCAGAGATTCCGTTAAAGGCGCATACCAGTCAAACATGAACCAATTATAGTTGTACAGATCTTCGTAAGCCTTCATATATTTGATAAAGCATTTGCGATAATGCTTTTCCGTCAAAAAGCGACCATCCGGCGGCTGATAGCCCCGGTCGGCGGCAAAACGCTGCAAGCAATCCGTATAACCCATAATAATAGGTCCGGCAAAATCCACGGGATAGATGGGAATATGGGCATCAATATAGGTCACATCCAGATCCATGATCCGGTTGATTCCGACCTGGTTATCCACATTGATGGTCAGCCGCTCCACGATTTCCAGCTTCTGCCCAGGACGGGCAAAAAGCATATTGTGGGGCAGCGAACCGGAGAGAGACGCCACCACATCGGCGTTGCGGATGTAGGAGATCATCCGGCCGAGCGGCACTTTTTCCGGATAGAGAATGGTGTAGCCGTTTCTCCGGAAAAAATCGTCCAGCGTGTCAAAGCCGGATTCAAAGGGCATTCCCTTCTTGAATTGGCTACGGCTATAGTAGATTTTCGCCGGGCGCTCCCAATTGGGGTCTGGCGCCGCATTGTTCGCCACCGTGTCGTAGACCTTCAGGAGCTTGGGCGTATAGCGCCTGCGGCAGTACAGCCCCAGCTCCGGGACGATGACCTCCCGGTAAGTCGTGGGGGTGTTGATGATCTCCAGATGCTCCCAAATGCCCAGCAGCTCCAGGAATTCCCGGTAATTCGCCCTGATCTCCCGTTCCTCGTTTTCATCCAGGAAGAAAACGTACTTGTCCACACCCGGGTCATTTTCCAGAAAATACCAGAGTCTGGTCACGCCCTCAATGAGAAAATGTCCCCAGTGGTTCACCAGATAGCCGCAGTAAACCACCGTTTCGTCCCGGTATTCCTTCTTTTCCGCGGGATAGGCAAACTGCACCCGGCCTTCGATACCGGAAAGCGGCACGTATTCCCCGTTTTCGTCCACGACGCCGCCTCTGCCAAACAGCAGATTGTCCTCCGCCTGACGGCGCAGGGGAAGAATGGTGGCGTTTTTCCCGCGCCACACGGCAGGGTTCTCCATAATCGCCAAAGGCTCGTCGTACCACGCTTTCAGCGCCTCTGCCTTTTTGGGGCGCAGGTATTGGTAATCGATACTGTACATTTTTTCAGTCCCTCCGCTGCTTCAGGGTGGGCAGAATCCGGTCTTTGGCACTCAGCCGCAAAGGCGTGCCGTCTGCCAGGGTATAGCCCTCCCCGGACGCAGAGCCGGAATAGCTGCCCACCACCTCCGGCCAGGCCACGGCAATGTCGGGGTCGTTCCAGGCAATGCCCATCTCGTCCTCCGGATGGTAAAAATCCGTCACCTTGTAGCAGAATTCAGCGACATCGCTGAGTACCAGGAAGCCGTGGGCAAAGCCCTCGGAAATATAGAACTGCTTCTTATTTTCCTCCGTCAGCTCCACGCCGTACCATTTCCCATAGGTTTCGGAGCCGGGGCGCACATCGACGGCCACGTCAAAAACGCGCCCCCGGATCACCCGCACCAGCTTCCCCTGGGGATACTTCTTCTGGGTGTGCAGTCCCCGGAGAACGCCCTTTGTGGACATGCTCTGGTTATCCTGCACGAACACCATATTCAGCCCGGCTTCCTCCATGTCCTTCTGATTGTAGGTCTCCATGAAGTAACCCCGGTTGTCGCCGTGAACCGTCGGTTCGATGATATATAAGCCCTCAATCGGGCACTTGGATACAGTAATCTGCCCCATTTGAATGCTCCTCACCGGTTCCCATACATTTTTTCATAGTAATCCCGGTACTCGCCGCTGATGATCGTCTCCCACCACGCCCGGTTGTCCAGATACCACCGGATGGTCTTCTGAATCCCGTCGGCAAACTTCGTCTCAGGAAGCCAGCCCAGCTCTCTGTGAATCTTTGTGGGATCGATGGCATAACGCATATCATGCCCTTGCGGTCAGTGACGTATGTAATCAGGCTCTCGGGCTTGCCCAGCGCCTTGCAGATGATCTTCACAATGTCGATGTTGCGCATTTCATTATGCCCGCCGATGTTGTAGACCTCTCCCACCCGGCCGTTGTGGAGAATCATGTCGATGGCCTTGCAGTGATCTTCCACATACAGCCAGTCCCGGACGTTCTCACCTGTCCCGTAGACGGGCAGCGGCTTGTTGTTCAGGGCGTTGGCAATCATCAGCGGGATCAGCTTCTCCGGGAAGTGATAGGGGCCGTAATTGTTGGAGCACCGGGAAATCGTCACCGGCAAGCCGTAGGTGCGGTGATACGCCAGCACCAGCAGGTCGGCACTTGCCTTGGACGCGGAATAGGGAGAGCTGGTGTGGATGGGCGTTTCTTCGGTGAAAAACAGGTCAGGCCGGTCAAGGGGCAGATCGCCGTAGACCTCATCGGTGGAAACCTGATGGTAGCGGCGGATGCCGTACTTCCTGCACGCGTCCATCAGCACCTGCGTACCCAGAATGTTGGTTTGCAGGAACACCTCAGGATTTTCAATGGAGCGATCCACATGACTTTCGGCGGCGAAGTTCACCACCATGTCGGGATGCTCCTCCTCAAAAAGCCGATACACACCCTCCCGGTCGCAGATGTCCAGCTTCACAAAGCGGAAGTTGGGGTTATCCATGACAGGAGCCAGCGTGGACAGATTGCCGGCATAGGTCAGCTTGTCCAGGCAGACAATCCGGTAGTCCGGGTATTTGCGGAGCATATGGAAAATGAAATTGGAGCCGATAAATCCGGCGCCGCCGGTCACGATGATGGTCACTTCTCTCCCCCGCTTTCCTTTTTCTTCATGAAGCTCTTGAAACGATCCTCCGCGACCTGCCGCAGATGGCGGCCGTAGGGAGATTTTCCGTAAATCTCGGCGGCCTCCAGCAGCTCATCGCCGGAAATCCAGCCGAAACGGTAGGCAATTTCTTCCGGTGCGGAAATTTTGACGCCCTGCCGTTTTTCCACCATGTGGACAAATTCCGCCGCTTCCAGCAGGCTCTCAATGGTGCCGGTGTCCAGCCAGGCAAAGCCACGTCCCATAAGCTCCACGTCCAGCCGCCCCTCTTTCAGATACATTTCATTCAGAGTGGTGATTTCCAGCTCCCCCCGGACGGAGGGCTTCACCTGCTCGGCCTTTTCCGCCACGCCCTTGGGGTAAAAGTACAGGCCGGTAATGGCGTAATTGCTCTTTGGGTTGGCGGGCTTTTCCTCCACGGAGATGACCCGGTCGTTTTCGTCAAACTCCACCACGCCGAAACGCTGGGGGTCGGACACATAGTAGCCGAACACGGTAGCTCTTCCGTTTTCGGCGGTGTCCCTCGCGCTGGCGAGGATGTCGGAAAAACCGTTGCCGTAGAAGATATTGTCGCCCAATACCATGGCGCAGGAATCGTCCCCGATAAATTCCTTGCCAATCAGAAACGCCTGTGCCAGCCCATCGGGCGAAGGCTGGACGGCGTATTGCAGACGGATGCCAAAATGGCTGCCGTCCCCCAGCAGATCCTGAAACCGCGGGGTATCCGACGGGGTAGAAATGATCAGAATATCCCGAATTCCGGCAAGCATCAGGGTGGACAGCGGATAGTAGATCATGGGCTTGTCATAAACGGGAAGCAGCTGTTTGGAGGTGACCTTTGTCAGAGGATAAAGCCGTGTGCCGGATCCACCGGCTAAAATGATACCTTTCATATGCCGATTCCTTTCCCGGGGGTGTTCCCCTATATCGGGTTTATTTTAGCATGTTTTGTCAGAAATGTAAACCGCTATTTGAAGGACGGATAAGTTTCCTTATTACATGTGCAGTCACGGCGAAAAGCCCACGGCGGGTGCGCCATGGGCTAAAAAAGTGTTTTTTCTTCCTCCATCAGGCCGCCGAAATCCTGCAAATCATCCGTGCCGATCAGATATGCCCCCATCTGTTCCAGCTGGCGGGCAGACTGACTGCCGTCGCGAAAACAGGCTACAGGACTCCACCCGAAGCGCAGATTTTTCACCGTACCATCCCACGTACCGCCGTGTCCAAAGTCGGACTGGGCGACAAACACCATGCGCCCCAGCGCGTGGATGCAGCGGTTGCGGCTCAGCGCCCGCTGGGTGGAAAACGCGCCGTCAAAATCGTCCTCGCTTAAGTATAGCAGATTCCGCCGTCTGGCCTGTTTGCTCAGCTCGTCGGCGACGATGCTGATGACCCGTCCACCGGCGGCAAGGCACGCTTCCTGTGCCGTGCGGTCAGCACCCCGGGCGTTGCCGGAAACCAGCGTCAAGCCTTCCTCCGCCGCCCGGTATCCCACCGCCGCGGCAAATTCCCGGTTCTCCGCCCGCAACTCCCGGCTTCCCACCAGCGCAACCGCCGGGGTACTCAGAATGGACAAATCGCCCTTCGCCCACAGGCATCCGGGTGCGTCCATCACAAGGCGCTGCCGCAGAATTCCGGGGTAATCCTCGCTGACCCTTGTGACGGGGTTGCAGTCCATTTTTCTCCCCCGGCTCAGGTAATAGTCCAGCTGCTCCGTATCCGAAAGCAGGGCGCAATACCGCTCCGCCGTCTCCCGGTCGTAGCCAAGCTCAATGAAATCCTGCTGCGTCATTTCCCGCTCCAGCTGGGCGCATTCCCTGCCCCGCATCCGCAGCGCCAACATGCGCAGCTGAGCGGTAGAAAGAACCTGACGGTCAGGGTTTCCAAGACGGCTCGTCAGCAGCAGAAAGCCCCTTTCCCGGGGATTCAACGGAATCTCCTTTTGGGCGTCACGGGGGCTTTGACTTCCTCGGGCGACAGATTTCCGTCCTTGTCCATCACCATGGGCTGAATGGTGAAATTGCAGTATTTGCAGATGTCATCCAGTCTGGCCTTCTCCGGGAAATTGCTGACGATGCTCCATGCCACGCCCTTTTTCTTCGCCCGGCCGGTGCGGCCAATGCGGTGAACGTAGTACTCGTTCTCCTCCGGCACGTCATAGTTGATAACGCAGTCCACATCGTCCACGTCGATACCACGGGAGGCAACGTCGGTTGCGATCAGCACGGCCAGCTTGCCGTCCCGATAGCGCTGCATGGTCTTTTCCCGCTGGCTCTGGCGGATATCGCCGTGGATGCAGTCGCAGTCCAAGCCCGCCCGCTGGAATTCGTCGCAGAGACGCTGGCACATATGCTTGGTATTGCAGAAGATCATCACCCGCTCATAGCCCTGACTGCGGATCAGGCGCAGAGACGTCTCCGCCTTTTCCAGCGGCGTGCAGGTGATGCTGAACTGGTCGATGTCCGGGCGGTCTTCCTGCTTTGGCTCCACGGTGATCTCCACCTCGTCCCGCTGGTACATCCACGAAACCGTCATGACCTCCTGAGAGATGGTGGCAGAAAACAGCCCCAGATTTTTCCGGTTCTTCACCTTATCGATGATCCGGGTCACGTCCTTGAAAAAGCCCATGTCCAGCATCCGGTCGGCCTCGTCCAGCACCACAGTCTGAATTTTGTCCAGACGGATGGTCTTGCGGTTGTAGTGATCCATCAGCCGTCCCGGCGTCGCCACCACGATCTGGGGCTTGCGCTCCAGCTGCTTGATCTGGCCGCCGATGCCCGCGCCGCCGTACAGCACCGCTACCCGAATGCCCTGAAAATAGGTCAGCAGCCCCCGCAGCTCGTCGCCGATCTGGATGGCAAGCTCCCGGGTGGGGGCAAGGATCAGCCCCTGAACGCCCTCGTTGGCCGGGTCGATATGCTCGATCATGGGGATGCCGAAGGCAAAGGTCTTTCCGGTGCCGGTGGGCGCCTTGGCAATGACGTCCCGCCATTGCAGAAAATATGGAATGGCCTCCGCCTGAATGGTGGTGGGATAGCCGTAGCCCTTTTCCTCCAGCGCTTTCAGCATGGCCTCGCTGAGGCCGAGACTTTCAAATGTGACTTCCATGTTTCTCTTTCCCTTTTCCATCGAA
>ERZ809224.2741-NODE-2741-length-10421-cov-9.602740_pt1 | contig 10421 bp, 9 predicted proteins | sample MGYA00520513_ERZ809224 | MGnify/ENA primary metagenome ERZ809224 (study PRJEB31576, sample SAMEA3212658) | Homo sapiens | biome: human-gut; feature: human gut; material: fecal | place: Sweden | collected 2012 ...
TACAAAGCAGAAGTACCCGCAACCCGGAGAATCCCGAACGGAAAATCAAATTTACGGCGGGAGGTATGTTTGGAGCCCAATTCGGAACATACACCGGTGTTTCGGTAGCTCCGCTTTTAGGGATATATCCCGGCGTGGACTGGCTATTGATCGGGGTCGGAGGAACATACATGTATACTTATTACGGTCCTTCCCAGGAATCATTCCATGATTTCGGTTTTAATGTATTCGTACGGGGACTCATTTGGAACCAACGACTTATCGCGCACCTTGGCTATGAATACCTCAACCTGGATTTAGGCTTTTCCAACCAGATAGGAAAACACGAGCGCATCGACGCCCACGCGCTGTATATCGGTCCCGGATACAGGCAACCTGTTTCCGACCGGGTCAGCCTCTATGCCGTACTTCTGATAAATATCGCACGTTCCGTGGATAGCAGGGGGATATTTCCTCCGGTATATCCCAGTATAGGAGTTACCGTTGATTTTTAGATAAAATAAATGTCTAAATTTAAAATCCACCTTCTTCTTGCCCGACGATTATCCAAAGATAAAGAACAGAACCTTTCCCGGCCTATTATCCGGCTTTCGGAAATCGGTGTGGCATTAGGCATTGCCACGATCATCATCGCCATGGCCATTACTACCGGATACAAAAATGTAATCCGCGATAAAGTAATAGGAATGGGGTCGCATATCAGGATTTCCAATTACGATAATAATTATTCTTTCGAACCTATTCCTTTTGAAAGGGACCAGTTCTTTATACCTGAACTAAGAAATAATCCGGAGATAGAGAACCTGCAGTTTTTCGCTACCAAAGTCGGCATTATTAAAATGGAAGATCAGGTGGAGGGTATTGTTTTAAAAGGTATCGACAGCAGTTTTTACTGGAAATACTTCCAACAAAATATCATTGAGGGAAACAGGATAAGTACCGACAGTACGGTTGCCGGACAGGATATCCTGATCTCGTCCAATTTATCCAGAAAACTTAAGATCAATACCGGGGATAAAGTACGGACTTATTTCGTGCAGGATCCTCCCATGCAAAGAAGTTTTACGGTATCCGGAATCTTCGAGACGGGACTGCCTGAATTCGATGAAAGTTTCGCACTTGTGGACCTCCGGCATATACAAAAATTAAATGGGTGGGACAGTACTTTGGTCGGAGGTATCGAGATCCTTATTTCCGATTACGATAAAATCGACGAGATCGGAAATATCGTGAACCACAGTATCGGCTTCCAGCTTAAAGCGGAAACCGTCAAGCAGATCTATCCGCAGCTTTTCGAATGGATCGCCCTTTTCGATACTAATGTACTTGTATTGATGATCATTACCATTTTCATTTGCATGATCACCATGATCTCCACTTTTTTTATCATAGTGCTGGAACAAACCCCGACCATCGGCATCCTGAAAACGCTGGGAATGAAGACCCGCGATGTGATACCGGTTTTCCTGGCCATAGCTTCCGGAATTTTATTCAGGGGATTGGTTATCGGAAATCTTTTCGCGATCGTTCTGTGTTTATTGCAACAACATTTTCATTTCATCAAACTGGACGCCGCCACCTATTATGTGGACTACATCCCTATTGAACTGAATCCTTTCGCCATACTCGGAATCAACTTCGGGATCCTTTTGGTCTGTTTTATCGTATTAATTTTCCCGGCTTATTATATTGCAAAAAAGATTTCGCCTATTAATGCCATAAGATTCGATTAAAATGAAAATCTGTTTAGTCCAGTCGGATATTATTCCGGATAATATTACACAAAATCTGTTGCGTTACGAAACATTATTTCAACAAATCAAGCAACAGCCTGACATTATTTTTTTTCCGGAAATGTTCAATTGCGGTTTTTCCCCGTCTTTGGTCAACAACGCGGAACCATTGGGAGGAGAAAGCATGGTGTTCCTGCAATCGACGGCACACCGTTTTCAATGTGATATCGTGGCAAGCCTCCCGGTCAATACTAACGGTAAAATTTATAACCGGCTTCTATGGATTAACAAAGAAGAAATCAGTGGCTTTTATGATAAAAGACACCTTTATTTCGGGGAAGAAAAAGAATACTGTACGCCGGGTTGTGAAAAAGTGATCATACCGAGGAATAATGTCCGTTTTCTGCCGCTTATTTGTTATGACATTCGCTTTCCTGTATGGTGTTGCAACCGTTATGATAACGGGGAATTCCTCTATGATTGTATCGTACTTATTGCCAATTTTCCGGCCCAGCGCAGTGATATCCTGCAAACACTGGCACAAGCCAGAGCCATTGAAAACCAGTCTTTTGTGATCGTTTGTAACCGTATCGGCCTGGACGGGAACGGGAATCCGCATCTCGGGAAAAGCATGGTGATCAATCCGCTGGGAAAAATCATCGCCGAAGCGCCGGAGAATAAAGAATTCCTGTTGGAAACAGAGATCAATATAGAATTGCTGGAAAAGATCAGACGGAAATTCCCGATCTATAAAGATTGGGATAAGGACGAATTACAATAACTTTCTGTTATTCCCACTCGATCGTGGCAGGAGGTTTGGAACTGATATCATAGACCACCCTGTTGATCCCTTTCACTTTATTGATGATTTCATTGGAAATTTTCGCCAGAAAGTCATAAGGTAATTTGGCCCAATCAGCCGTCATTCCGTCCGTAGATAATACGGCGCGCAAAGCCACCGCGTTTTCGTAGGTCCTTTCATCTCCCATCACGCCCACCGACTGTATGGGAAGCAGGATCGTTCCGGCCTGCCAAACCTCATTATAAAGGTTATGGGTTTTTAAACCTTCAATAAAAATATGATCGGCTTCCTGTAAAATATGCACTTTCTCAGGAGTGATCTCTCCTAAAATCCGTACTCCCAATCCCGGTCCTGGAAACGGATGCCGCTGTATCAAACTCTCGGGAATACCCAACGTTTTCCCCACACGGCGCACCTCATCCTTGAACAATAAATGTAACGGTTCCACCACTTTCAAATTCATCTTTTCCGGTAAGCCGCCTACATTATGATGGGATTTGATCACCATACCGGTAATCGATAACGATTCGATCCTGTCCGGATAAATAGTCCCCTGGGCCAGCCATTTAATATCTTCCAGTTTTCCCGCTTCTTCTTCGAAAACATCGATAAAGCCTTTCCCTATGATTTTCCTTTTTTGTTCCGGTTCTGTCACTCCTTTCAAAGCCGCATAAAAACGGTCGGCAGCCCTGATACCTTTTACGTTTAATCCTAATACCTTATAATTTTCCAGAACAGTTTCAAATTCATTTTTCCTCAGCAAACCGTTATCCACGAAAAGGCAATAGAGGTTTTTGCCGATAGCTTTGTTCAATAAGACAGCTGCCACGGTAGAATCCACACCGCCGGATAATCCCAGTACTACCTTGTCATCCTGTAAGGTATCTTTTAATTCCCGTACCGTACTCTCTATAAAAGACGCCGGTGTCCAGTCCTGCCTGCAACCGCAGATCTGTTGTACGAAATTACCCAATACAACCATTCCGTCTTCACTATGGTAAACTTCCGGATGGAACTGTACTGCCCACGTCGGTTCTCCATCTATTTTATAAGCCGCCACTTTCACTTCATGCGTACTGGCGATAATCTTAAACCGTGACGGAATTTCCAGAATGGTATCTCCGTGAGACATCCACACCTGACTGTCAGGACGAATACCTTTTAAAAGTATATCATCCGGATCAAACGAAGTAATATGGGCCCTGCCATATTCGCGGGAACTGCTGGAACCTACTTTTCCACCCGACAATTGAGCCAGGTATTGGGCGCCATAGCAAATCCCCAGTAAAGGAAATTTTCCCTGGATACGATCCATGGCCGGTTTGAAAGCGTCTTCCTGATTAACGGAAAACGGACTTCCGGACAAAATAACGCCTTTGATATTTTCCGTATTTTCCGGGAACTTATTATAAGGCAATATCTCGCAATAAGTATTTAGTTCGCGTATTCTTCTGGCGATTAGTTGGGTATATTGTGACCCGAAATCTAAAATGATGATTTTTTCCATGTGGCGATATGGTTAACAGGTAAGTTACCTTTATATTTCTTTTTTTAATTTTTCTATGATATCCCGGACAACAACCGGATAAAGTTTATGTTCCAGTTGATGAATCCTGTTTTCAATTTCTTCCAGCGATTCATTTCCGTTAGCTTTGAAACAATCCTGAGCGATGATCCGCCCGGTATCGACTCCCTGATCAACATAATGGATCGTTACGCCAAACACTTTAACCCCGTATTCGTAAGCCTTCCCAATAGCATGTAATCCCGGGAAAGCCGGCAAAAGCGACGGATGAATATTGAGTATCCTTCCCTGGTAACCTGCCAAAAGCACATCACCTACGATACGCATGTAACCCGCCAGTACTACCAGTCCGATCCCTTTCTCTTTTAACAGATCCACCAAAACGGTTTCATAATTTTCTTTGGAAGCATACTCTTTCGCTTTAAAAGCAAAAGTCTCGATACGATGCTGCTTAGCCCGTTCCACCGCATAGCAATCCGGTTTATCCGTAACCAGAAGGGCGATGTCCGCCGGCAGGGAACCATTGGATTGCGCCTCTATCAAGGCCTCAAAATTAGAGCCGAATCCACTGGCGAAAACTGCAATTTTCATTAGTATATGTGTAGTATAATTTTATAACTATTAATTGATAAGATTGATCCGTATACCTTCCTTGCCGGTAACTTGTCCGATTACGGCCGGTTCTTCCCCGAATTCCCGTAAAGTAGCCAAAGCCTGGTCCACATCCCCTTTTCCGGTTACCATGATCATGCCGATACCCATATTAAAGATATTGAACATCTGACGATGAGGAATACCTCCTAATTTTTCCAGGAAATCGAATACCGGCGGTTTTGCCCACTTTTCTTCGTCAATCTCAACACCCTGTCCCGGTTGTAAGATACGGGGAATATTTTCATCAAACCCACCGCCGGTGATATGGGAAATCGCGTGTATATCTACTTTCCGCAATACTTCCAGCACCGGTTTCACATAAATCCTTGTAGGAGTTAAGAGGGTCTCTCCTAATTTTCCGTTTAATTCCGGATAATGTTTAGATAAATCTAATTGATGATCTTTCAATACCACTTTACGTACTAAAGAAAAACCGTTCGAATGTACCCCGGACGAAGGAAGACCGATCAGGATATCGCCTGCTTTAACTTTGGATCCGTCTATCAGTTGGGATTTCTCGACGGCGCCGACCGTAAAACCTGCGATGTCGTATTCTTCCACCGGATACATATCGGGCATTTCGGCGGTTTCGCCTCCTATAAGGGCACATCCTGCCATTACACATCCGTCCGATACTCCTTTTACGATCTGTTCAACTTTCTCCGGATAATTTTTTCCCAGCGCGATGTAATCAAGGAAAAACAAAGGCGTCGCTCCCTGTGCCAATACGTCATTGACACACATGGCCACCACATCTATACCGATAGTATCATGTTTATCCAACAAAAAAGCCAGCTTAAGTTTAGTTCCTACCCCATCCGTTCCGCTCACCAGAACGGGCTCTTTCATATTTAACATGGAAAGATCGAACATTCCCCCGAAACTTCCTATGTTACCCATCATTCCCAAACGCTGGGTTCTGGCTATGTGTTTTTTAATTCTTTCCACCGATTCGTAACCGGCTTCGAGATTAACTCCGGCTTTTTCGTAGGATTCTGCCATGAAAAATGTTTTAAATGTGATAAATAGCTTTTTTTCGGAACAAATGCAAAGTTACGAAAAATGTTTTAATCCCGCCATGGTTGCAGGTTCTATATTTTCTGTCCGCTTATAAATCTTTTCTATCGGAAAAATGAAAAAGTACTTTATTTTTGCACTTTAATTCAGATCACCGGTTATGAAGAAAATACTACTATTTATCTGTATAATTGTCAACACGTTATTTCTTTCATACAGCGCTAACGGAGTTCCCGTCGATACATCCGGCGTCCGGAAAAATGCGAAATGGAGACAATTCTTTTCCTTAAAAGAGAGCGATACCATAAGGGAACTGCATAAAATCACGACTGCACAGGATTATTCACCACTTCCGGCAAATAAATGGGGATTATCGCTGAGCGGTTTTATTTGCAACGACTTTTTTTGGGATACCCGTAAAATGGTCGATGCCCGCGACGGAGCTATTTGCTTGTACCCTGACGATATCAATGCCGATGTAAACGGAAGAGATATCAATGCGCATCCTTCGTTTAATTTTGTCGTGATGAATACCCGGTTAACGCTACGTATCCAGGCTCCCGATGCGTTACGAGCACGTGTATCGGGAATGATCGAAGGATGGTTCATGGGAATATCCAATCAGGATATGAACGGATTTGCCATGCGTCATGCTTTCATCAAATTAGACTGGAAATCGACATCGTTATTATTGGGACAAACCTGGCATCCGATGTTCACCGAAAGATGTTTTCCACACACCGTTGCTGCCAGCGCCGGAGCTCCCTTCCAACCCTTTGCCCGTTCTCCGCAGATCCGCCTGAACCAGCGATTCGCCAAATATTCCGGTTTCCTGTTGTATCTGAACGCTCAAAGAGATTACCTTTCCACGGGCAGGAATGGCGCAAGTGCTGAATACCTGCGCAACTCGGCCATCCCGGAAACAGGTCTGCAATATATCTTCGATTACAAAAAAAACAAAGACGAAAATAGTTCCCACGAAGTTTATGCCGGAATCGGGATTAATTATAAATATTTGATACCACGCCTCACCACTGCAGGCAATGAATATACCCGAAACGGTTTACACAGCGGATCGGCATTAGCTTTCCTGCATTATAACCACCGTATATCAGCGGAACATAAATGGGGATTCAAGGTGAAAGCCACCTGGTCGCAGGCGTGTAACGAATACCTGTTGCCGGGAGGATATGCCGTTAAATACTATGCTGACGAACCGTTCAATGACAGCATTAATTACCAGTATACCGCGCTTAATAATTTTTCTTCGTGGATGGATATCTATGCCGGAATCCGTTCCTGGGAAATAGGACTCTTTGCCGGTTACAGCAAGAATTTCGGTTCATTCGACTTTTTACAGGCTCCCGGAAACGGACAGGCTTTTTTCGGCAGGGGACTTAATATAGATCATCTTTACCGGATAAGTGCCCGTGTAAAATACAATGCCAATAAATTGCAATTCGGACTGGAGCCGGAATATACCGCCGTACGGTATGGCGATGATCTTACGGAGAAAGGAAAAGTGATGCCGGAAGGATCCCGGTTGGTGCATGGGATCAGGATATTATTGTCTGTCACATTATTTTTCTAAAGAATCAGTCCTGAAGTTCGATCCATTGTTCTTCCTTTTCCCGGATCGATCTTTTGATTTCTTCATATTGTTTATATAAATTTCCGGAATTAACGGAATCAGTATGTTGATCGGGATCGGCCAGTCTTTCTTCCATCGCATGGAGTTGTGTGTTAAGTTCCGCGATTTCATTCTCAATCTTTTTCAGCTTGTTCTGTACTTTCCTGATTTTCGCTTCTTCTTCTTTTTTCTTTTCCCAACTCTCTTTAGACGAATAATTAACTTTCCCGTCATGATTACTTTTTTCCTGTCTTTGTAACTCATTCAGGGAATCAATCTTTTTCTTTTCCAGGAAATCGTATACATCTCCGATATAGGTTTTAAGAGCTCCATCCTTGAATTCGAATACCTTTTCCGTAAGTCCCTGCAGGAAATCCCTGTCGTGGGAAACCAGGATCATACTTCCTTCGTATTGCAGAAGCGCATTCTTCAATACATCTTTCGATTGCATGTCCAGATGGTTGGTAGGTTCGTCGAGTATAAGCAGATTAAAAGGAGAAAGTAAAAGTTTAGCCAGGGCAAGCCTGGATTTTTCTCCACCTGAAAGCACTTTCACCTTTTTCTCCGTATCCTCGGTGGAAAAGAGGAAACTACCCAGTATGGTACGTATTTTAGGACGGATATCTCCCACGGCAATATCGTCGATAGTTTCAAAAACCGTTTTTTCGGGATTTAAAAGTAAAGCCTGGTTCTGGGCGTAATAACCTATAACCACCTGATGACCAAGTTTAATTTGTCCATCCTGCGGTTCTAATTCTCCCACAATGGATTTGACCATGGTCGATTTGCCTTCGCCGTTTCTTCCTACAAAAGCAACCCTTTCTCCCCGTTCCAAATGAAAATCCACATTTTGTAAAACCATTAATTTTCCATAGCCCAACCGCAAGTGTTCAGATTCAACGGTAACCCTGCCCGAATGCGGGGCAGGAGGAAAACGGAAAGAGATAGAAGATTTGTCCACGTTCTCGACTTCCACCCGGTCCATCTTATCCAGTAACTTGATACGGCTTTGAACCTGCTTGGCTTTGGTCGCCTTGTAACGGAAACGTTCTATGAACTGCTCTATATCGGCAATCTGTTTTTGCTGGTTCTCATAGGCGTTCTGTTGACTTTCGATCCTTTCCATCCGTTGACGGACATATTCGGAATAACTGCATTTATAATCCTGGATATTCCCGAAAGTAATTTCGACGGTCCGGTTGGTCACCCTGTCGAGAAAAGCCCGGTCGTGTGAAACCAGGATCAGGGAACCGTAATAATTCGCAAGATATTCCTCCAGCCATTGTATGGATTCGATATCCAAATGATTGGTAGGTTCATCCAGTAAAATGATTTCCGGATTCCTTAAAAGTATTTTAGCCAGGTTTACCCGCATTTGCCAGCCGCTGCTGAATTCACTCAGGGACCGGTGAAAATCTTCATGTTTGAAGCCCAGTCCGAGAAGCACTTTTTCCGTATCTCCTTCCATGGTATTACCGCCAAGTTGCTGGAAAAGTTCGGTGGCATCGGAAAGCTGCTGGGCCAGCTCGATATAACTTTCAGATTCATAATCGGTACGGTTCACAAGCAACTCATTGACCCGACTGATCTTTTCTTCCAGTTTTTTCTGTTCCACGAAAGCTTTCATGGCTTCCTCTTTTACCGTAGTGGAATAATCAGCCGTGATTTCCTGGGGTAAATAACCCGTTCTGAAACCAGAAGTAATTGTAATCGTACCGGATCCGGGTTCTAGTTCTCCGTGAATAATTTTAAGGAGAGTCGATTTTCCCGCTCCGTTCTTACCTACCAGACCTATCCTGTCTTTGTCGCCCACCACAAAGGAGAGATCTTTAAAGAGAGGGTCGCCCGTAAAATTGATTGAGAGTTTATTGATTGATATCATTGCGGTTGCAAAAATAGGAAAACTTAATGATTCACCAATTTTATATATTTTTGCATCCCTAAAAAAAGTTGAATGATCACATACTTAAAAGGTATCTTTACGGAAAAGAATCCTGCATACGTAATTGTAGAAACCCCGGGCGGAGTAGCTTACCGGGTAAATATTTCGTTATCCACCTATTCCGGGATCAAGGAAATGGAAGACGGCATATTGCTAACCCATTTTGTGGTAAAAGAGGACACACAGGCCTTATACGGATTTCATACGGAAGAAGAACGGACTATTTTCCGGTATCTTATTGCCGTTAACGGTATCGGACCCAATACGGCATTGCTTTTCCTCTCTTCGCTCAGCATTCCCGAGATTACCAATGCCATTGTAACGGAAAACGTAAAACTCTTACAATCCGTAAAAGGTGTCGGGGCAAAGACCGCTCAACGTGTGATCATCGATTTAAAAGATAAAATAGGTAAACTTCCGGCTCAAAATATTCTCGACAAAAAGAATCAATTTTACAATAATAATAAATTTGAAGCGTTATCAGCATTATGCTCTTTGGGTTTTTCCAAAAATTCGGCAGAGCAGGTATTGGATAAAATTATTCAGGCGGAAGGTATTAATCTTTCGGTAGAAGAGTTAATAAAAAAAGCGCTTAGAATGTTGTAAGTAACACTAAGGAATATCGACAAGTGACTATTGGCAAGAAAATTAAATTTTATATAATTTCGGTTCTCATTCTCACTCTCGGTTCAAAGCTATGGGCATCAAATGCAATTCCCAATGGCTATGCCGGTTTAGATACCGATACTGTTTATGCAGCATTCAGCATTTTGAATTCGCGCAATACTGATCAATATATTCAAACTCCCGTAACCCCGCCGGATACCGGATTAAGATCACCGATCCCCCAGCCTATCAATAATCCTCTCAATGAAGAGAACCCATATACCCCTTTCCATTTGAAAGACCCTTCCGGTATGGGTACCAATATTGAATATGACCCGGAAAGTAATACTTACAAATTCCAGAATATGATAGGCTCCACACCTTATGGTCCAGGAGCTTATATGGATGTTAACGAATATATCGACTACGATTTAAGACAGGAAATCAACAGATATTGGCGGGAAAAATCAAAGATAACTTCTTGTATCTGAAGAAATTTGTGATCAAATATA
>ERZ809224.2748-NODE-2748-length-10411-cov-6.274237_pt1 | contig 10411 bp, 6 predicted proteins | sample MGYA00520513_ERZ809224 | MGnify/ENA primary metagenome ERZ809224 (study PRJEB31576, sample SAMEA3212658) | Homo sapiens | biome: human-gut; feature: human gut; material: fecal | place: Sweden | collected 2012 ...
GAGAAATAGAAGAAGAAAGAGAAGACATTTTTCAAAACTAATGCAAAAAAAACTGATGGGTGTTTTTGCATTAGTTTTGTTTGTATTACTGATATTAAATTTGAGAATTGTTTATATTACTGCGAAGAACGGAGATAACTATGCAAAACAAGTATTATCCCAGAAGCAGTACGATAGCAGGACGATACCTTATAAGAGGGGAGAGATTCAGGACCGCAACGGGAATGTACTTGCCAAAAGTGAGAAAGTATACAATCTGATCCTGGACTGCAAGGTAGTTAACAGCGGCGAGGATATTGATCTGGATTATGTAGAGCCTACGGTGGATGCATTGGTAAAGACTATGGGTGTAGATGAGAGCAAAGTGAGAAGTTTACTTACCCAGGATGAGACGAAGGAAAGTCAGTATCAGATCCTGAAAAAAAAGGTGACGCTGGAGGAGAAAAAAGCTTTTGAAGAGTATACGGAGATTAATGACAATGAGGAATATACAAAAACCGATTTGGCACGGCGCCAGTGTGTTCAGGGTGTCTGGTTTGAGGATATGTATATCCGTAATTATCCAATGAAAACACTGGCAAGCAATGTTATTGGATTTTCCAATGATCTGGGGGACGGTATCTGTGGACTGGAAGCCTATTATACGGATGTGCTGAACGGCACGGATGGCAGAGAGTTTGGTTATCTGGATGAAAATTCCGATTTACAGCGCACCATTATTGATCCGAAGAATGGAAATACGATTGTTTCCACCATAGATATGAATATTCAGCAGGTGGTGGAGAAATATATTGCGGAGTTTGATGCAGAGTACAGTGCGGGAAATGAAGAGGCGGAAGGAAAGGGAGCCAAAAATGTAGGCGTTATCGTGGCTAATCCTCAAAACGGGGAGATTTATGCGATGGCTTCTAATCATGGCTTCGACTTGACAAATCCTACGGATTTGAGTGATACCTACACAGAAGCTGAAATCAATGCAATGACCGAAGAGGAGCATTCTGCGGCGCTTAACGAGAAATGGTATAATTATTGTGTATCTGAGAGCTTTGAGCCAGGCTCAACCTTTAAACCGATTACAATTTCTTCAGCGCTTGAGTGCGGGGCAATCACGGAAAATGACTCTTATGTCTGCGATGGCGGTGAGTTTGTGACCGACACGGAGATCAAGTGTGATAATGTTTACGGACATGGGCAGGAGACTTTAAGTGATGTTATCAAAAACTCCTGCAACGATGGTCTGATGCAGATAGGTATGAAGATGGGGATTTCTCCGTTTCTGAAATATCAGAGACTTTTTAATTTTGGCAGTCCGACAGGGATTGATCTGCCGAATGAGAGTGCAGGTGTGCTCTATGACAGAGATAGCATGCATGAGGTAGAGCTTGCGACGAATACCTTCGGACAGACGTTTACATGCACGATGATACAGGAGCTTGCAGCGTTTTGTGCCGTGGTGAATGGCGGATATTATTATCAGCCGCATATGGTAAAACAAATACTGGACAGCAATGGCGGCGTGGTGAAAAACATAAGTCCTGTGCTTCTGCGTCAGCCGGTCTCTGCAAAAAGTTCGCAGTTCGTGCTGAATGCTATGGAACAGGGTGTTTTGGATGGCACAGGTAAGAAGGCCAGAGTTCCGGGCTATCGCGTGGCGGGAAAGACAGGAACGGCTGAGAAAATTAATCCGGAAACCGGGCAGCGATGGGAAGGAAAGTATTTGGTATCTTTTATAGGATGCGCCCCTGTGGATGACCCGCAGATTGTGGTGTATGTAGTTGTGGATGAGCCAAATGTTGCGGATCAGGCTACTGGCGGTTATTCTATGATAATTTCACGAAAAATTATGATGGAGGTTCTGCCTTATCTGAACATTAATATGACTGAGGAAATTACTGATGAGCTGCTTACGGAGCTTGAACTTACATGGGATGACGTGCAGGGAGGCAGAAATGCAATTCTGCAGAATGAAAAAGCACAGGCTCAGAGTGAGGCTATTGAAAATGGTACGCTTAAGACGGATGAGAATGGAAATGTAATAACTGAAAATACAGAGACAGACGTCTATGGAAATCCGCTTGACAGCACGGAGGAAACAGATATATATGGAAATCCGCTAGACAGCACGACAGAGACAGATGTCTATGGAAATCCGATAAGCAATACTGCAGAGACGGATGTCTATGGAAATCCGGTGAGCGAACAGGGAGGAGTATCCAATCCCAATGTTCCCGCACCGCCCCAAAATAATGGTGAAAATACGGCGGAGACAAGTCAGAACAGTATTACAAATGAGGAATTAGACATTGGCGTGTACGAAGAGTAGACTGCGGAAAAATATTCAGATACAATATTTCTGACAAAATAATATGTTAAAAAGTGATAACCTCACGGGAGCTGCTATATAATAATAGAAAGCTTTTGTGAGGTTTTTTGCATTGAAAATCAAAACCTTTCACAGAAAGAAAATTGTGGTGGTGTTTGCTGTCTGTGCAGTAGTTCTTGTTGCTCTTATTGGGAGACTGGGATACTTGATGCTGGCAGAGTCCGAATATTACAGCCAAAAGGCGCAGAGCCTGCATGAAAGAGAGCGGGATATCAAAGCGGCCAGAGGGAAGATTCTGGATTGCAACGGAAAGGTGCTGGCGGATAACAAAACAGTGTGTACAATCTCTGTCATACACAGCCAGATAAAGGAACCGGAGCGAGTGATCGAAGTTTTGACAAAGGAGCTGGAGATACCGGAGGAAAAGGTACGTGCGAGAGTGGAGAAAAATAGTTCTATTGAACGCATTAAGACGAATGTGGACAAGGAAGCGGGGGATCGGATACGCGAGTATGATTTGGCAGGAGTGAAGGTGGATGAAGATTACAAGCGCTATTATCCATACGGGAGTCTGGCTTCCAAAGTGCTGGGCTTTACAGGAAGTGATAATCAGGGGATAGTGGGCCTTGAGGTAAAATATGAAGAAGTTCTGAAAGGAACCGACGGACAAATACTGACTATGACAGACGCCAGAGGAGTGGAGCTTCAGGATGCAGGAGAGGGAAGAAAGGAGCCGGTGGCGGGGAAAAATCTTGTGTTGAGTCTGGATGCTAATCTTCAGGAGTATGCGGAGCAGGCAGCCTATAAAGCAATGGAGCAGAAACAGGCAGACAGTGTCTCTGTTATTTTGATGCGTCCTCAGACAGGAGAAATCCTTGCGATGGTAAATGTGCCGGAATTTGACTTGAATGATCCGTTTACATTGCCGAATGGGACGGTGGGCATGACCGAGGAACAGATTCAGGATGCCAGAAACCAGATGTGGAGAAATGGGTGCATCAACGATACTTATGAGCCGGGCTCCACCTTTAAAATTATCACAGCATCCGCTGCTCTTGAGGAAGGGGTAGTAACACCTTCGGATGGATTTAATTGTCCGGGATTTAAAATTGTGGATGACAGACGGATACGTTGTCACAAAACTACAGGACATGGAGCTGAAACCTTTGTTCAGGGAGTCATGAATTCCTGTAATCCGGTATTTATAGAGGTGGGACTGAGGCTTGGTGTGGATAATTTCTATAAATATTTTAAACAATTCGGATTACTGGAAAAAACAGGAATTGATCTGCCCGGTGAGGCTGCGACTATTATGCATAAGAAAGAGAATATGGGGCAGGTGGAACTTGCAACCGTTTCTTTTGGGCAGTCTTTTCAGATCACGCCAATACAGCTTGCCACGACGGTTTGTTCTCTGATAAACGGCGGGCATAGAGTGACGCCCCATTTTGGCGTGGAGGTGCGGGATGATGCCGGAACTCTGCTTGGAACCTTTCAGTATGCGGCGGGCAATCAGATCGTATCTGAGGAGGTTTCAAAAACTATGCGTACTATTTTGGAGAAAGTGGTTTCGGAAGGCGGAGGCAAAAATGCCTATATCGAAGGCTATCATATCGGTGGCAAGACGGCTACATCGGAAACATTGCCAAGAAGCGCCAATAAGTATATTTCCTCATTTTTAGGCTTCGTTCCCGCGGAGGATCCTCAGGTGCTGGGAGTGTGCATCATTAACAATCCACAGGGAGTCTACTACGGAGGAACTATCTGTGCGCCTGTGATGCGGGATATTTTTGAAAATATTCTGCCGTATCTGGGGATTGAAAAAGAGGTGACAAAAGAAACAGAGACAGGATTGCAGTAGCAGGAGACGAAAAGGACTAAGTATCTGCCCCGTACTGTCCGGGCAGCAACAAAACAGTTGCGAAAAGAAAGGAAAAGTTTTATACTAACATAGAGTATGCGCCGCAGTAAGTGCAGCATTAGGAGGTAAAGCTGAACGAAGTTTACCTGTCCCAGAATTTATGCCGCAGCGAATGCGGCATTAGGAGGTAAAAATGATAATAAGTACAGAAGTGATCGTTTCGTTGCTGGCAGCATTTGCAATCAGTGTTTTGTTAAGCCCAATCGTAATTCCATTCCTTCGGAAGCTGAAAATCGGACAGACAGAGAGGAAAGAGGGTGTACAGTCTCACCTGGAAAAAGCGGGAACGCCTACTATGGGAGGCTTGATTATTTTAATCAGCGTTCTTGTAACTTCTCTTTTCTTTATAAAGGATTATCCCAATATTCTTCCCGTGCTGTTTCTGACACTGGGATTTGGCATCATTGGATTTTTGGATGATTATCTGAAGGTAGTGCTGCGGCGTTCTGACGGCTTGCTGCCAAAGCAGAAAATGCTCGGTCAGATCATTGTAACCAGTATTTTTCTGGCCTATATCCTGCTTGTAGATAAAAGTATTTTGACCATGCGCATTCCATTCAGCGATCAATATTTTGATTGTAAGTGGATTACGGTACCGCTTGTATATCTCGCAGTGATCGGTACAGTAAACGGGGTGAACTTTACGGATGGTTTGGATGGCCTGGCTACCGGAGTGACCACTATGGTGGCAGTATTTTTTACAGTAGTATCTATGGGACTTGGTGGCGGCATCGAGCCGATGACAGCAGCGGTGACAGGCGCATTGCTGGGATTTTTGCTGTTTAATGTCTATCCGGCGCAGGTATTCATGGGAGACACAGGTTCTTTGGCTCTGGGCGGATTTGTGGCAGGATCAGCTTATATGTTAAAAATGCCCTGGATTATTTTGATTGTGGGGCTTATTTATCTGGTGGAAGTGCTCTCCGTGATGATACAGGTGACGTATTTTAAAAAGACGGGTGGAAAACGATTCTTTAAAATGGCTCCGATACACCATCATTTTGAGCTTTGCGGGTGGTCCGAGACGCGTGTGGTTGCTGTGTTTACTGTGGTGACGGCTCTGCTTTGTCTGTTGGGGCTTGTACTGGTATCCTAAGTGTGAAAGAAAGGATAAGAGTTTGATCAGGAGGAATTTATATATGAATTGGAAGGATAAAAAGGTTCTGGTTTTTGGTACAGGGATCAGCGGAATCGGAGCCTGTGAGCTGCTGGAGAGCAAAGGCGCGGATGTGATATTGTTTGACGGCAATCAGAAATTAAGTGAGGATGAGATTCATATGAAGCTGTCGGCTGACAGCAGGGCAAAGGTGATTATCGGTGACATTTCGGATGAGGAGCTCAAGACGGTGACACTTGCTGTGCTAAGCCCGGGAGTTCCGACAGATTTGCCGATAGTACAGAAGATGCGCAGCATGGGCATTTGTATCTGGGGTGAGGTGGAGCTTGCTTTTGAGAGCGGGAAAGGTGATGTGCTTGCCATCACAGGAACCAATGGCAAAACGACAACTACAAGTCTTCTTGGTGAGATTATGAAGCGTCATCAGAAAAATGTATTTGTAGTGGGGAATATTGGGAACCCTTATACAGAAGCAGCTCCGAAAATGCGTGATGACAGTATAACAGTGGCGGAGATCAGCAGCTTTCAGTTGGAGACGATTGATGCTTTTCATCCGAAGGTGAGTGCTATTTTGAATATTACACCGGATCATCTGAATCGGCATCATACGATGGAGGAATACATAAGAGTTAAAGAGTTGATTACGAAAAATCAGACTTTTTCTGACACCTGTGTACTGAACTATGAGGATGCGGTACTTCGGGCATTCGGTGATACCCTGAAAACAAAGGTATTATTTTTCAGCAGTGCGCGTAAACTGGATAGAGGGTTTTATCTGGAAGGCGATACGATTGTCTGTAATGATGGTGAATGCGTACAGGAAATCTGCAGGACGGGTGAACTAAATATTGTCGGCATTCATAATTATGAGAATGTGATGGCTGCTGCTGCGATGGCGCTTGCCTATGGTGTTCCTCTGGAAGAGATCAGAGAAGCTGTCAAAGGTTTTCAGGCCGTGGAGCACAGGATTGAATTTGTGACAGAGAAAAACGGGGTTATATATTACAACGATTCAAAAGGAACCAATCCGGATGCGGCGATTAAGGGTATTCAAGCTATGGATCGCCCCACACTTCTGATTGGAGGCGGGTATGATAAGGGTTCCGATTATACAGAGTGGATTCAGGCTTTTGAAGGAAAAGTGAAGTATCTGGTGCTGCTCGGTGCAACAAAAGAGAAGATTGCAGAGACAGCGCGCAGGTGCGGTTTTGACCGCATAATTATGACAGAGAGCCTTGAGGAGGCAGTTTCTGTCTGTGCACAGAATGCAGAAAGTGGCGATGCCGTTCTGTTATCCCCCGCCTGTGCAAGCTGGGATATGTTTAAGAGCTACGAAGTCAGAGGCAGACGATTCAAAGAGCTTGTCAGAAATTTATAAAACGGGAGTGATTGGATGGGCCGAAAATCCGGAAGGCAGGACCCTGTACTAATGATACTGGTGTTGTTTCTTGTGATTTTTGGGCTTGTCACCCTCTACAGCACAGGCTCCTACAACGGTGAGGTGCGTTTCGGTGATGCATTTTATTATGTGAAGAAGCAGTTCTTTGCTGCGTCGCTGGGACTTTTGGCAATGTATCTGATTGGCCGAATGGATTATCATATTTTTGAAAAGTATGCGTCGGCGGGCTATGTCCTGTCTCTGGCGCTATCCGGGCTTGTGTTGTTGGTGGGAGATTCCTATAACGGTTCCAAAAGATGGCTGTCCCTGGGACCGCTATCTTTTCAGCCATCCGAGTTCGCGAAGCTTGCTGTTATTTTATTTTTGGCAAAAATGGTCAGCAGACAGAAGAAAAAGAGAAACAGTTTTCTGAATCTGGTCATGGTTATCGGTATGGTGCTGCCGATCGTGGCGCTTGTGGGTACGAACAATCTGAGCACTGCCGTGATTATTTTGGGTATAGCAGTTATTGTCGTTTTTGTGTCCGACAGACGCTACATGCAGTTTGTCTGGATGGGAGGTATAGGTGTCGGATTTATTGCCGTATTTTTGAGTATGGAAGCTTACCGCCTAGAACGGCTTGCAATATGGAAGAATCCGGAAGCTTATGAAAAAGGCTATCAGACGATTCAGGGACTTTATGCGATCGGTTCCGGGGGACTTTTCGGCAGGGGGCTGGGCGAGAGCATTCAGAAGCTTGGCTTTGTACCGGAAGCACAGAACGACATGATTTTTTCGATTATTTGCGAAGAGTTAGGATTTGTGGGTGCAGCGATTCTGGTTCTGGTATTTTTGATTTTAATCTGGCGTTTTATGGTGATAGCTGTCCATGCCGCAGATTTGTTCGGTGCGCTGATCGCGGCGGGTGCTATGGGACACATTGCCATACAGGTGATACTGAATATTGCGGTTGTGACCAATACGATTCCGAATACAGGGATTACCCTGCCTTTTATCAGTTATGGCGGAACCTCCGTGCTGTTTCTGCTCTCGGAAATGGGGCTTGTTTTATCCGTCAGCAGGTGGCAAACAGAGAAAAAATACATATGATATAATGGGTTTGCTAATAAATGGAGCGGAGGGTTTTGGGTGGAATGGTTTGAGTTGTCAGGCGGGATGCCTCTGCATGGAAGTGTCACGCTTCAGGGGTCGAAAAATGCGGCTTTGCCTTTGATGGCAGGCGCCGTGCTGCATCAGGGAAAGACAACGCTGCACAACGTTCCGGATATTCGGGATATTGCCGTGATGGTTCAGATACTGCGCGAGATAGGCTGCAGTGTTCACAAGGAAGGAAGCACTCTGAAAATTGATGCATCTTATGCAAATCTGCCGTGTGTAAACCCTTTCCTGGGTGAACAGATGCGTTCATCAATCATTTTGCTTGGCGCACTGCTTGGCAGATTTAAAAAAGCTGAGCTTCCTTTTCCGGGAGGTTGTGTGATAGGAGCGCGCCCTATTGATCTTCACGTGACAGCTATGCAGAAGCTGGGGGCAGTTTTAACAGAAAAGGCAGGTATGCTCTGTGCGGAAACAGATGAAATGCAGGGAGCAAACATTCGGCTGCGTTTTCCAAGCGTGGGAGCTACTGAGAATATTATTCTGGCCGCAGTATGTGCAAAAGGTGTGACAGTGGCGGAAAACTGTGCCAGGGAGCCTGAGATTGCGGAATTGTGCCGTTTTCTTCAAGGAAAAGGAGCAAAAATTTCAGGGATTGGAACATCGTGTATTCGGATTGAGGGTGTTGATGCACTTGAGGATAGTACTTACACACTGATGCCTGACCGAATTGTGGCGGGAACCTATTTATTTGCTGCCGCTGCCACCAGAGGACAGATTTGCTTAAGAGGAGCAAAGCCTCAGGATATGGAGGCGGTTTTGCATATTTTGGAGGAAATGGGTGCAGAATTTCGTTATATAGATGACAGGCTTTGGATAGACGGAAGAAATGCCATACATCCTGTGACGAAGGTTTGCACGGATATTTATCCCGGATTTCCTACCGATCTGCAGTCTCAGCTTCTTGCGGCGCTCTGTCTGGCAGAAGGCACAAGTACAGTGCGGGAATGTATCTTTGAGGAAAGATTTCGTATTGCTTCTCAGTTAAACCGCATGGGGGCAAAGGTAACGACTGACGGACGAGAAGCGGTTGTAGAAGGAAGAAAACAACTATTTGGAGCTGATGTTAAGGCCGAGGAGCTGCGGGGAGGCGCGGCGCTTGTGATAGCCGGACTCGCGGCCAGCGGAACAACGCGCGTATATGGGCGGCAGTTTATTGAGCGCGGATATGAGGACATTGCAGGAGATTTGGGAAAGCTTGGAGCTGTTGTTTCAAAAGTAAAAGCAGAGTAAATGGGAAAGTACCAAACGGTTACAGACAGAAAGGTGAAAGTGTGAGAGAAGTATCAAACCACAGGAGAAAAAGAAAAGGGAAAAGGATCATAGTAGGCGCACTGTTTATTATGCTCGTACTGTGTCTGGCAATTGTTTTCGGATTGTTTCGGGTGCGTAAGCTGGTGATTTCAGGGAATGATTATTATACGGCGGAGCAGATTCAGGATGCCATTATGCAGGACGGACTCTGCAAAAATACACTTTACCTGATGTGGAAATTTGAAGATCAGGAAAAAGTGAAGGAATCCCTTCCGTTTTTGAGTGGTGCGGAGGTAAAAATGCAGACGCCTTATGAGGTTCGGGTGACGGTTTATGAAAAGCCGCAGATCGGATATTTTCTGAATCAGGGGAGCTACGTGTATTTCGATAAGGACGGTATGGTTGTGGAGATGTCCGGAGAGGTTCACGAGGGCGTTCCTCTGATCACAGGACTTGAGGTTGAAAAAGCGGAGCTTTATGCTAAGCTTCCGGTCAAGGATGAGGGGCTGTACAATACGATTGTAACGCTTACGAAAACATTGAATAAAAATGGAATCATTCCGGAGGAGATACGATTTGGGACAAGAGACTCCATCACGCTGGTGTTTGATGATATTAATGTGAATCTGGGAGATGACTCCGCGCTGGAAGATAAAATTTCTGCACTTGGTTCGATTCTGGAACAGCTTGATGGGAAAAGCGGTATTCTTTATATGGAGAGCTACACGGAAAATGACGGTACGGTCACTTTCAAAAGTGACGGCGGAGATGCGGAAAGTGTATCAGGAGGCGAAAGAGAAGATGGTGAGGATATGACAGATGAGTCCGATCAGGCGGAAACACAGCCGGAAGGCGGGCGCACCTACTCGGAATCGGACGGCACATTTTCTACAGATGCCGACGGAAATAAAATCTATACGGATGCGCTGGGAGTCACCACGACACAGTGTGAGCAGTATAATTACACGGATGAATATGGCAACATCATTATGGATGGCTACGGATATATTGACCCATATACCGGTTCTTACATTAACTAAGGCAGTGCTGATGGGAATTTTGCACATTTGCGGCGGCGGTATGGGCTGCGGAATATGTATTTTTATAAGAAATTGCAAAATTGACTTGATTAATTGGAAAAATGACTATATTATAGAAGAATAGATATGCATATGCGAAGGAGGAAATACCCTTGTTAGAAATTATGACAAACGAAGCTGAGTCTGCGGCTAAGAGGGTTGC
>ERZ809224.2755-NODE-2755-length-10377-cov-5.255474_pt1 | contig 10377 bp, 9 predicted proteins | sample MGYA00520513_ERZ809224 | MGnify/ENA primary metagenome ERZ809224 (study PRJEB31576, sample SAMEA3212658) | Homo sapiens | biome: human-gut; feature: human gut; material: fecal | place: Sweden | collected 2012 ...
AAATTTGCCGAAAAGACGTGCGCATATGCTTGTGAAGACGGGTTCTTATATTGATATTTGATGCGGCAGCGCTTATATTGTCGCTCAGCCTTTACAGCAGCGGAGCTGTGGATATCTGCGGAATGCTCATTCCGCTTCTGGCGTTCATGTCCCACCCTATAATGGCAATAAAGCACCTTATTCTCAGCAAAAAATCAAAATAAACATAATAAACAGCTGCGGCTCCCATGTTTGTCGCATGGGAGCCGCAGCTGTTTATTCAGCCGATGTATCATCGAGCTTGACGGAATATTTGTAGATAAGTGCGGAAAGAACAGCGGTTATTACCTCGGTTATCCAGAATGCGTGCCATACACCGTCAGGTCCTGTCAGTCTGCTGAGGATAAACGCCAGAGGCAGGATTATCACGATATACCTGAGCAGTGAAATGAGCAGTGACGGAACGCCCTTGCCAAGCCCTTCAAGCGCTCCCGATGCCGCAACGGACACGCTTGAAATTATAAAGCCTATGGATATGACACGAAGCGCAGTCTCACCTATTTTTACGGTCTCGGGATTTTCGGTGAAAAGCCCCATGAGCTGCGAGGGAACAGCAAGGCATATTACAGTTCCCAGTGCCATTATAACGGCGCACATGGCAAGGACAACATTATAGATCCGCTTCACACGCTTGTATTCCTTTGCACCGTAGTTGAAGCCGATAACAGGCCTCATTCCCTGAATAACGCCGTTTGCGGGGAGATAAAGGAAAGTCTGGAGCTTGTAATATATGCCCAGAACCAACACATAGCTCTGCGAATACACCGCAAGGATAGCATTCAGGGCGGAGATGAGCAGCGAGGGCAGCGCAAGATTAAGGGTAGCGGGAATGCCTACGGAGTACATTCTTCCGATAATATGGCCGACGGGCTTTGGCTGCCTCAGGTCTATTTTTACAGGCATCTGTCTGACACGGTAGGTTATGATGTAGATAGCAAGGGTCAGCAGCTGACCTGCTCCTGTGGCAATGGCGGCACCTCTCATGCCAAGCTTCGGGAAAAATCCGATACCGAAAATAAGCATCGGGTCAAGGATAATATTTGCAATACAGCCGCATAGCATACTTGTCATAGTTACCTTCATCATGCCCACGGACTGAAATATCTTTTCAAGGGAAATTCCCAGCATTATAACGGGTGCAAAGGAAAATGCAATGACAGAGTACTGTATTCCCAGCTCTATGACGCTTTCATCGTCAGTAAACATTCGCAGGAAATATGGCATTGCGATAATACTTGCCGCCATAAGCACTATTCCGTGAACGGCTGCGAGGATAAGCCCCTGAGAAGCGGCGGTATCCGCTTTCTTGGTGTCTCCCCCGCCGAGAAATATGGAAATAACGGCATTTATTCCTATGCCAAATCCTATAGCTACCGCATTTATGAAATTCTGTATAGGAAACACCAGCGAAAGAGCGGTCATGGCGTTCTCGCCTATCTTTGCCACAAAAAAGCTGTCGATTATATTATACAGGGAATTTACCAGCATTGATATGACCATGGGCAGCGACATGGACAGTATCAGCGGAAAAACAGGCTTTTGCTTCATAAAGTCGTTGTTCATAAAATACTCCTTATCAATAAACATAAAAAAGCCACACAACTGAATCAAGTTGTGTGGCGAAAAGGTGACATTGTCCGGAAAAATCCACTACAGGTTTTACAAATGATATTTTAGCATATTGCCACCTGTTTGTCAATGAATTTTCTGAAAAGTATGTCTTAAAGAGCGTAATTTCGGGCGATGATGTACGCCATATATGCGCCGTAAAGCACTGCCAGCGTAATGCCCTCCGCACGGGACATTTTCTTTCCCGTGATGTACCATACATAGGACACGATGCTTACTCCCACAAGGATAAATCCGTCGATCACAGAATCCTTTGTTACCGATATGGGGGTGATAACGCCTGAAATTCCCAGAATGGCAAGGACATTGAAAATGTTGGAACCTACAACATTTCCCACTGCCATATCGTTCTCGCCCTTGCGTGCGGCGGTTATGGAAGTCACAAGCTCAGGGAGACTGGTTCCCACGGCGCAGATAGTAAGACCTACCAGAGTTTCGCTCATGCCTGCTTTCATTGCAATAAGCTTTGCGTGCTCGACCACAAGATTTCCTCCGAGGACAATTCCCGCAACTCCGCCGATAAGGCTCATGGCGCACACGAGGGGAGAAAAATCAGCGGGCACAGCCGTATCATCAGCGTTTGACGCTTCCTTTTTGGCAATTCTCACGGACACTATCATATAAGCTGCAAATGCAATAAGAAATACTGCCGCTTCAAGCCTGCTGAGCGTTCCGTCAAGAAGGAACAGCACAAACACCAGCGCTGCCGCAGCAGCAATGGGATAATCACGCTTTGCAACGCTGTCGTTGGTGGCAATGGGCTTGATAGCGGAGCATATTCCAAGGACAACCATTATATTAAAAAGGTTGGAGCCGATAACATTGCTGACAGCAAGGGAGTTGGAACCTCCGACAGCTGCGGAGATGCTTACCGCCAGCTCAGGTGCGCTTGTACCCATGGCAACAATCGTAAGACCCACGATAAGCGATGGGATCTTCATTTTTGCCGCCAGAGAGGAGCTTCCGTCAACGAAATAGTCAGCGCCCTTTATAAGCAGGAAAAATCCGCCTATCAGCATTATTATGCTTATGATGACCGACTGGGGCAGCTCAGCAAAATAGCTGAATATTATTGCGACTGCAAGTATTATGGTGTAGATAATGTTTTTTCTGTTCATTTGAAAAGTTCCTTCTTTACATTTGGATTAAGATATTGTCCGTGCCTTTCTGTTTTGCTGCCATACTGAACGGCAAACTTAGGGCAGCTGTGGAGACACCGCAGACAGGCTGTGCATTTATCCTTGACCCATACAGGCGTATTGTTCTTCATACTTATCGCCTGCACAGGGCATCTTTTTGCGCACAGACCGCAGCCTATACAGCTGTCTTTCACCCTGAAATGCCTAGTCTACCGCATACTGTTATAGTATTTATCCGTAAAAAATGTGACTGCATTGGGGCATGATAAGCGCATATGATTGCCCGTGACTTTATTTCTGATATCATCTGTAACCTTAGCAAGTTCTTTTTCCGACTGAGCAAGCCGACTTTCTACCTTTTCCTTATCACTTAGATCAAACCACGGAGTCCATGTATCGGTCATTCTGATACTGAACCGTGCATTAAGCGTTATGCCATGCTTTTTTAGTATGCGGTCAGCCTGTGCTCCCACTGCTCCGGGAGTTGTACCGTAGGTTGCGACAACGAAAGCATATTGTCCGCTATAGTTCTCTATGAAAATATTTTCTAAAAACTCACGGACATTTATGGGAAGCTCCCACGCATATGTGGGGGCCACAATGCCAAGCATTTCGTTCTGCATGAGCTGTATTTTTCCGCAGTGCTTTTCTATCGAAACTGCCGTATCTCCCAGATCGTGTGCGATATGCTCAGCCACGTATCTGCAGTTGCCTGTTGCCGAAAAGTATAGTATCAAAATATCACCGCCGTTTTTATACAAAATATGATATAAACATATTTTACCATAGATAGCAAAAAAAATCAACTGGAATTAAAATATGTTGATTATGCACAACCTGCCCTTGACTTTTTGCTTCCAATATGTTAAAATAATTCAAAAGCCTATCATTATATTGCTGTTACAAAGGAGAATGTTACATGGATAACAAGTACAAGGGAACCAAGACCGAGATTAATCTTCAGGCAGCATTTGCAGGTGAATCGCAGGCAAGGAACAAATACACATATTTTGCTTCAAAGGCTAAGAAAGAGGGCTTTGAGCAGATAGCTGCCCTTTTCCTCAAGACTGCTGACAATGAAAAGGAACACGCAAAGATGTGGTTCAAGGAGCTTAACGGCATCGGAAACACTGCCGAAAATCTCAGCGCTGCCGCTGACGGCGAGAACTGCGAGTGGACAGATATGTACGAGGAGTTTGCCAAGACCGCCGAGGAAGAGGGCTTTACAGAGCTTGCCGCAAAGTTCAGAGCTGTAGGCGCTATTGAAAAGCATCACGAGGAGCGCTACCGTGCACTGCTTAAAAATGTGGAGACTTCCCAGGTATTTGAAAAGAGCACTGTCAAGGTATGGGAATGCCGCAACTGCGGTCACATCGTTGTTGGAACCAAGGCTCCCGATGTATGTCCCGTATGCAATCACCCTCAGAGCTATTTTGAGATAAGCGAAGAAAACTATTGATAAATACATACAAGCACAAAAAACACGGATACTGCCGCAAATAACAGTATCCGTGTTTTTTTATTTGTTTATCCGATAAAGCATACAAGGTCTGCCGCCTGTTTCATAGTTCATATTGCCCGAGATAGTGCCTTTTTCAAGGAGAAAATTTAAATATCTGCGGACCGTAACTCGTGAAAGCCCCACCTTGTCTGCGATCTCCTCGCCTGTGAAATCTGTATCGGGATTTCGTTCAAGAAAGTTGTGCACCGTTTCAAGGGTCTGATCCTGTATTCCCTTAGGAAGCTGCTCAATGGTCTTTGAGGAACCGCTGTTAAGCATGGCATCAATATGCTGCTGGCTGAACTGCTCCAGATCGTGGAATGCGTCCTGTCTGCTGAGGAATTTTTCCAATGCCTGCTGAAATCTTGCACTTGAAAAGGGCTTGATAAGGTAATCTACAACACCAAGCCTTACCGCTTCCTCAATGGCTGCGCTGTCGTTGGCGGCTGTTACCATTATTACCGCCAGCGGAAGATTTTTCTCCCTTATCCTGCGCAGCACTTCAATGCCCGTGGTCTTTGGCATATACACATCAAGAATAACAAGCTGAACATTGTTTGCCGTCAGGTAAGCCAGCGCCGCATCACCGTCACGGCACACGGAGGCTACATGAAAATGCTTGTTTTCGGTCACATACTGCTTGTTTATCATGGCGACCATAGGGTCATCTTCAACTATCACGACCTCATACATTGCTGCCGCCTCCTTCATCTGTAAGTGTTACGGTAAAGGACGTGCCAACGCCCTCCTCCGACTCAACGGAAATGGTTCCGTTATGCTTTTCGATAAGCTGCTTTATAAGGTGAAGCCCGGTTCCCCTGCCGTCACCCTTGGTGGAAAAGCCGTTTTCAAAAATCTTTTCTCTGTTCTCTTCCGATATACCGTTGCCCGTATCATCAACAGTGATTATCATTGCATGGGGCTTTGTGAAGATGCCAACGGTAAGCTCCTTGGGAAGCTCATTTTTCTCGTTGAGCGAATCCATGGCGTTTTCCGTAAGATTGCCGATAATGGTTATCAGGTCGCCCGACGGCAGAGAGATATCATTGCGTGAAAGCCTGCTGCCGCCCTCCAGCGTGAACTTGATATTAAGCTCTGCTGCTCTGGAATACTTGCCGATAAGCAGCGCTGCCACTGACGGGTCATCAATATTTTTCATTATACTATGTATGACAGTCTGCTGGATAGAGGTTATATTGGTTATGTACTCGCAGGCTTCGTTTGTGCGCCCCATCTGGATAAGCCCCAGGATAACATGGAGCTTATTTGTGAAGTCATGGTTGTTTGCCCTCATTGATTCCACAAGGTATTTAACGCCCGAAAGATCCTCCATAAGCTTTGTAAACTCGGTTCGGTCACGGAGAATGCAAAGTCCGCCTGAGGTGCTGTCACCCTCTGTTATGGGCACATAGTCGGCTATGATATCCGAGCCGCTGTCGGAATGAACGGAAAATCCCGATATCTTTTCGCCTGAAGACATTATAGTTCCCGTCATCATTTCGGGTATTGCCCGGGAAATATTCAGCTTATCGTCACTGTCGCCAATGCCGAGCATTTTCTTTGCGGCGCAGTTTATGTAAACCACAGAACCGTCCTTTTCAAAGGCGAGAAGTCCCTCTTCCAGTGATTCAAGCACATTGTCACGCACGGTGAACATAGCGCTGAAAATATCAGGCTCATAGCCCTTGAGGATACGCTTTATCCTATCGGAAAGCTGTCTTGACAACGCTATAGCCAGTGTGATGACCGCAGCCGCACACACTGTATGAAGGATTATTATGCTTATTACTGTTTTTCTGATATTCTGGGTCAGCATTACCGCAAGGACAAATCCCACATAATTTCCGCTGTCGTCATAAATCGCAGCATATGCACGCCTCTGTGCGCCCGAGGGACCTGTATCGGAGGTGACATAGAAAATGTCGCTGTCGGTAAAATCGGGTATCGTACCGTCATAAACAGTGCCGATAAGCTCATGATTTGTGTGGTAGATACGCTTGTTATCCGAGCTTATGACAGAAATGACATCAATATTTGTAAGGGAGCTTTTAAGTGAGTCGAGATAGCTTTCGGTCATATTGCCGTCAATGCTGCCGTCGGTAAGCTTATCACGGATTATTTGTGACTGAGCCACCGCCTGGGCGATATTTTCAAGGTTCTGGTCAAGCCTTGTTCTGTCCGTATATATGCTTACTATTATGCTGATTATTGTAATAAGTACAGTCATCACCGATACAAGTATGAGCAGTGTATCGAGTATCTGCCGCTGTATGGTGCCTGTCCGGGCGCTGCGGCGCTGTCTGCTGTTCATTCATATGACCGCCTTTCAGGTGTATTGTAAATATTATAACACATAAAAACACTTTTGAAAAGGGAATATGCGGATAAAAAGGACTTTTGAAAGTAATGTAAATAAGGTATTTTGCCGAATAATGGCTATATTCCGTGATTTGTGACGATTTTACTTTTTTAAGTAATTTCAGCCGAGGATAAGGAAAATGCGTTGATAACTTACCGATCATTGATTTTTATTCCCATTGGAGTTAGAATAGAGACAACAAAGAAACCAATACCGAAAGGAAAGAAAAGAAATGAATACTTTTGCAAGCTTAATGGAAATGATGATGGTCGTATGCTTCGGAATCTCATGGCCCCTTAACATTATCAAGGCATGGAGATCCCGTTCAGCTAAGGGAATAAGCCTTCCCTTCTACTTCTTCATCTGGATCGGATATGTTTTCGCATTCGTCGGCAAGTTTGTTCTTATCGCAGCAAACGCTCCCCAGCCCTGGTACGAAACAGTTCACTGGTATGTAATGTTCTTCTACGTACTTAACATCGCAATGGTAACTACAGGCATCGGCATCTACTTCAGAAACAAGCACCTGGATAAGAAGACCGTTGGCGTAAATAAGCTTGCGGCTGTAACCGAATAAATCTTAACTACAAAATAATCATAGGAGGATACTATTATGGAAAACGCTGTTGGAAAAAGCCTTATGGCACCCCTTGGAACAGGCAGAATTTCTTTTATAAACAGAAAAGCTGAGGCAGCTGAAAAGACAGCTTCTATCGCAAAGGTTTACGAAAGAGAAGCTGAAGAATACATGAAGCTCAATGAGCTTGCCGTAAGCAACGGCGTTGTCATGATGGGCTCCACCTTTGCAAAGGATATCCCCGTAGGTGAGCTGAGACAGGCATTTGAGCTTGACTTCAACATCTACAACCGCAGCTTTACCGATCTTTCCGTATTTGATGCAGAACCCGTTCTCATCAACTGCGTTGAGACACTTGCTCCTTCCAAGATCGTTCTCCAGCTTGGTGAGACTGACCTTGAAAGAGGCTTCAAAACAATTCCCGAGATCATTGCAGAATACACAAATGTTGTAAAGGCTCTCAAGAAGAGAAACCGTTTCACAGACATCGTTATCGTTACCGTATGCGAGACAGGCAACGGCACTCAGCCTGCTGAGTTCAACGCACAGCTGGAAAAGATGGCTAAGAAGCTTGGCTGCAAATATGCAGACATCACCTCCGCTTCTGCTGACCGTATGCCCTGCGTAAAGGCATTCAGCCTGCTCAAGAGATTTATGCGCAGCCAGCTCACATTTACCGATGCAATGACAATGGTAAATTATTAAGCAACTTTCCCAAACCAATTCCAACTTCCTTCATATATAAAAGCCCTCAGAAAAGAAAGCAGGTTCTGAGGGCTTTTTATTGCTTTTTTACGACAGTTATGCTATAATATCAGTAATTCGGACGTGTAAGGAGCGCTTTTATGAAAAAATCTGTGTTTTATCACCACATGGCAGAGGCTGCCTCTCAGAAAGGCATGGCAATACAGGATATTATCAGGCAGGTACATTCTCTCGGTATCGGCTGGGCAGAGGTTGATCTTGCCGACCTTAAAAGGGATAATTCTATTGCGGATATGCTGAAAAATGAGGGCATGGGAATATCATCTATCTACGGATTTTATGATTTTGGCAGCTCACAGAAAGGCTCCGCAGGCTTTGAGCACGTTCAGCTTGCAAAAAAGCTCGGCTGTGAAAAAGTAATGATAATTCCGGGATTTTACGCCTCCGATGACAAGGCACAGAGTGAGAATGAGCGAGAGAAAATGCTTGCCGCTATGAAGCAAATGTGCGAATATGCGCAGTCAGAGGGTATAATTCCCACTATCGAGGATTTTGACGACTGCAAAAGCCCTATTGCAACGGCGGAGCAGATGATGTGGTTTGCAGAACGCATACCTCAGCTGATGATAACCTTTGACACAGGCAATTTTATGTACAGCGGTCAGTCTGAGCTTGATGCCTTTGAACTGCTGAAAGACAGGATAGTCCACGTTCACTGCAAAGACCGTTCACTTATCGAAAAGCCCCAATGCGAAATGAAAATGACCGTTGACGGCAAGGCAATGTATCCTGCTCCCGTGGGTAGCGGCTGCATAAAAATGAAAGAGATAATAGCCTCTCTTGAAGCACGGGGATATGACGGCATTTACACCATTGAGCACTTTGGTGCGGAAGACCAGCTTATGTACATTAAACGATCGGCAGAATTTTTAGATGGAGTGATCTGATGACAAAAAAGAAAAAGGCAGTGGCAATAGTTTTATCCGCTGTGGCAGCTGTTATAGTGCTGACATTGCTGTATGATATGATTTTTCCCAAACTTTATGTCAGGGCAAAATATCCCGATATGACCGTTACAGCTATCGAAAAGGAAAAAGGCTCATGGTCACTTTTCGGCATAAGCGACCCCGAAATGCGTTACCTTTATTACAAAATGTATGACCCGAAAAATGATCTCAGCTTTACGCAGCAGTTCAGCTACAGCATATTTTTGCCCGTTTATTCCGCAGGCGCTGACCAATACGAAGAAACGCTAAGGAAGCATAATATCAGCATAATGGCAGAAGAGGGCTTCAGAGAAATCGCAGATGAATTTTGCTCTGATTACATTTTTATGGATAATCCCTTTAACGGCGAGGATCACACGGGCTATCTGCTTTTTATAAACGAGCGTGACCCAAAGCTCATAAAGGCGCTGGCTGACAGCCTTGACGGATATGTGGAAGATTTTTACTTTAAAGACTATACTGCGTATATCTCTTACAGCATCTACATATGCACTGACGATGACACATACTGCAGACTGAAGGCTGCATCACCCGAAAGCTGCTCTTCTGCGGGATACTATGGTCAGGCTTATTTTTCCGATATTATCCCCCAAATGCTTGACTGCAAAGCTACTCGCATAACTGCCGCCAATGACGGCTTTTCGGAGCGAATATTTACCGATATGGGGGATAAATCGGACGACGAATATCAACCACCCGAAAGCTTTGACACGGTGATGTTCTGGTACGACAGCGAGCCGAATGCGGCTTACAGCGGTCATTTTTACCTTTTCGGACTTGATTTTAACGGAGGAAATAACTGATGATAAGAGTTACTGTATGGAACGAATATGTTCACGAACGTGAATATGAGGGCATTGCAAAGGTATATCCCAAGGGAATACACGGCTGCATTGCGGATTTTCTCGGTGTGGAGGATGATATCACTGTCACCTGCGCCACCCTTGATATGGAAAATCAGGGAATAAGCGAGGAGCTGCTGAAAAATACCGACGTGCTTATCTGGTGGAGCCACGCCCGTCAGGAGGACATCACAGATGAAAATGTAAAGCTCATACAGAATAATGTGCTTCAGGGCATGGGCTTTATAGGTCTGCACTCCGCCCATTTCAGCAAGCCGATGAAGGCTCTGCTCGGCACCGGCATGACCTTAAAATGGAGAAATGACGACAGCGAAAAGCTGTGGTGCACTGCTCCCTATCACCCTATTGCTCAGGGCATTGACAGCTGCATAGATATCCCCACAGAAGAGATGTACGGCGAGTTTTTCGATATTCCGAAGCCAGATGATGTGGTCTTTACAGGCTGGTTCAAGGGCGGAGAGGTGTTCCGCAGCGGCTGCACCTTTACCCGTGGCATGGGCAAGATATTTTATTTCCAGCCGGGACATGAGGAATATCCCATATACCATATGCCGCAGA
>ERZ809224.2757-NODE-2757-length-10364-cov-12.064216_pt1 | contig 10364 bp, 8 predicted proteins | sample MGYA00520513_ERZ809224 | MGnify/ENA primary metagenome ERZ809224 (study PRJEB31576, sample SAMEA3212658) | Homo sapiens | biome: human-gut; feature: human gut; material: fecal | place: Sweden | collected 2012 ...
GATTTGGCAGGAGATGTAAAGAAGCTTCACACATATTTGTTTGGCGATGATGGATATGAACCATCTCAGACAGTAAAAGACATTAGCTATACCATTCAGAAAGCATTTGGAGTCGGACAGTAAATACAGAAACGATATAAAGTTAAAAAGCCTTGTATATCACAAATATGTGGTATGCAGGGCTTTTTTCACGAATGCTTAAAGAAAAGTACACAATTTAAACACAGATCATTGATAGTATATAGACATAACAAAGAAACAAAGCCAAGCTAAATGTAAGGCTTATTATATAGGAGGTTCTATTATGATGTATCCAGAAACCAATTTTAATTATGACAGCAATAATGAAAATAAAGGAAATAGAAAGCAGAGAAGACAAAATAAGTCAAGAAGAAATCTGCACAAGGCAGCAGCAGTTCTTGCAGGTGTTGCAGTTATTGGCGGAAGCTTCTGGGGCGGATCACTTTTGACTCAGAACACGGAAAATACCGTTCAGGCAGCATCCACAATGAATCTTTCAAAGGATGAGACAACACCTGATATTGTGGCATCTTCCCTTACTGATTATTCAGATCTGGCCGCACAGTGCCTGCCGCAGGTTGTTTCTGTAACAAATGTAATTGAAGTTACCAGTACATCAAACGGTGGTTCGGATCTCTTTAATTTCTTCTATGGAAATGGTCAGAATCAGAATCAGACATCAACACAGGAGTCTGAGGCATATGGTTCAGGTGTAATTATCGGAAAGACAGAGGATGAGCTTCTGATTGTCACAAATAACCATGTTGCTGTATATGACAAATCAGGCAACACAATGTATTACAGCTATACAGCTTCCACCAAGGAAAGAAAAGTCACATTTGTTGATGGAACTGAGGTTGAGGCAAACTTAAAGGGTGCTGATTCTGATGCAGATATCGCAGTTTTGGCAGTAAAGCTGTCGGACATTCCAGAGGATACCTTAAATGCAATTTCTGTTGCTACTATTGACAATTCTGATGGTGTTAAGGTTGGTCAGGGTGTAATGGCAATCGGAAATGCCCTTGGTCTTGGTCAGACTACTACATTTGGTCATGTAAGTGCACTTAACAAGGACGTAACTACATCTGATGATAATGTAACAAGAAGTATGATGCAGATTGATGCGGCTATCAATGCTGGTAACAGCGGCGGCGGACTGTTTGATGCAAATGGTCATTTGATTGGAATTAACTCTGCAAAGAGCTCAGGTGAAGGCGTAGAGGGCATGGGATATGCAATTCCGATTTCTTCCGTAGAGGATCTGATCAACAACATGATGAATCAGAAGACAAAGGTTCAGATAGATGAGGATCAGAGAGGTTATCTTGGCATTCAGGGCGTTGACGTACCGACTGAGTATGTACAGAGATTTGGTATGCCAGAAGGCACAATGGTAACGAAGATCACAGAGGGAAGCCCGGCATCTGATGCGGGACTGCAGCTGAATGATATCATTACCGCAGTTGATGGACAGAAGGTATCTAGTTTTGAAACACTTAGATCTGCACTTTCTTACTACGCAGCAGGTGAGAGTGTTACAATCACAGTCCAAAGACCAAACGGCAACCAGTATACAGAGACTCAGATTACTGTAACACTGGCAGATCGTTCAACTATTACTGATACGACTGAGGCAGATACAGAGGAGGGTTCTTCCGAAGCAGAGACTCAAGAACCTCAGGTTCAGATGCAGAAGGCACAGTAATTTTGCTTTTAAATTGGCACATCAGCTTAGAAGGCTGGTGTGCCTTTTTGTATGTGTACCGATATCTAGGCAAATGGTTTGAGTGCAATGCATTAGAAACTTGAATGTGACATAAAAATAGGTAAGACATAAAGAAAGAGTCTGGTATGTCCAAACAGTCAAAAATATACAAAACACAAGTAAATAAAATGCGGAGTATAGTAATGCTCTTGTCCGTAGCAGTACTTATTTCCTGTTGCTTTTATGTATTGGCAGCAGGAGAGTCTGAGCAAATCGTCTGGCAGAGGGACGAAAAAAAGGTTGCTATTACATTTGATGATGGTCCGGATGCTAAGACAACAGCGTTACTGCTTGATGGGCTTAAGGCAAGAAAAGTGCGTGCCACCTTTTTTGTGATTGGTGAGAAGGCAGAGCAAAATCCAGAGTTGATTTGCCGTATGAGTGAGGAAGGTCACTTAATTGGAAATCATACATATAGTCATGTTCAGCTGAATATGTTAAGTAGCAGTCAGGCATGTTCACAGGTAAAGGCAGCAAATGATGTAATTAAGGAGATTACAGGGCAGGAAGTTATTTACTTAAGACCACCGTATGGAGAATGGGATCATAAAAAAGATTGTCCGCAAAATATGATTGCAGTTTACTGGGATGTTGATCCGCTTGACTGGAAGCGCACAGATACGAAACAGATCGCAGCAGATATTTTGCGTCAGGTTAAGCCGGGGGATATTATTTTATTGCATGATATTTATAAGACAAGTGTGCAGGCTGCCTTTATTGTGATTGATGAATTGCAGCGTCAGGGATATGAATTTGTTACTGTTGAGGAATTGCTGTTTGCATAGTTGTTTTTTGCTGCTAAACGTGCTAAGATTGGATACAGTTCACAAAGAAACTTGCAAAGTGATTTGCCAGTCTCCACCGTGAATAGTAAGAGATGGACAGGACAATGAGTATGGATTTATTTGATTATATGAGAGAAACTCAGCAAAAGGAATCACCGCTTGCGTCGCGTATGCGTCCAAAAACACTTGATGAAGTTGTTGGTCAAAAGCATATCATCGGGAAGAATACGATGCTGTATCGCGCAATTAAGGCAGATAAGCTTAGCTCCGTTATTTTTTATGGTCCGCCAGGAACAGGAAAGACAACGCTTGCGATGGTGATCGCCAATACGACAAGCTCTGAGTTTACACAGCTTAATGCAACTGTAGCCGGAAAAAAAGATATGGAGGACGTAGTAAAGCGTGCAAAAGACCTTCAGGGAATGTACGGACGCAGGACTATTCTTTTTATTGATGAGATTCATCGTTTTAATAAAGGACAGCAGGATTATCTGCTGCCATTTGTAGAGGATGGAACAATCATTTTGATTGGCGCAACGACAGAAAACCCATATTTTGAGGTAAATCCAGCTCTGATTTCCAGATCCATTATTTTTGAGCTGCACAATTTGGAAAAGGAAGACATCAAAGAGCTGATTAAGCGTGCCGTGAGCGATCCTGTGCGTGGTATGGGAAGCTATCATGCTATGCTTGATGATGATGCCGCTGAATTTTTAAGTGATGCTGCAAACGGTGATGCACGCGCCGCATTAAATGGCATTGAGCTTGCAGTGCTGACGACGGACCGCTCTGACGATGGAATGATTCATATCACACTTGATACGGCGCAGGAATGTATTCAAAAGCGTGCTGTGCGTTACGATAAGAGCGGCGATAATCATTATGATACGATCAGTGCATTTATTAAAAGTATGCGTGGCTCTGATCCTGATGCCGCAGTTTATTATCTGGCGCGTATGCTATATGCAGGTGAAGATATCCGCTTTATAGCACGTCGTATCATGATTTGTGCATCGGAGGATGTGGGAAATGCTGATCCTCAGGCACTTGTCGTAGCAGTTGCGGCTTCTCAGGCCATTGAGCGTATTGGTATGCCAGAAGCGCAGATTATATTGTCACATGCTGCTACTTATGTGGCATGTGCACCAAAGAGCAATGCTGCGTATATGGCAATTTCAGAGGCGATGAATTATGTACAGAATCATAAGACACCGCCAGTGCCGTCACATTTGCAGGATACACACTATAAGAGTGCAGGAAAGCTTGGTCATGGAGATGGATATAAGTATGCGCACGATTATAAAAACCATTATGTGAAACAGCAGTATCTGCCTGATACCATGGAAAATGAGCATTTTTATCGCCCATCTGAGAATGGATATGAAAGAACGATTGTGCAGCATCTAACACGGCTTCATGCAGAGGCTGAAGACAAAAATAATAAGTAAGAATCGGCTAAATTGACCGATTGTAATAATGAGAACGGACAGACGCAAAGAAAAAAGGAGAAAAAATGGACAGCAAACGAATTACCGCGTTGCGGGCAATCATGAAGAGAGAGGGAATTGATTATTACTACATTCCAACAGCAGATTTTCATGAGTCTGAATATGTGGTAGAGTACTTCAAGGCAAGAAAGTTTATAACTGGCTTTACCGGCTCTGCAGGTGTAGCAGTTATTGGACAGGAAGAAGCATGGCTTTGGACAGACGGACGCTACTTTATTCAGGCGGCAGCCCAGATTGAAGGATCAGGCTTTGGCCTTATGAAGATGGGACAGGAAGGTGTTCCGACTGTTATGCAGTATTTAGGTGAAAAGCTGCAGGAAGGACAGTGCATCGGTTTTGACGCAAGAGTAGTCAACACAAATGATGCAAAGGAGTTTGCAAAGATCGCAGCAAAGAAGCATGGAAGTCTTAAGACTGACAAGGATCTTTTAGATGAGGTGTGGACAGATCGCCCGGCACTTGTTCATCAGCCGGCCGATGTCTTAAAGGATGAATTTAATGGTGAAGCAACTGCTTCTAAGCTTGCACGTGTCCGTGAGCAGATGGAAAAGGAAGAGGCACAGTATCACATCATCAGTACACTTGATGATATCGCATGGATCTTAAATGTCAGAGGAAATGACATTCCACACGTTCCTGTTGTGCTTTCTTTCCTTGTAATCGGAAAAGAAGATGCAATGTGGTTTGTTGAGGAGAATGCATTAAGTGATGCAGTTAAAGAGATGGCAGCAGAGTGCGGCATTACCATTCGCCCATATGAGGACGTCTATGCATATGCAGCGACTATTCCTGAGCACAGCACCGTTCTTCTTGATAAGAGAAAGGTAAATTATCGCATCACAAATGCACTGTCTGAGACTGTTCATATTGTAAGCAAGGCAAATCCATCTCAGTTGATGAAAGCTATCAAGAATGAGATTGAGCTTGAAAATACAAGAAAGGCTCATCTTCTTGACGGTATTGCCGTAACTAAGTTTATGTATTGGTTAAAGAAGAATGTCGGAAAGATTCCGATGGATGAGGTTAGTGTATCAGACTATCTGCAAAGTCTTCGTGAGCAGATGGAAGGATATCGTGATATCAGCTTTGATACAATTGCAGGTTATAATGCAAATGCAGCAATGATGCATTATAAGGCAGAGCCGGATACGGCAGCAAAGCTAGAGCCACAGGGTATGCTTTTAGTTGATTCAGGCGGTCATTACGACACTGGAACAACAGATATTACAAGAACATTCGTGTTAGGACCAATTTCTGATATCCAGAAAAAGCATTTCACCATGGTAGTTAAGAGTAACCTGAATCTGGCAAATGTGAAATTTCTTTACGGCTGCAACGGCATCAGTCTTGACGTAATTTGCCGTGAGCCAATCTGGAAGGAGAATCTTGACTATCAGTGTGGAACAGGTCATGGCGTAGGCTATCTGCTAAATGTTCATGAGGGACCAAACAGCTTCCGCTGGCAGTATCGTCCAGGCTTTGACAATCCATTTGAGGCAGGCATGATAACAACAGATGAGCCAGGTATCTATTTACAGGATCAGTACGGAATCCGCACTGAGAATGAGCTTATCTGCGTTAAGGGTGAGAAGAACCAGTACGGTCAGTTTATGGGCTTTGAGAACATTACATATGTTCCGATTGACCTTGACGGTATTGACAAGCAGTATTTAAATGCAGAGGATGTAAAGCAGCTAAACGACTATCATAAGATGGTTTATGAGAAGATTTCTCCATACATGACATCAGAGGAGAATGAGTGGCTGAAGGAGTACACAAGAGCGATATAATGTGTATTTGCATTTAGAAAAATAAATTTTTAGAATATAAAAAAGACTGGGTTTTGTTTTGAAGCAAGATCCAGTCTTTTTTGCAGAATCTATTTAAATTCCGTATTCATTAAATAGTTTAGCTCGAAATGTTGGATCTGCAATCGCTTTTGGAATTTCAGATCCTCTATTTTCTTGTAATAATTTCTCATAAAGCGCATTAACACGCTGTTCACCGTCTTTTCTAGCTGAATTTATGGAATCATTCCAGTCACGGATTGCTTTTTCACGATTTCGATACATAGCCATTAATGTTTCATCGCTGCTGGCTTTTTTCAGACGCTCATATGCTTCCTCAAATGTTTTGCTTTCTTCAACCAATTTTTCATACACCTCCTTTTGATCAGAGTTGATAAATAGTGCCCACTGATCTCGTGCAGTTAAGCCAGAAAGATTAAGAGTTTCAACTTCTTTTGTTTTAGATAGTTCATTGACTGCTTTGCGTAACTCAAAAAATGCAATCTTAAAATTTTGTCTGTAAGTTTTGTTTGTTTCTTCATCCTTAAGAATAAAGCTTCTGTAGTAACGGGAATCTTCGTATAAGTCGAAACACAACAGATTTAATCCGTAGACTGGTGCAGTTTTTGAATAATCATCTCCGGTATGCAATTGTTCTGTACAAAGTTGACAAGTATAATACAGTGCGCGTTGCTCCATGTTGTGACGATTCAGTACTTGGATTTCGATGTCAATAAGGCTTCGATTCGCTAACTGAACTCTTATATCCAGTATGCACATTTTATCATCAATATATTTCGGATCAATGATTGGATTTAAAAGAGTGATCTGCTCAGCAGATTGAATATCTAATCCAAGAACGTCGTTTAAAAATACCCGAAGAATTGGCTTACTCTCTTCCTGACCGAATACCTGCTTAAATACGATATCAGAAGTCAGGGGCAGCAATTGTACAGTTTCTAAGTTATTGTTCATCAATAAGTCCTCCATTTTATGTAGTTCCGAATTTCGGTACTTATCTGATGTATTTTGTGTTATCCAGCGGTTTTCTTTTGTACCTTAGAATGTTCCTTTCTAGTATGAGAATATCACGGGTTTGATATTTTTGCAAGTGTTTGTCGATAAAAACTATATTTTTCGCTGGTTTAATGGTCGCGATTTTTTTTACCATTGAATTTTTTACGGAAAGATATGATATAATTGATTTGATCAATTAAACGAAAGTGAGGATATGGTAATGGATATAGTAGCGATCATGAAAGAAAGACACAGCGTAAGACAGTATAAGAATCAGGTGATTGACCACTCAAAGAGAGAAGAAATTAACGCATTTGTAAATGCTATCAATGCAGAAAGCAAGCTGGCGATACAAGTTTTTTATGATGAACCAAAATGTTTTGATTCTTTTATGGCTCATTATGGAAAATTTGAAAATGTAAAGAACTATATTGCTATCGTTGGTAACAAGGAGGATCAGGAGAAAAAGGATATCATGATGGTTCGAGAATTTCAGCGTTTTTGAAATAGAAAAATAGAGCGTGTTTTGCAATGGAAGAATAGCCACTGGGGACAGTAAGTGAGCTAGCGGATCCAACAAAAGGGCCGTTGGTTCCTGACCCCAGTGGCTTTCTGACCTCAATGGTTATAATTTCATGACTTTATCTCCCTCAAACATGCTATATCCCGTAGGATTCTTTCTGAATTCCGATGGTGAAATTCCAAGACATTTTGTAAATTGCCGATTGAAGTATGAGCCATACTTAAAACCGCATTGATTAGCGATATCATCAATCTTAAGATTCGTGTTCGATAGTAATTCCTGTGATATCTTAAGACGATAATGAAGCAGGTATTCAATGCAGGTACAGTTGAGCTGTTGTTTGAAACGCTGGTTAAGTGTGGTTCGATTTAAGTGAACAAGCTCGCATAGAAAGCTCAATGTAATATCATTTTGGTAATTGGCATGAATGTAATCGGTGCAGGTTGTGACTGGATTGGTATTCTCGGACAGCTCATAGAATTTTAACTTGCACTGGTCTACATATATGTCAAATATGCAGTTAAGTGTTTGGCGAAGCATTCTTCTGATACGGCAAGTCCAGTAGTCATCGCTCTGGGCATATGTTTCAGCTCCAATCATAAGCATAAGCTCATTAAGGTGAACATATTGCTGGGGCGTTAAGTTAAAAATACCCTGAAAATTTCTATAATGTTTTGTGAACATATAAAGCATATTTCTATCGTAAACATATTGTTTATCAATTAAAACTGAATCATCAAGATTTTCAAATTTTAAACATGCTTTTATGTACCAAGGATCAAAATGAAATGCCTTGGCACTTAAATGTGTGCGTTCCAGACACTGGAAATTATCATATTGTGATATACACAGTATGGTAGGAGCTGTGACAGTCTGGATATATTCATTAATTTTTATCGTTGCGCTGCCACAGGAAACCATAATGATAGTGCATCTGTTATCTACCGGCAGTGATTCTAATGTATTGTAAAAATCAAATTCAATTGGAATTTCTCTCTCTTTATGTCTATCAGTATGAGGCATACAAATCTCCTTATAAAAATGAAATATTAAATACACTATATGCAATTTTGAATTGCAAAAAGTATAAATATCTACTGCGTATATGCGATTGAAAGCCTATAGTACATAAGATATACTTGCATATAGTATAAAACATAAGAAGAATGATGTCTATATGAAAAGATTATTAGTGTACAGTAAGGATTATTGTGGGCAAATCACAATAGCTGCCATTTCCAGCGTGACAGCATCAATAGCTACAGTTTTTATTATTGATATTTTAAGGCAGATAATAGAATGTATTTCAATAGGGAATCTGATGCAGGAAGTCCAGAATATTATTTTGAAAATGTTAATTGTGATAGGTGTTGGCATTGCATCGAATTATATGGTTGTTTCAATGACAGGATTTGTTGGAGTTGGGTTATTAAAGAAGCTTAGAAATGATGCAGTGGATTCATTGATGAAAGCTTCCCCAGAGTATATCAATCAATGCAATTATGGTGATTTGATGGAGAGAGTGACAGAAGATATTGAGGGACTTGCTGGTTTTATGTCGGGGTATTTTAAAGATTGCATGTATGTACCTATTCTTACAGTTGTATATTCCGTATATTTCTTTATTATGAATGCTCCGTTGGCAGTAATATGTTTATTTCCATTGGCGGTTATGGTGCCTTTAAATGTGAAATTATTAAAGCCCATAAAACTTCGTCAATTTCAGTATGCAAAAGAACTGGGGCTTACCAATAATAATGTAGAAGAAGCATTTGCGGGCGCGGAAGTAATAAAGTCGTATAATCTTCAAAAGAAAATGATGGATAGATATGAAGTAGCCCTTTATAAAACATTTAAAACGTCAAAAGAAAATGATCTTGCTCAGTATAATCTTGAACCAATTTCAAGAGCAATACAAGAGGTACCGATGGCAATTGCTATATGTGTTGGTGGTGTGCTGGTGTTTAATAATGCTATTACAATGGGTGTACTGATTGCGTATATAAGTACAATTAAAAAATTGATAGAGCCATTATCAAGATGTTATCAGTTAGTTGTCCGTTCGCAGACGGCATTGGTTTCTGTATCAAGAGTGTTTGAGGTTATTGATATCCGGCCGGAAAAAAATGTATTAACAGGCGCCAGTAATTATAATGATATGGCAGATTCTCCTATAATTAGTTTTAAAGATGTTACTTTTGGATATGGACAGGAAAATGTTTTGGTAAATGTAAGTTTTAATGTGAGAAAGGGGGAAAGAATAGCTTTTGTAGGAGAAAGCGGAAGTGGAAAAAGCACGATTATAAAACTCATTTCAAGACAAATATCAATGGAAAAGGAAAAAATATTCTATCAGGGAATAGATTATTATAATTTCACACCTAATGAAATCCGTAATGAATTGGCGCTTATTTCACAGGAGACAACATTGTTTCCAGTGTCAATTGCGGACAATATCAGGATAGGGAATCCTGATGTCAGAACTGAAGATATAATATTGGCACTAAAAATGTCCGGTTGTGAGAAATTTATTAAAGAATTGCCAGAAGGAATCGATACAATTCTTGCGGAAAAAGGAAATAATCTGTCTGGTGGGCAAAGACAGAGACTTACCATTGCAAGAGCAATTGTAAAGAATGCACCAATTCTTTTACTTGATGAACCGACATCTGCTCTTGACTTAGAAACAGAAAAAAATATTTGTAATACATTTGATGAGGTATCGAGGAATCATACTGTTATTGCAGTGGCACATAGACTTAATACCATTAAAAATTATGACAGGATTTATGTATTAAATCATGGCAGGATTGTTGAACAGGGAACTCATGAGGAGTTATTGAGTCAACAGGGAGAATACTGTCAGATGTATCAGGATTATGTAAGAAAGGAAATGTAGGAATAAGTTTGAAACAAAGAAGTAGAGGTTACCCGAGAAAATAGAGCATAACAAATAAA
>ERZ809224.2760-NODE-2760-length-10361-cov-32.292742_pt1 | contig 10361 bp, 9 predicted proteins | sample MGYA00520513_ERZ809224 | MGnify/ENA primary metagenome ERZ809224 (study PRJEB31576, sample SAMEA3212658) | Homo sapiens | biome: human-gut; feature: human gut; material: fecal | place: Sweden | collected 2012 ...
TCGTGATGTGACTGGAGTTCAGACGTGTGCTCTTCCGATCTGCCCGGGCCGGTGCATGACCGGGGCCTGGGGCCTGCCCATGCAGGCGGTGATCGAGGACCGGGTCTATGAGATCCACACCGATTACCGGGATATTCTGGAACTGCTGCGCTGGCTGGACGGTACCGCCGCCCCCGAACTGGACCGGGGCGAGCGGTGGTACGTGGCCATGCGGCTGTTTTACCCGGATTTTGCCGCCATGCCCCGGCAGGACTGGCAGGCCGCCACCCGGTTCCTGACCCGGTTTTTGTCGGCGGGGCGGCCCGAACCGGACCATGCCGCCCCGCGGCTGATGGACTGGCAGCAGGATGCGCCCCTGATCGCGGCGGGCATCCAGCAGGCCACCGGGCAGGACGTGCGGGCGCTGCCTTACCTGCACTGGTGGAGCTTTTTAAGCGCTTTTGACGCTATTGGGGACGGAACCTTTGCCACGGTGGTGGCGATCCGGGACAAGCTGCGCCGGGGCAAAAAGCTGGAACCCTGGGAACTGGATTTCTACCGCACCCACCGCGCCGCCGTGGACCTGCGCCCCGCGCCCGACCCCGAAGCGGAGGAAGAAAAACGCCGGCTGCTGGCGCGCCTGGGTGCCTGAACCCCGAAAGGAGGAGACAAGTTGGCACAAACCATTACCTTTGATGAGGTGTCGGGGCTGGCGGCGTCGGGCGGCAGTGTGCAGAGCGCCCTGCAAAAGATGACCGCCGCCCTGCAGAACCTGGGCGATGCGGGCGGTCAGGCCCGCGCGGTGCTGGACCAACTGCGGGAAAGCCTGCGCGCCACCGCCGCCCAGAGCGGCAAATCCGCCCGCAGCCTGGCCAAATTTGACGAGATCACCCGTCTGGCTGCCCCCGAAACCGAAAAGGCCGCGGCCGACAGCAACAAAAGCGGCGGCAGCACCAAAAAAGGCAGCAGCGGAAAAGCCGGGGAAGAAGCGGAAGCCCAACAGGAACTGACCCTGTGGCAGCAGATGCTGCAGACCCTGCGGGGCTTGTGGGCGCAGTTCTGGGCGTACCTGCAGACCTATTACGCGCCGGCCATCGCCGCCTGGCAGGCCGCCTGGGGCCAGATGTCCGCAGCAGCTGCCGCCGTCTGGGAGCCGCTGCGTGCCGCCGTGATGCAGCTGTGGACCGGCGCCCTGCAGCCCCTGTTCCAGTACCTGGCCACCGTGTTCTGGCCGGGGGTGGTGAACAGTTTTTCCCAGACCTTTGCCCCCATCGTAGGCGGGGCGGTTTCCACCGCGCTGACGGTGCTGGGCAATACCTTTACCTGGCTGTGCGGGCTCATCAGCGAGGCGGTCACCACCGTGGTGCAGCCGGCGCTGACCTTTTTGCTCACCGTATGGCAGGGGCTGATGACCGGCATCCAGACGGCCTGGGCCGCCTACGGCCAGCCCCTGCTGGACGGCGTGGTGCTGGCCTTCCAGAACATGACCGACCTGCTCAGTGCCCTGTGGAGCGGGGTGCTGCAGCCCGTTTTTGCCCAGCTGATGACCCAGCTGAGCAATCTGTGGAACAACAGCCTCAACCCGCTGTGGCAGCAGCTGACGCTGGCCCTGGGGGCGGTGATGAACCTGATCCTGACCCTGTGGAATACCGTGCTGGCCCCGCTGCTTGCCTGGCTGGCAGTGACCTTCAGCCCGGCGTTCACCCAGGCCTTTGCGGCGGTATCCTCGGCGGTGGGGGTGGCGGTCACGGTCATCAGCGGCGCCATCACCGCGGTACTGGCGGTACTGCGGGGCCTGGCCGATTTTGTTGCCAACGTGCTGTGCGGCGACTGGAACGCCGCCTGGGAGTCCCTTTCTGCAACGGTGGAAACCGTCTGGGATACCATCACCTCCACCGTGACCAACGCGGTGGATGGGCTTATCAGCACCGTTACCGGCCTGGCCGAAGCCATCGGCTCAGCCTTTGCCGGGGTGTGGGAGGTGCTTTCCGGCGCGGGCAGCGCTGTGTCGGGAGCGCTGCAGACCGCCGGTTCCTGGATCAGCGGGCGCAGCGCAGCCCCCGCCTTGCAGTATGCCCGCACCATGCAGATCCCCGCGCTGGCATCGGGGGCGGTCATTCCCCCCAACCGGGCGTTCCTGGCAGTGCTGGGTGACCAGCGCCACGGCACCAACGTGGAAGCCCCTCTGGCCACCATTCAGGAGGCTGTGGCTGCCGCCATGCAGGACCTGCAGGACGGGGAACTGGCGGCGCTGGGCCAGGTGGTGGCAGCCCTGCGGGAGATCCTGGAGGCCATCTACGGCATCCGCATCGGGGATGAACTCATCGGCCGGGCGGCGGACCGCTACCAGACCCGCCAGGCCATTATGACGGGGAGGGTGTGACCATGCGCGCGTTGACGGAACTTTACCAGATCGACGGACGGCCCATGCCGGTGCCCGATGCAGACCCCGACCTGAGTTTTACCGACCTGGACGCCAGTGACTCCGGCCGGGACGAGAGCGGCGTGATGCACCGCATTGTGGTGCGGGAAAAGGTGGGCAGCTGGGGTTTTGTTTACAGCAGCCTGACCGATGAGGAATACGCCTATCTCACCGGGCTGTTGGCGGGCAAAGCGACCTTTGCCTTTACCCATCCCCGGCCCGGTTCCTCCGCCGAGACCCAGGTCTCCACCTGCTATTGCAGCAGTTACAGCATTGCCTGGCACAATGCCCGGCGGGGACTGTGGCGCAACCTGAAGTTCAACATCATCCAGTGCTGAGGAGGTAGCTATGTTTTTACACAGAATCCGGCTGCCCGACGGCACCGACCTGACCAGCGGCACCGCAGCGGGGAAAAATGCCATCCGCAGCGTGACGGTGACCGAACAGGTCAACGACCAGACCGACCTTTGCCCCGGCGCCGCCTGTGCGGCCTGTGCTGAGATCGAACTGTGGGTGCCGGAAAACCGCCTGCAGATCGGCCAGGGGGATGAACTGACCCTGTTCCGCACCGATACCCTTACCGGGACCGAGGTGCCGGTGGGGATCTTCCTGGCCGAAAAACCGGTCAAGACCAGCGCCAACGTCTGCAAGGTCACGGCATACGACCGGATGACCCTGCTGGATAAAAACCTGTCCCCCTGGCTGAAAGCGCACCAGAAGGTCTTCCCTCTGGCGCTGGCGGCCTTTATACAGCAGGTCTGTGCCCAGTGCGGCGTTTCGCTGGCCGATGATGCCCTGGACGGGATGCCCAATGGCAGCTACCGGGTCCGCGCCTTTTATGCCGACGACCTTACCGGGCGGCAGCTGATCCAATGGGCGGCCCAGGCCGCCTGCCGGTATGCCCGCATAAACCCGGACGGGAAGCTGACCTTCAGTTGGTATACGGCACCCGAAGCCGCCTGGAGCCTGGGCCCCGGAGCCCAGGCGGCGCGCACACAACTCCGCCTGGCGGGGCAGAATCTGCGTACCGCAGCGGGTATGGTGTGGCGGTTCGGGCAGCGGCAGGCGGCCTACCGCCAGAGCGGCCTTACCTATGAGGGGTACGTGACGGCACCGCTGGATAAGGTGCAGATCCGCCAGAGCGACAGCGACGTGGGGGTGATCTACCCGCCCGATGCTGCCGGTACCAACGTGCTGGTCCTGCAGGGCAACCTGCTGCTGACCACCGACAGTGCCGGGAAACTGCGGCCGGTGGCACAGCAGATCTTTGCCGGCATGCAGGGGCTGTGCTACACACCTTTGACGGTGGAACTGCCGGTGGAAGGCGAGTTCTGCCCGGCGCCCGGCCAGAAAATCGCCGTGCGGGATGCCTACGGGCAGCAGCATGATGTCTGCCTGATGCGGCGCACCACCGCAGGGCAGAAGATGACCCTGGAGGCCACCGGCAACGCCCGCCGGGATGGGACCACTGCGGTGAACAACCGGACCTACCGTGACCTGAGCGGAAAAATGCTGGAAATTCAGACAAGTGTGGACGGACTGAATGTGAAAGCCAGCGAACTGGAAGGCGAATACACCGAGCTGAATATAACGGTGGATGGTCTTACCTCCCGCACCCAAAATCTGGAGGGGGATGCAACCCGGCTGGAGCAGACCGTGGACGGGCTGGACCTGACCGTGGTCAAAAAAGGCCAGGTGCGCACCCAGTTTGCCGCCGATGCCGACAGCGTGGATATCACCAGCGGCCTGATTTCTTTCAAGTCCAATACGCTGGCGGTGGACAGCAGCAACTTCAAACTCAATGCTGCCGGCAACGTCACCGCCTCCGGGGCGTTTTCCTCCAACAACGGCGTCACCGGCGCAGGACGGAACGAATCTTCCATGTCCAGCGGTTCCATCGCGTTCCGGCGTACCACCTCGGCCGGGAAAAACCTTCTGGCGGTGGAAATGTACGGCCTGGGCGCCAATGCGGCCCACGGGTGCATGAATATCTACGGTACGGACAATTCCAACAACAATAACATCGGGCAGTTTATTGTGCAGGGCAGCTATACCGGCGGGCAGGTGTGGATTCGCAACGCGGCCGGGCAGAATGAGATCACGCTGTTTGGCGGCAACGGCGGCAATGCCGGGTTTGAAGGCAATGTGGATATCAAAGGCGAAACCGGACTGGGTGTTTCCAAAAATATCTCCTGCCAGAGCATCAACATCTGGGGCGGCGGCAAGTCCCGGGTGGTGCCCACCAGCTTTGGCCCGCTGAAAATGGCCGCTTTTGAAACACCGGAACCTACCTTTGCCGATACCGGCAGCGCCGTCTGTGACGAAACGGGCATCTGCTGCCTGGTGCTGCACCCCAAATTGGCCGAGACACTGTCCGCTGCCCAGCAGCTGAAGTGGCTGGTGACCCCCACGGCACCCGGCGCCCTGTGGGTGGAAAAGCAGCCGGACGGGGCGGCCCTTGTCCACGGAGAACCGGGCCAGACCTTTGACTGGCTGTGTATGGGGGCGCAGGCGGGCTTTGATGCCCAGTATGCCGAACAGGCGGAGTACGGCCCGCCTGTGGAACCCAACCCCGCCTACGGGCAGCTGGACCTGCTGGAAACCTTTACCCGGGAAACAGAGCGCGGCCTGGAATCTCTGCTGCAAGGCTGGGATGCCGCTGCGTTTGCCGAACAACTGATGGAAGGAGCCTTTGCATGACCACCAAAATTACAGGCTATGCCTTTGTGCAGACCCCGGAAGGGCTGCGCATGGCCTATACCTACAGCAAAATCGATGCGGACGGCAACGTGACCGCATCCAATATCCGCGGGTCGTATATCGACGACAGCGAGGAGACCGCCGCTTTCCTGGCCGCGCTGGAAGCCAAGATCCTGGCCCGCATGGCCTAAAGGAGGAATCGGATGGCAGAAACCACAGCCTATTATGACAGCCCGCTTACCGGCGAAGAACTGGACGAAGCTTTCCGCAAGCTGACCACCCTGGACAACAGCGTGGCGGCTGCCGCCCAAAGCGAAGAAAAGGCTGCCTACTGGGCCGATCAGGCCCAGACCATTGCCCAGGGGGCTCTGGGCTGGTACCAAAATGCGGAGGAATTGCGGCGGGCACATCCCACCGGCGAAAACGGCCAGTGGGCAATCGTCGGCAATACCGACACCGTCTGGACCTGGGACAGCGATACCGGGGCCTGGATCAACACCGCTACCCGGATCGACCTGTCCAACTACTATACCAAAGCCCAGACCGATGCCCAGATCAAAACCGCAATGAGCAACACAGGTACACTGGTTTATGGCAGCTCAGTTACTACCGGGACTGTGAACAATGGCGGTGTTGGCACCATCGGCACGCTGAAAATACCTTCGGCGGGGGTGTGGATGGTGGCGGCCAGCGGGTGGAAACCCGATGCAATCGGTAAAGGAATCGTGAGTATCGATAACATTGGCGGTTGTTCACTGAGCGAGTATCAGTTTTGCCTGGCCGGTGTGATACAGTGCAGTGGCGCTACAACCATGAACCTGAACGTGACAAACTGGAGCGGTAATACAGTCAACGGCCAGCAGAGCGCGGGTCTGATTTTCAGAGCAGTAAAAATTTCCGGCTAAGGAGGGAGCCTTTGTTGTATGCAATCGACGTGAGCAAATGGCAGGGAACGATGGACTGGAGAACTGTCAAAAAAGCCGGCATCTCTCATGCCATGCTGCGTGCGGGGTACGGTAATTCTGTGCGGCAGACGGACCCGATGTTCCGGCAAAATGCGGCGGGCTGTGCGGCCCAGGGCGTACACTGGGGCGCTTACTGGTACAGCTATGCCACCAGCCCTGCCCAGGCCCGGCAGGAAGCCCGTTGCTGCCTGCAGACTCTGCAGGGTCTGCGGCCGGAACTGCCGGTGGCCTATGACATCGAATATGAGCCGGGCATCCTGGCCTTGGACAACGCTACCCGTACTGCCATGGTGAAAGCCTTCCTGGAAGAGGTGGAGGCAGCCGGGTATTACGGCATCCTGTATGCCAGTACCGATTTTATCCGCAACCGGCTCAACTGGCGGGAACTGGCCTGCTACGATGTATGGGCCGCCCAGTATGGCAGTGCCTGTACCTGCCCGCTGCCCTATGGTATCTGGCAGTACAGCAGCAAAAATGCCCTGGGCATTCCGGGGTTCGGCAATGCGCTGGACTGCAACCGGCTGTACAAAGACTACCCGGCGCTGATACAAAAGGCAGGGCTGAACGGATTTGCCGCCCCCACCCCCGACCCGGTACCGGACGCCAGCACCCGCAAACAGCTGCTGACCATCGGGCCCGTTACCAACGGGGACGCGGCGGACCTGCAGCAGCTGTGCGAAAGTCTGGGCCTGACCGGGGTGGGGCTGTATACCAGTGCCTGGGCCGACGGGGACAAGCTGACCCAGACATTGACCATCGGCCCGGTCAGTTCCGGCGATGCCTGGTACATTATGCGCCGGTGCGCGCAGCTGCAGCTTACCGACCGGGGGCTGTACCGCAGCGAATACCGGTAAAGAAAGGAGAAACCTGTGGAAAAGACCAATGTTTTTCTCTGGGTCAAGGCGGCTGTGGCGGCTGTCTGCGGGGCCTTTGGGGCGGCCTTCGGCTGGCTGGGCTGGCTGGTGCTGGCCTGGGTGGGCTGCATGGTGCTGGACTGGATCAGCGGCAGCGCGGCTGCGGCAGCAAAGGGCAACTGGTCCAGTGCGATGGCCCGCGCCGGAATCTGGCATAAGGGCGGCATGATCCTGGTGGTGCTGGTGGCGGCGGTGACCGATTGCGTGCTGGGGATGGCGGTGGAACACCTGCCCGCCCTGGAGATCCGGTACACCGTGCTGGTCCTGCCGGTGATTCTGGTATGGTACATTTTTACCGAGCTGGGTTCCATTGCCGAAAATGCCACCGCCATGGGGGCACCCGTGCCTGCCTGGTTTACCGCACTGTTGGCGGCCGGCAAACAGGCAGCCGAAGAACAAACGCCATAAAGACGCAAAAAAAGATGGATTTTGCTCTGTTTTGCCATTTTGCTGGACAATTCGCACCTTGCTTGCTATACTTATGACACAAAAAATCGGAGAATAGATCTGAAGAGAATCTACTGGAGGTGCGCTACAACGGGGATGGCAAACGTTGAGATCAAAATGTTGGGCAGCTTCGAGATCCTTGTGGATGGCCGGCAGGTGTTAAAACAGCTGGGGCAATCGCGCAAGGCTACAGTGCTTGTGCAGTACCTGGTATTGCAGCGCGGGGCTCGTATCCCACATAAGACGCTGACGGATGCCTTGTGGGGCGGGGAGCGCTCATCCAATCCCGATATGGCCCTGCGGGCCATTTTGCACCGCTTCCGGAATATGATCACCCGGGAGGGGCTTACGGTGCTGGAAAACTGCATCGTGACCAGCCGTGGATGCTACCAGTGGAATCCTGAACTGCCCTGCACGGTGGATGTGTTCCAGCTGCAGGACCTGGCAGCCCTGGCGGGGAAAGAACAGGACGAAACCCGGCGGCTGGAATTGTGCGAGCAGATCGTGGCACTGTACAGAGGCAGGCTGCTGCCTCTTTCCGCCTCCGAACCCTGGGTGGAAAGCTCGGCGGTGCAGCTGCACGGCATCTACCGTGCGGCGATGATCGAACTGCTGGAACACTACAAAAAAGCAGGGGACAGCGAACGGCTGGTGGCCCTGTGTGAAGATGGGCTGGAGAAAAATCCCAAGGCCGAACGGCTGTACCTGGAGCTGATTTTGGCCCTGGAAGCACAGGAGCGCCATGCGGATGCCCAGCAGGCGGCCCGGAGGGGCCGCGCAGCAGGGGCGCTGCACCACACGGTGGAAGTTCGCTGTGCGGGTGGGGCCTGGCGGCAGGCACGGCAGGCCGACCGCAATATGCAGAATGATATGCAGCGGCTGATTTCACAGCTGCCCGGTGAAGCGGAAGAAGGGGCCATGATCTGCCCCTTTGAAACCTTTGGCGAAATTTACCGGATGCAGCGGGGGATGCAGACACAGTACGGCGTGCCGGTGTTTCTGGCGCTGATGACGGTGATACCCGCTCCCACAGCCGCACCGGAAGACACGGAGCGGATGATGGAGGAACTGGGCAGGCTGATCCGCACCGGGCTGCGCCGGGGCGATGTGGCCGCGCGCTACAGCAAGACCCAGTATGCCGTGCTGATGTGCGGCACCGAAGGGGTGAATTACGCCCAGCTGGAGCAGATCAAGCAGGCGTTTTACCACCTGCCGGCAGAGGACCGGTATATGCTGGCCTACAGCATCGCTTCCCCCAAAGACGGGGAAAAAATTCCCTTGCCCCGGCGCGGGCAGGGCACCAAGCGGCGCAAAAAGAACTGACGCTCAAATGCCGGTACAGCCAGAGGCTGTACCGGCATTTTTGGCTGTGCAGAGGGTCTGAAACAAAAAAAGAAAAAAATTGATTTTTTTTGAAAAAAGTGCTTGACATTTCCGGTGGCGGGTGGTAATATACTAACTGCACTTGCGCCGGTAGCTCAGCTGGATAGAGTGTCTGACTACGAATCAGAAGGTCGGGAGTTCGAGTCTCTTCCGGCGCACCAAAGCAGCAAAAACCCGAATCTGTTTTAAACAGGTTCGGGTTTTTGTTTTGTCCGGCTGGTTTCTTCCCAAACAGCCTGGCCCGGTACACCCTTCGTCAAAGGGGCGTACCGGGCTTTTTTGCTGTGTGCATTTGCCGGTGGAGTCAGCCGGCCAAAAAGCAGGAACTTGAAATGTAAAAAATTGCGGCGGCCGGTGCTGGCTATTGACCCGGAATGGTGCGGAGGATACAATAAAATTATACCCGATCGCTTCCGATCCGGGGCGACGGGACCGGGCAAAGGAGTGTGGTGTTCCTGTGAAAAAACAGATTTGTACGCTTTTGGGCATGGCAGTGCTGCTTTCTTCCTGCGGGGCAGCGCAAACCGGTCAGGCATCCGAAGGAGCGGAACTGGCCTTTCCCCAAACCCGGTGGGATATGAACCGGGAGCAGGTGATGGAGGCCTGTGGCGTCACGGAGGAGGACACCCTGACGTATTCAGGGGAAGGGCGCGGAACATACTTCTCTCTTGGAGATTGTGAAATTTTTGGCGCCCAGGCGGAAATGGTATCCTTTTCCTTCATCAATCTGAAATTGGGGGAGAGCGGGGACCTGCTGACATTTGACGAGGAGAGCCTGGACGGGCAGGAAGTGCTGGCCGCGGTGTATGTGCAGTACCCGGCAGGTACCGATATGACCCAGGTGCAGGCCGAGATGGATAAACTGTATGGTGATTTTTCTTTGCCGGAGATCACGCAGTTCCCCCTGTACAGCGCACTGGATACAGGAACGCTGAACGCCCAGAAGGTGGCGGAATCCGATACGCAAAAAGTCTGGGGTACCGACACCGTCGCGGCGCGGCTGGGGGAAGAGGACGCTTCTTTCTTCCGGGAAAACTGGCCGCTGTATCAGCCCGATATGACCGTGGATGACTGGGAAACGTTTTCCGGGCAGGCGCAGCTGGTCACGATCGTGGGTGACTTCAGTGAGCAAAATCCCTCCATTCGCTTTGACGCCTATCCGATGGCGGTATACCGGGAGCTGGAAAGCCGGCAGCAGGCAGGCTGAAACACCGCCAGGGCGGTCTGCGAAAGCACCCGGCAATCCGGATGACTGCCAATACAACAAAACAAAAGCGGGCCGCCCCGTTTCGGGGGCGGCCCGCTTATTTGATTATGGGATCGTGGGCACTGCCGGATCAGCGCTTACGGCGCTTGTAAAGGGTCAGCAGGACCACAAAGGCGATGGCAGCCACGATCAGCAGACCGGCCAGCAGCCCGATGGGCATGGAGTCACCGGTCTGCGGAATCACCGCAGAAGTTGCGGCGGCAGCTGCAACAACGGGAGCAGCCGTGGGCGCCGGGGTGGCAGCCGGTGCCGGAGTAGCGGCCGGTGCCGGAGTAGCGGCCGGT
>ERZ809224.2763-NODE-2763-length-10357-cov-3.848961_pt1 | contig 10357 bp, 8 predicted proteins | sample MGYA00520513_ERZ809224 | MGnify/ENA primary metagenome ERZ809224 (study PRJEB31576, sample SAMEA3212658) | Homo sapiens | biome: human-gut; feature: human gut; material: fecal | place: Sweden | collected 2012 ...
TCAGACGTGTGCTCTTCCGATCTTCTAAGATAATATACCAGCTCAGGTATTGCTTCTATATTTTCACTGAACCATTCATGCCATACTCTAAACCTGTCTTTGGAAAACTCACTGTCCAATCCTGCCAAAATTTCGTAAAGGTCAAAAAAGCTTTTTTCTTTCGGCTTATCGGAAAATACAACTCGTTTCCCGTCCCTCGAATCTACTATATCTACGTTTTCATCATCAAGAAGCATCATTAAAAACTCATCTTCCGAAATTCCTGTCCCCTTAAGCTCAGGAGCAGTACACATAAGGCTTGCAAGAGATATGAATTCGTCTGCCTTAATACCGCTTCTCCTCATATAACGGCTTACAAGAAAATCATCCTTTATCATCTGCACAAGTTTTTTGACCGCTTTTCTATAATCATTACAGCTTATAAAAGCAAATCTTTTTCTGCACAGCTCATCTATATCGCATAAAACATATTTACCGCTAAAATCTATCCAATCATCACAAAGCATTACTATACTTTTATTTGTCGTTATTCCGTATGAAGCTATAACCACCTTTTTACCCATATTTTTCAGCTCTTCACATAAAAGTCCGAAATCGCCGTCGCCGGTAGCTATTACAACTGTGTCTATATTATGGGCAATAGTATATGCGGTTATATCCACATTCATTTTAAAATCTACAATATTTGACTTATTCGCATTCATCTTGGGGTCTACTCCGCATATTTCTATGCCTGTAGAATCAAGAAAATTTTTATATTTTATATATGCGCTGTGAGTAAGACTGATATATGCTTTTTGGGCAACTATTTCATCTACAAGCGGACACTTTTTTATTTCGTCTACAGACTTTAAAAATTCACCGTAATTTTTTGGCGCTGTGAAAACAGAAATATTTTCAAGGTCGTAGAATATTGCAGTAGACATCATTTTCCTCCGTTCTTCTCCATGCTTTGCTCTTATATAACTATTATATATCAAAACTACAGGTTAGTCAATTAAAATCCTTAACTTTTGCTGTAATATCTGTTACATCTGTTTTTCCGTCCGTTTTATATTTTGAACTGCATATCTCAGCATAAAATAAATACTCCGAATCTTAATCAAAAGACTCGGAGCTTTTATTGATTTTTTATTCGCAAAATGTAAAACAGTCAAATTCGCAGACTCCAACAGTATCAAAGCTGAAATATACGCTGTGCTTTCCCATTATTGCTTGTTCAAGTTTAATTTCTATCCACTTATAATCTGTTTTTTCCTCGACTTTAATATTACCGCATGATTCTGATTCAGGATCGTCTATCATCATTTTTATATTTACATCAGCATCATTTTTTATACGCATACAAAGTGACGATACCGGATTTTCGGAGAAATTTATGTACTTAAATCCTATAACTGTTTTATTTTTAATATTAACAACCGGCGAAGAAGAATTATTTTTGTCGTATATCGGTCTTATGTATGCCCTGCCGTCTCCCTCTTCGGTATCTATATAGCATGTATAGCCTGCCGATATTATTTCACTCGCGTTTATACCGTTAATCTGTGCTCCCTGAGACGTCATTTCTGCTTCTTCACATTTATACGGCTCATTATTATTGTCATAAAATATTTTACCGAGATAAATATTTCCCTTTTGGTCCATCGCCGCATCGATCGGCTCTAACATCGCCTGACGGGCAAATTCATTTGTGCCGGTACCGCGGTGATAAAATACATACCACTTACCGTCTATTTCTGCTATGCTTCCATGATTATTGCATTTATGGTACGCACGCTTTTTTGTACCGTCCGTATTTTCAATTATTTGCCCTGTATTACTTATTATCGTTCCGCCGTGAATCCAGCCCGAAAGCGGATCATCACTGTAGGCATAATCCAGATAAGCGTTCACACTTGGCTGTTTTGCCTTTGATATGTCTCCCGCCATATCTCTTTTGCTGTAGATAAAAACATATTTGCCGAATACCTTTCGTATAGACGCCGCCTCGAAATAACTAAACTCGTCATCGATATTATCGGTATCCCATAGGTTATCTCTAAAACCACAATGCGGGATCATATTTGTTTTTAGTGTCCCTTCCTTAATTGTTGCCATATCATCATTTATTTCGGCGGCAAAGCATTTCTTAAACCCCCAATAAGCATAGCATCTTCCATCATCGTCAACAAGTACGCCTATATCAAATCCAAAATCAGTTTTGCGCGGATTTAAAAACGGTCCCACAGGTGAATCACTTTCGGCAACATAAATCTCTCTTCCCTCGTTCATTGCAATATACATATAATATTTATCGCCCTTTTTAACTACATCGGGCGCATAGAGAATATTATCCGCACAAAACGCTACCCCGTCACAGCGCCAGTTTGTCAGATCAGTCACCGGCGCCGACCATACAACATAATCATTCCCGCAATATACGCTGCGCATTGTATCGTGCGAGCCGTATACATAAACCCGCTTTTCTCCGTTATATTCAAAGACCCTCGGTTCTCCGTCCGGTACATGCTCCCATAACGGCATATACGGATTTGCTCCTGTTACATATTGTTTCATTCTGTTAATACTCCTCCTGCCGCAGATAATTGCTACAAATTATACTAAGTATAACATAAAAACAAATAACTTTCAACACCCAAATAAAATATCAGTAGCTTTACCAACAAATCAAATGTATACCTTTTTTCTCACCATTCTACATTTTCTATTGCTATTTGCTTTGAGCTATGATATAATAGATATATCTTTTTAAAAGAAGGAATGATAAAATGGTTGCAATTATAGACTATGGTGCCGGGAATCTTCACAGCGTCAAAAATGCGCTCGACTATCTCGGTGCTTCATGTGAAATAACGGGCGATGCCGATAAAATTTCTTCGGCGGACAGGGTCATACTTCCGGGTGTGGGCGCATTCGGAGACTGCATGAAAAGCCTTGAGAATGCCGGTCTTGTCGATACAGTTATAGCTGCTGCCAAAAGCGGAAAACCGTTTTTAGGCATCTGTTTGGGACTGCAGCTGATGTTTGAAGAAAGCGAGGAAGCTCCCGGAACACGCGGTCTTGGTATATTCAAAGGAAAGGTTGTAAAAATTCCCGATGCACCTCAGCTTAAAATTCCACATATGGGATGGAATAACGCAGAAACTGTAAAGGAATCAAAAATTCTTTCCGGAAGTCCATATGTATATTTTGTTCACTCTTATTATATTGAACCTGATGACAAAAATATCATAAGCGCATATACCGAATACGGAAAAAAGATCGCTGTCGCCGTAGAGGACGGAAATGTATTCGCCACTCAATTCCACCCCGAAAAAAGCGGTCAGGCGGGACTTGAGATTCTAAAACGCTTTATTGCTCTCGGAGGTGAAAATAATGTACGCTAAAAGAATAATTCCGTGTCTTGATGTAAATAACGGACGAGTTGTAAAGGGCGTTAATTTCGTAAATCTCATTGACGCCGGAGATCCTGTCGAATGTGCAAAGGTATATGATAAAGCCGGAGCTGACGAGCTTGTATTTTTAGATATAACCGCTTCCTCCGATAACAGAGATACCGTTGTCGATATGGTTAAGGCTGTTGCAAAGCAGGTATTTATACCTTTTACCGTAGGAGGAGGCATAAGAAGCGTTGAAGATTTCAGAAAGATACTTAACGCCGGTGCAGACAAGGTTTCGGTAAACAGTGCAGCCGTAAAAAATCCCAGCCTTATAAAAGAGGCAGCCGAAAAATTCGGACGCCAATGCGTTGTTGTTGCAATTGATGCAAAGCGTCATGAAAAAGGAGGCTGGGATGTATATCTTAACGGCGGGCGGGTAAATACCGGAATTGACGCTCTTAAATGGGCAAAACAAGCCGAAGAGCTCGGCGCGGGAGAAATACTTCTTACAAGCATGGATTGTGACGGTACTAAGGCCGGATATGATATAGAGTTGACGCGCGCCGTAAGCGAAAGCGTCAGTATACCGGTTATAGCCTCGGGCGGCGCCGGAACAATGGAGCATTTCCTTAGCGCGTTCCGTGAAGGTAAAGCAGATGCCGTTTTAGCGGCAAGCTTGTTTCACTTCAAAGAAATAGAAATAAAGGATTTAAAGCAGTATCTGAGAGATAACGGCGAATCCGTAAGATTGTAATTTTATTATAGGAGAAATTATGGCTAAAAAATTAAAAAAAGGACTTAATGAAAAGAAAAGCAGTATTATTGTAACAGGGCCGTTTTCAATTGATAATGCAAAAATGTATATAGCTGCCACACTTATTATGTTTCATATTATACCCCTGCTGTTTGTTTTTTGGGGAGAGGTAGGCAGACAACTCCTTCTCACAACCTTTATGTTTATGCTAAATCCACTGTTTATATTCTGCGTTAATATGTTTCATGCTGTAAGAATGGGCTTCTCGTGGAAATTTGTGCTGATAGTCGCTTTTCTTGCGGCACTCTCTATTTTTATGTATTACGAGGTTGCAGAGGGAATGATAGCTCAAACTGTAGCGCTGTGCTTCATAGTATATTTTATATTTGCTATGGTATCAGAAGCTCTCGGCGGATTTTTGAAAAGACTCTTGGGAGGATACTAATGGACAAGCTTGTCACAGGAAAAACTACCACATCGCAGGCTCTTTACCGCGAACTTTACAGAGTGTTCTATAAAGAAAATTGGAAAGTGCTGCGAATCGTACTTACAATTCTCAGTATCCCATGTTTTATTGCCGGACTGTATACCTATGAATTTGAATACGGAACAATCTATACAGTGATTCCTATTGCTATGGGACTCGTTTTTATAATTTATCCCCGCAACGCATACAGGCGGCCGGCAAAACAAATGAAGGGCATTACCCAGACTATGACCTTTGAATTTTATGAGGATGAGCTGCGTGAAAAAAGCAGCGGTGAATCTCAAACATTTAAATATAAGGATATTCATATGATCGTGGAAACTCCTAAATATTTCTTTATATTTAATACCAGACGAACCGCAAGCGCACTTGAAAAAAGCGGTATCAAAACCGGCGATGTGCAGACACTAAAAAATTTACTTAAAAATAAATGCAAAAAATATATTTACCGAAAAAACTAAATTATAAATTTCGGTTAACTGTAAATAATAAAGGCTTCCCTTAAATGAATCGTATACTTACAATTCATTTAAGGAAGCCTTTTTTAGATCGCCTATCGTTATTTTTTACCAAACGAACTTGGCCGGGTTTTACTTAGTCGTTAATCGATTCCCATTTCCAATCGCGTACTTCCGGAAGATCCTGACCGTATTCAGCGATATACTGCTTATGCTCAACGAGCTTATCGCACATAAGCTGATTAAGATATGCGCCCTTGTTTCCGAGCTGCGGAAGATTTTCTACAGCCGCCTTGACAAGATGGAATCTGTCGATATGGTTTTGAACACGCATGTCGAACGGAGTGGTGATCGTACCCTCTTCCATGTATCCAAATACATGAAGATTTCTGTTGTGTCTGTTATATGTAAGCTCATGTATAAGCTTTCTGTAGCCGTGGAATGCAAAGATCACCGGCTTGTCCTTTGTGAATATCGAGTCGTACTCAACGTCGCTAAGACCATGCGGATGCTCCGACTGCGGCTGGAGCTTCATAAGGTCAACAACATTTACAACACGAATCTTAAGCTCAGGCATATTCTTATGAAGAATCGTTGCTGCTGCAAGTGTTTCAAGCGTCGGCGTGTCACCGCAGCACGCAAGAACTATATCAGGCTCGCAGCCCTTGTCGTTCGAAGCCCATTCCCATATGCCTATACCCTGTGTGCAGTGCTTTACAGCCTGCTCCATAGTGAGCCACTGCGGACGCGGATGCTTTGATGTGACAAGAACATTTACATAGTTCTTGCTTCTTATACAGTGGTCGAAGCATGAAAGCAAGCAGTTTGCATCCGGCGGAAGATAAATTCTTGCCACGTCTGCCTTCTTATTTGATATATGGTCAAGGAATCCCGGATCCTGATGCGTAAATCCATTGTGATCCTGCTGCCATACATTCGATGAAAGAATCAGGTTAAGCGAAGCAATCTTCTGTCTCCACGGAAGCTCTGAAGTGACCTTGAGCCATTTTGCATGCTGTGCGGCCATTGAATCGATAATTCTTATAAATGCCTCATAGCTTGCAAAGAAGCCGTGACGTCCTGTAAGAATATATCCCTCAAGCCATCCCTCACACATATGCTCTGAAAGCATTGAATCCATTACTCGTCCATCTGTAGCGAGGAACTCGTCATTATCATACTTTTCCGCATTCCAATCACGGTTTGTCTCTTCAAATACTTTTCCAAGTCTGTTGGACATCGTTTCGTCCGGTCCGAATATACGGAAGTTTCTGCTCTCCTTATTGAGCTTGAATATATCGCGCACAAAACCGCCAAGCTCAATCATATCCTGACCCTCTACAGAGCCCGGGAACGGAACATCAAATGCGTACTTTCTGAAATCAGGCATACGCAGATCTCTGAGCAAAAGTCCGCCGTTCGCATGAGGATTAGCTCCCATTCTGTGATCACCCTTAGGTGCAAGCTCTGCAATCTCCGGAACAAGCTTACCGTTCTCATCAAAAAGCTCTTCAGGTCTATAGCTGAGCATCCATTCCTTAAGCTGTTCAAGATGTTCCGGCTTAGACATATCCATCGGTACCTGATGTGCTCTGAAGGTACCCTCTATCTGATTTCCGTCAACTACCTTCGGACCTGTCCAGCCTTTCGGCGTGCGCAAAACTATCATAGGCCATACAGGACGTGATGTATCATTATTTTCACGGGCATTCTTCTGTATCTCTTTTATCTTCTCTATAACTGTATCCATCGTCTGCGCCATGAGCTTGTGCATTGTCATCGGGTCATCACCCTCAACAAAATACGGCTCCCAACCGCAGCCCTTGAAAAATGCCTCTATCTCCTCATGAGATATACGCGAGAAAATTGTCGGGTTGGAAATCTTATATCCGTTAAGATGAAGTATCGGAAGAACCGCTCCGTCTGTTACCGGATTAAGGAATTTATTTGAATGCCATGCTGTAGCAAGCGGACCTGTTTCTGCCTCACCGTCTCCGACAACGCATGCGGCTATAAGCTCCGGATTGTCAAATACAGCGCCGAACGAATGTGCCAATGAATATCCAAGCTCTCCGCCCTCATTTATTGATCCCGGTGTTTCTGGTGCAACATGGCTCGAAATACCGCCCGGGAATGAGAACTGCTTGAAGAGCTTTTTCATTCCCTCTATATCCTGACTCACATTAGGATATACTTCCGAATATGTACCCTCCATATATGTATTAGCAACCATAAAATTACCGCCGTGACCCGGACCGGAAATATAGATCATATCAAGATCATAGCGCTTGATTGCTCTGTTAAGATGTGTATAAACAAAATTTTGTCCCGGAACTGTACCCCAGTGACCTACGATTTTGCTCTTTACCTGATCTCTTGTAAGCGGCTCTCTTAAAAGCGGATTATCCAAAAGATAAAGCTGTCCTGCTGCAAGATAGTTTGCCGCTCTCCACCATGCGTCCATTTTTGTAAGCATTTCCTCGCAAAGCGGCTGCTTCTCCAGGCATGTTTCTGTACTCATTAATCAATCCTCCTAAACTGTCATGCAAAATCAATAAATTATTCTATGCTTGTTATTGACAAAATATTATCAATAACAAGCATACTCTATTATACTCTTAAGTTAAATCTTTGTCAACTTTTTTTTGACAAAATATATTGTATTTTTACTCATTTTTACTTCGATTTTTTACTATCAGCATCAATATTTGAAATATATCAACATAATTAACATAAAATAGGAGTGTATCAAAGCTCGCTAAGCTTTAACAAACTCCATATAAAATCCTATGAATAACGATTCTTATATATCCAGATTTGAGACATATTTTGCATGAGCCTCTATAAACTCTCTTCTTGGCTCGACCTTATCACCCATAAGAATAGTAAAAATCTCATCGGCTTCAACAGCATCCGCCAACTCTACCCTAAGAATCGTCCTCTTTTCGGGATCCATCGTAGTTTCCTTAAGCTCCGCCGGATCCATCTCTCCGAGACCCTTATATCTCTGAACCTTAGCTCCCGGTCCAAGCTCCTGAATATACTTGTCACGCTCATCCTCTGTAAATGCAAATCGTTCAACCAAATTTTTATTTTTACCCTTAAATACCTTAAACAAAGGCGGCTGCGCAATATAAATATTGCCGTTATCTATAAGCGGACGCATATATCTAAAGAAAAATGTCAGAAGCAGAGTTCTTATATGCGCTCCGTCAACATCGGCGTCTGCCATTATAATAATTTTTCCGTATTTTAAATTGCTCAAATCCATATCCGGTCCTATTCCCGCTCCCAGTGCCTGTATTATGGGAAGCAGCTTTTCATTGGAATAGACCTTATCTATACGGGATTTTTCTACATTCAGCATTTTTCCCCAAAGCGGAAGAATCGCCTGAAAACGTCTGTTACGCCCCTGTTTTGCACTTCCGCCGGCGCTGTCGCCCTCAACTATAAACAGCTCAGCATAATCAGCTCCTTCATCGGTACATCTTGCAAGCTTACCTAAAAGCGAGGAATTGTATGCCTGATTATTCTTTCTTGTCGCCTCTCTGGCTTTCTTTGCCGCTTCTCTGGCTCTCGACGCCGTAAGAGTTTTGTCTATGATAGTTCTTGCAACCTTTGGATTCTCCTCAAGAAACGCGCCCAGCTTATCGGTAAGCGCATTCTCAACAAGTGATCTTGCTCCGGAATTACCGAGCTTGGTTTTGGTTTGTCCCTCGAACTGCGCCTCCATTACCTTTACGCTTATGACCGCCGTAAGACCTTCTCTGGTATCCTCACCGGTAAGGCTCGGATCTTTTTCCTTCAAAAGATTATATCTTCTTGCATAATCATTAAGCACTCGTGTAAGTCCGGACTTAAATCCCGTTTCATGCATACCGCCGTCCATAGTATGGATATTATTTGCAAATGAAAGCAAAGTCTCAGTATACGAGGTAGTATACTGCATTGCAACCTCTACCTCCATATCATTACGCTGTGCTTCAAAATATATGATCTCATCATGCATCGGTTCTTTGGTGCGGTTGAGATATTTTACAAACTCCTTTATTCCGCCCTCTGCATGAAGCGTTACCGGATTCTTTTCCGGATCTCTTTTATCCGTAAGTATTATCTTTACGCCCTTGTTTAAAAAAGCCTGCTCTCTTAATCTTTTAAGAAGGGTGTCATAGTCAAACTCAAGCACTTCAAAGATCTCCGCATCAGGCTTAAATGTTATTTTTGTTCCGGTTTTATCAGTATCTCCTATAACCTTAAGCTTGCATGTCGGCTTTCCTCTTTCATATCTCTGATAATATACATGCTCTCCATCCGATACTTCTACTTCAAGATGCTCCGAAAGAGCATTTACTACAGACGATCCAACACCATGGAGACCTCCGGACACCTTATATCCTCCGCCGCCGAACTTACCTCCGGCATGAAGTATCGTCAAAACCACCTCGACAGTCGGTATTCCCTGCTGCGGATGTATTCCGACCGGTATTCCTCTTCCATTGTCTGTTACTGTTACACTGTTGTCCTCATTAATATCAACCTTTATCTCAGTACAGTAGCCGGCAAGCGCCTCATCAATAGAATTATCCACTATTTCATACACAAGATGATGCAGACCTGCGGCAGAGGTAGAGCCTATATACATGCCCGGACGCTTGCGGACCGCCTCCAGTCCCTCCAATACCTGTATCTGACTTTCATCATATTTAGTATCGACTCTTTCAAACTCGTTCATATATTAACTCTCCTTTTCCTAACGACATCCTTACCTTCTTTGCCCTTCCGGACAATACCTTTGAAGACAGCGACGAGAGATATACTCTGCTCTGATTCTTATACGACGTAACCACATATGAAACCGGCAGTTCTTCCGTCACATTGATAATCTGTCCCCTCTCCTGCGCCATTGGAAGAAATTCTCTTCCCCTCACAGAAACTGTTGTATTATCTAAATCAAAAATCCCTATTATATCTTTGGTATTTATAACCAGATTATTTCCCGAATGTATATACATTATTGCATTACCTTTCCGTTTTTTATGTGAAACAGCTTTGTAGCTTCAGTGCTTTCAATTATATCCGTATCCGTACAAGTAATAAGCACCTGCTTATTCTTTATTCTTCCCGCAAGATAAAGCCGACGGTTTATATCCAGCTCACTCATTATGTCATCAAGCAGAAGCACCGGATATTCCCCTTTTATATGCTCTGTATAATCCGCCTGCGCTATCTTCATACTCAACGCCGCCGTTCTCTGCTGTCCCTGCGATGCGAAAAG
>ERZ809224.2766-NODE-2766-length-10349-cov-5.687974_pt1 | contig 10349 bp, 8 predicted proteins | sample MGYA00520513_ERZ809224 | MGnify/ENA primary metagenome ERZ809224 (study PRJEB31576, sample SAMEA3212658) | Homo sapiens | biome: human-gut; feature: human gut; material: fecal | place: Sweden | collected 2012 ...
GAAGGACGGCGCGATCGACATCATCGCCACCGACCACGCGCCGCATTCTGCCGAGGAGAAGGCCAAGCCGTTCGCCGAGGCGCCCAGCGGCATCATCGGGCTGGAGACCGCGCTTGCCCTGGGCATCACGAACCTTGTGCGCAAGGGGCATCTGACGCTCATGCAGCTGATCGAGAAGATGAGCCTGAACCCGGCGAAGCTCTACAAGCTGGACAAGGGCGCAATTGCGGAAGGCGCCGACGCCGACCTGGTGATCTTCAACGAAGGCGAACGCTGGCACGTAGGCCCGGAGTTCGTCTCGAAGGCGGCGAACACCCCGTTTGCGGGGGAGGACCTTTACGGGAAGGTGAAGTTCACCATCTGCGCCGGCAACGTGGTATACGAGGACGGCGAGTAAGGGCGTCCCGGGTCGGGGTAAAGGTTGCTTGCTGTGAGGTTCCCCCGGCAGCGCTGTGTGGCGCTGCCGGGGGGATTGTGGGGTGGCGTTGCTGATCCGCGAGGTGAATCAGCGGTGGATGCAGGCAGGGGGCTCTGCTTTCTCTTGCGTGACGCTGACCCGTTGATGATAACTTGGCTAATCAATCTCCCATCGCCTTATGGGGCAATCCCGGACCCAATTAGCTGCCAGCTAATGTCCACCACTGCTACTTGATATATACTGGATGCATATTACCTGGTGAGAGCTTCGGTTTTGCATTTGCTCCGTGGTTCCAGGGTCTTTTTTCGTTGCGTTCCGAGAGGAGCTTTGCGTGATGGAAGGTTCTAGGGAGGAGGGCGCCCATTTTCCGGACGCAGCCCCTGAATACGTAGCGCATATCTCCGAGGACGGGGAACGGGTCGAATCCGTAGAAACCCATCTGCGCCAGGTCGCCCAGCTGGCTTCGACATTTGCCGATGATTTCGGTGCGGCGTCATGGGCGTACGCTGCCGGCATCGCCCATGATATTGGGAAGTTTTCCCTTGCTTTCCAGCGGAGAATCCTGCACGATGGCCCCAAAGTCGATCATTCGACGGCGGGTGCTGCGGAGCTTAGCAAATATGCCGCAGGAATGCTCTCGTATTGCGTTGCCGGCCATCATGGCGGTTTGCCGAATGGAGGGACGATCCTCGATGATGGCGGAACGCTTCTTGGTCGCCTTAACGCTGCCGAGCGCAACGCAATTCCCGATTACTCAAGCTATCGCAATGAAATCACGCTATCTTGCCCCGATGCTCCGCGATTCAGCGTCATTCCATCGGACAACGAAAGCGGGGCGTTCAGCACGTCGTTCATGACGCGCATGGTTTTCAGCTGCCTCGTCGACGCCGATTTTCTTTGCACGGAAGCGTTCATGAACAACGCTGGTCGACAGGGTGTCGAAGGAGACTCCCTGGAAGTGCTTCGCGATAGGATGGAAAAGCACTTGCAGTTGTTTTATCCTCCGCGCACATGGGTGAACGAGATCCGTTGTTCCCTGCTTGATGACTGTCTGACGGCTTCCTCGCAGCAGCCTGGCGTATTCTCCTTGACCGCTCCAACGGGTAGCGGGAAAACGTGGGGTTTGCTTCGGTTCGCGCTCAATCATGCTTGTTCGCAGTCCAAACCCATGCGCAGGGTTATATGCGCCATTCCCTACACGTCTATCATCGAGCAGAACGCCCAGGAATATCGCACAGTTTTAGGTGCTGAGAATGTCCTGGAGCACCACAGCTCGTTTGACTATGGGGAGTCCGATGATCCAAAAGATCTTGGGTATCGGCTTAGGCTGGCTGCTGAAAACTGGGACGCCCCCATTGTGGTCACCACGAACGTCCAGCTGTTTGAATCCTTATACGCGTCGAAGACGTCGCGGTGCCGAAAGCTGCACAATATCGCCAATAGCGTCATCTTGCTTGACGAAGCCCAAATGATACCTGTGAAGTATTTGAAACCTTGCGTGAAAGCCCTTTCCGAGTTGGTGAACAACTACGGCTGCTCGGTCGTTCTTTGCACGGCAACGCAGCCGTGCCTGGACGGACTCTTCGCAGAAGAGGGTCACGAAGTTCGGGAAATAGCGGCGAATCCCGCAGCTCTTGCGACAGCCTTGTCGCGCGTTCGCTACCAAAGCGACGGTGCGGTTGCGGATGATGCGCTGGCGCAGAGCCTCCTCGGCCAGCATCAAGCGCTCTGCATCGTGAACAGCAGGAAACAGGCGCGAGCGCTGTACGACAAGCTAGCGGAACAGAGCAAAGACGGCTTGTTTCATTTGACTACCATGATGCATCCCCTCCATCGCCAGAAAAAGATCGCGGAAATTAAAGCGCTCCTTGATTCTGATCAACGATGCATTGTGGTGGCCACCTGCCTTGTGGAAGCAGGCGTCGACTTTGATTTCCCGGTGGTGTATCGAGCGGTTTCCGGCGTGGATTCGCTCGTTCAGGCAGGCGGGCGCTGCAATCGCGAAGGAAAGCGCGAAAAGGACGGCAGCATCGTTCACGTGTTCACGCCGGCCGACCATTACGCTGTTCCGGCAGAGGTTGAGCAGCGTGCCGCTGTGGCGCAGAGCGTCATGCCGTCGTTGCTGTCGGTTTCGGATGGCTACCTCGAGGTGGAGGATGCCGTGCCTGCCTACTTCAACCGCCTGTATAAAGCTAAGGGCGAGCGCGAGCTGGATGCGAAGAACATCGTTCCTCGCATGTCGAAGTTTGATTCCAGAAGGACTCCTCGGGAAGGCTCTCTTATTTGCGTCTTTCCTTTTTCGGATGCCGGCAACGATTTCAAGCTCATCGAAGAAGGGTCGTTTCCTCTGGTCATTCCTTGCGAGGAAAACGAGGAAGCTGTCGAACGAGTGCGCAGCGGCTTGCTGACAAGGGGAGACCAGCGGCTGCTGTCGCGCTACACAGTGTCGATTTATCTCAACGATTTAAAGGCGCTTGATGAGGCGGGAGCCATTGAGCCGCTTAGCGCCAGCACGTACATTTTGCTGGACGGGCAATCTTATCGAGACGACGTTGGGCTGGATATTGCTCGCGAGGGAGGTGATGCCATCTTCTGCTAATCGACTTACGTAGCATAGACGGTTTGCGCCGTATGGCAAAACGAAAGGAGGTCGGGACGTGTCGTTCGGTTTCAGCATTGAAGCATGGGGCGAAAGGGCGCTGTTCACGCGACCCGAGCTTAGCGTTGAGCGCGTGACTTACGATGTGATCACGCCAAGCGCCGCCCGAGGTTTGATCGAAAGCGTGTATTGGCATCCGGGAATGCGCTATGTCATCGACCGGATTCATGTGATCAACCCAATTGAATTCAGTAGCGTTCGAAGAAACGAAGTGAAGGCGAAGGCGGCTCTTTCATCGATGCGTAGCGCAATCGAAGGGTCGAAGGAGCTGCCGTATATCAGTTCGCAAGAGAATATCGTTCAGCGAGCATCTCTGATCTTGACCGATGTGCATTACGTTATTGATGCCCATTTCGTCATGACGGATCAGGCAAAGGCTGAGGATAATCCGGGCAAATTCTGCGACATTTTGAAGCGTCGTTTGCGTAAAGGCCAGTGTTACAGCCAGCCGTATTTTGGTTGTAGGGAGTTTCCTGCAAACGTGCGGTTGCTTGAAGGGGAGATGCCGGAGAGCGCATATTCTGCTGTCGGAGAGCGTGACTTTGGAATCATGCTATTCGATATGGATTATTCCAACCACCAAGATATCACTCCTATGTTTTATCGCGCTGTCATGAAAAACGGCGTTATCGATGTTTCGGGCAGCGAGGTGTATCGATGATCATCTCCTCGTTGGCAAATTATTATGGCCGGCTGCTTGAGAACCCTGCAAGCGGCGTTGCCAAGCCTGGTTGGTGCGAGCGCCAAGTTAAGTTCATGCTCGAGCTTTCCCCTGATGGGCAACTCAAAAGCGTTATCCCTTGCGGAGACGGAAAACACGGGACATTGAAAATCGTTCCAGAGCAGGAAAAGCGCTCATCCGGTATCAAAGCGAATTTTCTTTGCGATACATCGTCGTACCTCCTTGGTGTTGATGGCAAGGGGAAGCCAGAAAGGGCGCTTCAGTGCTTTGAGGCCTCAAAGCAATTGCACGAATCGCTTTTATCGGGTGTTGATAGCCCTATGGCTACTGCTATCGTGAAATATTTCAATCTATGGAATCCTGGCCAGATCCTTGATAACCCTATCCCTGGGTTTACCGAGGATGTCCTCGAAGGAGGAAATCTGACGTTCTGTTTGGAAGACGGAACGTCGTGGAAAGAAGCCTGCAGCGACTTATCGATAAAAAGAGTCTGCGATGAGCGCGCGCAGAACGATGGAGGCCAGTCGGAAATGGTTTCGCTGGTTACGGGGCGAAGGGAGCCTATCGCTCGTTTGCATCCAGCCATCAAAGGTGTGGCTGGGGCGCAGTCTATGGGCGCCTCCCTTGTCGGGTTCAACTGTGAGGCGTTTGAGTCGTATGGGCATGCGAAAGAGCAGGGAAGGAATGCTCCTGTTGATGTTAAGAGCACGCAAGCTTACACAACGGCTCTGAATTACCTGCTTGCCCATCAAGAGCATCGAGGAAGGTTTGGCGACACCACCGTGGTGTTCTGGTCATCTTCTCAATCTGCTGACCAGGGAAATTGTTCGGTGCTGTCGCTTGCGTTGGGCTTCTCGATTTTTGAGAGCAAGGAGTCGGAGGCGGAGGCGACGTCCAATCTGAAGGCAGCGCTCGAAAGGCTGCAGGCGGGTAAGCTGGTAGATATTGAAGGCGTTTCATTTGGCGATGAGTTTTATCTTCTTGGCCTCGCGCCGAACGCCGCTCGCCTTTCTGTGCGCTTCTTTCTGCGGGATTCTTTTGGCGAAGTGATGCGCCACGTTGCGAATCACTATCGGATTACCGACATATGTCATGCCGCTTTCGACCCGCCGATTGCTACCCCATATCGTCTTCTTGGCAGCCTTGAAAACCCAAATGCGAAGGAGCCGGTGATCAGCTCGCAGCTTAGCGCCCCGCTTATGCGTTCGATATTGCAAGGGGCAAGGTATCCTGAGGCATTGTTCCAGAACGCCCTGCTTCGCGTTCGCGCTACGAAAACGGTTAAGCGAGAGCACGCAGCCATTATCAGGGCATATTTGATTCGAAACGCAAGAATGGAAGAGAAGGAGATCACCGTGGATGTAAACCCTTCGAACGAAAACGAGGCTTATGTACTCGGTCGGACATTTGCCGTTCTCGAGCAAATTCAGGAAGCGGCAAATGGGAAGGCGACCATAGCCGATCGTTATTTGAACGCCGCTTGCTCGACTCCTGCAACGACGTTCCCCGTTCTGTTGAAGTTGAGCGTCGCTCACTTGTCAAAGGTTTCTCGCAATACACCTGGACGTGGGGTTTATCTGGAAAAGGCTCTCGGCGAGCTTATGGAGATGCAGCAAACCTCTTTCCCCAAGCGGCTTTCGCTTATCGACCAGGGAAGCTTTCTGTTGGGCTATTACCAGCAGAAGCAGGCGCGCTACAAGAAAAACGACGAGCAGGAAGCATAGCAACGCAGTTTCGAATTTGGAGGCATGATCATGAGCAACCATATTACCAATCGCTACGATTTCGTTGTGTTCTTCGATGTTGAGAACGGCAATCCCAATGGGGATCCCGATGCCGGCAACATGCCGCGAATCGACCCTGAAACCGGATATGGCGTGGTGACGGACGTATGCCTGAAGCGCAAAATCAGGAACTACGTGGAAACGGTTAAAGAAGGGGAGCCTGGGTTCGAAATCTACATCAAGGAAGGCGTCCCCTTGAATGTGAGCGACCGACGAGCATACGAGGAGCTGGGAATCGATCCTAAGGAAACGAAGAAACTGAAAAAGGATAACCCTCAGCTCGATGTCCAGCTGCGTGATTGCATGTGCAAGGCGTTTTACGATATTCGCACGTTTGGCGCCGTGATGACCACCTTCGTGAAAGATAACCTCAACTGCGGTCAGGTTCGAGGCCCTGTCCAGCTAACCTTCTCTCGCAGCGTCGACCCGATAATCCCGCAGGAGGTCACCATTACGCGCGTGGCTATCACCAAGGAGGACGATGCGGCGAAAAAGGGTACCGAAATGGGCCGGAAGTACGTGGTTCCCTACGGCCTGTATCGTTGCGAAGGCTTCGTTTCCGCGAACCTGGCCCGCAAAACCACCGGTTTCTCGGAAGAAGACCTTGAACTTCTCTGGAACGCCATCATCAACATGTTCGAGCATGACCATTCCGCCGCTCGCGGCAAGATGGCCGTTCGCTCCCTTATCGTGTTCAAGCATGATTCCGAACTCGGTAACGCGCCTTCGTATCAGCTGTTCGATGCTGTGAGCATCGCGAAAAAAGACGGCGTTGAGGCACCTCGCTCGTTTAAGGACTACGAGGGCGTTGTCGTTGATGAGGACGCTATCCCCGCAGGTGTGGAAGTGATTCGCAAGCTTTAGGGGCGGATATGTATTCGGACGAAGAGTTCTTAGCGCTTTCGGGCATCCAGCATTTCGCATTTTGCCGCAGGCAGTGGGCGCTTATCCATGTCGAAAGGCGCTGGCAGGAAAACTATCTTACGGCGTCTGGGCAGATGATGCATCAGCGAGCCCACGACGAGGAGATTCGGGAGCGTCGCGGTACATTGCTCATAGTGCGTGGGCTCTTCGTCCGGTCATCTGAACTGGGGCTTTCGGGTGTTTGCGATATCGTTGAGTTTCATCAGGATGAACAGGGGGTTCCCTTGTTCGGCGAAGATGGTGCTTGGATGCCGGTGCCTGTCGAATACAAGCGAGGGAAGTCGAAAAGCGGAGAATGCGATCGCTTGCAGGTATGTGCTCAGGCGATGTGCCTTGAGAAGATGCTCGGCTGCGACATAGCAAGTGGTTTCTTGTTCTACAAGCAAACGCAATCGAGGGAACCCGTTGCTTTAACGGAGGAACTGCGAGACTCGGTGCGAAAGCTGTCGGCAGAAATGCATGATCTTTTCCGTAAAGGCCACGTTCCTCGTGTGCGCAAGGGGAAGGCGTGCTCGGCTTGTTCTTTGCGTGACGAGTGCTTGCCGTCTTTGCAGCCGCGTTCCGCAACTTCCTACATCGATGCGGCATTGGAGGCTTGGGAATGAAGAAAATCAAGAACACGCTGTATGTGTTTACCGAAGATGCTTACTTGACCCTCGATGGTGAAAACGTCGTTGCGAAAGTTGGCAGCGATGCCCTGGGGAGATTTCCGCTGCATGCACTTGAAGGAATCAGTTTGTTTTCGTATGCCGGCGCAAGCCCGGCGTTGATGGGCGCTTGCTGTGAGCGAGGTATCAGGCTTTCGTTCTTCACGCCGGGCGGGCGTTATCTTGCGGATGCGAGGGGTGCATGTACGGGAAATGTGCTGCTGAAGAAAGCCCAGTTCAGGGCTTCGGAAAATGAGCGTTTTTCGCTTGCCGTGGCTCGTAATTGTATTTTGGGCAAGGTGTACAACTCGCGCTGGGTTTTGGAGCGCGCGATTCGCGATCATGGTCTTCGCATGGACGTTGACGCCATGCGGGCGGCGTCTGCGCGCTTGTTCGATTCCGTGGAAGTGGTTCGGGAATGTGATTCGCTCGATTCGCTGCGTGGAATCGAGGGCGATGCCGCGCAGGTTTACTATTCGGTGTTTGATCAGATGATACTCCGAAATAAGGATGATTTTCATTTCGCGGGTCGTTCTCGCCGCCCACCGCGTGATCGGGTCAATGCGATGTTGTCGCTGTTCTATTCTGCTTTGGCGCGCGACTGCGCTTCGGCCTTGCTTGGGGTTGGCTTGGATCCGTCGGTTGGGTTCATGCATGTAGATAGGCCGGGAAGGGATTCCCTTGCGCTTGACTGCATGGAGGAGCTTCGGCCGATATTTGTTGATCGGTTTGTGTTGACGGTGATTAACAATCGCGTAGTGAGCGCCGACGATTTCGATATCAGGGAAACCGGCGAAGTGCGGCTGACGGACGATGCTCGGAAGAAGCTGTTCAAAGCATGGCAAGATAGGAAGCGTGAGACGCTGACGCATCCGTTTGTTAAAGAGAAGATTCCTCGCGGGCTGGTCCCTAATGTGCAGGCGCAATTGCTGGCAAAGTTTCTTCGTGGGGATCTGGATGCCTATCCGCCGTTTCTTTGGAAGTAGAGCAGTTAGATGGTTTTGATCACATACGACATCGACACTACCGATGCGGCTGGCCGAAAGCGCCTTAGAAGAATCGCGAAAGCTTGCGTGAACTATGGTCAACGGGTGCAGGCGTCGGTTTTTGAATGCGACGTCGATGCGGCGACGCTGGTTACCCTGAAAGCTGCGTTGCTTGAAATCGCCGATCCCGCAAAAGACAGCTTGAGGATTTATCACCTGGGAAACAAGTGGCAGGGAAAGGTTGAGCATTTCGGCGCGAAGCCAAACTACGACCCGGAAGGGTTCCTTGCGTTATGAGGTTGCGAACCACAGGCGTTCATACCCTACGAGGGAGGTTCGCACTACGTTGTAGCGAATTTTGCTGCTGTTTTGCGGGATTTGCCGGATGAATTTGCGGCGACGGTCTTTGAAACTACAATATTTTGCTGATAATAGAGTGATGCTACAAAATGTAGCGGTCGCTCCCCGCAAGGGGAGCGCGGATTGAAATAAGAACGACCGCGAGACGCTGCACCCAGCTGCGCTGGCAGTCGCTCCCCGCAAGGGGAGCGCGGATTGAAATTCGAACTGCTTGTCATGGTCGCGAATAGCCCTGTGTCGCTCCCCGCAAGGGGAGCGCGGATTGAAATATCCCTATCAGACAGGCGTGGTGCACGGTCGAGGAGGTCGCTCCCCGCAAGGGGAGCGCGGATTGAAATTACGCCAAGCTGCACGGCCTGACCGACGCACCGGGTCGCTCCCCGCAAGGGGAGCGCGGATTGAAATTGCCAACCGGCGCTTTCGTACTGATATGCGCGGGTGGTCGCTCCCCGCAAGGGGAGCGCGGATTGAAATATCTACGCTGATGACGTACGGCACGCGCATAGCCCGTCGCTCCCCGCAAGGGGAGCGCGGATTGAAATCCCGTGGTCGCGTAGGTTTTGAGCGGCAGTTCGAGCGTCGCTCCCCGCAAGGGGAGCGCGGATTGAAATATTGGGGCCGTTGCGGTGACCTGCAACGTGTCGGCAAGTCGCTCCCCGCAAGGGGAGCGCGGATTGAAATCCCACTAATGAAGAAAAGGCCACCAAGTACTTTGTCGCTCCCCGCAAGGGGAGCGCGGATTGAAATAACGCCGCATCAGACCTGGCCTATATGCAGGCCATGTCGCTCCCCGCAAGGGGAGCGCGGATTGAAATATTGAGCGCGGTTTGATTCATGGCCTGGGTATAAGTCGCTCCCCGCAAGGGGAGCGCGGATTGAAATATTGCCTTAAGGGTCTCAACCACACTGCCTTGAGTCGCTCCCCGCAAGGGGAGCGCGGATTGAAATTTCATGACAGAGGGATACATAGAATTATAGTCAGTCGCTCCCCGCAAGGGGAGCGCGGATTGAAATATGCGGTCATTAATCTGCACGCGACCGATACGCGTCGCTCCCCGCAAGGGGAGCGCGGATTGAAATACAACCTCGCATTTGACGGCAAGTTTATTCTTGATGTCGCTCCCCGCAAGGGGAGCGCGGATTGAAATGCCAACCGAAACTCCGGAAACCGTAAGCACATCGTCGCTCCCCGCAAGGGGAGCGCGGATTGAAATTCGAACTGCTTGTCGTGCTCCCGTATAGCCCTGGTCGCTCCCCGCAAGGGGAGCGCGGATTGAAATATCGGCCTTATCCTCGCGATAGCAGGCTCTGCGATGTCGCTCCCCGCAAGGGGAGCGCGGATTGAAATTACCAGCAGAGCATTTATTACATGGATTTGGGGGCTGTCGCTCCCCGCAAGGGGAGCGCGGATTGAAATCTAGACACAAGCAACTGGCAGGGCGGGTATAACGTCGCTCCCCGCAAGGGGAGCGCGGATTGAAATCCCACCCTGTCGCTTGAAGCTGATAGCGATATGTCGCTCCCCGCAAGGGGAGCGCGGATTGAAATCGCACGGAATATTCTCCCGAGGGTCGCAACAAGGGCGTCGCTCCCCGCAAGGGGAGCGCGGATTGAAATGATTGCGGCGCGGGAACCGCTAACGAAAAGCGCAGTCGCTCCCCGCAAGGGGAGCGCGGATTGAAATTGCTCAGACGGAGCCGTTAACGGCATTGCCGGTGTCGCTCCCCGCAAGGGGAGCGCGGATTGAAATTAAGCATACAGCCCATAGGCACCACTCTAAACCCCGTCGCTCCCCGTAAGGGGAGCGCGGATTGAAATCTCATACCCCATCCGGCAAGGGTGTCAAAAGCTCCGCCAGGTCGCTCCCCGCAAGGGGAGCGCGGATTGAA